>Ga0190274_10000072_pt1 | contig 78347 bp, 70 predicted proteins | sample Popmic531T_FD_133002 | JGI IMG/M metagenome (GOLD analysis project Ga0190274, IMG submission 133002) | Populus adjacent soil microbial communities from riparian zone of Yellowstone River, Montana, USA - 531 T | ecosystem: Environmental > Terrestrial > Soil > Riparian zone | place: USA: Montana...
ACGCCCTTCTCCATCGCGATCGGCGCAATCAGCTCGATCTCCAGGTTCACGTTGTCCCCGGGCATCACCATCTCGACGCCCTCGGGGAGACTCGCCACGCCCGTCACGTCCGTCGTCCGAAAGTAAAACTGCGGACGGTAGCCGCTGAAAAACGGCGTGTGACGCCCACCCTCTTCCTTCGTCAGGACGTAGACCTCGCCCTTGAACCGCGTGTGCGGCGTGATCGATCCCGGCTTCGCCAGAACCTGGCCACGCTCCACGTCGTCCTTCTTCGTGCCGCGAAGCAGCACGCCGATGTTGTCGCCCGCCTGACCCTGATCGAGCAGCTTCTTGAACATCTCGACGCCCGTCACGATCGTCTTCACCGTCGGACGGATGCCGATGATCTCCACCTCGTCGCCCACCTTCACGATCCCGCGGTCCACGCGCCCGGTCACCACCGTGCCGCGGCCCGAGATCGAGAAGATGTCCTCGATCGGCATCAGGAACGGCTTGTCGATCGCCCGCTCCGGCATCGGGATGTAGGTGTCCAGCGTGTCCATCAGCTCGATGATCTTCGACCCCCACTCGCTCGCCGGATCGCCGCTCTCCAGAGCCTTCAGCGCAGAGCCCCGGATGATCGGAAGATCATCGCCCGGGAACTCGTACGACGACAGCAGCTCGCGAAGCTCCAGCTCGACCAGGTCGAGCAGCTCCGGATCGTCCACCATGTCGCACTTGTTCATGAATACCACGATGTAGGGGACGCCCACCTGGCGCGCCAGCAGGATGTGCTCCCGCGTCTGCGGCATCGGGCCGTCCGCCGCCGAGACCACCAGGATCGCGCCGTCCATCTGCGCGGCGCCGGTGATCATGTTCTTGATGTAGTCGGCGTGACCCGGGCAGTCCACGTGAGCGTAGTGCCGGTTCGCGCTCTGATACTCCACGTGAGCGGTCGCGATCGTGATACCGCGCTCACGCTCCTCGGGAGCCTTGTCGATCTGGTCGAACGCCACGAAGTTGGCCCAGCCCTTCGCCGACAGCACCCGCGTGATCGCCGCCGTCAGCGTGGTCTTGCCGTGGTCGACGTGACCGATGGTGCCGACGTTGACGTGCGGCTTGGAACGCTCGAACTTTTCCTTGCCCATGATCTCTCCTCAATCTCCTCAAAAGATCGACGTTAGCCGGCCGCCTTGGCCACGACCTCGGCCTCGACATTCTTCGGCGCCTGCTCGTAGGCGGAGAACTGCATGCTGTAGCTGGCGCGCCCCTGGGACATCGACCGCAGGTCGGTCGCATAGCCGAACATCTCCGAGAGCGGCACCTTGCAGGTGATGACCTGCGTGCTGCCGCGGGCTTCCATGCTCTGCACCCGGCCGCGGCGCGACGTGATGTCGCCGATCACATCGCCCATGTAGTCCTCGGGCGTCGAGATCTCGACCGCCATGATGGGCTCCATGAGCACCGGGCGGGCGCGCTTGCAGGCGTCCTGGAAGGCCATCGAGCCGGCGATCTTGAACGCGATCTCGGAGGAGTCCACGTCGTGGAAGCTGCCGTCGTAGAGATCGACCTCGACGCCGGTGACCGGATAGCCCGCGAGCGGACCGGTCTCCAACGCTTCCTTGATCCCCTGGTCGATCGGCTTGATGAACTCCTTGGGGATCGACCCGCCGATGGTCTTGTTGTTGAAGACGTAGTCCTTGTCCGGGATCGGCCGGACGCGGATCTTGGCGTGGCCGTACTGGCCGCGGCCACCGGTCTGGCGGACGAACTTGCCTTCGCCCTCGGCCTCCTGCGTCAAGGTCTCCTTGTAGGCGACCTGCGGACGGCCGACGTTGGCGCCCACGTTGAACTCACGGACGAGGCGGTCGGTGATGATCTCGAGATGGAGCTCGCCCATGCCGTTGATCAGGGTCTGGCCCGTGTCCTTGTCCGTGTGGACGCGGAAGGTCGGATCCTCCTGCATCAGCTTGCCGAGCGCCATGCCGAGCTTCTCCTGGTCGGCCTTCGTCTTGGGCTCGATCGCGACCTGGATCACCGGCTCGGGGAAGCTCATCGCCTCCAGGATCACCGGGTTCTTCGGATCGCAGATCGTTTCGCCGGTGGTGACGTTCTTCAAGCCCACCGCCGCGGCGATGTCGCCCGCCCACACCTCGTTGATCTCCTCGCGCTTGTTGGCGTGCATCTTCAAGAGGCGGCCGATGCGCTCGTTCGTCCCCTTCTTGGCGTTGAGCACCGTGGTGCCCGACTCGACGTGGCCCGAGTAGACGCGGAAGAAGACGAGCTGGCCGACGTACGGGTCGGTCATGATCTTGAAGACGAGGCCCGCGAACGGCTCTTCATCGGACGAGTGGCGGATCACCTGCCCCTCGCCGTGGACGCTCATGCCCTCGATCGGCGGGATGTCGAGAGGCGAAGGCAGGTAGTCGACGACCGCGTCGAGGAGCGGCTGGACACCCTTGTTCTTGAAGGCGCTGCCACAGATGACCGGCTGCACCTGATTGGCGACCGTCGCCCGCCGCAGAGCCGCCTTGAGCTCGTCGTTGGTGACCTCCTCGCCCGACAGGTACTTCTCGAGGAGCTGATCGTCCGTCTCGGAGATCGCCTCGACCATCTGCTCGCGCATCTTGTGGGCCACGTCCGCGAGCTCCTCCGGAATGTCCGTGAGCTCGTAGTCGGCGCCCATCGTCTCGTCCTTGTAATAGATCCCCTTCATCTCGATGAGATCGAGGATCCCCTTGAACTGGTCCTCGCGTCCCCAGGGGAGCTGGATCACGACGGGATTGGCATCCAGACGGGAGCGCATCATCGAGACCGTGCGGTCGAAGTCCGCGCCGATGCGGTCCATCTTGTTGATGAACGCGATGCGCGGCACGCGATAGCGGTCGGCCTGGCGCCAGACGGTCTCCGACTGCGGCTCGACGCCGGCGACGGAATCGAACACGGCGACGGCGCCGTCGAGCACGCGCAGCGACCGCTCCACCTCGGCCGTGAAGTCCACGTGGCCGGGGGTGTCGATGATGTTGACGCGGTGCTTCTTCCAGAAACAGGTCGTCGCGGCCGAAGTGATCGTGATGCCGCGCTCCTGCTCCTGCACCATCCAGTCCATGGTGGCGGTACCGTCGTGCACCTCACCGATCTTGTAGTTCACACCGGTGTAGAACAGGATGCGCTCCGTCGTCGTCGTCTTACCGGCGTCGATATGAGCCATGATCCCGATGTTGCGCGTGTCTTTCAGCGGCGATTGCCTTGCCATGGTCCTACCGTCTTTCTCTCTTCCGTCCTTGCTGCTCTGTATTTTCTCGTCCGTTTGACCTGATTTCAGGGTTGTCCTGATTTCAGGTCATTGACGACACGATGGGGCTTGAGGCCGGAGGACCCGGTGATCGATCCGAAGATCGGCACCGGGTCACGGCTCGGAGGGAACGCTTGAACTACCCTGCGCTGGGGTTTACCAGCGGTAGTGCGCGAACGCCTTGTTGGCCTCGGCCATCCTGTGCGTGTCTTCCTTCTTCTTGATCGCTCCGCCACGGTTTTCGGCCGCGTCCAGGAGCTCACCGGCCAACCGCTGGCGCATCGTCTTCTCGCCGCGGCCGTTGGCCGTCATGATGATCCAGCGCATCGAGAGCGCCAGCTTGCGGCTGGGGCGGACTTCCACCGGAACCTGATAGGTGGAGCCGCCGACCCGGCGGGACTTCACCTCGACCGCCGGCTTCACGTTCTCGATCGCCTTCTTGAAGACCTTCATCGGGTCGTCGTTGATCTTGGTCCGAATCATTTCGAGCGCGTCGTACAGGATGCGCTCGGCGACCGTCTTCTTGCCATCCTTCATGACCACGTTGACAAACTTGGTCACGAGCTGGGAGTTGTAGAGCGGATCCGGAAGGATCTCGCGCTTCGGAATTTCTCTGCGCCTGGGCATAACGCTCTTATCTCCTCAATCAGCTCTTCGGGCGCTTGGCCCCGTACTTGGACCGACCCTGCCTGCGTCCATTGACGCCGACGGCGTCGAGCGTGCCGCGGATCACGTGGTAGCGCACACCCGGAAGGTCCTTCACACGGCCGCCGCGGATCAGCACGATCGAGTGCTCCTGCAGGTTGTGGCCGACCCCCGGGATGTAGGTGGTCACCTCGATGCCGTTGGTCAGCCGCACGCGGGCGACCTTGCGCAGAGCCGAGTTCGGCTTCTTGGGCGTCTGGGTATAGACGCGCACACAGACGCCGCGCTTCTGTGGCGAGCTCTGCAGAGCGGGGCTCTTGGTTTTCGAAACCACGCGCTCGCGGCCCTTGCGCACCAGTTGATGAATCGTTGGCATGCGTCCTGATCTCCCTCGATCCTTTTTCCGTAAATTCCCACACGGAGCGGCAGTGCGCCATACCCATCCACGGACGGGCTTGGTCGGCCAACACTCCGGCCCCGAACGTTGTTCAGGGTATCTGTAGGTCTTCCGTCGGAAGACAATCCGCCACGGTCCCGGGCAGGACCCTCGGCGACGAAACCCGCCAATACTAGCCGATGGACGAGACGCCGTCAACTACCACGTGCCTCGACCTCTGCGATCGGCGACGGGAGGCGCAGTATAGCGGGACGGACCGTCCCATGCAAGCGTCTCGGCGAGCTAGACAGAGAACACCCCCCTCTCCCCGCGTATTCCTGCGCTAGACTCCTGTCTCCAGGGCGCCGCGCGTGACCGATCTCCAAGGACAAATCGACGGGAAGTACGAGATCCTGGCCAAGATCCGCGAGGGCGGGATGGGCGCCGTCTACAAGGTGCGCCACCTCCTGCTCGACGAGATCCGCGTCGCCAAGGTCATCCACCCCCACCTGGACGACGACCCCGAGGTGCGCGCCCGCTTCCTCCGCGAGGCCCGCGCCGCCAGCCGCCTGCGCCACCCCAACATCGCCCAGCTCTTCGACTTCATGGTCGACCCGGCGGGCGACCAGTTCCTCGTCCTCGAATACATCGACGGGCTGACGCTCCGCGACCTGCTGCGCCGCAGCGGCCCGCCCGCGCTGGCGCTCGCCCTGGAGATCGCCCGGCAAAGCCTCGCCGCGCTCGTGTACCTGCACCGCCGCGGCTTCGTCCACCGCGACATCTCGCCCGACAATCTGATGCTGACCCGGGGCCCGGACGGCGGACCCCTCGTGAAGCTGATCGACCTGGGGATCGCCAAGAGCCCGCGCGCCTCGGACCACGGGTTGACCCAGTCCGGCATCTTCCTCGGGAAGCCGCGCTATGCCGCGCCGGAGGCCCTGGAGGGACACGAGGTCGACGCGCGGTCCGACCTCTATTCCTTCGGAGTGGTGCTCTACGAGCTGCTGACCGGCCAGCGTCCCTTCGAGGGGAAGACGCCGCACGAGCTGATGGCCGCCCACATCCGGCAGCCGCCGCGGCCGTTCGCCGAAACCGACCCTGAAGGGCGCCTCCCTCCGGAGCTGCGCCAGGCGGTGCTCGCCGCCCTGGTCAAAAACCCCGCCGCGCGGGTGGCCACCGCCGAAGAGCTCGCGCATCGCCTCGCCGCGGCCGCCCCGTCCGTGCCGCCCTGGACCGAGGCGGATCTCGACGCGCTGGTGCCGCGCCCACCGACCGGGGTCCACACCTCCCCCTCCGGTCCCTCGACCTGGAAGGACGGTCGGTCTCCGGCCCCGGCGACTCCATCCGCAACCGTGGCGAGCGCCGCGACGATCACCCCGCCCACGCCGGCCGAGCCCGTGACCGTCCAGCGGAGCGGCTACACGACCCACGTCGCCACGCCACCGCCCCCAGCACCGCCTGCCGCACCACCCCGCCGCCGAGGCACGAAGATCCCCCTGGCGCTGGCAGTGATCGCGATCGCCGCGACGCTTGGCCTTTGGAAGCTGACCTCCCCGCGGGACGAGCCCAGCCCCCGGGGCACCGTCGCCGCACCAGCGGAGCCATCCGCGGGAGTCCCTGAAGAGACGACGCAGCCGTCCACCGCCGAGGAGGAGCCGTTCGGAGAGTCGACCACCCCTCCCCTCGCCGACGAGTCCCAGCCCTCCGCCGAACCCGAAGCGATCGGGCGGCAGCCAGGATTCGTCCCAGCGCGTCCCGCCGAGCCCTTGAGGCCCATCTATCCCCGGGAAGCGCGAGGCGCGGGCGGCATCGTCCGCGCCACCGTCGACGCGCAGATCGACGAGAACGGAGAGCTGATCTCCGCCGACGTGCCCTTCCTCTCCTCCACCACCTCCCCGGGCCGCGCCTACGTCCTCTTTAAAGAGGCCGCCCTGCGAGCCGTCCGCGAAGCGCGCTTCGAGCCGGCCCGGCGGAACGGGGTGGCGGTGGCGGACAAGGTCAGGATCGTGGTGGAGCTGCGGCCACCGTAGGCCCTCACCCCCGGCCCCTCTCCCGCGAGCGGGAGAGGGGTGAACAGCCCTCGTCTTCGCTTTGCTCCCCTCGCCCGCTTGCGGGAGAGGGGCCGGGGGTGAGGGCCTATGGCCACAGCCAGAAAATCGCCCCACCCCCGGCGAGCATCAAGCCGAACAGCAGAGCGATGCGGCCAAAGAGCCGCCGCGAGCCGAGGACGCCGACGATGCCGGCCTTGAACACCAGGTTCGAGAGTCCGGCCAGCAGGATCGCCCGCCATCCATTGGACGGATCGAGCCCGCCGCCGGCCACCAGGCGTGACGTGGACAGGGTGATCGCGTCCATATCCGTGAGCCCCGAGAGGGTGGCGACCACATAAAGGCCGGCGGTGCCGAAGCGGTCACGGGCAAAGGCGACGGCGAGGAGGATGCCGGCGTACAGCGCCCCGAACACCAGGGCCGCCTTGAGGTCCGCCGGGTTCTCCGGCTCCGGAGGCTCGGCGTTGCGGTCGCGGCCCAGGAGCCAGGCGCCCAGCGAGACCAAGATCGCGACCCCGAGCATGGCCCCAATCGGCGGCCCTATATCTATGCGGCCCTATATCTATAAGGTTGCGGGGAGCCACCGCCGCCATCTCCACGAGCACCCGGCCGAACACCACCGTCGAGGCGATCGTGATGATCAAAGCAGCCAACCGGGAGCTCTCAGGAGTCTCCTTGGTCCGGCGCGCATAGCTGACGGTCGTGGCCGTGCTCGAGATGAGCCCGCCCAGCACCCCGGAGAGTGCGCTGCCGGCATTGGCCCCGAACAGCTTGAACGCCACATACCCGGCCAGCGACAAGCTGACGATCAGCACCACCATCCACCAGATCTGGTAGGGGTTGAGCACCTGGTACGGCCCGAACGGCCGGTCCGGGAGAACCGGCAAGATGACCAGCGAGATCAGGACGAGCTGCATGATCGCCCGCACGTCCTGCTCCCCCATCCGTCCCACGAAGCGATGGAGAGGCTCCTTGAGATGAAGCAGAACCGCCACCGCGCCCGCCAGTACCACCGACACCGCGAGAGGCGCCATGACGACCAGCGCCCCGACGCAATACATGACCACCGCCGTGAACTCGGTTGTCTGCCCCGGCTCGGCCTCCCCCAGATGGAGGCGCACCAGGTTGCCCGACACGACCAGCGCCGCCGACACCAGAAGCCCCACCGCCACGATCCACCCCCCGAAGCTCCGCCCGAGGAGAGCCGCCAGAGCGCCGAGCACGGTGATCAGGGCGAACGTGCGGATGCCGGCGATGGCCGGATCAACCCGCTCCCGCTGGAGGCCGACCAGGAGTCCCAGGCCGAGGGCAACGGCGAGTTGGAGGAAGGGGTCGGGGATCACAGGGTCTCCGGATTAGTTAGGGGGGCGGCAGCCGATTCGTCATGACACGACTTGACAAGTCTAGACTTGACGAAGGGTACCGCAAAGGCTTGAGGTGGCGAGGAGTTGCCGCGCGGCTCCTCTCCCTCTCTCTGCCTTGCATACGGCGGCTGTGCGCCTTTTTTATAGCCGGCTTGTTAGGAGGACGGTTCCGCTTTGAGTTGGTGCGACAAATTCCGAAGATGTTAGGTGACAGTTGGCAAGTTTCTGAATCATGCTCTGTAACACCATGGGTGTGTACGATATCCGGGAAATCAGCCCTTCACCCTTCTTCATAAATGTGTCATCTCCAGTCGCCGAATTGCTGCTTGCGCCAGGATCTCTAGAAACTCATTCTCTTCATACGTGGCGTCGAGATTAAGCTCCAGCCCGATAGGTGGGATCGGTATAAATAGGTTCTCGCGCCCTACTGGGTCATGAAGCCACAATGCCAATACATAGATGCTCTGCACCAGCAGAAGCCGCACCTCATATACACCGCCGTCCGACCTAGCCTCCTCTTCGGCACGCCCTACGGCTTCTATTGTATTCGTCAGCAGCTCACCGTTACTGTGTATTGTTATGATCTCTCCACGGCGAAGACGACCAGAAGCTTTATAATCGATACTTGCGAGCACCTTCTCTCGAGCGAACACAAACGAGCGCCAGCGAATTAGGTGTGCATTGCCTAGGCTCTTTGCTGCAGCTTCTTCTACGTTCAAAGCGTATACAGGAACAGCAAGTGATATACTTGCAGACTCCTGGAACTTCTCTGCGAGAACAGAATCCGCGGAAAGCAATCGCAAAACGTCTTCGTCCTTTGTGATCACGGTGTCGTCCGGCTGCAAAGAAAACTCGATTTTCATACTGCCCTCCTATGCCGTAAAAATGGGAGATTCAAATAACTGTTGCTCAAAATCAGAAAGCAGATATCGTCCATGCTGTCGATCCCATGGATCTATGGTTCGAACCAGAAGTCTATTTCCATCCTTGACTGTTCCTCGCACAATGAGTACATGGACAGCAAATTTGTGGTTGGGATCTGTAGCTGGAACCCAATCCTTCATTCGGCAGACCAGAGGCCTCTTGGCGTCATACTCTTGCGTGATGTCATCTAGAAAAGTTCGCGAAGGCGCCTTTTGTGCCAAATGCTTAACCTTTTCGAGGGCCTCCCTCACGCTTTCTGTATTGTCGCAGAAGCCTAAGACCTCATCGTCTTCACAGCAATCCGTTCCTTTGACCAGCTTCGCTACCGCACATTGACCTGGCGCGGCGTCGCCCTCATAGTGGCGAGCTACACCTGAAGCAGCGGCAGCCCAACACCAAAGCTTTCCCTTCTGTTGCTCCAGGTTAAAGTCTTCTAGCGGGTTTCTCTGCGTAACTCTTTCGACGATCGCAGATGGCTCACCTAGGCTTAGAGTGCGCAGGCTGCGGAACAATCGAGGCAGAGTTGCACCCTCCACCAGCTGGGATGAATTCGCTTCGCTCCCAGTCTCCAGACTTGAGGTATCTTCGTACACCAAAGGTGCAACTTGCCGCCATCCAGGGTTGATTGCCTCAAGCATATCCTCGTAAAGTCTTTTGCGCTTGCCAGACAGAGCGTTGGCCCGCGCAGAAGCACATTTTCGGAACTCACCTCCGCCATCACCATAATCACCAACGTCATCTGGAATTTGGTAGCGAACCGGCGCTGGAGAGGGAAGCCCTTTAGCACCGAGGAGATCAGATGGCATCGTCAGACGGTAGTGCCATTCGAAATCATGATCTCGCGATGTTTCCTCGTATCCGCCAGGAATATCGCTGCAAAGATTTTTGAAATATATTTTAATAGCCTCGGTGTGACCAGCGTCGCCAAAGCTGATTTCTCTCCACACTCCGTTGAAGTCACGGGCGCGAATTTTTATACTCTGGGTTACACCTCGGATTACAAGCACAGATTTCGCGGCGACAGCTTGCCGGAACGGTGCGGCGACATCTGAGGGGATGAACTGGCATACACATATCTCATCATGTACCCTGATCGGATCATATACTGAAAGCCTTCCTCGGCTCAGATGTACCCGCGCGACTATTCGATCACCAGGGAGGGGAAGTAAACAGGATCTATCGACATCACCTGCATTAAAACGCCTTCCAAACCGTCGATAAGTTTCATCAGGAGGTAGTACATTTCGGAGACTAGGAACCCAGCGGAAGTCTTCCACCTGAGGCGAGTTATCTACAGGTTTCTCGGCGCGTTGCGGGGCGAGCCCAGCGGCCACCTCGATCCCTCTTCTCCGCGGAGATCCGAAGCTCAGGAATACATCTTCCTGGTTAATAGTCCAAGTCACGCGCGCATCGTCAGGAACCAGCAGTGGGTTCTCACCAGAGCGATCCTGGAGATCGAATTCGACACGGCAGAAGTGCCTCCTAAGTGGCGTCCCTAACTGATCAGTGTTCACCATCAGCACACTCACCCAATCGAGTATTCGGCCGGGGACAATGGGCTGGGACGGGAGATATACACAGAGTCCCTCGAAGTGCAGTTCAAGCCTGTAGGCCATCTTCTCCTCCTTCTTGGATCAGGAGCTTCCTAAGACCAAATAGCCGGCCCAACTCCTCGGCCAGCGGATTTGTGGATCGGCGCTTTGAAGCGCCTTAAGCTGGGATGCGCGAAGCGCTGTAGCCGCACTCTGTCCTTGAATTATATGTCGGTGGAAATCCAGAAATATATCCGCAGATACTTTATCATCGGCCTTCCAAAGGCTGGCCACAACGGAGGGAACCCCCGCTGCCAAGAATGGACGTGCAAGGCTCGCGGCCCCTTCGCCGTAGGCGAGAGCACCATCGGCCGTTTCGCAAGCCGCTAGAACTACCAAGGCAGTGTGAGGCAGGCGTACTCCATAGATTTCAGATGCATAAAGAGGCCCGGGTTCAGCAGCCACGTCGCTGCCTTTAGTGAATAGGATGTAAGAAGAGAGCGGATCTCTTGAATCCTCTTTGGCATGTGCAGCAACGTGGATTATTTTTGCACCAACCGCCTCCTTCCAAAAGTTCCTCTTTGTGGCGTGTTTTTGCAGGAGCAGAACAGGCCTGTGGGCGGCATAGAGCGTTGCAATTTGGCGCGCCTCCTGCTCCGCGCCCTCTAAAGAAGGCAGGCCTCCAAATGCCTCTTGATCAAAAGAAGGATTCCCCACAATAAGAATCTCCTGCTCAGAAGGAATCTTCCTAACTTCTTCTAAATGATGTAACGACCTTATATAGAGAGTGGCGCTAGGTGAGTATAACACAGGGTGATGTTCGATTAAGTAATCCCCGGTTCGAGGATTCTGAAGTGCCGCAAATGGAAGACGATGCAGGAACTTGTCAGGTACAATGACCAATGTCTCTTTGGGGCGAAGATAGCGCACCACTGGATCGAGCAGAAAATGATACAGATTACGTGATACGTCCACGAACTCACCAGGAGCGGGAGATCTTAAGGTCCGCAAAAGCAATCTGACCTCTTGACGAAGGGAAGAGGATTCCACGGGAATCGTTACAAGATAAAAACGGTCCCGTGCTAGCATCCAAACCATTGTTCTATCTGATAATACTGAGTATACGGCCAGCACCACTCCCTCTGGTAGAAGAGGTTGGATCGCGTCTACCGACAACGGCTCCACCTGTCCAAGCGAATCCAACAGTGAACGGGCTCGCGCCTGCTCAAGCGTATTAAATGCCAAACTGGGATGTGCCGGATCGGAATCTGCCTGGAAGCTAATCACCGCATCGAATACATCCTTCGCCTGTTCAAGATAGAAGAACCGAAGGGACACTCCTTTGATCTCGCGGCGAATTCTTTCGTGTATTCTGAGTGCCGCCTTTAGGTCCTCATCAGCTCTTCCAAGATCACCGTCTGCTAAAAAAGCTAGGGCGCGCAGTCTATAAACATCCGGTAGACGCCAAACGGCGTCAGCTCCCAGGAGTTCAAGCGCACGTCCGAAATTATCTATCGCTTCCGCTGGGTTAGCTGAGAGCTTAAGCTTTCCCTCAGCTATCTCTAAATCAGCTTCGGAAATGCGTCGCCAAACAGGATCATCGATTTTGACATTCCACTCTCTGATCTGTTCTAGGTCGCGGCGGGCAGACTCCAGATCTTGTAGCGTCGAAAACGTGCCACTGCGGCGCATGATAGCCTCTGTGACCAGAATAGGATCATTGAGCTTTGTCGCAACCTTCACCATTTCATCCTGGAAAAAAAGTGCCACGCGAGGTGCATCCAGATCGAGAGCCGCCTCTGCTGCATCAAACAGGACGTTGTGTAAATAGACCGTCGGCTGGAGATCTCCCAGGATCTCAAGGGACTGCAAGCGATGCCCCCATGCCTTCTCCACTTCCCCCTGAAATCGCAAGTTCTCAGCGATGAGCGTATGCATAGCAGCAGCACTCTCATCCTCTCCTAGTTCCACAAATGTTGCAAGTGCCCTGCGATAGGCCGCGAGAGAAGATTCAAGTTTTGCCAGCCTTAGATAAGAGACGCCCGCAAGCCAGTTCCACCGAGCTGAGACACTACGGTAATGCCTCGTATCTAGAGATAAGTAAATTTCGTGCAATCCGGTCAGCGCCTGATCGGGTTGTCCAAGGAAAAGCTGGCACGTTTGTGCCTCAAGTTCGGCGCGGATCTTGAAAGGATTACCCACGGCCGCAAGATTGCTCGAAGCAGTGAGGAACCCAAGCAAAGCCTGATCAGTATGTCCTTTATCAAGCAGACCCTTTGCTTCAGCATACTTTAGGAATCCTTCTGCCGTCGCGTTTTTTTCGCGAAGAGATGCTTTGTTGAAGGCCTCGACAGTCTTAATAAGAAGATAGTCTCTGTGGCTAGTTGCAATCTTATCGGCGATCAGCCGGGTGGTATGTAAGAGCCTTGTTGCTTCCTCAGGGTGCCCTGAGAGCCACGCCGCTCCCAAGTTCGGCAAGAGTTCCAGTTCCACGAATTCCCTCGCAGGCTGGGAGAATCGGCGAATGAGAACCTCTATGCTCGTTAGGTCAGCGGCGTGAACCGCAGCATAGAGCTTACTGCGCAAATCATGACGCTCAGCAGACGTCTGTCTCCTGAGCAAGTGAATGATTTGGAGCCTAGCTTGGAGGGACCGAGAAGAGTCCGGATCTAGGCGTATATATTCTCGCCATTCAACTAGCGCAGTTTTGTTTATGTGGAGCTTGCTGAATACAACTGCCTGGTTGAAATGTGCATCAGAAAGGGACGGATCCAGCCGCAGAGCCTGATCTGCAGCGGCAAGGGATAGGGCCAAATCGCTGGCGTGAGCAGAAGATCTCGCGCGCTCTAGATAAACTGCGGCCAGATCACTCCAGAAGGGTGCAGCCTCTTCCGGGTGATTTTGGACGGCTCTCTTAAGGTGATCGATAGCAGAATCTAGATCTCCATTCACCAGATCAATTAAAGCGGCATTCGCCAACCAGTCTGAATTCCGCCGGTTATATGGTACGCGCGAGATGTGGAGATAGAGTTCCCGGAACTCCGACCTCGCGATCAACTCAGATGGTGGAGCGGACTCCTCCACAGGAGCATCCGGGAATCCATGCAGGGCACCTTCGGTCAAGCGTACGCCCCGGAGAAGAGAGATGAGATCCTCTCGCGCGACAGGGGCGTCGTCCTCAGCACGCGCTATCGGCCCGAGCGCAATCCCTGCTGTCACCAGGGCAAGGCCAATCGCGAACAGAGTCAAAACTCCCCTTCTCATCAGACCTTCCTCCAGCAGTCTCCCGGGAAGCGTCAAGGTGAGTTCCGTACAAGTACAGTAGGCATGACACCGTACCATCTTAAGAGAGCAATGAAAAATTGGCCTCTGTACATGTATCAAAGAACGGGGCGGAGAAGCTATCCGCACCCTACCTCGTTGGACGGTACTTCCAGCCGTTTTTCTGCCTTTCGGGATGAGATCTCCGAAACCATCTATAATCAGAGCGGAGAGAGGCCAAGGAATCCCTCGCATGGCAACCCTACCCACCCCGCGCAGAGAGCTGACCCTGGAGCAGCTCTACCTCGCCTACCAGGCCCATATCGAGCGGGTCGCCAAGCATGTCTGCCGGCGATATCACTTCGATCGACACGAGATTGAAGACTTCGTCTCGATTGTCAGGATAAAGATCCTGGAGGACGACTATGCAGTTCTCCGGAAATTCCAGGGAAAGAGCACTCTCGAGACCTATCTGACGGTGGTCGTGCAGCGCCTACTCTTGGACCACCTGGATCACCTCTGGGGGAAGTGGCGGCCATCGGCCGAGGCGAAGCGATTAGGTCCTGTGGCTATCAAGCTGGATCTTCTGCTGCACCGCGAAGGGCTCTCCTTCGACGAGGCCTGCCAGATCCTGTGGACGAACCATCATGTGAAGGCCTCTCTTCAAGAACTGACTGACCTTGCAGCCAAGCTCCCCCCGCGCAATCCGCCCAGGCGGATCGAAGGTGAGGAGGCATTAGAGAACCGCCCCACCGAGGACTTACCCCCTGACGAGCAAGTCTCTGCCCGGGAGGCAGCGTTCCGACGCCGGGAGGTGTTGAAATTCTTGGAGGATGCTCTGCGGCGGCTTCCTCCGGAGGACGCTCTTCTTGCCAGGATGAGCTGCGAGCTCAAGATCTCGGTGATTGCGCGCAGGCTCAACCTTGAGCAGAAGCCCCTGTACCGACGCCTCGAAAAGATCTTTGAGACGCTCCGGCATGAGCTTGAGGGCCGGGGAGTGCGCCCAGATGAGATCAGAGGACTCCTAAGTATTCCAGAGGATGATCATGAGCCGCGCGAGTAACGAAGCGGTAAAACCTTGGGTCCGTCCGTCCTATAGCTTGGCGGAGCCCCGGTGTCCGGAAAAAGGCGCATACTTTAGGTGAAGAGATGACAGCCCCTTCTACCGATACAATCTCTTCAATGGACACCTGCCCGCCCCTCGAAGATATTGCGGCCTTCCTCGATGGCACACTGGCGCCCGAGGAGCGCGAGCGCATCACCGAACACCTCGCGCGCTGTGAGAGCTGCTATGAGGTCTTCGCCGGGGCGGTCCACTTCCAAGAGGAGTCCTCCGCCGAGGACACCGATGGGAGGGGTGTCCTCCAGTTCCCTTTAAGAGATGAAAGCGGTCGCACAGGTTGGCGAGTCCCGCAATGGACTGCCATTGCTGCTTCGCTCGTCCTCCTAACCGGGCTTGGATTCTTCATCTGGCGGAACTTCCTAACTCCCCCAAGAATAGTTGTGGCCAATCTGGTCGAACAGATCCCGAGCCGCAAGATCTCAGCCGAAGAGCTTTATCCCTTCAACCGCTACCGAGGCCTTGAAGAAGATACTTCCTTCTCAGCAGCCCAACCGGCGTTTATGGTTGGAGCCTTGTTGGTCGACCTTCGTATGAGTCTGGGGAAAGGCGACGCGAAAACCTCGGAGGAGCTTCTCGATCTCCTCAGTACTACACTCAAGAAAGCCGACTTCATGAGTGAGGCCGCGGCGAAAGTACGCTCGGACGCCCAGAAGCTTCAAAAAACACCCTCCTACGTCCGAGTCCTTGCCGAAAAGGCCGCCATCCGAGAGGCCGAGTTGGACGAGTCGTACCTGCTTCCTGAATTCCTCGCCTTCGGCAAGTGGACCGAAGCCGGTCGCCTCGCCGCGGTGACCCAGACCCAAAGGTTCTTCGACCGCCGAGCCAACCGCCGGTTCCTGTCCTCTCTCCTGAAGAATCCCCCCAGCCAGGGGGACGAGTCCCTGGAAGCCGTCCCGAACCACCTTCAGACGATCGAGGAGATCTGGGATCGGGGCGACTTCAGCGAGAAGGACTACGACGCTCTCGCAGAGCATTTCCAGAAGATCATCAAGGCGTATGAGAGCTCCTCTTCCGAGCTCGACGACCTCCTCCCGCCTCGCGAGTAGGTCGGGCGCGCGGGATTCGGCTCACCCCGGCGGGACCATTTCTTATTCAGATAGGACCAATCTGCTTCCGATTGGGACCGCGGCTAACTATTTTGGGACCCTTCGAGCTTAGAATCGGGGTTCTATCGCTTAATCAGGACGAAACCAACCTTGCTTGGGACCGATCATGGCTCAATCAGGACCGACAAGCCTGGATTTCCGAGTTCTCCGCATCAAAATCGGACCGTTCCTACTTAAAAAAGGACCATTCCCAGCTCCGGCGGGACTTTTTAAAGCTCCGAGGGGACCATTCCTACCTACTTGGGACAGAGGAATTCGAATCTGGGACGGTTTCCAGCCGGAAACGGACCATCTGTAGCGAAACCAGGACTGCTTTGCGACGGCGGGCGTCCGTTACGGCGGCGGCGCCCCGACTCCGCTTCTCCACAGGTCTTCGAGCTCTCCCACCTCCCGGAGAAGGGTCTCCCGGCACGCCCTGAGCTGTTCCGCCACCCGGCGACTCGTTCGCAGCAGCAGATACGCCCAAGCCTCTCTCCAAAAGGCGGTATGGGTCTCGTGGAAGAGCAGCGCGGCCCAGCCGGCGAGAGGGGCGAGGAACAGGATGACCGGCGCGGCCCACCAGCCAAGCCAGTGCGCGGCCAGAAGAAACTCGGCGATCCAGGTGAGCGGGAAGAGGAGCACGGCTCCGAAGAGCTTGTAGGTGGCGACCTGGTCGGGGACGCCTCTTGCAACCAAGGTGGCGATCGGGCCGATGATGCGGTAGGTCGGCCAGTTGAGGAGGGTTCCGAGGATCGCCAGGGGGAGATGGATCAGCAGCCTCAGGAGGGTGCGGCCGACGAAGCGGAGGACCGGGGAGAAGGGGTAGGCGGCGGCGACCTGGTCGTCCCTCAGGTGGAGGGCGTCCAGGAGACGATCGTAGGATCGCACGGCCTTGACGACGGCTTCGACTCTCTCGGGGAAGCGGCGACGCAGGTCTTCGTAGCCTTCGATGAAGGCTCTCTGGATCGGGAAGGCCTCGGCGAGCCGGCGGCGGCCGGGGAGGTCGACGGCCTCCCGGCCGTAGATTTCGGCGGCTCGGACGATGAGCCTTGCGTCTTCCCAGTTGCCATAGTTGAGGGTGACTTCTTCCAGAGCTTGCGAGACGCGGGCGGTCAGGGCTCTCACGGCGGCGGGGTTGTCGACCTTATCTAGAAGGATCTCGGGTTCGGGGTCGATCGGCTCCCCCACCTGGACGAGGGCTTGCGAGCGGAAGGACTCTTTCTGGTCGAAGGTCAGTCCCACGGGGACGATGCGGACTCCGAGCCCCGGGAAGCGGCGCTCGGCTCCCAGAACGATTCTTGCCAGGCCGGTCTTGAGCGGTTGCAGGGCCGGCTCGCTGTGGCTCTTCCCCTCGGGAAACAGGGCGATGGCCCCGCCCTCCGCCAGGACCTCGTGGCAGCGGCTGAAGGTCTCTTCGTTCTGCGCGGTGTCCACCTGATCCTGGTGCCGGTAGACGGGGATCGCTCCGGCCCAGTTGGCGAAGGGGCGCACGATCGGATTCTTCCAGAGGGTGCTTTTGGCGAGGAGACGCGGCCGGACGGGCAGGGGTCCCAGGAGAAGGACGGGATCGACGAGCCCGTTGACGTGGTTCGACACCAGGACCATGGGCCGGCCCAGGGGGAGCCGTTCCGCCCCCATGACCTCGACGCGGCGGAAGAAGATCCGGAGGACGAGCCGGAGAAAGCGGGTCAGCAGGTCAGGGGATGACCTCATCCACGTGCTCCCCCACCCGCTCGTGCCACGTCTGCGCCGCCGCCAGCCCCCGCTGCTCGTTCACGAAGCTCATCCCGATCAGGCCGAGGAGGAAGAAGGCAGCGGTCGACAACATGGCGATCCGCTGCGAGCCGGTGCCCTTCACGATCTCACCAAAGATCAGCGGCCCGACCATGTAAGCGGCCTTGCCCGCCAGACCCCAGAAGCCGAAGAACTCGGCGCTCTTCTCCGGCGGCGCAAAGAGGCCCACCAGGGCCCGTGAGGCGGACTGGAGCGAGCCGATCCCCAGACCGGCGAAGAGCGCCACGGCCCAGAAGGCCTGTTTGGACTGCACGAAGTACACCCCGGCGGAGACCAGGATCCAGAGGACCAGGGTGATCTGGATCGTCCGCGTGGCGCCAATCCGGTCCTGGAGGCCGCCGAAGGCGAAGGCCCCGCCCGCGGAGGAGAGCTGGAGCAGGATGAACAGGAAGATCAGCTCACGGAAGGTGAAGCCCAGGGTGTTCGCCGCATAGATCCCGGCGAAGGCGACGACGGACGTCAGGCCCCCCTGATACAGGAAGAAGACGACCAGGAAGCGAAGCATCTCGGAGAAGTGCCGCACGGATCGCGCCGTCTGCCCCAGCCGGAGGAAGCCGTCCTTGACATACCGGGTGAAGGTGCCTGTGCCGCGCGGCGCCCGCTCTTTCAAGAACAGGAATGTGGGGAGGGCGGCCAGCAGGAAGAAGAGGGCGGTGACCACCCAGGCGAGGCGCAGATTCGGGAGGTTGGATTCCGCGAAGTCGCCCGCCAGCAGCGGCTGCACCAGGAGCAGCGAGGCGAGCCCGCCGAAGTAGCCCAGACCCCAGCCCAGGCCGGAGATCTTGCCGATGTTCTTCGGTGTGGAGATCTCCGGCAGGAAGGCGCCCGCCAGATTCTCGCCGAACGAGAAGCCGATGAAAGAGACCACGAAGAGCGCCAGAGCCCACCCCACCTGGCCGGGCATAACGAAGTACAGCAGCGCCGTTCCGATGACACAGGTGGAGTAGGTGAAGAAGAGGAAGAGCTTCTTCCGGCCCGAGTCGTCCGCGATCGCCCCCACGATGGGCGACAGCAGCAGGACGATCAGGTTGCCGAGAGCGATCCCCCTCCCCCAGAGGGCTTCCCCCTCCCCAGGCGGCGCCACCAGGCGGGTGAAGTAGACGCCGAACGCGACGGTGACGATGACGGTGGTGTAGCTGCTGTTGGCGAAGTCGAACATCGCCCAGCCGAAGATCTCGCGGCGGCTCGGCGGCGGTGTGGGCAAAGCACCAGTCGGCGCGCTCATAGAGGGGTCCCCCGGCCGGGTACCCTGACCCATCCATGAGCCGCTGTCAATCGCATCTCGTCAATCTGCTTGTGTTACGCTCCTGCCAATTGCTGCTCCGCCGTTGGAGCCTTTTTCAACGGAGACAGTTGACGGAGACAATCCATGGACACGAACCCGACGACCCCGCAGCCACCGACGCCCAAGGCCAAGTCCACTCTGGATACGGTCGCCAACATCGCGATCATCCTGGTGTGCGCGATCGCGGCCTTTATCCTGATCCGCAATAATTTCTTCAACAAGCCGCAACCTGGTGGCCCCCGGCCGCCCGAAGCCGCAGTCGGCGAACAGTACGACGCCCTGCGCCAGGTGGTCCCCGCCGGCTCGGACAGCGCTCTGGTGGTGGCGGTTGCCCCGACCTGCCACTTCTGCACGGAGAGCATGCCTTTCTACAAGCAGCTCCTGGAGCAGCGCGACCAGAAAGGCTCGAACACCAAGGTGATCGCTGCCGTGCCTCGCGAGGAGGCCAAGGCCGAGGAACAGCAGAAGATGGCCAGCGCCGGCGTGAATCCCGACGCCCTGGTCGTCCTCGACTTCCAGAACATCAAGGTCCCCGGCACGCCGACCATTCTCCACGTGGACAACCAGGGCAAGATCCTCGGCGTGTGGGTCGGCAAGCAGGACTCTTCGGGAGAGAAAGAGATTCTCAAGGCGCTGTAGGCGCCCCCCATCCCCGACTCCTCACCCCCTCGATTCCCCTCTCCCATCACCCTCCCGTCCTCCGGGAGAGGGGGAGGGTTCGCCCGCTCCTGGCATCTCCTTTGCTCTGCTTATGATGGAAGGAGGGCAATGGTGCCCCTTTCCCAGGAAAAGGAGCCGAGATGGAGATCGATTCTCTGCAGAAACTCTACGTGGAAGAGCTCAAAGACCTCTACAGCGCCGAAAAGCAGATCATTCAGGCCTTGCCCCGCATGGCCAAGAAGGTTTCGAACCCGCAGCTTCGCCAGGCTTTCGAGGAGCACCTCGAAGTCACCAAGAAGCAGGTGGAACGTCTCGATCAGATCTTCGAGCGCCTCGAGCGCAGCCCCCGGGGTAAGAAGTGCAAGGGGATGGAGGGGTTGCTCGAGGAGGGCAAGGAGATGATGCAGGAGGACATGGACCCCGAGGTTCTGGACGCCGCTCTTCTCTCCGCCGCCCAGAAGGTCGAGCACTACGAGATCGCCGGCTACGGCACGGTGCGCGCCTACGCCCAGCTCCTGGGCCAGGAGGGGGACGCCCGGCTGCTTCAGGAGACCCTCAACGAAGAGGGGGAGACCGACAAGAAGCTGACGCAGCTCGCCGAGAGCTCGATCAACGTCGAGGCCACGGTCGAGGTGTGAGGAGCTTTTCCTGAGGGCGGCCGGCCCGGCGGGCCGGTCGCCCCTGTGATAGGGTCTGAGCTTTGCAAACGAGGAGAGGCGGCGGCTACGGCAGCCGTATCTCTCCAGACCCGTCATGGACACTTCGATCTCTCATCCTCACTCCCACGAAAAAAACAAATCCCGCTATCTGGCCGCGCTCTCGCTCGGCGCGCTCGGCGTCGTCTATGGCGACATCGGAACGAGCCCGCTCTACGGGATGCGCGAGTGCTTCGCCGGATCGCATGCGGTCGCCGTCAGCAGGCTCAACGTCCTCGGGGTTCTTTCCCTGATCTTCTGGGCGCTGATCATCATCATCTCGATTAAATATCTTGTCTTCATAGTGCGGGCCGACAACCGTGGCGAGGGCGGCATCCTGGCTCTCATGGCTCTCGTTCGGACCGAACGGCAGCGCCGCTGGCTCCTCGTCGCCCTCGGTCTGTTCGGCGCGGCGCTCCTCTACGGCGACGGCATGATCTCGCCGGCGATGGCGGTGCTCAGCGCCGTCGAAGGGCTGAACGTGGCGACCCCGTTTTTCGAGCCCTATGTGGTCCCGATCACGATCGGGATCCTGATCGGTTTGTTCCTGCTGCAACGTCGCGGGACCGGAGGTCTCGGGAAGCTGTTCGGGCCGGTCATGGTCGTCTGGTTCAGCACGTTGGCCATCCTGGGCGTCCGCTGGATCGTCACCGAGCCTCACGTGCTCACGGCGGTGAACCCCTGGCATGCGGTGATCTTCTTCGTCCACAACGGATTCAAGGGCTTCCTCGTGCTCGGCTCCGTGTTCCTGGTGGTCACCGGCGGGGAATCGCTATACGCGGACATGGGGCATTTCGGCCGGAAGCCGATCCGGATCGCCTGGTTCTGCCTCGTGCTTCCCGCTCTGCTGCTCAACTACTTCGGGCAGGGAGCGCTCCTGCTGCAGCACCCGGAAGTGGCCGAGCACGTCTTCTACCGGCTGGCGCCGTCCTCGCCCTGGTTCCTTTATCCGTTTGTCGGGCTGGCGACGGTCGCGACGATCATCGCGTCTCAGGCGGTGATTTCCGGCGCTTTCTCGCTGACCCGCCAGGCCGTCCAGCTCGGCTACAGCCCCCGCGTCGAGATCGTCCACACCTCGGAAGCGGAGATCGGCCAGATCTACGTGCCCGCCGTCAACTGGATCTTGATGATCGCGACGATCGGACTGGTCCTTGGATTCAGGACCTCATCCCAAGTGGCCGCGGCGTACGGCATGGCGGTGACGACGACCATGGTGCTCACGACGCTGCTGGCCTATGTCGTCGCCCGCGAGCTGTGGGGCTGGAGCCGGTTGCGCGCGGGCCTTCTGATGGGGGCTCTTCTCTTCGTCGACGTCGCGTTCTTCGCCGCCAATACCACGAAGATTCCCCAGGGCGGCTGGTTCCCCCTGCTGGTGGCCTCGATCATCTACCTGCTGATGGTGACCTGGAAGCAGGGACGGCGGCTGCTCGCCGAGCGCGTCCGCGAGGGGGCGCTGCCGATCGAGGACTTCGTGCGCAACCTGCAGCCGGGCTCGCCGACGCGCGTCCCCGGCACGGCCGTCTTCCTGATCACCAACGTCCAGGGGACGCCCACGACCCTCCTCCACAACCTCAAGCACAACAAGGTCCTGCACGAGCAGGTGGTGTTGATGACCGTGACCACCGAGGAGGTCCCGCGGGTGCCGCGGCGCGACCGGGTGGAGATCGAGCCGATGGACAAGGGCTTCTTTAAGGTCACCGCTCACTATGGCTTCACCCAGGATCCCCGCGCCGCCGACGTGCTGGACGCGCTGCGCGACAAGGGGCTGAACCTCGACCTGATGAAGACGACGTTCTTCCTCGGGCGGGAGACGCTGATCCCATCCGACCGCGGTGGGATGTGGATCTGGCGCAAGAAGCTGTTCGGCTTGATGGCCCGCAACGCGGTGCGGTTCAACGACTTCTTCCACATCCCGCCAAACCGGGTGGTGGAGCTGGGGATGCAGATCCGGCTCTGAGCCCTCAGATTCCGGGCATCGCCTTCTTGAGCGGCCGGAGCAGCAGGGCGAGGACGATCGCCATGAAGATCGACAGCGCGCCCAGCATGGCGAAGAAGCTGGAGTGCAGCATGTCGTCCCAGAGGACGCCGACGCCCGTCAGCTTGTTGCCGATCGCGGTCGCGAGCGACCAGCCTCCCATCATGAGGCCACGCACGCGGATCGGCGCGACCTTGGAGACGAGCGCCAAGCCCATGGGCGAGAGCATCAGCTCGCCGAGCGTCAGCACGGCATAGGCGCCGATGAGCCACCATGGCGACACCCGGCCGGTGTCCCCGCCCGCCTTGCCCGCGAGGGCCATGACGAAATAGGCGCAGCCGGTGAGGCACATGCCGATCGCCATCTTGGCCGGCGTCGACGGCTCGCGCCCGCGGCGGTCGAGCACGCCCCAGAACCAGAGCAGCGGAAAGGTCAGGAGGAGGATCCAGGCGGGATTGATCGCGTTCGAGATCACGCCGCTGACCTTCCAGTCGGTGTTGTCGTTCGCCCAATAGGTCCACGTCGTCTGGTTCTGGTGGAACAGCATCCAGAAGACGATGACGATCAGGAAGATGACGATGAGGGCCATGATCCGCCGCCAATCGGGGACCAGGTCGATGGGCTGCTGGCGGCTCACCCTCTGGGGAGGCAGGTCCACGGCCGTGGCCGCGGCGGACGGCTCCCGCGAGGCGCCTTTGTGGTCCCCGGGCTCGACGAGGCGCCGGAAGCGCCAGAGGATCGAGACGGAGAGCACCATGCCGAACGCGCCCATGAAGAACGCCGGGTGATACCCGAACTTCTGCATCATGAATTCGGCGACGACCGGGGCCAGGAAGGCGCCGATGTTGATGCCCATGTAGAAGATGTTGTAGGCCCGCTCCTTGAGGTGGCTCCCCTCCGGATAGAGGTTCCCCACCATGGTCGCGACGTTGGGCTTGAAGAAGCCGTTGCCGATGACCAGGCAGGCGAGGGCCGCGAACATGACCGGCACCGAGCGGACCGCCAGCAGGGCGTGCCCCGCCATGAAGAAGAGGCCGCCAATCATCACCGCTTTGCGGTAGCCGAGCTTGCGGTCGCCGAGGATGCCTCCGGCGAGGGGGCTCGCGTAGACGAACAGCAGATAGTACGACCAGATGCTGGTCGCGCGGTCCTGGGACCAGCCGAACCCCTGTCCGGGATTCTGGACGTACAGGGCCCACAACGCTCCCACCGTGTAGAAGCTGAAACGCTCCCACATCTCGGTGAAGAACAGGGCGTAGAGCCCCTTTGGATGCTTCTCGGCCGCCTGGGTCCCGGCGGTATCCAGGGCTCCGGGAGCGGCCGTGCTGACGACGCTCATCATCACCTCTCTTGAATCAGTGCACCCCGCCCATCAACCGGCGGATCGGCCGGATCAGCAAGGCCAGGATGAGGCCGGCGCCGACCGTGGTGGCCATCACGGCACCGAAGAGCTGCGGCAGCGGCAGCTTCTCGAACTGGCCGGCCACCAGGCCCGCCATCAGGTTGCCGAGCGAGATCGACATGAACCAGATGCCCATCATCTGGCCGACCTTGCGGTGCGGCGCGAGCTTGGTCACGGTGGAGAGACCGACGGGCGAGAGGCAGAGCTCGCCGCAGGTGTGGAGCAGGTAGGTCAGGTTCAGCCAGAGCATGCTGACCTGATGCTGCTGGTTGTTGGTCAGGATGGACGCCCAGACCATGACGCCGAAGCCGAGGCCCAGGAGGATCAGGCCGAGCGAGAACTTGGCCGGGGCCGACGGTTCCATCCGGCGCCTGCTCAGCGCGACCCAGAGCCAGGCGAAAACCGGCGCCAGGCTGATGATCAGGATCGGGTTGACCGATTGGAGCCAGCTCGCCGGCATCTCCCAGCCGAAGACGTTCAGGCGCGTCAACTGCTCGGCGAACAGGGTCAGCGAGGAGCCCGCCTGCTCGAAGCCCGACCAGAAGATGGCCGAGAAGACGAAGAGGACGAAGATGACGCCCATCCGCTTCTTCTCGGTCCCGTCGAGGTCCTTGGAGACGAGCTGCATGATGAGGTAGAGGAGCGCCAGCGAGACGATCACCACGCCCATGGCTCCGGCGATCTGCTCCACGGTGAGCTTGAAGACCGAGATCAACAGGAAGCCGAGCACGACAGCGCCCGCGATGCCGCCCAGCAGGAGGCGGATCGTCCGCTGCCGGGAGGCTGGATCGCCGGCGGCATTGGGATGGAGCCCCGCCTGGCCCAGGTTCCGGCCGCCCAGCTTGTACTGGACCAGGCCGAGGAGCATGCCGATCCCGGCGACCAAGAAGCCCAGGCGGAAGTTGATCCGCTCTCCCACGTAGCCGCAGACCAGAGGCGCGACGAACGCGCCCAGGTTGATGCCCATGTAGAAGATGGAGAACCCGGCGTCGCGCCGCGCCCCCTGCTCCGGGGTGGTGCCCGGGTAGAGCTCGCCGACCATGGTGCTGACGTTCGGCTTGAGCAGGCCGGTGCCGATGATGATGCCGAGCAGGCCCAGGAAGAAGGTCGGCATCGAGGCCACGTACAACAGGAAGTTGCCGAGGGCGATGAAGATCCCGCCGATGAACACGGACCTCCGCTGCCCGAGGAGCTGGTCCGCGAGCCAGCCGCCCGGCAGGGCGAGCAGGTAGACGCACGCCGTGTAGAGACCGTAGATGGCGCCCGCCCGCTCGACGCTGAACCCCAGGCCACCTTCGGCGGCCGCGGCGGTCATGAAAAGCACGAGGATGGCGCGCATCCCGTAGTAGCTGAAGCGCTCCCAGAACTCCGTGAAGAACAGGGTGGACAGCCCGCGCGGATGCCCGAAAAACGAGCGGTCGGCGGCGGCTTCGGCGGTGGTGGATGCGGTCGGATTGGGCATGACGATCTCTCGGCCAGGAAGTTGACGTTAGCGAAAAACCATCCGGTGTTCGCGGGAGCTTACCACGCACCCCCGGTTGCCACTCTCACATGCTTCAGCCACGGGCCAGCAAAGGAGATGCCATGGGGGCGTACGGCGAAGACGCAGCCACCCCTGTCCTGTTTCCCGGACAGGGGTGTACACCAAAGAGCGCGGACCACGCGCCGTTCCTTTCATAAAACCATTGATTTTATTGGCTTTCCGGCCGTCCTCCGGATGGCACTCCGCTTGCTCTGGAGGAGGAGTGCCCATCCACCCGCGGTGAGCAATCATCGCGCGGCACCCTGGGGAAGCCGGGGGGGCTCCTCGGCTTCCCTCCCTTCCTCTCTCCCCCTACAATCCCCGAAGCTGCTCAAGGGAGGTCAAGGGATGAACCCGTCGGATTCACTGTCCACGCTCCGCGACTCACTGGCCGAGATCGATCGGTCCCTTCTGGAGCTCCTGCGCCGCCGCATGGAGCTCGCCGCCGAGATCGGCCGGATCAAGGCGGAGAACGACCGGCCCGTCGTGGTCCGCGACGTCGAGGACCGGGTTCTCACCCGCGCCCGGCAATACGCGGAGGCCTGCGGCGTCTCGGAAGAGGTCATGGAGTCGGTGTTCGAGGCGATCATCCGCGGCTCGGTGGAGCGCCAGTACCGGGTCGGGATCGCACTGCGCAAGCAGCGGCACGGCGAACGGATGCTGATCGTCGGTGGCGCCGGCGGTATGGGGACCTGGTTCCGCGGGTTTCTCGGGCTCATGGGTCATGAGGTGGACATCGTCGATCCTGCCCTCGGCGGCATCCCCGACGCGCCCGGCCGCTTCAGCAGGCTGGCCGACGTCCCGGACCTGGACGCCTATGCCGCGGTGATCGTCTCGGTCCCCCTCGCCCGGACTGCCGAGGCGCTGGAGGAGGTCGTGCGGCGCCGGCCGAAGGTGCCCGTCCTGGAGATCGCCTCGATCAAGTCCCCGCTCGTCGCGATCCTCGCCGTCGCGCGGGCGGAGGGGATCCGCGTGTACACCCTCCACCCGATGTTCGGGCCGGGCAAGTCCTATTACGAGCCGCTCACGTTCGTGCTCGCCGCCCAGGGCGATCTGGCCGAGGAGAAGCAGTGGATGGGAGAGTTCCTGGCGCACCCGTATACGCGTCTGCTGGTCGTTCCCTTCCCTCACCACGACCGGCTGATGGGATGGCTGCTCGGTCTCGCGCACCTGAGCAACATCCTGTTCGGATCTACGCTCACCCGCTCGGGCATCGATCCGACGGAGCTCCACGACTGCGCCTCCACGACCTTCAAGCGGCAGACGACCACGGCCATGTACGTGCTCAGCGAGAACCCGGACCTTTATCTGGACATCCAGCGCCTCAATCCGCACCGCACCGAGGTCTACGCCGCCGCCCGTGAAGCGCTCACCTCGCTCGAAACGCTCGTCGAGAGCCATGACCGCGAAGGCTTCCGGCAGACCCTGAACGAGGCGCGGCGGATGTTGGAGGAATAGCGGATATAGATCGAGAGGAATAATCAACGGCACCTCCCTGTTTCGCGGAGCAGTTTCCTCGGAAGTGCTCGGGGTGCAGTAAGCCTCCGGATTCCGCAACTTGGCTCGCCTCAGCAAGGAGGTCTGTTCTTTCCATGAGAAAGCCTGTTGTTCTCGGGCTCCTCGGTCTCTTCACATCTCTCGTTCCGGCGTTCGCGGGCACGGTGTACGTGCCGGTCGCCCCGCCTCAGCAGATCGGTGATGTCCTCTATCGGACCCAGGTTGTCGTCGGCAACCCGGGCAACGTGGAGCGCCGGCTCACGACATCCTTCATCGCCTCGGGCCGCGATGGCACGCGGACGGGGACGGCACCCGCCGCGGTTTCGATTTCCCCGAACGGCACGCTCGTCCTCACCAACGTCACGCCGACCGGGCGCGAGGGCATGCTGGAGATCTCGGGTGCCCCTCAGCTCGCCGTGTCAGCGCGCCTGGAGGCCGTGTCACGCACGGGCCGGGTCCTGTCGACCGCACCCCTGCCAGTGGTCGGCTCGGACCACTTGGTTCCCGGCGGCGCCGCGGCGCAGCTCCAGGGGATCAGCCGCATCGCGACCGGCGTGCAGCACCGCTTCGGGCTGATCAATCTGGGAGCCAGGGAGGCGGCGTGTACCGTGACGGCGTACCGGGCCGGAGGCTCTCCTGTCGGGACCGCCGCCCGCTTCACCGTACCGGCGCGGTCGCACAGCGCGCTCACGGGGCCACTCGCGGCATTCGGCTCGACGCTCTTCACCGAGGCGCGGGTGGAGGTGAGCTGCAATGCCCCGTTCTATCCCTATGCCGTGCAGCTCTCTCCCGACGGAGCGACGGCGGTGTCCGTGGGACCGTCCGCCACCCTGGACTCCGAGCTCCAGACGGCGGAGGAGCTGCGGGCCGACGACGGCGGCAACGGCGGAGGAGGAGACGACAAGGGGGGCCGCAACGGCGGCGGTGACGACCAGGGGGAGGACGATGGAGGCGCGGGCGACGATGATGATGGCGATGCGACCGGCGAGCCGGTGGTCGGCCAGGATCAGCTCTCCTTCCCCGGCCTGTTCCTCAACGCGCGGCAAGGCAATTCCTACCGGGTGTTCGACCTGCCGCTGCGCCCCGGCGTTCGCTACAAGCAGATCACCGTGGAGTTCGATCTCTATCTGAACAAGTGGGTCACCCCGCTCTTCCACGGAATCACGGCTCTGCGGCGCAACGACCGGACGCTCTATTACGGCCTCATCGTGCGCGGCGACCGCGCCAAGACTGTCCTCGACCTGGGCAGGGACGAGCTCGAGCGCGACACCGGTCCGTGGAAGCAGCGCAGCAACTACCACATCCGCCTGGTGACGGATGCCCAGACGCGGCGGGTGACCTTCGAGCTGTTCCAGGGGGGACAGGTCGTGCACACGCTCTCCGGCGCGATGACCACCCGGGACCTGATGGTCTCGGCGGGCACCAAGATGCGCGTCGACTTCGGCGGCACGAAAGTGGCGGATGGAGCCTACTTCCCGCCATACGGCTGGAAGTACTCGAATCTGAAGGTCAAGGCCGAGCCGTTCTGACCGGCTGGAAGTGAGCCGGGCCGGGGCTTCCCCCGGCCCGCTCGGTATTCATCGAACCGTCAGACACCTCGGAGGCTGGAGGTCTCGGCCGCGGCCGGCTCCTCGAGGAGCGAGGTCTCCGCGGGCGTTTCCGGCGTCGTCTCCTTCAAGGCCGCCGCCGACTTCCGCCGCTTCACGACCGCCACCACTCCCGCCGCGGCAGCGGCTGCAGCGGCGCCGGCCAGGGTGAAGGTCTTTTTGTTGTTGCTCACACTGCTCGAAAGCCGGGACAGGGGGGACTTCGAGGTCCCGCCGTCGGTCGTCAGATCATGGTCGGTCGTGGCCTTGCTCTTGCTCTTCTTCTCTTTGTCCTTCACAGCCATTACCGCCTCCTTTGGTTGGTCTTGAAACATGCCGCGCTCGAGGCGCGGCGCGAAAGCACGCTGACATCTGAGATGAGCAAGAAGCGTGCACAGCCGGAGTCGCCGGGGACCGGATCAAGCGGAGAGCGCCTGCTTCAAATCGGCGATCAGATCCTCCGGATGCTCCAGGCCGATCGAGAGGCGGAGCAGGTCCTGGGGCGTCCTGGACGCGGGGCCTTCGCTCGACGCGCGATGCTCGATCAGGCTTTCGATGCCGCCGAGCGAGGTGGCGCGGGTGAAGAGCCGGACCCGCGACACGGCGCGCAAGGCAGCTTCCTTCCCGCCGGCCGCCAGGAACGAGATCACGGCGCCGAAGCCTCCGGACATCTGGCGCGCCGCGATCTCGTGCCCGGGATGGCTCGCCAACCCGGGATAGTAGACCCGCGCCGCCGCCGGATGCTCCGCCAGGACGCGCGCCACAGCCAGGGCATTGGCGCTCTGCACGACCATCCGGCAGGCCAGGGTGCGAAGCCCGCGCAGGATGAGCCAGGAGTTGAACGGCGCGAGAACGCCCCCGGTAATGTGCCGCAGGTGATCGATCCGCTCCACGAGCTCGCCGTGGCGGGCGAAGATCAAGGCGCCTCCCTGCACGTCGCTGTGGCCGCCGAAGTACTTGGTCGCCGAGTGGAGGACCACGTCCACCCCGAGGGCGACGGGCCGCTGCAGGACCGGCGTGGCGAACGTGTTGTCGATGACCGATAGGGCGCCGGCCTCGCGCGCGAGCCGGACCACCGCGGCGACGTCCACCACTTTGAGCAGCGGGTTCGAAGGCGTCTCGATCCAGAGGAGCCGCGTCTCCGGCCGGATCGCCGCCGCCACGGCTCCGAGGTCGTCCATGGCCACGCTCTCGGCGCGGATCCCCCAATTCGGGAGGAATTCCTCCCCGGCGATCCGGAAGCCGTAATAGACGTCGTCGGGCAGGAGAACGTGCGAGCCCGGGGGCAGGCTCTGGAGGAGGGCGATGCCCGCGGCCAGGCCGGAGGCGAAGACCTTCGCGGCCTCCCCGCCCTCGAGAGACGCCAGCGCCGCCTCGAGCTGCGACTGGGTCGGATTGGACTCGCGGATGTAGGTGTGCCCGCCCAGGGGGACGCCCTCGGGATCGCGAGCGAAGGTCGTGGAAAGGTAGAGGGGCGGCGCCACGGAGCCCGTCTCCGGGTCGATGACGTGCCCGGCATGGACGGCCAGGGTCTCGAATCGCATGCCCGAAGACTATCCAAAAAAGGAACGAGCCGGTGCAGGGCACCGGCTCGCCTGACTTCGAGGTGTGGGAGGCTCAGGGAATCGCGGCGCTGCCGGCGCAGCCCTGGATCGCGTCCTTCTGCGCGCCGGTGATCGTCCCGGCCTTCTTCAGGGTGTTGGTGTAGTGCGTGACGCAGCTCGCGAACGCGCCGTGGTTGCTGGCGTTCGCGGCGCACTGCGCAATGTGGTCGGAGATCGTGCAGCCGTCACCAAACAGCGTGTTCGTCACTCCGGAGTTGCAGCCGCCGATGACGACGTTCGTCCCGAGGTTGGAGCCCAGGCAGGAGTCCTGATCATCCGGAACCAGGTCGAGGTCGGCGTCCGGATACCAGCCGATGTCACGGAACAGCGGCAGGGTCAGGTCGACGCCATGCGTCAGGTCGGCGTTGATCGCCGGCTCCATGAGCAGGTTCGGGAAGGAGATCGGATCCCAGTGGGAGATCGACGAGCCGAGCTGGACCGGATCCGGGGCGTTGAGCAGCGCGAACCCGTTCGGGTCCGCGCCGGCACGGACCGACAGGTTGACGCCCACGTTGCCGTGGACCCCGATGCCGAGCTGGGCCTTGATCTTGTTGCCGTCCGCCAGCGAAACGCTGACCGTCGGAATGGTGATCGTCGGGTCGACACCGCCCAGGTTGGGGGCGCTGCCGGGCGCGTTGTTGGCCACGATCACGGCCTTGGCACCGGCCGCCTGCGCCCGGGCCGCCTTTACGTTGAACGTGCAGGTGCCACGGTCGACCAGGGCGATGTTGCCGCTGATCGCCGCTGCGTTGACGAAGGGCTCGCAACCGTCCGAGGTCGGGCCGACGCCGTCATTGGCAAGAATGATGTTGCCGGTGACGCCCGGTGCGGTGATCGCCGGACCGAAGGAGGCGGAGCCGACCCGGTAGATGCCGGCGATCGCGGCAGGCGAGTCGATCGTCAGGCCCGGGGTGCCGAGCGCCAGCACGCTGGGCACGGCGGCGGTCACCGTGCCGCCATCCCAGACCACCCGGTTGACGTTGACCGCCGACGCCTGGCGCTGCGCGTCCGTCATCACGTCCCAGTGCAGCCCGTTGGAGGTGTCCAGGGTGAACGTCGAATAGATGTCGGACAGGAACGGCTCGCCCGCGTTCGCGCCGGTGGCCTCGTTGACGAAGTTCGAGAAGCCCAGGCCGTGCGCGAATTCGTGGAGGAGCACGGTGATCAGGTCGATGTTCGTGCCGTGGTTCGTATCGGTGCCGTAGTACCAGCCGCGGCCGCCCAGGCAGGCCAGGTTGCCGTTCAGGCTGGTGTTGAAGCGGGCGACGATGTCGTCAGCAAGGGTGAGCGGCGCTCCGGGAGCCAGGTCGACGCCGGCCAGCTTGTTGGCCAGAGCCACGTGGTACCAGACGTTCTGGACCGGCGCGTTGGGGAAGTTGGCGAAGATCTGGATGGCGCCAGCGGAGCCGAGAACCGCCGACGTCGCCGTGCAGGTCAGGGGATCGAAGCTCGCCCGCACGAAGATGGGCACCTTGCTGTCGAGGATCTGGCCCCAGATGTTGGCGGCGTACTGGAAGGCATAGAGGCGCTGTGCGCCGATGGTGGCGCCGGGATTGCCGCCGGCGGCCGAGGCCGGGTCCGGTGCACCCGGATCATTGAAGCCTTCATTGGGTCCGTCGGCATTGACGATCGTGATCGTGGCGGTGGCGAAGGCCGCGTGCAGCGGCAGCAAGGAAAGAACGGCCAGAGTGAAGAGGGCGAGGATCAGCTTGTTTGTCCGCATTGACTTACTGCTCCTCGTAGACGGGCGCGCCCTGCTGCCCGGAAAGAATGGCTTCGGCGACCGCATAGTCGGTGACGCACGAGTTGGCGACCTTGCCGTCGGAGCCCAAGCTGGCCACCCAGACGTTCAGGAACCCACCCTCAAGGTTCATCGAAAGCATGCCGTTCGCATGCTCCTTCACCTGAAGGCCCGCCGTGGAGCGGTTCATCGAGGTCTTGAGGCTTGCGGACATCATCTTCATCTCCTGCGCGGTGGCCGGCCGGATCTTGCCGGTAGCAGGGTCGACGAATACCTGCATGCCTGAGACTCCGGCGGGCGCCTTGCTCGCCGGGGCCGCCGTCGCGAGGCTGGCTCCGATGGTGAGCAGGGTCACCGTGCCCAGGGCGGCGGCGATCCACCGCACCGAGGTCTTTCTCTGCTGGTTCCTCATGAGGATCCTCCTGAAGAGTGGATTGTTCGATCTCCGGTCGTGGTCGGCCCGAAGCTCTTCGCGCCTTCCGCGGCCGGAGCTGCTGACGAAACCCGTCTCAGCGCCAGACCCCGGGTGGGATGCCGGTGCCGATCCGGGAGGACTCCATGTTTAGAGCAGCTTTGATATCAGCACGGGACGCCTTTGAACGAACCGCATCTGTTCGTCCGCTTTCGGCAGCCTGGCTGTCTCGGAGAGACCCGCGGCTTTGCGTCACCACCTCGCGGTGGTTTTGCCCTTTCGGTGAGGTCGAGGAGGAAGACTATGCAAGGAAGGACGTAGAGTCAAGCATGTCCACGGGGTAAGATCTGTACGTGCGCATCTGCGTGATCGGAGCGTCGATGACCGGAGGACCGCGGCATGAACGGAAAGCAGGCGATCTTCATCACGGGCGCCGCCTCGGGGATTGGACGGGAGACGGCGCTCCTGTTCGCCCGGCGAGGTTGGCGCATCGGCGCCGTCGACCTGGACGACGCGGGCCTCGCCCGTCTGCAGGAGGAAATCGGGGCGGACCTCTGCCTCACCGGCCGCCTCGACGTGCGGGACGCCGCCGCCTACCATGAGCGGGTCGCCGCCTTCGGAGCCTGGACGGGAGACCGCATGGACGTCCTCTTCAACTGCGCGGGCATCATGCGCATGGGCCCGTTCGAGCAGATCCCCCTGGAGGAGCACGTGCGCACCGTGGAGGTCAACGTGATCGGCGTGCTGAATGGCATCCACACCTCCTTCGGGCTGCTCAAGGCGACGCCGGGAGCGCACGTGATCAGCATGGGCTCGGCTTCGGGGATCTACGGCGTGCCGGACCTGGTCAGCTACTCCGCCTCGAAGTTCTTCGTCCGCGGCGTGACCGAGGGGCTCAACATCGAATTCGAGCGCCACGGCATCGTGGTGACCGACCTGATGCCGCTCTACGTGGACACGCCCATGGTGCGCACCCAGACCTACCGCGCCGGGAGCCTGCAGACCTTCGGCGCCCGCCTCACCCCGCGGCAGATCGCCGAGATCGTCTGGAAGGCGGCGCACAAGAAGAAGGTCCACTGGAAGCCCACGGCGTTCCTCAAGGTCCTCGATTACCTCGGCGGCGCGCTGCCCTGGATCTCCCGGCCCACCATGAAGCTGGTGGACCGGCGCAAGGGGTAAGCCGCCTCCCTGGCACCGCCCTTGCTTCTGTCTCTCCTGGGCCGGGGCCTTCGCCTGCCCCCGCATCGTTCGTCACTTCAACAAGTCAGACCTCCAGGAGACGACGCATGACGAAGAAAACAAGCGTGATGGCAGCGTTGGCGGCGGCCGGGCTTCTCGCCATACTGGCTCCCGCGTTCGCCGCGAAAGACACCGATTCGGCGCTCCGGTCGTTCGCCGAGAAGACCCTGCAGCCCCACCACGGGGCCAAGAGCGGGTCGTAAAGCGTCATACAATCCCCGCCGATGACCGACCCTGCGATGGACCGCCTTCCGCGGGCCCGTGCGGCGATCGAGGCGGGAATGGAAGAAGGGCTGCACCTCGGGGCGCAGCTCTACGTCTCGCGTGAGGGCGAGCCCGTGGCGGACGCCGCCCTGGGCGAGAACCGCCACGGCATGCCGCTCACCCGGGACCACCTGATGCTCTGGCTCTCCTCCACCAAGCCGGTGGCCGCCGTGGCGGCGGGTCAGCTCTGGGAACGCGGCCGGCTGGAGCTCGACGACCCCGTCGCCACGCACATCCCCGAGTTCGCGCAGAACGGCAAGGAGGGGATCACCCTCCGCCATCTCCTCACCCACACGGGAGGCATCCGCCTGCTCGACGTGGGCTGGCCCCACAAGAGCTGGGACGAGATCATCGCCCGCATCTGCGCCATGAAGCCCGAGCCGCGCTGGGTGCCGGGCGAGAAGGCCGGGTACCACCTGGCCTCGAGCTGGTTCATCCTCGGCGAGGTCATCCGCCGCGCCGACGGCCGGCCGTTCGACCTCTACGTCCGCGAGGAGATCTTCGGCCCCCTGGGCATGCGCGACTCATGGATCGGCATGCCGGCGGAGCGCTATGCGGCCTACAGGGACGAGGACCGGATCGGGATCATGTGGAATACGGAAAAGTCTCCCCCCGAGACGTATGGCTGGGAGACCGAGGAGCGATGCACCCGCTCGCATCCGGGAGGCAACGGCTACGGCCCCTTGCGCGAGCTCGGCCGCTTCTACGAGATGCTCCTTTGCCGCGGCAGCTTCCAGGGGCGGCGCCTGCTGCTGCCGCAGACGGTGGACCTGTTCACGTCCCGGCAGCGGGAGGGGATGGTGGACGCCACGTTCAAGCACGTCATCGACTGGGGGCTGGGGTTCATCCTCAATTCCAACCGCTATGGCGCCGATACCGTGCCCTACGGCTATGGCCACCACGCCTCCCCGGTCACCTTCGGCCACAGCGGCAACCGCTCCTCCACCGCGTTCGCGGACCCTGTGCACGATCTCGTGGTGGCTCTCGCCTTCAACGGCCTGCCGGACAACGAGCGTCACGAGCGGCGCATCCGGGCGGTTCTCGACGCGATCTACGAGGATCTGGGGCTGGCGGGCTGACCCGATCTATCTGATCACTGGGGCGGCGGAGGCACCGGGACGAAGCAGTCGCGCAGGCGCCGGAGCAGCTCCAGGTCGAAGCCCAGGCGCTGGCCGTCTTCATAGCCGCGCTTCCAATCCGAGCTCTTCCCGCCTCCGCCGGAGGACGGGCTGAACGTCTGGGTCAACAGGCTCGGACAGTCTCCAAAGGAGAGGTCCCGCGCTTTCTCCAGCCCGGCGGCGAACCCCTGGGCCGAGTCGGGATTGGTGCGGACCTGGTCGGCGATGCGCGCGGCCTCCTCGATGGCGTCGTCCATCCGCTCCTGGACGGCGGCGTTGGTCTGGGCCGCCTTCCACGACTCATAGGCGGCCAGCGTCTTCTCGTAGCCTTCGGGGAAGGGCTCGCGGCGGCGGCCGTTCCAGGCCCTGGAAGCCTCGGCGGCGCCGGGGGAGTCGTACAGCTCGAGCAGCTCAGAGAGCCGCTTCTCCACCGCTCCAGAATCCGACCGGTCGGGAATGGGAACCTTGAGCTGGACCTTGCAGACCCGCGCCTCGTAGAGGGTGAAGGGGCCGTCCTGGAATTCCTCCAGCACCCCCTCGGCCAGGTCGAGGAAGACGTCCATCCGGCCCCGCTTCACCCCGATGCGCTCGACGCGGGCGAGCTCGCCCGCGTCGAAGCGGTGCCGGGCCTTGCTGTCCACCCGGGACCCGATCACGTCGTTGTCGTTGTAGTACCCGTCGCAGCTCGAGGCGAGGGGAATTCGCACCACGACCGCTCCGCCCCGCCACCGCGCGTTGAGCTCCTCCTCGATCCCCGCCCCACGCACGGCTCCCGGAGCCACCCCGAGGAGGACGGCGGAAACCAGGGCGAGCTGCGCTGGACGTCGCACCCGGTGATCATAGCCGACCGGGTGGTCTGCCGGCTCAGCCCTTGCCGGCGGCGGGGGCGGGGCACTCCCCTTCCGACTTCAGCGACACGCCGGCCACCTGCCGCTCGCAGTCGTTGCCGTAGGTCCTGTTGTCGCAGCCGCAGACCGGCTTGAACTCCCTGGTGCAGACCTCGGGCTTCTCGGCGCACTTGCCCGCCCCCTGGTCGCCGCAAGTGCCGGCTTTGAACTCGCAGAAGTCGGTGCTGCCGCAGTCCGCGCTGCTCTTGCAGGACTTCCCCATATCCCCGGTCTTGTCCCCGCCGCCCTTGTTCCCGCAGGCGCCGTTGCGGTCGGGCCGCACGCCCGCCTTCAAGATCTCGCACTCGTTCGCGTACGTCTTGCCGTCGCAGCCGCAGATCGGCGGCCCCTGCTTCGGGCAGGTCGCCTGCACTGTGACGCATTTGCCCGCCAGGTCGGCGACGTTGCACTGCCCCGCGGGATATTGACACGCCTGCCCTTCCGGGCACTGCAGGCCGGCGATCCCACCGCATGTCTGCCCCGTCTGAGCCGGAGCGGGCTGCCCGATGGCCACCAGGGCCAGGGTGAGGGCCAGAACTATCATCAGGAATGCTTTCGCTCGCATGTCGAAAACTCTCCTTTCTTCCGGTTCTTCGGCGGCGGAATCGCCGCAGAGATCCCTTAGAATGAGTGCAAATTTCGCGCCGAAATGCTCCCCCAAACCTTGTGATAGGTTTCGCGTGCTCCATGGCTCACTTACGCTCCCGTCCCGAGCTGGCCCGTGCCGCTCTTCTCGTCCTGCTGGCGTTCGTCCTCTACAACGCCAACCTGCGGGTCGTCGCTTCGGGGGACTCGCGGGCCACCCGCTTCGTGCCGCTGGCGCTGCTGCGCTCCGGCACTCTCGCCCTCGACGACTTCCGGCTCCACGTCACCGGGTTCTTCGAGAACGCCTACTGGGCCCGCGAGATCGACGGGCGGCTCGTCTCCATGTATCCCGTGGTGACGCCGCTCCTGGCCACCCCGTTCTACGTTCCGGCCGCGATCTACCTCCAGAGGGCCGGCTGGCAGGACCGCCCGCTTGCCTTCGCCGCGGCGCTCTCGGAGAAATTTGCGGCATCGGTCCTCACCGCGGCTTCGGTCGGCCTGCTCTATCTGCTGCTGCGGCGGCGGGCTTCGCGAGGGGACGCGCTCCTCCTGACCCTCGCCTACGCCTTCGGGACCAACACCTGGGCGACGAGCAGCCAGGCGCTCTGGCAGCACGGCGCGTCGCAGCTCCTGCTCGCCGCCGCTCTGCTCGCGGCGACCGGAGAGCGGACACCGGGGCGGCTCTCCCTCGCGGGCGTCTGCTGCGGTCTGCTTGCGGCCAACCGCCCGCCGGACGCTCTGCTGGCCGCCGCCGTCGCGGCCTGGCTCCTGCTCGACGTGCCCGAGAAGCGGCGGCTTGCCGCGTTCTTCCTCCCAGCCGCCGCGGCCGGGCTCGCCTTCGCCGCCTACAACGTGGCTGTGTTCGGTCATCTGCTCGGCGGCTATCCGCTGCTCATGAGGACGACCTTCTTCGACCACTCGGCCCTCGCCGGGCTCGCCGGCCTCTTCCTGAGCCCCGCCAAGGGGCTGTTCGTCTTCTCGCCGTTCCTCCTGTTCCTGCTCGCCCGCCCGTTCGTCCCGGGTCTACCCGAGGACCGGCGGCTGAACCTCTGCCTCGCCGCGGGCTCCGCCGCCCTCCTCTTCGTCCTCTCGCGGGCGGACTGGCGCGGCGGGTTCTGCTACGGCCCCCGCTTCCTGACCGACCTCCTGCCGATCTTCCTGTGGATGCTCGTGCCCGTGCTCGCCCGGATGGGCCGCGGCCTGCGCATCGCGTTCGTCGCGGCGGTCCTCCTCTCGATCCCGCAGCAGGTGATCGGAGTGCTCTACTACCCGTTCGGGAGGAGCGACATGGTCCTCGCGGAAGATGTGGCGAACAGCTGGAAGATCGAGAACGCGCAGTTCCTGCTGGAGCTGCGGAACAGCCCACCCCTCTGGAGCGGGCGTCAGGTCCCGAGGAAGTAGGACAACCCCTTCCAGATCCACCAGATCCCCACCAGCCGGAAGACCCAGAGGAGCGCCCGGACTCCCAGCAGGAAGAAGTTGTGGACCGGGAAGGGGACCTCCACCGGAGCCCGCTCGCGGAGGAGGAGGTACCCGAAGGCCGCGACGTTTACTGTGATCCCGATGACGAGCTGAAAGAGGGCCGTGACCGCCGGCAGCGGCGCGATCTCCCGTCCGAACGCCGCGGCGAGCAGCGTCACGAGCAAGGCGAGCAGGGGGACGAAGATCCCCAGGCGCAGCGGCCAGCGCCAGGCGTGCAGAAAGGTGAAATACCGCGCCGCCGGCTCGCGGTGCCCCACGCAGCAACGCGCCGGCAGGGTCTCCGCTCCGGCGCGGAGCTCCAGGATCTCTCCTTCACCTTCCGGCCGCTGGTCCCCAGGAAAAATCCGGTTGCACCAGATGCACTTCCAGGGCAGCGCCCGCCGCATATAGGGCCGCGCCAGGCGGCGGTGCCCGATCATCAGGATGACGCCGGCCCCCAGCGAGAGCCCCACCGGCTCCGGATGGCGGACGTACAGGAAAAGGACGACCGGGATAAACAGGAACAGCAGGATGCCGACGATCTGGAGCCGCAGCGGGCTCGGGGAAGGGGTGCCCATGGGAGACGCGGATTATGGCATGCGAGGAGAGGGTTTTGGCTCGCGACTTGCAATTCCGCAACTCCGAGCAGATGCTCGAAGGCTACGAGATTGCATCAGGACGAACCAAGACGCGTGGGGGGAGGTCGCTCGCATGAAGTTGGTCATCTTCGGTCTGACTCTCAGCTCCTCGTGGGGAAATGGTCACGCGACGATCTGGCGGGGCCTCTGCCGCACGCTGCACCGCCTCGGGCACCGCGTGGTTTTTTTCGAGCGCGACGTACCCTATTACTCGTTCAACCGCGACCTGATGGAGCTGCCCGGCACCGAGCTCCGCTTGTATTCCGATTGGGACGAGATCCTGCCCCTGGCGCGGCGGGAGGTGGAGGACGCCGACGTGGCGATGGTCACCTCGTACTGTCCTGACGGAATCGCCGCCACCGACCTCGTCCTCGGCAGCGACCGCCCGCAGCGGGTGTTCTACGACCTGGACACCCCGGTGACCCTGGCGCGGCTCGAAGCGGGCGAGCCCGTGGCCTACATCGGTCCGCGCGGACTCTCGGGCTTCGACCTGGTGCTCAGCTACACGGGCGGCGGCGCCCTCACCGAGCTCCGTGAGCGCCTCGGCGCCCGACGGGTCGCGCCGCTCTATGGCAGCGTCGACCCCGAGGTCCACCGCCCTTCCGAGCCGCTGTCGCACTACCAGGCCGACCTTTCCTACCTGGGGACCTACGCGGCCGACCGCCAGCCGGTCCTGGAGAGATTGCTGCTCGAACCGGCGCGGCGGCTGCGGGACCGCCGGTTCGTGATCGCTGGAGCCCAGTATCCCGAAGACTTCCCCTGGGAGCCGAACGTCTGGTTCGTCCGGCAGCTCCCTCCGGCCGACCATCCGGCATTCTTCGCCTCGTCCCCCCTCACCCTGAATGTGACCCGGGCCGACATGGCCCGCATGGGCTGGTGCCCGTCCGGCCGGCTGTTCGAAGCCGCGGCTTGCGGCACGGCCGTGCTGTCCGATACTTGGGAAGGGCTCGGCGATTTCTTCGAGCCCGGCCGGGAAATCCTGCTCGCCACCACGCCCGAGGAGGCCATGGCCGCGATCTCTCTCCCCCGCGAGGACGTGGCGCGGATCGCGCGGGCGGCGCGGGAGCGCGCGCTGGCCGCCCACACCGCGGACCAGCGCGCCCGAGAGATGCTTGAGATCCTCGCCGCGAGCGGGAGCGGCGCGCTGCCGGCCGCGCCGCCACCCCTCCCCGCGCAGGGCGGAGAAAAGTTGGTGCGGGCGTGAGCGTCTGGGGGATCGTGCCCGCCGCGGGCATGGGGAGCCGCATCCAGCCGCTGGCCTTTTCGAAAGAGCTCCTCCCGGTGGGGAGCCGCGCCGACCGCGACACCGAACGGCCTCGCGCCGTGAGCGAGTACCTGATCGAGCGGATGGTCCTGGGCGGCGCCGAAAAGATCTGCCTCGTCATCTCTCCGGGCAAGTACGACATCATCCAGTACTTCGGCGGCAGCCTGGGGGACGTCAGCCTCTGCTCCTGGATCTGGGGGGCGTTCCGCATGCCCGCCGCGATCTTCCACGAGCTGCACGCGCTCTGGCGCGAGCGGGACCAGAGCGACGCCTACATCGGCACGCTGGTGAACGCCTGGCTGGAGCGGGGAGGCGCGGCTCACGGCGTCCGCGCCGGGGAGGCCTACGTCGACGTGGAAACTCTCAATGGATATCGTGAGGCCATTCAGCTCCTGGGCGTCCGAGAAGAGGTTGAGGTGACATGATCGAAGCCGTCAAGCTATGGAATGAGCCGAACAACATGTCCCACTGGGACTTCGAAATCGACGCCGGTTGGAAGGTCTTCGCCGAGATGGCCAAGCTAGCCGGCGATGCCGTCCGCGCCGAGAGCCGCGACCTGCCGCGGGTGCTCGGCGGGATCTCGCCGATCGACCCGCATTTCATCCGTCTGATGGAGGAGCAGGGAGCTCTCGCTTCGGTGGACGCGGTCGCCATCCACGGGTTCCCCCTGGACTGGAACCACTGGCAAATCCACGAGTGGCCCGACCGCCTCGCCGAGATCCAGGCGATGACCGATCTGCCGGTCTGGGTCACCGAGGTCGGAGTCTCCACGTTCGGCGCCGAGGAGGTGCAGGTCTTCGGCTTGCAGCGCACCGCCGAGCTGCTCTCCGGCCGCTCGCCCCGCATCCACTGGTACAGCCTGTTCGACCTGCCGAAGGCCTGGCCGGCCACCACCCGCCACCGCGAGGCCGAAGGCTCGTCCTACTACCGGCATTTCTATCTGGGGCTGATCCGCGAGGACGGGATCCCCAAGCTCGCGCTGAAGGAGTTCTCGAGCTTCACACCCGAGCTGGGCATCTGCCAGTGGTTCCACTTCGAGGACCACCGGCTCGACGATGCCGTGCGCTGGCTCCGCCAGCTCGGCGTCCGCAAGCTGCGCACCGGGCTCTCCTGGGCCGACAGCTTCCGGCCGGACGCCGACGCCTGGTTCGACCGGCAGATGCGGGCTCTCGACGAGTTCGACGTGACCTTGACCTACTGTTTCACCCCCGAGCACTGCGGCGTCCGGCCCCACCACACGAGCCCGCCGAAGTGCGTCGAGGAGTTCGCGGAGTTCTGCGCGCGCATGACGCGCCGCTACGCCCCGTCCTGAGGACCGATGGAGGACCGCCCTGTCGTCTGTGTCGACCTGAACGGCGTGCTGGACGCCTACACGGGCTGGCGCGGCCCCGGCCACTGGGACGATCCGCGCCCCGGGGCCGAAGACTTCCTCCGCGCCCTGGACGAGCAGGGCTTCCGCATCATCATCTTCACCACCCGCTGGGCGGACGACGCCCGCGGCTGGCTGGAAGCCCACGGCCTGGCCCGCTGGGTCTCCGAGGTGACCGACCGCAAGCCCGCGGCGCACGTGTTCGTGGATGATCGGGCGGTGCGCTTTCGGGGGGATTTCGGGGAAACGCTGGCGGAGGTGGTGGGGTTTCGGGCGCACTGGGAGGAGGGGACGTAAGCCAGGTCAAGTCTCGTTGGCGAGGCGAAGCGCTTCCAGAAAAATCTCCTCGCCGAGGCGGATCCCCGCAGACCGAATCTCCTCCGGCCGCGGCCGGATGATCTCGATAAGACAACGCTCTTTCGCCAACAGTAGAACGCCCACGCTCCCGACCACCGAGATTCCATTCAACCGCGCGACCCTGCGGGCCCGATCGTCGTCGACCAGCAACCGATCGGCATGCAGTCTCTTGTAGAGAGCCATTGCCTCAAGCTCCCCCTGTCCCAGACCGGCGGTAGCGATGACCATATCGGCGAGGCTCACTTCTGCAACCTTGTCCTGCAGATAGATCTCCAGCTGGTCAGCCCGGGGCTTTCCGGAAATCGTGCACTCTCCGAAAACCGCGAGGGGAACACGCACGTCCTCGAACAAGGAATCCAGAAGAGTCAGGCTGTCGCAGGACGCCAGCGCCAGCAACGCGGAGGTCCGCGATGACGAGCATCAATAGGATTGGCGCAGCGAATCGAGCTCGGCCCGGAGCTCATCCGCCGGATAGCTGACGGATGGAATCCCGTGCTTGTCACACTCGGCCGCGAAGGTAAAGCGGTCGATCTGGGCCAGCTCGGCGGCAGCCCCGGCGGAGAGCTCGCCCGACTGGAACATGAGCAACGCTGCATAGAGCCTGATCCGCCTTCCCAACTCGGCAGGGCTCTCATCGACCAGATACTGCTCGGGGACGTCGAATGTGATCTGCATACTCTAAGACATCATGGCACGGTCCGCCCCTCGCAGCAACCGCCCCCATACCCCTCCCCCGCCCGCCGCATGCGCTCGGCCTCCTCGGGATTCCACCCCAGGGCCGAGGCGGCCATCAGGTGCCAGCCCATCTGGAAGGCGAGGTAGGTAACCTTATAGAAAGAGAGCTGCCGCGGGGTTGGCCGCACTCCCCGCCGGGCCGCGGCCTCCAGGAAGCGCGCTTCCTCGTCCCCGGCGAAGCCGAGCTCGACGATCGCTCCCGCCAGATCCCAGGCGGGGTCCTGGGCTCCCACCAGGTCGTTGCCCCCGTGATGATCCACGGCGTCGGTCTTCAAGATCCGCCCGTCGCGGGTCAGCAGCCACTCCCAGGCGTGCATCCGGTTATCGGTGAGGACCGGCCGCGCCAGGGCCTCCAGCTCCGGCAGCCGCTCCCGCCAGGCACGCAGGCGCTCGCCGGCTTCGGCCCCGAGCGCCTGGCCGGCGTTGAATTCCGCCATCTCCAGGAGCTTCGTGGGCGAGGCCCCCCTCCCCTCGGACCCGACGGGCCACCGCGTCGCCCGGAACGCCACGTACTCCGCGACCTTCTCGATCAGCTCCCGCCGGTCCACCGGCGCCAGGGGCAGCGGCCGGGCCCTCTCCAGCCAGGGGCCGACCAGAAAGCCGTGGCGCAGACCCGCGACCCGCGGCGCGAGCCCAGCCGCCGCGAGGGCCACGGACATCTCCAGCTTCTCCCGGCCATAGCGTCCGAGGCCCGCGAATTTGAGGAGCCAGCGCGCGCCGGCCGCGCGCAGCAGATACTTCCGCCGCTCCTGCTGCAGATGCGCCGGCGGCTTGACGCTGCCCGCTGGGAAGAGCCGCTCCCGCCAGCGGCCCGCGCTCACGTCCTCGGCTGGCGCGTCGATCCGGCCGGTCAGATCCTCCACCCAGCTTTCGAGCGGCCAGGGCGACGCGCCCCCGGTGAACAGATCCTCGAACGACACCGTGCAGCGCCGGGCCGTCTCCCACCGCGCGCGGTGCAGCTCGCTCGCGTGCGGGCCAAGCTCACCGAGATGGCTGGGGAAGAAGACGAGCGCCTCCCGCCGCACGCCCCACTCCTCCAGCCAATCCGCCACCGCGCCGAACGAGCTGCCGGAGAGCCCCGGACCCTCGTCCACGATCGCCCACAGCGTCTCTGGGCCGGCGCCATCCGCCAGCATCCGGGCCAGCCGGCCGCTGAGGCTCAGCGTCCGCGCGAAGGGGTGCCCCCCCGGCCGCACTGTGGCCACTACCTCGGCCTTCCCGGCCGCCGCCACCAGCGCGGCCAGGCTCGTGCCGATGCTGCGGATGCCGATCACCCGCAGCTCACCCCGCCAGGGTCCGTCCGTGGTGGAGCGCAGCTGTCCGGCCGCCTCCAGATAGGTCTCGGGATAGAGGCCGTAGAACGCGTAGCCTTCCGGCACGGTCACATCCAAGTCGTCGGGCACGCCGACGCCGCGCAGGTCGCGCAGCCCGCGCAACGCCTCCCGCAGCGTCGCCCCCTTGGAGCGCACCCCGTCGAACGACGGCGGCACGCCCCGGTGGCGGAACGAGCCGAGCAGCGTCTCGGCCACCAGCCGCGTCAGCTTCCCGGTGCGGGAGGAGAGAGCCGTCCAGCGCTCGCGCCCCTCCTTCTCCAGCTGCGCATCGAGCAGCGCCTGCTCCAGCTCACCCAGCTCGATGAGCTGCTCGGCCAGTGCCGCATGGCGCTCGATCCCTGGAGGCAGATCTCCCAGCCCCGACAGGCCGGACCGGATCCGCTCCACCTTCTCTGCCGTCCCCTCCCGCCGCTTCGCATCACCGTAGACCAACATGCTTGACATGACAACCATTCATCCGTACACTTTGTCCCATGAGCGACGAGACGAGCGCACTCCAGCGTGAAATCGGGCAGACGAGGCCCTTCCGCTCCCGCAGTCAGGAGGCGGTGCTGGGCATCCTCCGCACGGCGGACGTGGTGCGCCGCTTCGTCGCCCGGGTGCTGGAACCCTATGACGTGACGCCTCAGCAATACAACGTCCTGCGCATTCTGCGGGGCGCCGGGGCCGAGGGGCTGCCCACTTTGACGATCGGTGAGCGGATGTTGGAGGACTCGCCGGGCGTGACGCGCCTCATCGATCGGCTCGTCGCCAAGGGACTGGTCTCCCGCGCGCGTTCGACCGAGGACCGCCGTCAGGTGGTCTGCCGGATCCTGCCTCCGGGACTCGATCTCCTGGCGCGCGTCGACGAGCCCATGGACGCGCGGGACGACGAGGCGCTCGGCATGCTCACTCCGGAGGAGCAGAAGGAGCTCATCCGGTTGCTGGACCGCATCCGCGAGCATCATTCGTAAAAATTTTCAGTAGATAGTTGACGCGACAAATTTTGTTGGAACCAAAGGAGACAAACTCATGAGCCGCAACATCATCGCCGCCCTTACCCTGTCCGCCCTCGCCGCTCTGCCGGTCCACGCCGCCGAGGTCTACACCATCGACGCGGGCCATTCCGACGTGTCGTTCCAGGTCCGCCATCTGGTGACCCAGGTGCGTGGCAAGTTCAGCGACTATCAGGGCACGATCCAGCTCGATCCCGCCAAGCTGGAGAATTCCAAAGTCGAATTCCAGATCAAGGCCGCGAGCATCGACACCGCCCTGCCGGATCGCGACAAGCACCTCCGCTCGGAGGACTTCTTCTTCGTCGAAAAGTACCCGGAGATCACCTTCAAGAGCCAGCAGATCAAGGCCACGGGCAAGGACACCTATGACGTGACCGGCGCGCTCACCATGCGCGGCGTCACCAAGACCGTCACCCTGCCCGTCACCTTCCTCGGCAAGGTCCGCGACCCCTGGGGCAACGACAAGGCCGGCTTCGCCACCGAAACGACGATCAACCGCAAGGACTACGGGATCGTCTGGAACGCCGCGCTCGACAACGGCGGCGTGGTCCTGGGCGACGACGTGAAGATCGCGATCAACCTGGAGACGCAGCTCCAGAAGGACGCAGCGAAGAAGGGGAAGTAAGGCAGGCGCTCCGCGCCTGGACCCTCACCCCCCTGGCCCCCCTCTCCCACACGCACTCACACCCACCCGGGAGAGGGGGAAGCTCATAGAATGATCCCACTGGGATGAAGACCAACGCCGCCCGCCTCCTCGACTCCCTCGGTATCCCCTACGAGCTGCGCGACTATGGGGTGGACCTGGAGGATCTCGGGGCCGAGAGGGTGGCGCGGAAGGTGGGGCTTCCTCCGGAGCAGGTGTTCAAGACCCTGGTCGCGCGCGGCGACCGAACCGGCGTCCTTCTGGCCGTGGTTCCCGCGGACGCCGCGCTCGATCTCAAGGCCATCGCCCGCCTCTCCGGCGACCGCAAGGTCGACACCGTCCCCTTGAAAGAGGTCCAGCCGCTCACCGGGTACGTCCGCGGCGGCGTGACCGCCTTCGGCGCGCGGAAGGACTACCCGGTCTTCGTGGATGAGACCCTGGAGCTGTTCGACGTGATCTCGGTCTCGGCCGGCGTGCGGGGAACGCAGATCAACCTGGCTCCCGGCGACTATCTCCGGGCTCTGGGCGAGCGGGCTCAAGTCGGGTCCATTGCCCGCGAAAAGAACCCCTCCTGACCCGTGTTCGGCGGTAGAATCGGTCTGGTAGAGCGTCCACCATGCCCGAGACCAAGTTGCGCACTCCGCTCCCGGAGCCGTTCTTCGCCATCTCGCCCGAGCGCTTCCTGCAGCGGGCAAAGGCGCCGGCGCGCCTGCTTCACATCACCAACGGGAGCGTCGCCGCCGACATCCTCCGGGAATCCGGAGTCCCTGGCCTGGTGACCATCACCGCGGACGTCCTCCACGAGGGCCCGACGCCCGCCGGCCTGCCTCCCGAGCGCTGGCGCAAGGTGCGCGCCCGGTATCTGGCGGAATCCGGCTACGGCGGCTACGACGAGTGCCTCTCCACCCTGACGGAGTGGGACCACGTCCTCGAAGATCACCGGACGGTCGACGAGATGGTCCTCTGGTTCGAGCACGACCTGTTCGACCAGCTCCTGCTCATCCGCACTCTCGACGGCCTCGCCTCGCGCGACCTCGGGCTCACCCGCCTCTCCCTGATCTGCATCGGCGAGCATCCCGAGGTGAAGCCGTTCCACGGCCTCGGCCAGCTCTCCCCGGAGCAGATGGCGGCCCTCCTGGACACGCGCCGCCCGGTGACGCGGGAGCAGATGGTCCTGGCCCGCCATGCCTGGCGCGCCTTCTGCGCCGCGGAGCCCATCGGCATCGAGGTCGCCATCCGGCGCGACACGTCGACCCTGCCGTTCCTGGCCGGCGCGCTGCACCGCCATCTGGAGGAGTTCCCGGCCTTGCGCGGCGGCTTGTCGCGCACGGAACGGCAGGCCCTCGAAGCCCTCGCCACCGCGGGCGGCTCCCGCTCCTTCGAGGAGCTCTTCCGCGCATCGCAGGACATGGAGGAGCGCCGCTTCCTGGGAGACACCTCGTTCGTCCGCCGTCTCCAGGAGCTGTCAGACGATCCGCGCCGCCTGGTGCGTCTCGAACGAGAGCCCGGTGGCGGCCCCAGAGGCCTGCGCGTGACCCTCACCGCCACCGGCCAGGAAGTCCTCGACGGGCGGGACGACTGGGTGCGCGTCCACGGCATCGACCGCTGGCTTGGCGGCGTCCACCTCCACGGCCGCGAGGCCCAATGGCGGTGGGATGCCGAGCGGGATCGGCTGGTGCCGGGGGCGCTGGTGGTGGAGTGAGGAGGCCTTTTCCTCGAAAGCGATGTCGAGTATCCTCGCTTTGCGAGGGAGGTCCCAGCGGATACCATGATTGATTCTATGAACACCGCAGCAAAGGAAGTTCTCGAGAAGGCTCTCCAACTGGACGTGCAGGAGCGCTCCGAGATTGCAGCAGCGCTTCTTGACAGCCTCGAAGTCGATCCCGAGGAGGATGCCGCTCTTGCGGCGACTCTCGAACGCCGCGCGGCCGAGCTCGCCTCGGGAGCCGTGCAGGGCATCCCCTGGGAAGAGGTCCGAGCCCGGCTCCGGCGAGAGACTCGTGGCGCCTAGCTGGATCGTCTTCCATCCTGAAGCCGAGCGTGAGGTCGAAGAGGCGCGAGCCCGGTACGCGGAGCGAAGCCTCTCTGTAGCCGAGGGTTTTCTTGACGAGGTCGACCACGCGATCGAGCAGGTTCAGATCGGACCGCATCGATGGGCCCGGTATCTTGGCGGTACACGCCGCTTCCTCTTTCGACGGTACCCCTATAGCTTGATCTACGACCACCAAGGAGATCTGATCAAGGTGCTGGCGGTCGCTCATGTCAGGCGAAGGGAGGGGTACTGGCTCGGCCGCGAATAGGCCCCGGAAATACCCCCCGCCCCCCGTCCGTTTTCCTAGGTATCATGAATCACCCCCGAGCCCGTGCTGCCCGATTCCTGTGTGTCGTGTACCTCCTCGCCCTGGGCCTGGCCGCCGTGCCGGCGTTGGCGGAGCAGGCGGCGGCCCCGGCGCGGCCGGTGTCCATCCTTGACGATTACCAGTTCCAGGAGCAGGCCAAGAAAGGCCTCGACTACCTGTACAACATGGACTTCGCGGCGGCCGACGAGGCCTTCTCGGTGATCGCGGTCCGCTATCCCGACCACCCGGTGACGCCATTTCTCCAGTCGTTGGTCCCCTGGTGGACCATCCAGCTCGAGCCGAGCGACACCTCGGAAGACGAGGAATTCCTCGCGTCCATGCAGAAGGTCCTCGACCTCTGCGAGCGGCGGCTCGACGCGAACCCCCGGGACGTGGACGCCATGTTCTTCAAGGCGGGTGCACACGCCTTCCGCGGCCGTCTTCTGTCCGACCGGAAGCACTATCTGCGCGCCGCCCGCGACGGCCAGCAGGCGCTCAAGTACCTCCAAAAAGTCGTGGCGCTCGATCCGCAGAACGACGACCTCTACTTCGGTCTCGGCACGTTCCACTACATGGCGGACGTGATCCCGAAGAAGTACAGGGTCCTGCGCGCCTTCGCCCGCCTCTTCCCCAAGGGCGACCGCGAGAAGGGTCTCCAGGAGCTCGACCGCGCGATGACCCGCGGCCGGTTCGTGCCCACGGAAGTCGCCTGGACGCTCGTCCAGCTCAACTACGTCTTCGAGCAGAACTTCCCGAAGACCCTGGTCTATGCGCAGTGGCTGCGGCAGCGCTATCCGGACAACGCCCTCTTCCACCTCTATGAAGGAAGGGCCTACGAGCGCATGGGCCGCTTCGGCGACGCGACCCGCGTCTTCCAGGAGATCGCGGACCGCCACGACAAGCAGCAGACCGGCTACACCGACGCCGTCGGCGAGCAGGCGCTCTACGTCCTCTCGAGGGTCGAGATGCAGCGCCGCATGTACCCGCAGGCCCTCGCCCATCTGGAGACTCTCGAAGGTCTGATGGCCCGGCGCCCGGTCAACACCGAATACCGGGCCCTCGGCCGCCTCCGCCACGGCATGGCCTTGGACGTCCTCGGCCGCCGCCAGGAAGCGGTGCGCTGCTACAAGGACGTGATGTCCATGGAGCACGACCAGGCGCGCGATTGGGCGAAGGGATATTTGAAGAAGCCGTTCAGGGATCCGACGCAGCGGGCGGCGAAGTAGTGCAGTCCACAGGACTTCCGTAGAGAGACGCCCCAGCCCTCTACCACCGCGTTTGACTCTGACAGTGTCGGAGCAGCCCCGGAAGCTTCCGCGCACGCTCTGACAGTGTCAGAGGAGCCCCGGAACGTTCCGCGCGCGCTCTGACAGTGTCAGAGCAGCGCCGGAAGCTTCCACGCGCGCTCCGACACTGTCAGAGCAGAGCCGGAAGCTTCCGGACGGGCTCCGACACTGTCAGAGCAGCGCCGGAAGCTTCCGCGCGGGCTCCGACAATGTCGGAGCAGGCGAGGATGCTTTCCGTAGAGGCGGCGATGAGGACCGGCGCGATTCTTGGCATAGCCGTCAGCTCGCCGGCTGCACCGGCCGGCGCACCATCCAGAGGAGGAAGCCCACCACGATCGCGATCGCTCCGGCGATCAGGTTCTTGGGCGTGGCGCTCGCGGCGAGGATGATGCAGAGGAGGGCCGCGGCGATCGGGATGACCGGTCCTCCCGGGATGCGCACGGCTCCGGGGGCATCGCCGAACTTCTTCCGCAACACCGGGACGGCGGCCGCCGTGCCCAGGTAGGTGGCGAGGCGCGCGACGACCGAGAGGGCGGCCAGCTCGACGAAGGAGCCGGTGAGGGCCAGGGGGAGCGCGATCGCGGTTTGCAGCAGGATCGCCACGACGGGCGTGCGGAACCGCGGGTGCAGATAGGCCAGGGCGCGCGGTCCGAAGCCGTCCGCGGCCAGGGCGTAGAGATACCGTGGCCCGGAGAGCACCGTGTTGCTGTTCGTCCCGAGAATCGAAACCGCCGCGCCGAACGTCATCAGCAGACCGGCCCAGCCGCCCAGGAAGAGGCGCGCGGAATCCGCCAGCGGAGTCTGCGACTGGGCGACTCCGGGCAGCGTGGAGAGGGCGACCCACTGCACGGCCGAGTAGATCAGCGTGACGATGATGATCTGCGCCACCAGCGCGAAGGGGACGTCCCGCTTCGGATTCTTGAACTCGCCGGCGGGCGCGGGCGTGTTCTCGAAACCGGCATAGGCGAAGAGGAGGAGGAGCGCCGCCTCGCCGAGCGTGCCGGTGCGCGGCGCGGCTCCGTTGACCGCCAGCGCCTCCCGCGATAGGGCGAACACCCCGGCCGTGATGAAGATCAGCAGCGGCACGGTCTTGGAGATCGCCAGGAACACCGCGGTCCGCACGCCTCCCTTGACGCCGATCACGTTGATGACCGTGAGGACGAGAAGGGGAATGGTGATCGCCAGAGTCCTCGTGATCCCGCTCTCCATCTGCGGCCAGATGTAGGAGAGCGCCTGGGCGAAGCCGACCGAGAGGGAGGAGATCGAGGCGATGCGCGCGATCCAGGTCATCCATCCGACCTCGAACCCGATCAGCTCGCCGAAGGCGCTCCTTGTATAAAGGTAGGCGCCGCCCGGCCGGTCGAAGTAGCTGGAGGCCTCGGCGAAGCAGAGGACCAGGAGGAGCACCGCGAAGCCGGCGGCGATCACCGCGCCGACGCTCGCGACGCCCATCACCAGCGCCGCCGCCGCGGGCAGCAGGTAGACGCCGCTGCCGATCACGTCGTTGATCGAGAAGGCGACGATCTCCCAGCGGGAGACGACACGCCGGAAACCGGGGCCTTGGGGTTCGGCCGGGATGTTTCCCGGGGTGGCAGGCTCAGCCATGTCTCATACCTCGATGCGTGCGCCTACGGTTTCAGGGAGCGTCCAGACCCAGGCGCCGGCCAGGGCCGCGAAGGCCGCGGCCAGCGCGATGCCGCTCGCCAGACCCCATCGGCTGGCGACCGCGGCGAGGACCAGCGGCGCGACGAACTGCGCGCCGCGTGTGACGTTCATGATCACGGCCATGGCCGTGCCCCGCACCCGCGTCGGGAACAGCTCCGAGAAGTACGGGCCATAGCAGGACCAAGTACCCGTGCCCACACCGGCCACGAACATACAGGCGAGCCCCACCGCCGGGCTCTCCGCGAAGGTGTTCCAGAACACCGTCACCATGGCGAGCCCCACGGTGCTGATCCCGCAGTAGAGCGCGAACGCCGGCCGCCGGCCGATCGCGTCCGACACCCGGCCGAAGCTCAGGTAGCCGGTGAGCGATCCGGCCACGAACACGAGGGTCCACCAGCCGGTGCCGACGATCGACAGGCCGCGCTGCTCCTGGAGATAGCGCGGCAGCCAGACGACCGCAAACCAGTAGGCGGACATGTTGAACGCGGTCAGCAGGAAGGCGCGAGCAAAGAGTCCGGCGAGGTCCGGCGAGGCGAGCTGCGCAAGCACCGGCCGCCGCGCCCGTTCGAGCTCGTAGGCGTCCAGCTCCCCCGCCGCGAGGCGCCGCCGGTGCTCCAGCCAGACGTCCGATTCCGGCAGGACCTTCCAGGCGAGGAGGATCAGGGCGGGCGCCATCGACAGGAGGAAGACCGATCGCCAGCCGATCTCCGGGGCGAGGAACGAGCCGATGATGGTCGCCAGGCCGAGCCCGACCGGCGCGCCGCTCTGGGCCACGGCGCCGTAGCGGCCGCGCAGAGCCGGCGGGAAGGTCTCGCCGAGCATGGCCTGTCCGCCGCCCCAGGTGCCGCCGACCCCGAGGCCGACGAGGGCGCGCCCGAGGATCAATCCAGTCGCGTCCGGGGCGAGAGCGCAGATGATGTTGCCGATCGAGAAGGCGGCGATCGAGACGGCCAGCGAAGCGCGCCGCCCCATCCGGTCGCTCATCCACCCGAACAGGAACCCGCCGACCCCGCTCATGCCGACGCCCACGCCGGTCAGCCAGGCGAGCTCTCGCACGCTCAGCCCGAGCTCCTCCTGGATGGGCTTCAGGAGGAAGGAGAGGATCATCAGCGAGTAGAAGCCGGTACACCATGCCCCCCAGGCGAGAGCGAGGACCCGCAGGTGCTCCCTGGTGGGACGCGCGTGGTCGCTGAGGCGCGGCGGCGGCGATGGAGACAATGCGTCTTGCAAAGTAGCGCGATCCTAGCAGAGCCCCGGACGCGCGGAATGCCTCCGACCCCGCCGCGCGTTGCGATCGTCGGGAGACATGTAGATGCCGATGCAGACAAGCGCCCTCCTGCTCGTCCTCGCCGCTCTCCTCCCGGGCGCCGCCCAGGCGGCCCCGGCGGACCTGCGGGCCGAGATCCTGCGGAAGATCAACGCGGAGCGCCAGCGCGCCGGGGCTCCGCCTCTGCGGCTGCTGCGGCCACTCGTCGAGGTCGCGCAGCAGCACGCGGAGGAGATCGCCGTTTCCGGGAGGGTGCAGCTTCCACGGGGTTCCGAGCGGGAGGTCGAGCAGTGGATGCGGCGGGCCGGGTACAACGCGCATCGCTGGACGGAGAGCGTCGTGTCCTCTCCGGCCGATATCGACGAGCTGGTGCGCGACTGGCGCGTGCGCAACCGCTCGATCTGGGCAACGGTCTTGAGCCCCGAGATCCGCGACGTGGGGATCGGCGTGGCCCGGATGAACGGGATTCCGCTCTACGCGTTCCTGTTCGCCGTGCCCGAGGCCGAGCACTTCAGCCAGTCTACCCGCGGGCTGGGCGATCTGAGCCGGGTGCGCGCCGAGATGCTCGCCCAGGTCAACGCCCAGCGCCGGAAAGCCGGCGCCCCGCCGCTCTCCTTGAATGCGGATCTGCAGGAGGCCGCCCAGGCCCATGCCCAGGACATGCTCGCCCGCGGCTTTTTCGACCACAAGAGCCCGAGCGGCACCACCGTCCGCGAGCGCTCCCGCAAGGCGGGTTACGACTGGCGGACCATCGGCGAGAACATCGCCGAAGGGCAGAAGTCCGTGACCGAGGTCGTGACCACCTGGATGAACAGCAAGGGGCACCGCGAGAACATCCTGAATCCCGCCTTCCGTGAGCTCGGCATTGGCCTGGTCCTGGGCAAGGGGCGGGACGGGGAGTACAGGGTGATCTGGGTGCAGAACTTCGGGGCGCAGTGAGGGACCCTCCCTCTCCCGGGGGAGAGGGTCGGGGAGAGGGCGATCAGATCAGTTCACCAACGTCAACCGCCGCCCCTCTACCAGCAATCCGAGGATCTCCTCATGGTCGCCGTTCGACTGCTCGGCGTCCAGAAAGGTCTCGAGGTCCCGGATTCCCAGGTGGGGATCTCCGCAGCGGATGTGGAGGATGCCCCTCTCGCGCAGAGGGACGGGGTCTTCGGGGTCGAGGAGCAGCATCCGGTCGAGCACCGGAAGCAGACGGCCGACGTCGCCCCGGTTGAGATAGACGCCGCGCAGGTTGTTCAGGATGCGGTGGAGAATCTGCCGCGGTCCGGCGGTGCGCAGGAGCCGCGGGTTGAACTGCATCTCTCCGTTGGTCAGGCGCGCCAGGAGCTCCTCGCAGTCCCTCTGCGCGAGCAGGCGGCCCCCTTCGAACGGATCGACCAGGACATGGGGATGATTGCCGAGGCGGAGCAGGAAATGGCCCGGGAATCCGACCCCCTCCAGGGGGACTCCCGCGCGCTTGCCCACCTCCAGGCAGACCAGAGCAAGAGTGATCGGGATGCCCAGCCGGCGGTCGAGCACCTCGTTGAGATAGCTGTTGCGGGGGTCGTAGTAGTCCTCGGCATTGCCGCGGAGCCCTTCCTCGCCAAACAGGAGGTCGAGGAGAGCGCCGAGCCGGTCGAGGTCATTGCGGACCCGGCGCAGCCGCGGACGCAGCCGCTCGCCGAGATCATCCAGGTGATCCAACCATGGATTGGGATCGAGACCGGGTTGTTCTTCCGCGGCAATCATCAGGGCCGCCTCGCCGAGGTCGATCTGACGCTCGGGAAGATGGGCGATCGCCGCGAACCTCTCGCGGGGTGTCATCCTGCTGCTCATCATGGTTCGAAACTCTGGTCGGATTATAGCCGCTGTTCCGCCGGTTGTGTATGGTTGTCTATCTCCCGAGCGCCTCTTCATGCTTCAGAAACGACGAACACACCCAATCCTCCTCGCTCTGGCCGCTTTGCTGCTCACCGCGGCCGGTCCGCGTCCCGCCGCGCCGCCCCAGGATCCGGAGTTGGTCCGCCGTGACCTGAGTCTCCTGCTGAACCGCGAGCGCGAGCTCGCCGGCGTCCCGCTCCTCGCCCCGTCCGGGCCGCTCCATGCGGTGGCCCAGGCGCGCGCCGAGGCGATCCAGGCGCATGGCGGCCTCCCCGACGAGGCAGAGGCGATGAACCTGTTCCGGCAGATCCAGACGCAGCTCGTCAAGGCCGGCTACTCCGCGCATGGCTGGGCCGAGAGCATGACCACGGCGCCCGCCGGTCTGGACGCCGCGTTCGAGGCTTGGAAGCGGGAAGATCCGACCTTCGCCCAGGCGATGAACGTGGACTATCAGAACGTGGGCGTGGGAGTCGCCGAGCTCGGCGGCCATCCTCTCTACGTCTTCCTCTTCGCCTGGCCGCGGAGCGAGTACTTCGCCCGGGAGACGGCCGGGCTCACGGATCTGCAGGCGGTGCGGCAGGAGATGCTCGACCGGGTCAACAAACTCCGTGAGGCGACCGGCCTGCCGCCTCTCGAGCTCGACCCGCGGCTGAACACGGCGGCCCAGGCGCACGCCGCGGACATGCTGGCGCGGACGTACTACAACCATGTCAGCCCGGAAGGCACGACGGCGCGACGGCGGGTGCAGGCGGCCGGCTTCGCCGCGGACGTGGTGGCCGAGAACATCGCCGCCGGCCAGACGTCGGTGGAGGACGCCCTGGGAGCCTGGCTGCACAGCACGGATCACCGCCGGAATCTGATGGACGCGCGGCTCACCCACATCGGGATCGGGATGGCGGTAGGGAGCTACGACAGCCGCTATCGCGTTCTATGGGTCCAGGACTTTGGGAAGCAGCAGGTGTGGCCATGAACCAGACGAACGTCGGCATCCTGATCTTCGAGAACGTCGAGGTCCTCGACTTCGCCGGACCGTTCGAGGTCTTCTCGCGGACCCGGACGGTCCCGGGTCCCGAATCCCGCCGGTCGGATGACAGCGCGCCGTTCCACGTGTTCACGGTGGCGAAGACGCGGGACGCGGTCACGGCCACGGGCGGTCTCGTGGTCGTCCCCGCCTTCGGCTTCGCGGACGCGCCGCGGATCGATCTGCTGGTGGTGCCGGGCGGGTTCGGGACGCGTTCCCTCCTCCACGACGAGGAGACGCTCGCGTGGATCCGGCGCACGGCCGCGGCGGCGCGGCAGGTCACCTCGGTCTGCACCGGGGCGCTCCTCCTCGGCAAGCTCGGTCTTCTCGACGGCAAGCAGGCCACCACGCACTGGGCCGCCCTCGACCTCCTGGAATCCATCGCGCCCGCCGCCCGGGTGGACCGCGAGAGGCGGGTGATCGACGACGGGATCGTCACCTCGGCGGGCGTGGCCTCGGGGATCGACATGGCCTTCTACATCGTCGAGACCCTCTGCGGCGCCGAGGTGGCGGAGGAGACGGCGCGGTATATCGAATACCGGCGGTAGGCTCTACGCCGGCGGCTGCTGCCCTTCCCCGAACGGCAGCGCCGGTCCCAGCTTCCGCTTGATCCGGTCCTGGATCCAGTGCGGGTCCCACCACTCCACCGGGTTGATGGCGAGCCCTTGCAGGAGCATGGTGAAGTGGAGATGGTCGCCGCCGGCGAGGCCGGTCTGGCCCGAGCGGCCCACCTCCTGATTGATCTTCACCATGTCCCCTTCCTTCACGGCGATGGACGACAGGTGGCCGTACAGGCTCTGCAAGCCGTAGCCGTGGTCGATCACCACCGCGTTGCCGTAGATCCCGAAATAGCGGGCCAGCACCACCTTGCCGCTGTTCGAGGCGCGGATGGCATCGCGCTCCACCGAGGCCATGTCGAACCCCAGATGGGTCTGCTGGTCCACCGGCTTGCCGTTGTAGACATAGGTTCGCTGGTCGGCGAAGGCGGCCTTGATGGCGGCGTTCATCATCGGCAGGAAGGTCTGGTTCCAGAGGAACTGCTTCTCTGAGTTGTGCCCCAGCTCGATCAGGGTCTGCGCGTTCTTCTTCCGCAGGTTGCGGTTGATCTCCAGGTAGTTGGCCAGGAGGTTCCCCTGGTCCGCCACGTCGGAGGATTGCGACATGATCTCGGGCACGACCTTGTTCATGAACTGATCGCTGAGCTCGATCGTGTCGCTGCGCGGAGGGCTCGGCGTGAACTTGTCGATGAACCCGGCCTCGGCCCGGTTGCCGACGTCGTCGATGGCGACGAGGCGGACGCGGGACGGATCGCCCATGTCGAACGGCACGGCGAAGAACGCGAAGCGCTGCTGCTTGTCGTTGCTGCCGGGCACGGGGAAGCCCGGGAACCACCAGGCGCCCGACTGTACGCCGTCACGGACCGCTCCGTCGCCGACCCGGTAGACCACGAGCTCGCAGCCGCCCTGCTTAACGTAATGGAAGGTGGACTGGATCTGGAGCGTCGGGGGCGCCAGGCGGACCGGCAGCTCGACCTCGGCCACGGCCGGCGCGGGGCGGCGCAGCCAGGTTCCCTCACGGTCGGCGGTGACCCGGACCTTGGCGGTGCCGGAGCGCAGCCCCTGGACCGTCTCGCGTCCGACGTCGACCGTCATCTCCAGCGGCGGAGCGCCGGCGAAGGCCCAGACGGGCCGCGGCTGGAGCTCCCGCTCCGCCACTTTCTTGACGTCCGCATTCTGGACCACCTCGACCGTGACCTTGGAGACCCGCTGCGGGTCGTCGACGCGGATCTGGATCGGAGTGCGCCGGCCGATCCCCTTCATCTTGGACTGGACGGTGACGTTCGGCTCGGCTCCCGTGTAAAAAGTAGCGAACAGAGCCACGATCACCACGAGGAGCGCAAGGACCAGGAGAGTCCGGAGGAAACAACCGGCGGCGCGGCCGCGGTCTCGATCTCGACGTTCACGCATCGTTCAGGAAACCTCTCTTTGGAGCATCCACCCAGGAGCAGCCCGGACGACATCGCCGGGCGAGGGGTATCTTACCGTCCCTGCTCCCCTCCGGACCGGCGGCGCAGGATCTCGCGTTTGTCATTCCAGGCGGAGCGGATCTCGACCAGCTCGTCCAGCGAGAAGCCCAGCTCGCTGGCCACCTGGCGGATCTGCGACTCTTCGGCGCCGGAGATGGACTCGTCGGCCGCGGAGACGGCGAACAGGCAGTCCAGGAGCTCGCGGCACTGCTCGCGGGTGGCCAGCTCCTTGAACTCGCGGGTCACCAGGAAGTTCTCGGTGCCGCCGGCGAGCTCGCTCTGCCGCTTCGCGATCTCCACCGCCAGCACCGCCTGCGGCCCCGGCAGATGCCCCAGGTCCCGCACGATGCGCTCCATCTTCTCGGTTTCCTGGTCGCTGATCACCAGGTCGGCATGGGCGACGCGGGCCAGGATGAAGGCGAAAGCCGCCACGTAGCGCGCCTGCTCCGGCGGCAGCGCGCGCAGCTCGCCGACGATCCGCCGGACCGTCTCCGTTGCGCCCCCCTCCTCACTCCGGTCTCGCTTCAGCCCCAGCCATTCCAGGATCGACATGGACGTTTCCTCCCTCCTGCGATCCTATCAGGAAAGAAATTCTTACAACTTCAGTGATTCGGGAATGAAGGGTCTTGCCCCTCTGTTGGTAAATTTAGCCACGCACCCGACGGGCGCAGGAGGGTTCCTCGCTCGTCGTACAAAGTTCAACTCGCTCGCACTGGAGGTGTGGTGAAGAAGCCGTCCCGCTTTCGCCTCGTCGCAGCCGTTCTCTGCTTTGTTCTCCTGGCGCTCGCCTATGTCGTGCTGAGCACCCCGAACAAAGTCCAGGCGGCAGCCCCCAATCGTCCCATCCAGCTCTCCACCCCGGACGCCGGCTCCTTCTCCTCCCGCTACTCCCAGGCCGCCGGGGCCCTGCGCGAAAAGAATTTGCAAACAGCGCGCCAACTTCTCGAAGAAGTGGCCCGGGAGCATTCCGACGAGGCGGTCCGCGCGCGCCTGGTCGAGGGGCTCTATGCCTATGAAGCGGGCGATTCCGATCTGGCCGAGGAGCTTCTTTCCAAGGTCTCGATCCGGGGAGGCGAGCTGGAGGACTGGCGCCTCTTCCTTCTCGCCGAGAGTGCGCAGAAGGACGGACATCTCGAGGCGGCCGGCGACGCTCTCGTGCGGCTGATCAGCGACTATCCCAAGTCGCCGCTGCGGGCCAAGGCCTACCTGCAGGCGGCCCAATTGGCATTGCAGGAAGGCGACGAGCGGCAGGCTCTTGGGCTGATCGACGGTGCCCGCCATGCCGAGATCCGGGGCGAAGAGGCGGTCGAGCTCGAGCACCTGGCCTGGAAGCTGGGCAAGACGCTCGACGACGACCAGGTGCGCCGCGACGCGGCCCGCCAGCTCCTCGTCCGCGCCCCCTTGACGGCCGGAGCGCTCGGCGTGGCGTCTTCGTTCCGCGCGGTGGACGGCTCGATCGACTGGAGCTCCCTCTCCGCCGGAGAGGTCAAGCAACGCGCCCTGTCCTTCCTGGACGTGGAGCGGCTCTCCGCCGCCCTGGACACGCTGGAGAACGTCCCTGCGGCCGAGCGGGATCTCGAATGGCATCTGATCAAGGCGCGGGCCCTCACCGAGGCCAACCGCAGCCGCGATGCGCTGAGCGTCCTCGACGAGGTGTCGCCCAGCGATCCGCTGGACCGCGCGGGGGTGGAGTGGGAGCGCGCCCGGGCCACGGGCGAGCTCGGCACCGCCCGCGGCGGCGCGAGCCTCTCCGCGGTGGAGCGCCGCGCTATGCTGGAGGCGTCGCACCACCACCTGGCGAACGTGGTCGAGCTGGGCGCCAGCGATCTCCTCGCCGAGGACGCGCTGCGCCGTCTGTATGAGGAATTCCTCGAAGCCGGGCTCTTCGAGCAGTCGATGGACGCCCTGCGCATCCTGCGCCGGGTCGATCCGCGCGACACCACCGGCACCCGCGAGCTCTGGGAGCTGGGCTGGCAGGAATACCGGCGCAACAATTACACGGGCGCCGTGGCCTACTGGTCCGAGCTCGCCGACATCTATCCCGGCCAGGGCGACGCGCAGCGCGGCCTCTACTGGAAAGCCCGCGCCCTCGAGCGCCTCCGCCAGCCGGACCGCGCCCGCGGCGTCTACAGCGATCTGATCGCCGCGTCGGACACCACCGACTTCTATCGCCGCCGCGCCATGGCCCGCCTTGGCGTGGAGCCTGTGTCCTCGCGGATCGAGCTGGCGCGGACCTCGGCTCCCTGGCCGGCGGATCCGGCGCTCCAGCGCGCCAAGCTGCTGACCGATCTCGGGCTCGATGGGCTGGCACAGCGCGAGATGGAGCTGGTGCGCGCTCAGGCTGACGGGCGGGACATGCTCGCGCTCAAGGCTCTCATCATGAGCCGGCAGGGACAGCGCCGGGCCGGCATCGCCCTGCTTCGCGAGGCCTTCCCCGCGCTGGGCGGACCGCGCCAGACCAACGTGCCGGACGAGATCCTGCGCGCCTACTATCCGCTGGAGTACGAGGACACCATCCGCGCCCAGGCGAAGGCCCAGGGGATCGAGCCGGCCCTGATCGCCGGGATCATCCGGCAGGAGAGCGCCTTCGATCCCCGCGCCACCAGCCCGGTGGGTGCCCGCGGCCTGATGCAGCTCATGCCCATGACGGCGCAGGAGACGGCGCGGCGCATGGACCGGCGTTTCCCCGCGAATGGGCTCTACGACCCCGAGTTCAGCATCGAGCTGGGCTCCGCCTACCTCCGGCAGCTCCTGGACGGCTTCGACGGTAACGTCGAGCTCGCCGTGGCTGGTTACAACGGCGGCCCGAACCGCATCCGCCGCCTCTGGAACGAAGCCGGCCCGAGCGCCGAGCTGGACGACTTCGTGGAGAACCTGGGTCTCGACGAATCCCGCGACTACGTCAAGCGGATCCTGGTGCTGACCGACAGCTACCGCCAGCTTTATCCGAACATCGGCTGAAGAGGGCCCCACTCCTCTCCCGCGAATCGGGAGAGGAGTGCAGATAAGTCGATACATCCCCGCCGTTTCTGGCCTACAGATTGCATTTAAATCCTCTTCTCCCGGGATCATTTTCGGGCAGATTTTTTGCATTCGAAAGGGGTTTTGAGACCCCTTATGTTTAAAGGAGAAGAGGAATGAATCTGTACGTCGGCAACCTGCCCTATCGTGTCACCGAGGAACAGCTCCGGCAAGCCTTCGAACAATTCGGCGCAGTCTCATCCTGCACCATCGTCAAAGACAAGATGACGGGGCAATCCAAGGGGTTTGGCTTCTTGGATATGCCGGAGAGTGCGGAAGCTGAAGCCGCGATCACCGGATTGAATGGGCGGGACCTTATGGGCCGCCGTCTCAACGTGAACGAGGCGCGCCCGCGGCCGGCAGCCGCCGGTGCTGGAGGGTTCCGGCGGGCCGCGACCCTGTAAGAATCACACGACCTGAGAAATCTTTGCCCGTGCGGCCCTCCTTCGATGGGCCCCACGGGCTTCTGTCATTTCTGGGGTTTGCACGCGGTGCAGAACACGCCGAACGCGAGCCGGTGGGCGCTCCTCTTGTTGAGCAGCAGCGAGTCCAGGAACTTCAAGGGCCAGAACAGGACCGAGCACGCGAAGAAGACTCCCGTGGACACCACCCTCGAAGCCCGGCTGCGCCCTTCGAACCAGAGAGAGACGTAATAGGCCGCCAGAGTGATCATGGTCACCGTCGGGCCGATGTGCGAGCCCGACTTGACCGGGTCGAGCCCCACCCGCCGCAGCTCCCGCTCCAGCCCCGGCGCGGTGAGGCGCCGGCTGTCGATCGGATCTTCATGGTACTGCTGGAGGAAAGGCAGCTCGATGTGCGCGTACCCTCCGGGGCGCAGCACCCGGGCGATCTCCTCCAACACCGCCCGCTCGTCCTCCACGTGCTCGAGGAGCCCTGTGGCGATCACCAGGTCGGCCACGCCGTCGCGCACCGGCAGCCGCTGGACGTCCGCCACCAGGTCGGTGCCGAGGAGAGGGATGAAATCGACGCAGAGGGTGCCTGGGCTGACCCGCCGTCCTCCCGCCCCCAGATCGATGACCCGGGCTCCGGGAGGGACGCGGCGTAGCACAGAGGCGATCTGTGGATCGCTCTGCCACGTGAGGGGCGGAAAATATCGGAGATAACTGCTCTCGACCCAGGGCATCGACTCATCTCCCCAGCTTTCGTTTATTATTGCACACTGCGTTAAAGTGTCTAGAGCCGATGGTCCGGTTTTCGCAACGAGGTTCTGACATCTTGCGATTGCTCAGCTCGTTGGTCCTGTTGTCCCTCCTGCCTCTCACCACTTTGCGCTGTATCGCCGACGCGGACGCTCCCGAGCGCCCCGCGGCACCGGAGGTGGAGGCCGCGCCCGAGAAGCCGGCGCGCATCCGTCTCCAGGTGCGGGAGACCGCCGGAGTCGCCCGCCGGGAGGAGGTTCTGCGCTCGGGCGTCCCCCTCCCCCGCTCCCTGGGAGTGCGCGACCCGGGCCGTCTCGCGGTGGTGGATGCGGAGGGCCGGCCGGTCGCCGCGCAGCTCGAGGTCCTGGCGCGCTGGAACGAGGGGCTCTCCGACACCAAAGCGCCGATCCAGTGGGTCCTGGTGATTTTTCCGGCGACCGTGGCGGCTCGCGGGAGCGCGGACTACTGGCTCGTGACCGGGGCGACCAATCCTCCGCCGCCGCGGCCGCTGAAGCTGGTCCAGGACGGGAACCGCGTCACGGTGGATACCGGAGCGGCGGTCTTCCAGATCGGCCCGCCCGGGGAGCTCTTCGGGGAGATCCGCCTCGCGAACGGCAAGCGCCTGGTCTCCGGGGGAGGGCTCTCCGTCACCACCGGGGAGCGGACCGCCGGCCACCCGGACATCCGGCGGGTCTGGATCGAGCACTCCGGCCCCCTTTCCGCCGCTGTGGTGGTGGACGGCGCCTACGACGTTCCCGCGGTCGGCGGAGGCGGGCTCGGCTCGCGGCGGCGGTATCTGTTCGCCGCCGGCTCGCCCACGGCGCTGGTGCGCCATGCGGTGGCCTGGGAAGGGAACCTCGGCTGCAAGGGCTGCATCCGCACCGAAGATGGCAAGCCCAACGCCGTGCGGATCGACCGGGTGCGCGACACGCTGGCGCTCGATCCGGAGGCTTTCGGGGAGCCCGATGTCACCGCCGTCGGAGCCTTCGGCGAGCCGGCATTGTCTGGCCGGGGCGGACGAGGCCGCGCCGGAGGCGGCGAGATCGCGCGCGTCCGCCAGATCCAGCGTTCCCGCCGCGAAGACCGGCTCGCCTTCGAGGTCGCGGCCCCCGGCCGGCACTCCCGCGGCGAGCAAGCCGACGGCGCGATGCTGTCCGCCGGGGGACCGGGCGGCGCCGTGGCCGTGGCCCTCGATCACATGCACCGCTACGAGCCCCAGGCCCTGCGCCTCCTGGGCGACGGCCGGTTGGCCGTGGACGTGGCCGACGACCACGTGTGGCTCGCCCACCACCAGGGGCTCTTCGCCACAATGGCCGTGGCAGCCCTCCCGGACCAGCCGGCGCGGAAGGAGCTCGACCGCCTGGTCTGGGCGCCGCTCAATCAGCCGCTGCATGCCTGGCCGGACGCCGCGTGGTTCGCCGGCTCGGGCGCGGTCGCCGAGATTCCGGTGGGCCGCCTCCCGCGCGGGCTCGACGCCTATGACGAGGTGATCTCCAAAGTCCTGCACCTCACCCAGGAGCGGATCGATCAGGACGGGCTCGCCGGCCTGATGACCTTCGGAGTCCTGCCGCGCTATTGGGGCCGCTGGGAGGGCGGGGAGATCCGCTGCAAGGAGGCGAAGGACAAGGACGGGAAGATGGTGAAGCGGGACCCGACGCCCCAGGAGCCCTGGGACGACACGTTCTGGTGCAGCACCTGGACGGACTACCACAACACCCTGGCCACGGCGCCGATCTGGGCCATGCGCTCCGGCGAGGTGGAATGGCTCAACGAGCTGTCGATCCCGGGAGCCTTGCGCACGCTGAACACGCAGATCATGCAGTGCGCTCCGGGCGATTCCTGGTTCTACTGCGGCCAGTCGCCCGCGGGCTACGCCGGCTACCGCGAGGATTTCAACAGCTCCCACGCCTACTTCGAGAACCTCTACCTCTATTCCTGGCTGACCGGCGACCGGACGGTACCGGAGACGCTCCGCCGGGGCGCGGAGAACATGCGGCGCCTGGTGTGCGCGAGCCGGGGGCCGCTGCCGGTCACAGAACCAAAGGGCCCGGACGGGCCGGCCTGCGGCAGCGAGCCGCTGGACAAATCGAGCCCCAGCGGGCGGGTGGGCTACCAATGGCTGGCGGCCTTCCGGTTCGTGGGCCTGGCAGGACCGGACGCCAGCTTCCTGGAGGACTACCGCTCGGGCGTTGCCCGCATGCTCACCCACCAGTACGCCGAGCTTGAAAAAGACGGCAAGACGTATGGGTTCCTGGGCGGCGATCTCCGCGACGGGTCACAGAACCAGGCGGGGCCGCTCTGGATGAATGCGTTCTATGACTCGGAGCTCCTCCGCCGCTGGATGATGGATTCAGGGGACGAGCCGCTGGGCGATCCGCCGCTCCGCGCGAGCCGCGTCCTGCCTACCCTGGCCCGCACCCTGGTCGCTTACGTTGAGCCTCTCAGTGGCAAGACCGGTGGTCCGACGTTCCTGATCTACAAATTCGAAGGACCCCGGATCGGCGGCCGTCTCCTGGAGGTCCGCCCCGAAGGGAGGGAGCTCTTCTTCCCCGAAAAGGCGGGCATGGCGGCGCTCCTGGCGCGCGCCGGCCGCGCCACCGGAGACCCGGAGCTCCTGAAGGTCAGCCGCAATCTGGTCGGCTCGATCTTCGACACCTCGCGCGCGGAAAACGTACCGCTCGGCAAGCTCCAGGGCCAGTACCTTTCGCGGCTGTCCGCGGCGGTGGCGGAGCTCGCGGCGCCGCCCCCCAATCCCTGAGGCATTCATCTTGCGGCATTCATCTTGCAAATTGGCCCCCGGCAAGGTTGCGCCAGACGCGTGCGCCGACCGGCCTCACCCAAGATCCGATGAGCTTACCGATCCAAGAAGCCACTGTGCAGAGCTCGTCCGTCTCCCGTGAGCGGAGCTCACAGAAGACTCCGTTCGCCTTCATCCTGGCGCATTCGTTCTCGGGCTCGACGCTGCTGTCCTTTCTGCTCGGCGCCCACCCCGAGATCGCCACCGTGGGCGAGATGTTCATCGCCCCCACAGACGGCAACCACGACAACGAGGAATATCTCTGCTCCTGCGGGGAGCCGATCGAGCGTTGCGCGTTCTGGCAGCGGATTTCCGAGAAGATGGCGGAACGCGGCGTCCCCTTCGACATCCGCGGCGCGGACTCCTCGCTCACCGCCGGCTCATATGGCCCTCTCGGCAGCCGCATCGTCTGGGCCGAGCCGCGCGGTCCCTTCCTGGAAGGGATCCGGCGGACCGCGTTGCGTCTGATGCCCGAGGTCCGCCGCGAGCTCGACCGCCGGATCGAGGTCAACCGCCTCCTCGCCGAGGTGGTCCTCGACCTGCGCGACGCCCGCGTCTTCGTCGACGCCACCAAACGGCCCGGCCGCGCCCTGCTGCTGCGGCGCGATCCGCGGCTCGACCTCCAGGTGATCCACCTGGTGCGTGACGGCCGCGCGGTCTCCCGCTCCGCCATCCACAACCTGGGCCGGACGGTCGAGGAGGGAGCGCGCTCCTGGGCCGCGTCCGTGCGGCGCTCCGAGGAGCTGCGCCGGTACGTCCCCCCGGAGCGCTGGCTCACCGTGCGCCACGAGGACCTCTGCCGCGACCCGCACGGGACTCTGGAGCGGATCTTCGAGTCCCTGAACGTCTCCCCGGACGTTTCGATCGACGGCTTCCGCGAGTTCCGGGCCAGCGACCACCACATCATCGGCAACCGCATGCGGCTCTCCCGGACCTCCGAGATCCGGCTCGACGAGCGCTGGCGGACCGAGCTCTCCCCCGAGCAGAGACGGACCATCGAGCGGATCGCCGGTCCCGAGCTCACGCGCTACGGCTATGCCATCGATTGAGGCTACGGCTCCGGTGGCGGCGGTCCGAGCAGAACGTCCGCGGTCCGGCGTGTCCGGCAAGGCGCTGCGCCGCGGCGGCGCCTTCTTCGCGGCCAGCCAGTTCCTGGGCATGGCCCTGGGGTTCCTCGGCAGCACCGTCATGGTGCGCGTGGCGGATCCGCGGGACGTCGCCTCCTATCTCCTGATTCAGCAGGCGATCATGTCCCTGGGGCTCATCCTCCAGCTCGGCCTCGGCCCTGCCGCGCTCCGCTTCGTGCCGGTCAGCCGCGGCGAGGGAGGCACGCGGGCAACGGCCCTGCTGCGCCAGCGCCTCTTCCGCATCCAGATCACACTCTGGTGCGTGATCGTTCCGCCGCTCGCCCTGGCCTGGCCGTGGGTCGCGCACCGCCTGGACGCGCCCGAGCTCGCGAAGGCGACGCCGTTCCTGATCGCCGCCGGGCTCCTCGCCTCGCTCGGCCACCTGGTGGACAACTACCTGCGCGCCTTCCGGCTGTACGGGAGCTCGGCGATCTTTACCCACCTGACGGCCCGGGTGCTCCTGCTGGGAGGTTTCGCGGGCCTCTGGTTGAGCGCGGCGAAGCACGTCCCCTGGGAGATGTTGATCTCCGTCTTCCTCGCGTCGCAGCTCGTCCAGGCTCTCGGTTACGTGCTGAACCTGCCGCGGACCACGCCGGGGGAGACCTCCGAGCCGCGTACCGCGCTCGATCCGCCGGACGTTCGCACGATCCTCGGCGTCACCACGGCCATGGGGCTGCGCAGCGCCGCCTCCGTGCTCTTCGTCTCGGCCGACCTGTGGGTGCTGTCCTGGGCGCGGCCGCACGAGGAGGTGGCGGTCTACGGCATCGTCAGCCGCGTCCTCCAGGTCATGGCGGCGCTTCCCGGGATCGCCAACTTCCTAATCCCGCAGGAGCTCGCCATGCTCTACGCGGACGGCCGGCGGGACGAGATGGAGCGCCTGGCGCGCACCGCCTCGACCGCGATGGCCCTGCTGTCGGGGGGCTGCTTCCTGGGCATCCTGGTGCTGGGCCGGCCGCTCCTCCACCTGGCGTTCGGCGACACCTACATGGCCGGCTGGAGCATCCTGCTGATCCTGGCGGTGGGTACCTTCTGGGACACGGCTTCCGGCTCCGCCGGGTATGCCCTCCAGATGAGCGGCCACCACACCCGCCTGCTGCTGCTGACCGCCGCGGCCGCCGTGATGAACGTCGGCTTGAGCCTGGGGCTCGCGCGCGCCTGGGGCGGGCACGGGGTGGCCCTGGCGACCACGGTCACCCTCATTGCTTTGAACGTGGGGATGGTCTGGTCGGCGCGGCGCCTCGTCGGGATCCGCACCTTCGTCTATTTCCAGCCGGCACGCTGGCTGGAGGTGCTCCGCATGGCCCGCAGCAAGGGAGACGAGAGATGACCGAGGCGCTCTGGGTGGTGGGCGGCGAGCAGCGGTTGAGCTTCCGCCCGCTCGACGAATGGAACAAATTCAAGGCCGCCGTGGTGGCGCGCGTCGAGGACGGCCGAGTCGAGCGGGTGCTCGAATACGTTTCGCCGCCCGAGAGCTGCCCCGAAGATCTGCCGTCCGTCCTCTTCAAAGCCGCCACCTTCGACGGCGACACGGCCTGGCTCTGCACGCAGACCGAGGTCCTGGAGTGCAGCGTCCCCTCCTTCGCCATCCGGAGAGTCATTTCACTCCCCTGCTTCAACGACCTCCACCACGTCACGCCGGGGCCGGATGGCACCCTGTTCGTGGCCGTCACCGGGCTCGACGCGGTGGCCGAGATCACCCGCGATGGAGAGCTGATCCGCCTGGTGAGCGTGCTCGGCGGAGATCCCTGGGAGCGTTTCTCCCGGGACGTGGACTGGCGCAAGGTGGCGACCACCAAGCCGCACCAATCCCACCCGAACTACGTCTTCTTCCTCGACGGCCGCCCCTGGGTCACCCGCTTCGAGCAGCGCGATGCCGTGCCGGTGGACGACCCTGCGGGAGGGCGCTTCGCGGTCGGCGACGAAAACGGAATCCACGATGGGCATCCCCACGACGGCAAGCTCTGCTTCACCTCCGTCGACGGGCACGTGGTGACGTTCGATCTGGCGACGGGAGCGCGGACGGACCTCGACCTGAACAGTATCCGCGAACCGGACGACGACCGCCCCCTGGGCTGGTGCCGCGGCGTGCTGCAGCTCGGCGGCGGCCAGGCCTGGGTGGGCTTCACCCGGCTGCGCCACACCCGCTTGCGCCAGAACCTGAGCTGGGTCCGCCACGGCTTCCGGACAACCGAGCATCACCGCGCACTGCCGACGCGGGTGGCTCTCTACGATCTGGAACGGCCGGCGAAGCTGCGCGAGATCGATTTAGAGAGCGCCGGCGTGAACGCCGTCTTCAGCATTCATCACGGGTGAGCACTCAGCGGCGCATGAATTGCAAGAGTTTTACGACACCATGGAAGACGCCGTAGCCGGGGACCTTCTCGCGCCGGCGCAGACACGGACGCACAGCCTGGCCGTCGTGGCCGCGCTCTCCGCCGTGCTTTTGATCGCCGCGGCCTTGCGCCTGTGGGGTCTTTTCCATGACCTGCCGTTCTCGTACTTCGGGGACGAGCTCCATTTCATGAAGCGCGCCGCGGCCCTGGGCACCGGGGACCTGAACCCGCACTGGTTTCATAAGCCGGCGTTCCTCATGTACATCCTGGCCGGCGTCGATGGCTTCTACTTCGTGGCGGGCCGGCTGACCGGCCGCTTCGATTCGACCGCCGCCTTCGGCGCTCACTTCCTGACCGAGCCGGGGCCGTTCCTGCTCCTGGGCCGGACGGTGGTCTTCCTCTGCGGCCTGGCCACCGTCTTCGTCGTCTGGCGCCTCGCACGGCGGGTTTTCGGCAGCGTGGCCGCAGCCTTCTCGGCGGGGTTGGTGGCGGCGGTGTTGGCGCCGATGATCGCCTCGTCGCAGGTGATCAAGAGCGACGTACCCGCGGGCCTGCTGATGGCTCTGTCGGTCCTGGTCTACCTGCGGACGCGGGACGATGACCGCTGGCGCTGGCTCGTCATCGCGTCTCTGCTGGCCGGAGCCGCCATGGGCACGCACTACTACGGGATCGTTCTCGTCCCGACCTTCTGCTTCCTGGAGCTGTTGTCCCCCCTCTCCCGGTGGATGGGATGGCGGATGGGAGAGGGGGAACTGAGAGTCGGGGGCGCCGCGGGATGGGGGCGGGCGATTGTCCGCGCCGCCGCCGTGCCCTTCCTCTTCCTCCTCGGGTTCTTCCTGACCTCCCCCTACAACTTCCTCGATCCGACCTGGCCGCGCTCGATCGCGGCGCAGCTCGAGAGGACGTTTTTCCCCCAGCCCGGCCACGTATCCTTCGAGCCGGACAGCAAAACCGAGTTCAAGCCGGGCACCAAAGAGGCCTGGGGCGGCGCGTCGCTGGCTTTCCTGCGGGTGATCACCTCGCCCAAGTCGATGGGCCTGGGGCTCACCCTGCTGGCCGCGATCGGTCTCATCGAGACCTTCCGCCGGCGGGAGACGCGGTGGTATGGATTTCTGGTCCTGATCCCCTTTTCGTTCTTTTTCCTGGCGGCGATCACAGTGGCGGCCTATCACGCGCAGCCCCGGCATCTGAACGCGATCTATCCGCTGCTCGCCACCCTGATCTGGCCCGGCGCGCTGCTGCTGGTCCGGCTGGTACCGGCGGCACGGCGGCAGCCGCGGCTGGCCGCCGGTCTCGCCGTCGGCCTCATTGCCCTGGCCTGCATCCCTTCGTTGCTCGAAGCGGCGGAAACCAATCAGAAGATCACGCGGCGCGACAGCCGCCTCGTCTCCTATAAATGGATCCTGGCCAATCTGCCCGCTGACGCCCGTATCCTGGTCGATGACTACGGGCCGATCCTGCAGCCCGATCCGGCGTCCGTCGCACGCCAGAGAGCGGTGCTGGCGACCATCAAGGAAGGACCGTTCACCCACCACCAGGGGACGCGCCTCGACCTGCTGCAACGCTATCCGCCGCGCGAAGGGCGCAACATCGACGAGCTCGGCCACCAGTGGTGGCTCCCCGCCGAGAAGACCGACGAGGAGCTGCGCAGCGACGACAGGGACCTGGACATGGGAAATCCGATCGTGTCGCGCCGGCCGCGGACACTCGCCGCCTACCGCGCCGAGGGCGTGCGCTACGTGGTGACGAACAGCGACGCGCAGGTCGTCTACTTTCATCCGCGGCGAGGACAGGTTGTGACGTTCCCATCCTTTGTCCGCTTCTATCGCGAGCTGGGAGCCCTGCGCCCGGCCAAGACATTCGATCCCAAGAGCTGGGGCGGCAAAGGCCCCGTCATCTGGATCTACGACCTCGGTTCCGACCACGGTTCCGATCACAATGCAGCAGACCTTCGCACGGCGCGCTAGCCGGACGACGAGGAAACATGGCCACCAACGGCACCAACGGAAACGGTCACGGCACACAGCAGAGCCATGGGGAATATGCCTTCATCGTGGGGCATCGGAAGAGCGGCAGCACCTGGCTGCTCAACATGATGAGCCTGCACCCGGACATTCGGGGATTGATGGAGACCAACCTATTTCATCTGGGCTGGACCGAGCCCGATCCGGAGAAGCGCACGGAGCGGCTCTACTCGCAGACGCCCTGGAGCGAGGGCGGGCCGCGCCATTTCCTGCACCATCATCTGCAGCGCATCGCGGCGCCGTTCCTCAAGAGCAGGAAGCCGGCTTTGAGCCTCAAGAAAGAGGAGCGGCCGGCCACGCTCCCCGACCTGCCGCTGCGCGATCAGCGCGAGCTGCGGCGTACGCTCAGCCAGGTGAAGCCTCCGGGAGAGTACGTCCGCCTCTTCTTCGATTTCCAGAAAGCCCGGTTGCACCCGAATGGTTATCTGCTGGAGAAGTCGCCGCGCAACGTTCACAACGCCGACCGCATCCAGGAGATCTTTCCGGGCGCCACAATGATCCTGATCTATCGCGACGGCCGGGACGTCGTGACCTCCGATCAGTTTTTCACCCGCGATCACCAGGGAAAGAATTTCTCCTTCGCGGACGCGGTCAGCTCCTGGCGGCGGGACATGGAAGCGCACCTGCGCTGCGCCGAGCGCTACCCGGTCTTCGCCTGCGCCTACGAGCGCTTGCTGTCGGACGGCTCAGCGGTCGCCAAGGAGCTTTTCCAGTTCATGGGTCTCTCCGACGACGACCAACTGATCGACGATCTGATCGAGCGCTCCTCCTTCAAGTTCTACGCCGGCCGCGACCGCGGCCAGGAAGACCGCAAGCGCTTCTACCGCAAAGGCGTCGCCGGCGACTGGAAGAACCACTTCACCGAAGAGGACAAGCGCGCTTTCAAAGCCCTGGCCGGTGACATGCTGATCCGGCTGGGGTACGAGAAGGACATGAGCTGGTAGGGAGTGTCACGGGCACCCCGCCTCGTTCGCCTCCCGTAGAAGAGACGTCACCTCATCCATCTGGGCCAGGTCGCCCGAGAACAGCGCCCCATCCACCAGCACGATGACCTGGCTGCGTGTGTACGGGTATTCCAGGTTCTTGCTCGTGGCGTTGAGCAACGCCGCGGTCCCTTCCTGGATCAGGACCTTGGCGGCGCCCAGAAGACCGCCGCCTCCCTGGAAATGGAGGGCGACCCGCAGGCTCACGTTCCCAATCTGGCCGTACCGGGAGGACTGGGAGAAGACGCTCCTGACCTGTTGCCCCGGCGCCACACCGGTGCCCGTCCACTCTGACCGTCCGTTCCAGACCTCGACCGAACACCCCTGCGGAGCAGACAGCGGCAGCCACAAGGCAGCCCCGACCCAGAGCAGGGAGTCGGGCGTCTTCCCCCATTGCTCCGAGAAAATCTGAACCGTCGTCGCGACGGTCCGGCCGGGCACGTTCACCGGGAAACGCTCCACATCCCATTCCGCACCGGACGAGCTGTCGAGCCGGTCGATCAGGGTCGGGTTGCCACGGATCTCGATCCGGTCGGGCCGGCGATCCTTCTCGGCCCCGGCGACGAAGAGGACAACCTCCCCATGACGGTCCCCTTTGGCCGCTCCGTGCGCGAAGGTCACCGCCTCGGTGACCGTGGTCTCTCCAGGATTGAAGCTGTCGCCGTAGGCGTAATCGCCACCGTGAAAGCCGAGGATCCGCGCGGGGGGTCCATTCGGGTCGGCATACACCACGAGGAGCCCGGCGCCGTCGAGGTCGGCCAGATTGCTGTCCAGATCGCCGTCAGCGAGCCGGAAGGTCAGATGGCCGGTCCCCTTGGCGCGTACCTGCTCGGTCACGTCCGCGCCATAGGCCACGTGGAGGATCGGTCCGCGGCTCGTAGTGGGCTCGAACTCCGTGCCGAGCACCTGGCCGGTAAGCCCATGTCCGTCGAACCGCAAGACCTGATCCTTGAACGGCTCCTGCGAGATCGAGCAGACTTGGGACACAGGATCGACAGGACAGGGACGATCGTGTCCCGCCCAATAGAGCCATGCGAGCTCCACGGGGCCGCCGACGTCGATCGTCAGATCCACGGGGCCTGAGCTCAACTTGAACAATCCGACACCCGCCTGGGCGAGAGCCAGACCCTCTCCCTCACGATCGAAAGCGAGACGCAGTGGCGTCGCGCAAAGCTCCGCAGCCCCGAGCAGCACCCCTCCCAGGAAACAAGTTAAAACAACCATGGCTCGCATGAGAACCTCCTGATGAAACACAGGAGGCTTAAGCAATTTACATGCCTTGGAAAAGAAAAACGGCCGCAGCAGGACGAGCCTGCGGCGGCCTCACGGAGCTATAGAGACTGACCTATTTGCGGATGTACAAAACCCAGTCGCCGCTGGCCGGCGCCGTGTAGGTCGGCGTCGTGCCTCCACTGGCTGCGGGAGCGGCTTTCCAGGTGCCGGTCCGCGGGTCATACCACTGGGCGGTGAAGGTTCCAGAGCCGCTGCGCAAGTCCACCTTGGCCGTGCCGCCGTTGTACAGGTAGAACACGTAGGCGCTCCCCTTCTGCGCCAGAGCATACGCGCCACCCGAGAGCACCAGGGCCTGGTCGGGATCCATGAGCTGGAAGGGCACCGTCTTCGTGAAGCTCACCAGGTACTTGAGGTACGAGCCTGTGCCGACGCCGGCCGCACCACCGGTGAAGGCCGCCCAGGCGCGCTGGCGGTGGATTGTATCCTCCTGGCCGAGGCCGTGCTCCTCCTGGATGATCGGCTTGGCGGCCATCCCGCGGTGGGTGATGGTGCTCTTGTTGACCGTGCCATGGGAGACGGCGTTGCCGGCCTGAATGTCCATGTAGTCCGCCCAGGACGCGGTCGGGAACGAGAAGTTGCCCGGCGTGCCGTGGACGCTCACGAGACGAGCCCACGGATTGTTCTGGTGCAGGAAGTTGGCGAAGTTGTTCACCTCGGTGGAGGACCACCCCTCCTGCCACTCCAGCGCCAGAATGAACGCGGTGTTCACGTAGGCGGACTGGCGCGCCATGGCGTACCTGATGAGCCGCTGCCGGTCGGCGTCCGGCAAGTCGCCGAAGCCCGAGTCGTCGGCGAGAACCAGAGGTGCGTCAGCACGCCGGAGTCCCGCATCTTGGCCACCCACTGGTCATACATCCGCCAGCGGGCCAGGTCGAAGCGGGTCTTGTTGTTGGAGGTCGCCGTTCCCACCCAGGGCGTCGTGGAGACGCTGCCGTAGTCACCCTTGTTGGCGATGTACACGTTGATCTTGTTCAGGCTCATCCCGAGATGCCGGCTCAGCAGGGCCTGCCGGTTGGTGTCGGTGAGCTTCTCCGAGAACATCGTATGGGAATACTTGATCGGGCTGGAGGCAGCCTCGTCGAGGAACTTGGCAGCGAGGAAGACGGGGACGCCTTCCTGGTACATGAACGTCCGCGGTCGGGCGGGGTTCTCGACGATCGGTCCCCGGCCGAAAGCTCCCGTGATCTTGCCGGAGACGCTGATCGTGCCCGACTTGCCGCCCAGGCCGGCCACGCTGCTGGAGGTGCTCCAGCTCCACGTGCCGATCTCGTCGGTGTAGATCCTGACTTTGAAGATGTTCCCGGAGGAGCCACCGGCGCCGTTCCCGTCGAAGAACCCGGGGACCGTGTACTTGCGGCCGGAGGGCGCAGTCACCGTGGCGGTGACGGTGAGATCGAAGGGGTTGGGAGTGCCAGTGGTGGCGTTGTAGGAGGAGGCGGAGGTCAGAGTGACCTCGGCGGTGCCGTAGCAGGGAACGGCGTGGGCGACGGCCGTGCTCGCCAGGGCGAGCAGTACTGCCAGGCAAACCGTCGAAAGAGCTCTCTTGGCCATGCGTCGTGATCCTCTACGATGCGCGCTGGCGCGCGGGTTGATTCGGAAAATCCCTCATGCAAGCACACCCGCTTACGTCGAAGGTGCGCGTACCGTAGCATCCGAAATCGGATTGTGCAAGGAAATTTCTACAAATCTTGGAAATTTGTCGAGGAAATTTTATTCACTCTTCGGGTATGTAGAAGATGAACCTTTTATTCCCCCTCCTCGAGGAGTCTGAAGATACCCTTCGTGGCGGTACCATTCCGCCGTTCGCCGTAGCCCTTCATCGAGGTCCACTTTCGGCGCGTAACCCAGATCCCGCTTGGCTTTGTCGATCTTGAAGGCACGGTTCTGCCGGTACCAGTCCACCCGCCGCGGGAAGAGCGGCGGCGTGATGCCGAACGGCTTGCAGGCCTTCTCGACGACGTGACCCGCCGCCACCACCGGCCAGACAGGATAATGCGGGACTTTCACGTCGACCTGAAGCGCTCTGCCGACGCGGCGCACCAGGTCCTCGATCTCCACATAGTGCTCGTCCGCAATCAGGTAGGCTTCACCACCGCCTCGTCCATTTTCCATGGCAAGGATGAAGGCATCGATCAGATTGTCGATATAGAGAGGGTGATAGTAGGTTTTACCATTTCCGAACATCGGGAAGACGCCCTTGGCGACCCGCTTGAAGATCAGGAAGAAGCGCTCGGGGTCGCCCGGCCCATAGATGGCCGCAGGCCGCAGGATGACGGTCTCGAAGCCGCGCTCGTTGGCCTGGCGCACGATGGGCTCGGCCTCCCACTTGGTGCGCTGGTAGTAGTCGGCCGGCTGGATCGGCGCGTCCTCCCCCGCCGGCGGATGGTCGACGTTCCCGTGAACACCGCAGGTGCTGCAGTAGATGACCTTGTGCACGCCCTCAGCGCGGGCCGCTTCGAGGACGTTCTGCGTGCCCCCCACGTTCACCTCGTGGTAGTAGGTGTCAGGGACGTTCATCTCGCGGAACGCGGCGGCCACGTGATGGACCAGCTCGACACCCTGCATGGCGCGGCGCACCACGTCCTTGTCCGTGACGCTCCCAATGATGACCTCGGCGCCCCAATCTCGCAGCTCCTGCGTCTTGAGCCCTTCCTTGTAGTCGAGGGCGACGACCTCGTGCCCCAGGCCGAGGAGACGCTGCACCAAGGCCTTGCCTGTAAAGCCGGTGCCTCCGGTGACCAGTACCTTCATAACGATGTCGATTCCTCTCGTTGAGCCCGCAAGATGACCGGGGAGCCGAGCGCCCGCGTCAGGCCGAGGCCTGAGCTCACCGCCTCCAGCACGCGGGAGGGCGCGGCCGTGCGCAGAACCTTGCCGAGCGCCCGGTGGACGACCATGGGAGCGAAGAACTGGCGGACCTCGACAGGCCGCCCGAAGCCGTGCCGGGCCAGCTCGGTCCGTGCTTCGCCCGGCCGGAAGGTGATGAACGTGCGCGTGTTGCCCTCGATCTTCTTCTTCCACTGGAAGAGCGGACCGTACAGGGCATTGAAGCTGCGCGAATCCGAGAAGTCGACGATCACCGCCCCGTCCGCCACGCGGGCGAGCTCGGCGATCAGCTCGCGCCAGCGCGGCACGTGCGCGAGCAGCCGGAATGCGAGGACCACGTCGAAGGAGCGGTCCAGAAATGGCAGATCCAGGAGATCGCAGGAGTGGAACTCGAACGCTCCGGGCGGCATCGCCCGGTCGAGCCGCTCGCGGCAGACCTCGCGGCTCCCCGCGACGGTCACCGCATGGCCGCGGGCCACCAGGGACGGCGCGAGCTGCGCATGGCCGCCGCCTACGTCCAACACCCGCGCCCGCGGCCAGGGCGCGAGCAGGCGCAGGGCGACGTCTGTCTGGGTTTTCAGGAAATAGCGCCCGACCGGTCCGGCGAAGCGGCGCGCGTACTCCTCGGACGACGTCTCGACGTCCGCCATCTCCCTGGGGATTTCCTCGGCCGGAGGTTGGGGCGCCGCCATCCCGATCCTCCTCATCGGCCGGTTCCCACGCGCGCCTCGACCTTTAGAGGCTCGCTTTGTTCCAGGACGGAGCAGAGCCGAACCGCGGCTCCGGCCTCCGGAAGAAGTCCCCAATCCGTACGCCGCCACAGCAGGTCCTCGACCCGGACGACCGACTGCCGGGCCGCGATCTCCTGCAGGAGCTCCCGGACGATCTCCGGCTCTCGCGACACCAGGCCGAGGAGATGAGAGAGCGGAGGCGGAGGATCGGCAGGCGGCCTGGCCACCGTTTCCAATGGAGGGAGCGGTTGGCCACGCCGGGCGAGCACCCGGGCCAGGACGCGCTCTGCAAGGCTACGGGCCGTGGTGAGCTTGACCCCTGAAACGCTCCAGAGCCCCTGCGGCCCTCCGGCGCCGCCATGATCCTGGACGACCGGACTTGAAGAGGGCACGTTCCCGCCCTCGGCCATGGCCGGCAGCCACCCCCAGAGTACCTGGACCACCGGAGCGCTCCGGGCTCCGAAGCCGGGCAGGGCGGCGTCGAGAGCGGCGAGGAAGTCCGCCACATCCTCCGCGAGCGGTCCAGCTCCGCGGTCTGCGGTCGCGGGAAGATACCGCGTCCCGGCCAGGGTCCGGCTGGTCCATCCGAAGGGGGTGACGAACCAGGTCTGCGCCTTGGCTCCGCGGGCGGCCACGGCCACGGCGCAGCGCGACGGCGGCTCGCGGTCCAGAAGGACATTGAAGCCGAGCACCGGCCGGAACAGCTGCGGCACGTCGCGGTCGAAGCGCGCGGCGAGGGCACGGCTCCAGGGCCCGGCGCAGCTCACCACGACCGGAGCGCGGAGCTCCAGGGTCCGGCCCGACGCCCGGTCGACAGCCCGCAACCCGGCCACCCGCTCGCCATCCAGGAGGAGACCGATGGCTTCGACGTAGTTGAGAGCGCGAGCACCACAGGCTGAGGCCCAGCGCAGCATCTCGATCACCAGCCGAGAGGGCTCGGTGAGCACGCCATCGTACCAGAGAGCCGCACCGCGCAGGCCGTCGCGGTCCACTTCCGGAAAGATCCGGAGCGTCTCGTCGACGTCGAGCAGGCGTCCTGGCGGAAGATGCCGGTCGGGCCGCACACCGTCATTGCGGTGCCGCGACAGGAAGCGGTTGGCAGCGAGGGCCAAACGAAAGGTGGACCGGCGGCGCAGCCGGCCGCCCCGGGGTTGCGCATAGAGCGGCATCAGGCAGGGAAGCGGCGCCACGAGGTCCGCGAAGTGCCGCAGGAGCCAGCTGCGCTCGGCGACCGATTCGCGATAGCGCGGCAAGTCCAGGCTCTGGAGATAGCGCATTCCGCCATGGACGATGCGCAGGCTGCTCCAGGTGGTGGCACCGCCGAAATCGTCGCGCTCGACGAGGAGCGCCGCGAGGCCGCGCCGGGCCGCCTCCAGAGTCAGGGCGACTCCCTGGATCCCGCCGCCCACGACGATCAGGTCCCAGGTGCGGGAGGCCGCATTCGCAGGATCTCGGACCAGCTCCGCATTCATGGCGTCACCTCGGCCGTTCCCTTGCCGGGCCGCGCCACGGCGAATCGGCGGCGGCGGAGCGCGGCCTGATCATGGAGGAAGCCACCCAGCCCGACCCGGCGACCGAAGTACCGAGGGGATTCGCGAAGATCTCGGATGCGCCGCCGCAGATCTCCGGCCGGGCTCTCCCGGCTGAGCTCCCCCTCGAGCAGGAAACCATAGGAACCGGCCCTCTGGACGTGCCATAAGAGAGGCAGCGGATCGCTCCCAGGCAGCACCGTCACGCCACGCTGCCGCGCTTCCCGAAAGAGCGCCGGCTCACCACCCCCGGCCAAGCGGCCGGCATTGTCCCCCAGGAACAGAAGCGCGGAGCCGCAGCGGGCGAGAGCGCCGGCCACCAGCTTTCCTCGCTTCCCCCACCACTTGCCGAAGCCCCAGGGCAGAACCGGCAACGCGCCGCTCGCCCGAACGCGATGCAGCGCCTCGCCGAAAGGCAGGCCGTCGGTCACGCCGGCATCGTTCGCGAGGGCCAGCACCTCGAGCCCTTCCCGCGTGGCGATCTGCCGGCCTGCGATCACCAGCAGCGTCTCTCCGGAGCTCCGCCGCGCCACCAGCGATTCGGCCTCGCCAGTCCTCTCGAAGCTCCACGTCCCGTCCCCCTCCTCTCCATTCCGCGCCCGGCGAAACCAACGCGCATCATCCATTTCGGCCAGCAGCAGACAGCCAAGGAAGTCGTCCCGCCGGCCGAGCTCCGCGGCGGACCGCCGGAAGTTGGCCATGGCGCCGTCGAAGAAAGCGTCCCGGGCGAAACCGGGATGAATGTGCACGTGCGCGTCGATGAGGACGAGCGTCGAAAACTGCGTCTGCATGGGGGCTCCAGACTCCTACTACCGCTTTCCCCAGCGCTGAGCAATTTCCATGCCCCAGGTCTCTCCCCTCCCAACCTCCGAGAGCCACGTAGGCCACCGCTGTCGCTCCACCGAACAGGGCGATCGCAGACAGCGGCGGCTACCCCTGGCCGCGTAGACGACCAGAATGCTGACCAGAAGTCCCAGGCGGAGGGGCGTAGCGGCACCCGCAACCAGGGAGGCCGCACACAGAGCTCCGCGGCGATCAGCTGGACCAGCTCACGCAAGGGCACATACTCCTCGCCGCCGACGATGAACGCCTCCCCCAGAGCCCGGTCGTTGCGCAGGGCGAGCAGGAATCCGTCGACCGACTGGTGCTGCAGTGGATGAGCTGCCGCACTCCGTGCCGCCAGCACGTTGCGCGTCCCATCGACATTGACGGCGCGCCTCCTTCTCATCCAAGCCGCCCTTCCGGGAGTTGGAGACCAGGTGGATAACCACCTCAGTCCCCGCGACGGCCCGGTCCACGGCCTCGGGGTCTCGGAGAGGCGGGACGAGACGTGGCTGCCGAGGAAACCAAGTCCGCCGGTGATCAGAATCGGGGCCGCGAGCATGCGGTGATCTCCTACCTGGGCCGGCTCCTCTGTCTTCGGAAAGGTGCTTCAGGTCCATCGAAGGATATAGATCCACCAACGGATACCCGGCACCGCAAGATCCGAGCCGCGGCGCCGACCCAATCGACTTTCCTTCCTTGCTCGCATAGAGTCGGGGCTCGCCACACTCTGGAGGGTTCAAACCGATGTTGCAGGATCTATCCCACTTCTCCTTCGAGGAGCAGCTCAACACCCCCTTCCGTATCCACTTTGGAGGGGAGTCTCCCCTGGAAGCCATCCTCTACCAGGTCCGGCTGCACGAGCCCCATGGCGGGCCTCGGAGGCAGCCTTTCTCCGTCTACTTCCGTGGTCCGCGGCAGCCGGTGCTGCCGCAGGCCATTTACCGGATGGAGCATGACCGGATGGGGACGATGGACGTCTTTCTCGTCCCCCTCGGGCCGGATGGTCAGGGGATGGGGTATGAGGCGGTGTTCAACTGATCAGAACCCCACTCCCTATCCCTCTTCCCAGGGAGAGGCCAGCCGCCGGCACGGCCCGGAGCGCTTCGCCGACCTCCTAACTCGCCCCGTGTGCGATTTGGGGTTGGCGCATCCAGGCGCCAAGATTCCGGAGGTCCAGAACCCCCCGCTTCCTTCGAGAAAGCTGACCTGTAGCGGCCGGACGGTCGAGTCCGTCAGCAGCGATTGAGAGAAAGCGAGAAACCCAGGGGTCAGCGCCAGAGTCGAGCCAAGAACAAGAAAATTGCGCCGCCGGAGCTTGGAGTCCTCCCGCCCCGGCTGCGCCCGCAAGATTCGCATAGCCTCCTCCGGGAGGCACCAGAAAAGAATGTAAAAGAAGCGACAACCGGATCATGGGGGCTTGAGATCAGGTCCTTGGCGGGAAGACCCCCTGTAAGGCGATACAGAAGTAAAAGGTGAGGTAGGGCTGCAAATTGTTGTGCGGCTGGTCGCCGCCGGCGGGAGGAAGGACTTCGGG
>Ga0190274_10000073_pt1 | contig 78300 bp, 108 predicted proteins | sample Popmic531T_FD_133002 | JGI IMG/M metagenome (GOLD analysis project Ga0190274, IMG submission 133002) | Populus adjacent soil microbial communities from riparian zone of Yellowstone River, Montana, USA - 531 T | ecosystem: Environmental > Terrestrial > Soil > Riparian zone | place: USA: Montana...
GTCCGTGCCTTGCTCAACGACTATGACAAGATGCACGGCCGGATAAACGACATTGCCAATAGCCAAGGCCGTGCCGCTGGTGCTTTCAAGAATGTCATGGAAGGACCACAGGCCAGCATCGACAAGATGCTGATGAGCCTTGACGCGTTGTCAAAAGAATTTGGTTTGCTGTTGCATACCCTCGGCGTTACTGAAGGCATCAAGGCACTCATTAAAGAATTCCAAGACTTGCGGCGGTTGGTTCTTGCCATCAAAGAAATCTGGGATGGTTTCAAGAAAGGTGCGTTGCCTGATTGGGCAGATGACGCCATGTCCGACGCATTGTTCGGCAAGATTGGCGAGTCCTCAATACGCGACTCGCTGGAGTGGATGGCCAAGAAGATGGGGCGTGAGACCCGAGCTTCTAAGAAGGCACGGGGAGCAGTAGAAGAAGGTGGAGGTGGCGAGTTTGGAGCGCGCTTCCAAGGTTATGAAACACCGGGACCATCATTCCCTGGTGAGAAAGAAAAGGCGGCTGAAGATGCCAAGGCGTTGAAAGATGCCATGGAGCAAATGACGCCGGAATTTCAAAGGCAAGCAGAAGAACGCCGCAAGGAAAATGCTCTTCGGGAATTGGGTTCGCAGCGACTTCGCGAATTGAATGATGAACTTCAGAAGACCACTGGCAACATCAAGAAGATGTCCTATGGGGTTGATAAAGGCGGAGACAAAGTAAGGGTCTTTGCTGCTCGACTGGACAATGGTGCCAATGCCCTTAGCGGCATGATCCACAATGCTTCCTTCACCACGGGTGGTGTTGGTAGTGGTGTCGGTGGCAATGGTATGGGCGGCGGACAAAGCGCCGGACCGGCTGGCGGCTATGGTGGCGGCTCTGGTTACGGCAGCGGCAGTAGTGGCATGGGTCAATCGCCTAACTCTGGCGGTGGCACAAGCGGTGGCACAAGCGGTGGTGGCGGTGGTGGCGGAAGCGCAACGCCGACCGAAAGTGGTCCTGGTGGTGTAGCCGTACAACCCGGCACAGTAGCACCTACACTGCCTCCAGAACTTGGTGGCGGCGGTACAGCAGCGGCGCCGGGAGGCGGCGGTGGTGGCGGTGGCGGCGGAGGGCTGTCTCGATCTGCCTATGACAAAATGTTTGCTGGCACACCGCTGGCGGGTCAGTACGACAAGGTTGTGGAAGAAGCCAAAAAGAACAACATCCCGCCAGCCAAGTTTGCCGGGATCATGGCCCATGAGACTGGCCAAGGCAAGTCAAAGATGCTTGCCACCAAAAACAACCCTGCAGGGTTGATGGACCCAAAGACCGGGCATCAGAAGGGAATGGAATTTAAGACCATCGGAGAAGGCATCGAATCTGCCGGCCGCAACATCGCCAAGAATTATCATAGAGCTGGCGGTGACATGCAGAAGATGTCGGAGACCTACGCACCCATTGGTGCGAAGAATGATCCCGGTGGATTGAACCGGCACTGGAAGGCGGGTGTCGATAAATATTCACAGCAACTATCTGACGGCACCAATAATACGCAAGTTGCTGCTCTCGGTAATACGGGCGGTTCGATACCGGGTACTAGTAACAATTTGAATATGTCGGTCGACAAAGCCTTGTCGATGCGAGGATTGAACGAGTCCAAAGACCAAGAGCTGTTGAAACAATATATGAAAACTGGTGGCCGTGGTTTAAGCGGTGAACAGAATGCATGGTGCGCCCAGTTCGTCAACGGCATTGTGAAAGATGCTGGAGGCACGGGCACTAATTCGTGGGCAGCCAAGTCGTTCCTGAAATGGGGCCGTGGTGTTGGTGCCGATGAAAACCTGATGAAGGGCGACGTCTTTGTCTTCAATCGTGGTCGTGATCCTGCCAAGGGTCATGTCGGTATGTACACTGGTAACACCAGAAAAAATCCAAAGACTGGTGAAACCGAATACGAAATGATCCAGGGCAACACGGGTGGAACGAAAGCCAATCCAAATTCCGGCGGCGGTCAAGTAGAGACGACATGGCATACTCGGGGGAGTGTCAGTGCGGGCATTCGTCGTGGTGAATTCCCGGCCGCAGGTGTCCCGGCTAATGTAGCCAGTGGCGGCACTGCACCAGCTTCTTCTGCCAAGATAGCAGCAACACAACCAATGCCGCCTGTGCAGCCGACAGATGACTCGAAGGTCGTCGCGCCCAAGGTAGCAGAGCCAGCAAAGAAGAATGATGATGAACTTATCGCTCTTGCAAGTGGCGGACCCATCCGAGCTGGACAAACTGCTATCGTTGGTGAAGAAGGACCAGAACTTTTCCGTCCAGGTTCTAGTGGTCACGTCTATCCAAACAGCATGATGAACGTGAACATGCGTGTTAATGATAGTCATGTTCAGTTCGCTCGCGCGTCAATGCGTCGGCAGGCAGACCGTGAGGTTCGCGAAGCACGATGGAATAGCTATTCAGATATCGGAGCGGCATAGAATATATCAGGAGCAGCGTAATGGCTAATTGGGTTCTGTTTCAGTGGGGGCCGATACAATTTCAAGTCCACCCGCTGAACGTCGGCGAGTATAGCCACGCCACGGCAGCCGACTGGGCCAAGAAAGAAATTGCCGGCGCTGCCATGTATCGGGAATGGGTTGGGGAAAGCGATGAAACCATCCAGCTCAAAGGCCGAGTATTCCCGCATTACTTTGCCCGCAAGTCTCGTCAGCGTAATCCAGAAGCTGCTAAGCCAAGCAGTGGTGGTCTCGGTCATCTTGATGTGCTCGACAACATGCGCCGGATGGGACAAGCCCATGTCTTGATCCGTGGTGATGGCTGGCACTTCGGTTGGTTCGTTATCGAGTCCCTGCAACGGGCACACAGCCTGATTGCCCCGGATGGCATCGGTCAACAAATCGATTTCGAAGCATCATTCCAGAGAGTGCCAGTGCCAGATGATCCCGGTACGCAATCTGGTTATCTGACTGGCACAGCCGGACCAGCGTCAGGAACAGTAGAACCAACCCCCACTGAAACGCCAGTTGAAACGCCTCCGAACCAAGGTCAAGTCGTCCGGAAGGTTGGTCCTGATGGACAACCAATCGACATGTCTGATGAAGAAGCGCGCAGGCGTCTTAAAGCGGCAGGGGTTGGAATATGAATGAGGACCGAGCCATTTGGGCCATTATCCTCATGGCCCTCGGCTTGGTCCTTGTGCTTATAGCAATACTCACGTTGATAAGGATGTAACATGCCCGTAGGATCTTATGACTTGATCACTGTCAGTGGTGATTATGTCACCGTCGATCTGATCGTGTGGCGCCGTTACCGCAATCGCTCCCCCGGCATTGTGGAGCGGTTGCTGGATGATAACCCGCATCTATCGAAGGCCCATCAGTTCTCGCCGTTCCTTCCGGTCGGTACCCAGGTTCGTATCCCGATTGATTTTGAAGTTCTAAGTGGGGCGCCGCAGATCCAGTCGACCGTGGTGTTGTGGGGTTCAACACCATCTGGAGATACGATGGTGCAACCAGCTCCAGTGGATAGGAGAGCATAATGGCTGAACACCAAGGACCAATGCGCCATGCAGCTTGCAGGATCATTGTCGATGGTGAAGATGTTACCAATCGAGTTGACCCTTATTTGATTTCAGTCAAGGTCATCGACACGCTAGAAGGCGACTTCGATACTTGTGCTCTGGAGTTGGATGATCGAAACGCCCAGTTACAAATTCCGCAGGACAAATCTCGGATCATCATTTGCCTGGGTTGGGACAGCACCGGACCTCGGCCTTATTCCAACAAACCATTCCTAAGCCAGCGGCAAAGTGAAGTCGAGGGATTAGCAGAAGAGGCCGTGAAAAAAGAATTGCCGTTTGGTGGTCCTGGTTTGCAGATCGTTTTCTCTGGCATCGTCGCCCAGGTCGAGTCGGGTTTTACTCGGCGAGGTGGTGGCCGTCGGTTATGGATTGAAGGCACCTCCAATAATAACAAAGGCCCTGGCAAGCAAGTTCAGAACATGACCAAGGGCAAAGGCCAGGAAGATGATAGCAGTGGCGGCGGCGGCGGTGGCGGCGGTGGCGGCGGCGGTGGCGGCGACGGCGAAATCCCATTGCAGGAAGTGGCTCAAGCTGTCTTCCAAAAGGCCGGACTGCAACTCAAGTTGTCCCCGGAGATGTCAAAGATCAAACGGGACTTCTGGCATGTCAACGAGAGCGCCCATAACTTTGGGCAGCGGATGGCTGATGAGATGGGTGGCTATTTCAAAGTAGCCAACGGCACAGCGATCTTGTTCGGCAAGAACGAAGACATGGGTATGGGGTTCGTCGATGTGGTGTGGGGTGTCAACCTGATTGGCTGGCGGATCAAACCATTCTCCAGCCGCGCCCAGTGGGCGAAGGCCGAAAGTAAATTCTTTGATTTGTTCAAGGGTGCTTGGGATGGCGTGGAGAAAACTATCGGTGGCAGCACACCATTCGGCGATGCATCGGCTGCGATGAATTTCATTCAGCCAGTTGCCAACAAAGCCAACGGCGAACAGAACAATGGTGGTGGTTCTGCTGACTCAGAGGCCCGCCGTGGCAATGGCTGGGTGCTACTGAATGGTGATCCCCGAGTGAAGGCTGGCGCCCGATTGAATATCTCTGGTGCCCGTCCCGGTGTTGATGGCACCTACCTCGTGACTGAAGCCGAGCACAACTATCAACGTGGTGTCGGCTTCACGACACGCTGCAACGTCGGTCAGCCCGAGCTGAAACCTGGTGGTTACAATTCTTGGAAGAAACCTGTGACGCCACCGGATACTCGGACCGAATTCGAAAAGCGTTTCCAAGGCGAGGACCCATTCAAAGTCCCAGAAGTGGACCCGAAAGAAAAGCTAGACATTTAATTCAAACAGGAGAGACCTATGACGGTCATCTGCATGTCATCCGGCCACGGCAAGTACGTCCGCGGTGCCAGCGGTTACCTCGATGAAGTCAATGAAGCTCGCCGAGTTGTCGATGAAACGGCACGGCTGTTGAAGTCGGCTGGTGTTGAAACGAAGATCTACCACGATGACTGGAGCCACAGTCAGAACGAGAACCTCAATCGGATTGTCAACTGGCACAATGGGCAGTCCCGCACGCTTGATGTCAGCATCCATTTCAACGCGTACCAGACCACGACCAAGCCGATGGGCACTGAGTGTCTGTACCTGACCCAGAAAGACCTGGCAAAGAAAGTGGCTGACGGCATTGCTCGCGCTACATCCCTGCCCAATCGCGGACCCAAGTACCGGGACAATCTATTCTTCCTTAATAGCACTGCTAAACCGAGCGTGCTGGTGGAAGTTGTGTTCGTCGATAGCGTGACCGACTCGGAAACCTATGAAGAAGAATTCGCGGCCATCTGTGCTGAACTAGCATCAGCATTGTCCGGCAAAAAGATTGGAGCCGAACCACCAGTTGATGAGATCGATGAAACTGAACCGCCGCCGGTGGTGGAGATCCCCGAGGAAGAACCTGGCCGGCCGACCCTCGGGATCGGTGATGAAGGAGACCATGTTGTTCAAGTGCAGACTCTGCTTGGCGTGTTCCCGGCGGATGGAGATTTCGGCCCGATCACCGATGCAGCAGTGCGCGGTTATCAAGCGGCTTATGGCGAGGGTGTGACGTGTGACGGCATCGTCGGTCCAAAGACGTGGGCTGCTCTCGATTACCTGGAACACGCCAAGGCTTCCGGCAATGATCGGATGCCGGCGGATCAAGCCCGACGCATTGCACAGATCGCTGAGAAGTCAGCCATTGCCAAGTACGCATGGAAAGACCGAGGCAAGTTGCCATTGGGCTACACTGCCGGCATTGCCCAGTGCTTTGGATTGGCTGCCACACGGTTGATGCAGGGTCATCCCATCGCGACCACCGCTGCCCAAGCCGATCGCAATAGCACAGACCAGGATGCGCTGACATGGTACCGCAAGCAATTCCAGGCTGCGGGAATGGATAACACCCAGGATGGCATTGACACTCTACGACATCTGTTTGTGTTGCTACTGGGCCTGGGTGCTCGGGAAAGCAGCGGCCGTTATTGTGAAGGCCGTGACATGAGTGCCGACAACGTCAGTGCCGAAACGGCGGAAGCATCATTGTATCAGACCAGTTGGAATATTTATTCGTGCTCGTCATCCATCCCACCATTGCTGAATGAATATTGGGCTAACCCCAATGGCTTCCTGCCGACGTTCCAGAATGGTGTGACTTTGAAGAAGGATGACCTCGGCAACTTTGGTTCTGGTGATGGTGCCAAGTTTCAATTCCTCTCCAAGTACTCGCCGGCATTCCATGTCTTTGTGACCGGGGTCGGCTTGCGTTACCGGCGGCAGCATTGGGGACCGGTCAACCGCAGTGAGGTCGAGATACGGACCGAGGCCGATACCATGCTGCTGGAAGTCCAACATCTGCTCAGTGAAGACTCTGCGGAGAACCCGGATGCAATGGCTTAAAGGAATTGCGGCCAAGATCGGGGCGGAGAAAATGACACAGTTGCTTGACCGCATTATCTGCCGGTTGTTTCACCGGCGTTTCCACACCGAGGCACCGGGTGATGCCGTCGCTGGCTGGCGGTTTATCCGTTGCAGCAAATGCAACGCAACGTGGCCGGAAAGGAAAATGCCCTATGAACATCCTACTTAGCTTCTTGAACCTGTGCCTCTACATCGCGATCATTCTTTTGATCGCTTATATAATCTTGTGGGTGGTTCGGGATTGGTTCAGCATTGCCATCGACGCCAACGTGATGAAGTTTGCCAAGATCGTCGTCGGGCTAATCTGCTTGATTGCCCTTGTGGTCTGGCTCGCTGGCGTGCTCGGAGGTGGTGTCGGCCTGCCGACCTTTTGGCGGTACTAAAACGAAACAGTCTCGAGTGGATGACCTGCCACCAGTCCCACCTGCACCGCCATCGATTTGTAAAGGATGCTGACCATGCTCTGGTTAGTGATTGGCCTGGTCATTGGTGCCAACGTCGGCGCGATCCTTGTTGGGATCGTCGCCGCCGGTGGTCGTGACCTGGATTGATTATGCTACCTCGCCTTCATCCTCGTCTTTCTTGCCCCATCCGCCTATGGGTGGTGGGTTGGATCGTTCACAGAACAAGACATTGCTGACGGCATCATGCTTGACATTGAACCACTTATTCTTATGAAAACCGTAGGCCGTAACGTAGCTCTGGAGTTCATCTGATGTGAATGGTTTCTTGCAGGTGATGGTCCCGGTCTCCCCGATCTTCAAAGCTTTCAGGGCGGCGTGGACAATGACCGACATATCTTTCAGTTTCTGGGCTTCAGCTTCCATATGGTGGTCTCCCTACTGTGTTACCCTATATTGCCCCTGGAGGTGCCCAAATGACCCTGGAGGTCGTTTGGAACCCCAGATCCGAGCTCATTAGGAGCTCGCTGGTGCGGTTCTGGGAGGGGTCATGTAGGGTTATGACCCTATCTCTTTAAGACCACTCCCAGCACCGTTAGAACTTATTTAGTTCGTCCAAACTGGACCGGGCCACCGCAAGGGGTCCGGTCTTTTTTTGCCTAGCCCTTGCCGTTCATCTTGACCCATTTGCGCTTGAACCCAATGGCCCGCCCAGCGGCTTCGATGGTCGGGGATTGGGGCCGGCGGGTCTTGCCGAAGAACCATCCACGCATGGCGGCCTTGGATGGCCCGCCCTGTTCTTGGATCTTCTTCAGGTGATGACCAGTGACCCTGGCACCTTCAGCGTCTTCGATCAAGGTCCGGAGTTCGTCGATCACCGGATCTTTTGTCTTGAACATATACGCGCTGTAAGTTTTCATCGGGGCACCAGCGTATAAATCATCTTGCCGCCCTTGCCGGTTTTCTTGAACATGCCGGCAGCAATGAGGGCTTTGAGATAGTAACCATAGCTGGTTTCAGACTTGCCAACATGCTTGCAGAATTTCTTGATGTCGGCGGCCTTGAACTCTTTGGCTTTATGCTGTCGGGCATAATCCCTGAAGAGGTCTGCGATATCCCCACTGCCATTGGCCACGGCCTTGCCATTGCTGACAGCACCATTGACCACTGGCAATATCTTGGGATCACCCAAGGCAACACCAGAGAGGCCCCGAAGGGCCTCTGCCAGTTTCTTGTCGTCGCAAAAGAATTCGATCCGAAACAATTATCCCTCCACTCTGGTTTCGTGGTCCGCGCCATTGAGAGATGGCAGGACCTTGGCTGCAATGCGGGTACGGGGTGCCGGCGCTGGGATGGCCGGCGGTGGTTCAATGGCAATGGGGGTGGCAGCAATCTCAGCGACCACTGTGCTATCCATTGGCTTGGTATCCAGGTCAAAGATCTGGCTTTGATAAGTCTGGAAAACACTGACGGCCCGATGGCAATTCTCAACATAGTTGCTGACCCTGGTGGCGAAGGCCTCGGTATGTTTGCGGATTTCAGCCGCCAACACTTCCGCTTCCTGACGCAACAGGGCAGTAGTTTCTTCCGCGGCTTCGACGGTCGCCATGATATCCTGGACGACCTTCTCGCCTGAATGCCGGACAGCATCACTGGTCAGTGCAGCAATCCGGGCATTGTCTTCTGCTTCTTCAGTCATTGTTCGCTCCTGGTTTTCTAATGTCACCGCCGGCAACGCCACGATCGGCCGCCATGGGTGAACCGCTTTCCCTTGCCCCGACAGATGTCGTAGGCAACGGTCCTCACCTTGCGCTTCCTCTTAACCTCCGGCGGCTCTGCCGGCATGATGATTGGAGGCACAATGGTCTGTGTCGGAACTGGTTCTGCTTTAACCTGTTCTGATCTAGCTAACAAAGCAGACTGGAGGGCTTCCATGCCTGCCTTCTTTTGTAATTCGATGACCCGGATGCTATCCGACTTCGGCAATGGTTCGCCGTCATATGTCGCCACTGCGGGTGAAGCCACAACCGGTTCTGTCGTTGATCGCATCACGCCAAGTGTCAAGACCAGGGCTATTGCGGCAGCCCCGCCGAATGCTAATTTGATATGCATATTCATAACTCGATGTCTTCAACCTGTCCCCAATCCTTGCCGACACTCGTATCGACTTTCAACGGCACGGATAAGGAGACACAGTTCTGCATGATGTTTCGGATTTCCCGTGCTGCCTCGCGGCCCGCTTTACCACGTGGAATACTGAAGTCAAGTTCGTCATGCACTGTTAGGTGAGGAACACCAGTGACATCGAACACCCCCGACTCGGCAACTTCAACCATCGATTTCTTCATGATGTCGGCTGCACTACCTTGGATGCGGGCATTCAGGGACTTGTGAAGGAATGCTCGTGATGCTCCTGGAAACTTGTGCGGCAAGATAAGAGGCGCAGCACCATTGGGCTGGTTCTTGATCCACATATTGAACCTTCGCTTACGCTGCAGCAATGTCCGGATCTCTCCATCAGCGCCGGCCATGTTGGATAACAATTGAGACAACGGCCGGATGAATGGCGCCTGACCATGATACTTCTTCAGCAGCACCTCGGCTTTCGGAATGGTCAATCCCAACTGGGTTGCTAGCTTGGCCACCCCCTCACCATACGCCAATCCGAAATTGATTGTCTTGGCGAATTGCCGATCGATGCCGGTCATGGTCGCAATGACCTTGTGGAAGTCCGTGCTTGGATCATCGGTATATTGCCGGACCACTTTGTCTGCCCCTTTGAGGCCAGCACAGAAAGCATCATGGGCAATCAATCGATATTCGACTTGGCTGTAATCGGTCTTCAGCCATAGGTGATCCGCGTCTGGCAAAAATGCTGACCGGACTTTCTTCGACTCTTCAGTGCGGGTCGGAATGAACTGCATGTTCGGCAGTGATGAACTGAAGCGGCCGGTAACCGTGCCACCCTGGTCGGACTTCAATTGATTGAATTGGGAATGAACCCGGCCTTCATGATGTCCCTCGAGGATGCAGCCGCGGAGGAAGGTGCCCCGCATCTTATCAAGCCATCTGATCCGGCGGACCTTTGCCGCGATCGGATGATCCACCTCGTCGAGTGATGTCGCCGTGAATGATGGCTTCTTGGTTTTCGGGGTCAACGGATAATCCAGCCCCAAGTGGTCAAAGACCTGGGCCACTGATGCTGCCGCCCATACGCTGACCTCGATGCCGGTCTGCCGCTTGATCTGTTTTATCAGGCTATTGTGTTCCTTCAGATAGTCCCGATCCAATTGTTCAGTGGCTTCCAGGTCAACCCGGACACCCCGCAGATGCATCCGCGCCAGGAGTTCTGTGAGCTTGCTCTCCATCAAGAACAAATCCCAAAGACCCTGCCGCTCCAATTCCTTTTTCTGTTTCGGAAATATCCGCAGGGGCAGGTCAACGTCGCCGCAAGCATAAGGACCAACGATGGTGGCTGGTGCCCGCGCGATATTGTTGCGGGGGTTCTTCTTGCCGAAGTGCTGGATCAGGTATGCATCAAGGTCATCGCCCTTTTTCTTTTCACCCAGATATTGCTCGCTGATCCGGTCCAGTGAAAACACGAACTGGTTCTCGTCGAGCAATGGTTCAGCGACCTGGATGTCGTAGAATGGTCCGACGAATGGCACGCCTTCATGGATCAAGAAACCCAGGTCATAAACCAACCGTGCTCCGATCTTCGGCACCGGCAACTTTAATTGTTTGCCCAGCCAGCTAAAGACTTTCCGCTTGTCCAGGTTCGGCCCGATCCCATGGGCGACGGGAAGATATGCACGAAATCCTGCTTCAGTGCCGATGGCAACGCCGCAGATGTATCCGCCACGGTGGGGACCGGGGCCTCTCGTTTTCAAATCAGGATCGCTTGTTTCCAAATCGATGCCGATGGCCCCTTGACCCCGAAGGGAAGTGGGCAGCGTGTTCATGTCTAATACTAATGTCATGGCGGGAGGGTACACTGATTTGGAGTGAAGACAACAAAAAGGGTGTTTACTTTCCACAATACTTTACCTAACAACTTTTAACTTGTTGATCTCAGAGGAGAAAGAAACGAAAATGACGACGCTGAAATCTCAAGCTAGGAAAATTACCATCCTCACGAAAGAAAATCCCCGGCGTCCGAAATCGGCTGCCTTCAAATTTTTCACGGCCCTCGAACAGTCCAAGACCGTCGGGGAATATCTGAAGAAGTTTGAACGGGATAAAAAGAAGCGCCGGGATGCTGGGCTCTGGATGAACACCAGCAAGCGCCAGGGCTTCATCAAGTTGGCAGGCTGATCTAACATTATCCCGACCACCGAAAAGAGGTCCCTTCACCGGGGCCTCTTTTTTTGTTTGTTGACTAAGTGAAGGGAAATATTTACTGGTAAGGACATCACCAACCAGGAGAACCCCCGTGATCATCCAATCTAAATATGACTTGTTCACCGATCTGACCTTTGTGGATCATGACACCGACCAATCCCTGACTGGCGTGATTTCTGAAATCATTGCCTCTGACTGCCTGCCCCCATCCTGGGGCCTCTATTACACTGTGGATCTCCCCAATGGGGACCAATACTCAGTTGAAGAAATCACCATGCGTGGCTCCAAAAAATAATCCAAAAAATCCCTTCATCCCATGGGGTGAAGGGGTTTACTTTCCTAGTGGAAGGCCTTACCTGTAAGTGATCAACCAACGGAGAACGATCATGAGAACCAGGAACCTTCAGCTAAACCTGCCCCAACAGCAGCCCACCGAGAGATGCTGTTATCAGTGCCAGCAGCCCACCCAGTATTTCCTGTGCAATGAGTGCAGTGAAAGGGAGAGGGAACTTTCCAGGCAACCCCTTCCCTTCAGATAAGGAATGATCAGATGACCACCACCCAAAAAATCGAAAGATTGACGGCCCATATTGAAGTCATCCGTTTTGGTCTTCCTTATGCCATCAGCCACGCCCAGTCAGTTCTGTTCCTTAACCAGATTTCCCGTTTGGAACGCCAGCGGAAGAAGTTGATCATGGAGCAGGTTGAAGGAACCACCATTGATCAATTGTGGAAATGATCAATTATTTTGAAGTGAAGGGGTTTACTTCCCTAGTGGATGGGCTTACAGGTAAGTCCATCGAAACACCCCAGACGGAGATTTGATTATGGCTTCGGTACTTAGACAACTCCAGGCAGAGTGGAACGCGTTGGTTCCTGCAGCCCAGGCCCGTGGCATCCGCCGCGTTAAGCTCCTGGGTCAGGGGGACATCCTGCGGGCACCCCTGGAGACCATTGCATATCGTCGCGCCAAGCTTGAATGGCTGCGGTCGTTGCTCGGTGGTTCCAGCCTGGCTGGCCTTGATGGTTTGCAGTTCGGTGTGGAGATCGAGGTGATCCTGCCCCGTGGCATGTCCCGCCGGGAAGCAGCAGCCAAGATCACGGCGGCAGGTGTTGAATGCCACGAGGAATTGTATGGTCACACCACCCCCGCTGGTAAGTGGAAAGTGGTTACGGATGGTTCCTTGGGCTATGAACAAGGTGCAGAATTCGTGTCCCCTCCCCTTCGGGGTGAGGATGGGTTCAGGCAGATGCGGATTGTCTGTGATGCCCTGACGGCCATGAATGCCAGGATCACGGCCAAGTGTGGTTTCCATGTTCATGTGGATGTCGGCACTGAGCCGGTGGATTTTTTCAAGAACCTGGTTCGTTTGTATGCTTCGGCAGAAACCACGATCGACAAGTTCATGCCGGCATCCCGCCGGGGTTCGGTCAACCCGTTCTGCCAGCCCACCCGGATCAACGATGCAGCCCTGACTGCAGCCACCAACATTCAGCAGGTGGCCACGGCCATTGGCCAGGACAACACCCGGGCACATGCCCGTAGTTCTCGTCGGTATCGCAAACTGAACCTGCAGTGCTTCTTCGTTTATGGCACGGTGGAATTCCGCCAGCATGGTGGAACATGTGACGCCCAGAAGGCAGCCAACTGGGTCCGCTTGTGCCTGCGCATGGTGCTGACGGCACGGGCCGGAGAAAAGACTGTGACCACGGTCGATGAATTGCTGGAGACGGTGGGTGCCGATGAAGCTGAGAAGGCATACTTCAGCAGCCGGGTGAACTACTTCAACCGGGCGGAAAATTTCGATCGGTTGTCGGATGCCAACTTCATTAATCGTCGGAGGCCAGTGTAATGGCTAAGATCAAAGTACCACGCCAACGCATTCAGAAGGGTCGGACGAAAGTCCGGCCCTACAAGGCCCTGATGTGGTCGTATGGCTCGAACTGCAACATTGAACAGATGAAGCGCCGTTGTCCCAACGCGACACCAGTCGACAAATTGCTGATCACGGGCACTTCCCTGGTTTTCCGGGGTGTGGCAGATGTGGTCATCAAGCCAGGTGTTGCAGCACCTGGGGCGTTGTGGAGGATCACTCGTGAGTGCGAGCAGTCCCTCGATTACTATGAGGGGATCGGCACCGGGCTTTATATGAAAAGGTTCTTCACGATCAACATCGATGGTCGGCCGGAAGAAGTTCTGTTCTACCAGATGAAAATGTCGGATGGTGTGATGCCGCCAACTGAAGCGTATGTTGAAACCATCGCGCGGGGTTACCACGATTTCGATATCGACCTGGACTACCTGAACCGCGCACTAATGGAGTCGTGGAATGACAAGGAGGTTACACCCGTACTGAAGGAGCGCCATGTCAAAAGAGGCAAGCCGAAACTGGCAAGGGAAGTGAATGAATTTTTCTTGACAGAAGATGACTTACGTGAAGCGGGGGCTGTATGATGTCCCAACCAAAATGGAGAAGCGAGATGATTAAAGTTCGGTACGACGATCAAGAGATCCAGGCCAAAGATGCCATTGGTGTGGTCGCAGCAATGCAACGGCAGTCGATGTTTGATCAGGGTCGGTCACTTGCTGACTTCATGTTGAAGATGGCTGTGCAATCGAAGACGGCATCCGGCAAAGACATCCGGGCGACCAACCCCAAGGAATTCATTGATGACCTGATCAAGGCAGGATTGCTGGAGAAGATTGGATGAAGAAAGATCCGGCCCTCCGGGAAGAATTGATTGAGGCCCTATCTTATATGGTCACCCGAGATCTGCCCCCGAAAATAACGGAGGCAGATCGGCGGGCCGGGTTGGCGAATATCTATTTGATAGCCGCCACAACTGGAAACTCAGAAGAATGGCCAGGCATCTGGAAAGAGGTGATGGAGAAAACCGGTTGCCTCAGTTGGGCTGAGACCATGAAAAAAGGATTGAACTGATGAGACTCGGTAATGAGATGGCCAAGCATTGGTTCAGCCTGCCACTTGCCTTGCGTAAACGCTGGTGGGAAGAAACCGAATACGGCAAGAAAGAACCGAGTGACGAATTGAAACAAGCGGTGCAAGCGGTCATCGATGCCCGTGATCCCCCAATGATAGGAGAGGACTAATGAGCGATGACTGCTTGCCAGACTGCATGATGCCTGATGGTGGTCAATGCTGCGCTGGCTACACAAAGCAACGCCAGCGCAACGAGGCGCTGGAGGCGGACGGTCGCGAAGCCACCCGTCTACTGGACCTTTGGTCTGAAATCCCCGGCGCTGAAGACTTTGCACCATATCAAGACACAATGGCGTTTCTTGGCAAGCCAAACAGTGTTGGCTGGGTTTGGGCGCGTGAGGTTCGAAAGGAGCGAGACTTTGATAAGGAACAAGCTCGTCAGCGTGATCTAGCAATGCAGTGCGTTTGCGAAGCCGAAGAACGTGAGCAAGCAGCACATGCCAGCATCGAGGCGCTGAAGGCGGTGCTGCGGGAGATCGTCATATACAACGACAATATCGCCAAGACCATCCGCGCCGCGCTTGTCCCTTGAATTCGTCGGCGGGATCGCCAAACGCGCACTACCAAAGGAGAATTGAACATGAGGATAAAATTGTTTGTGGTGCTGGCATTGATCCTAGCATCTGATGCAGCAATGGCGCAACAGAAAACCTTCCGCAATTCGATGGGTCAGACAACTGGCCGGTCGGTGACCAACGGAAACCAGACTACATTCTATGATCACATGGGACGCAACACCGGCAGGGCAGTGACCAACAATGCCGGCACGGTGGTCTATGACAATATGGGCCGGCAAACAGGGAGCATCAAATGAGCATCGTTATTGATTTCAAGAAAGCTGTAGAGGCAGGTGACGCCAAACTAGCCGAGTATGTTAGTGACTCGTTTGATCTGTATCGTGAGAGCCAAGAGGAATACATCACTGCCGCAACGACGAAGCGGGGCCTGACTCAGGTCCAGGCAGAAAGATCTTTTGGTTGGATAATCCGAACCGCTGCCCAGAATGAAAACCAACGATGGTTGGTCGATGTGATGCTGGCAAAGCCGGACATCACGAAGAAAGAACTGTTTGAAGCCATGAAGGAATATTTAAAAAGGGGTATTTAAAAATGAAGCTGCCCCGGGTTAATCATTGGATTGGTCTTCAGTTCGGGAAGTGGTATGTCTTCTGGGCGTGGGGCCGGCTGAACATTTCAAAGCAGTATCCCCATACTGAAAATTAGAAACCCAGGAGAATCCTCGTGAAGAAAATCTTAATGGCCACCGCTTTACTTGCTTTGGCGGCAGCACCTGCATCTGCTGCTGTCATCGATACATTCGCCGTCACTGACTCGACTAGCACCCTGACGCTGTCGGCCGTGGTCCCCGGCGGCAATCAACCCCTGAACAACCCTTGCTTGATCTGCGGCACGCAGCAGCCGCAACAGCCGACAGGGTTCGGCTATAATAACTTCCAAGCCCAAGGCAACATCAGCGATTATCTGATGTTCTCGACGGCGACGGTTGGCGGCTCGCTTGCCCAGGATACCTTGGGCACCGGTTACCAGGTTGGTGATGGTTCGATCCTGCGCGCGTATCTGTTGGCGCAAGCATCGGGCACCACTTTCTCGGTTGGCATTGATGTCAATCAGACCAATGTCGCACAGACACTGGAGTCGTTTTACTTCCTGAACCTGACGGACCGCACGGTGCTGGCATCCTATTCGCCGGGACCTGGCGGCACGCCATTGCCGGCGCCGAACAACGGCACTGGCTATCCGGACTACACGCTGAGTGGTTTCAACATTGACCGTGGTGATATTTCTGCGGGTGATGAAATCATTTTCTTCGCCCGTTGGTCAGGCGCCAATGACGGACCGGAAAGCTTTTTCCTCGTCGCCAATCCGGTTGCCGCGGTGCCTGAACTGTCTACATGGTTCATGATGATCCTCGGATTTGCTGGTTGTGGATTGATGGCCTACCGCAAGCGGGACGGCCTCAACTTCCGGGCGGTGTAAAAAGTTAAGGCAAGGTATTTCTTGTCAGGGAGCATCTTGCTTTAAGGGAAGAGGGGGACATGCCGCACGCATGTTCCCCTCTTTTTTACCTTCAAAAAAGTGAAGTGAAGGGGTTTACAAACGCGTCCTAGGGGCTTACCTGTAAGCAATCAATTCAACCCCACGGAGCACGACATGACCCCGACCCCGACCCCCCAGCAGGCTGCCTTCATCGAGGCCCTGGTCACCACCACCAGCAACATTGCCCTAGTGGCTCGGGCTGGCACGGGCAAGACCACGACCATCCTCCAGGGGGTGGCGGCCTACCATGCAGCCCACCCCAACCATGAGATCGTGGTCTGCGCCTTCAACAAGGCCATTGCAGATGAAGTCAAGGAAAAGCTGGTGAAGGCGGGTTATCCCTGGCAGAAGGTCCAGGGTTCCACCATCCACTCCCTGGGCTTTGGCTTGGTCAAGTTTGTATTCAAGTCCAAGGTTGACGCCAACAAGGTGCGGGACATGATCCGCGCCCGCAACGAGCCCATTTACCAGCAGTATGGTGCCCAGATCAGTGACCTGGTTCGGTATGCCAAGGGCGCTGGCTTCGGGTTCTTTGATGCCATCGGGGACAATGCAGCTTGGTATGCCCTGGCTGACCATTACGACGTCAACGGGCTGGATGACACCAGCGAGATGGATGCCATTGTGGCTGCTGCCCAGGACATCTACAGGGCTTCCCTGGCCCATACAGACGTGGTTGATTTCGATGACATGATCCTCTTCCCCCTGGTCAAGAACCTGCGGGTGAAGTTCACCAAGGACCTGATCATTCTGGATGAAGCCCAGGACCTTTCCAAGGCCCGCCAGGCCCTCGCCCGCAAGTTCCTGAAGCCGGGGACGGGCCGGATGATTGTGGTGGGTGATGATCGGCAAGCCATCTATGGGTTCTCGGGCGCTGATGCCCAGGCCCTGGAGAACCTCACCAATGAATTGAATGCAGTGACCCTGCCCCTGACTGTCACCTGGCGTTGCCCCAAGGCCGTGATCCGTGAAGCCCAGAAGATTGTTGCAGACATTGAATGTGCCACGGACAACGAAGGTGAAGTCACCCGGGTCGAGGAACTGCCCGCTGACCTGCTGGCCACGGATGCCATCCTCTGCCGGAACACTGCCCCCTTGGTCACCATTGCTTATTCCCTGATCCGCAAGGGTGTGGCTTGCAAGGTCGAGGGTCGGGCCATCGGTGATGGCTTGCTCCGGTTGGTCGATCGGTGGAAAGTTTCCTCGGTGGATCAGTTCATCCGCAAGCTGGAAGATTATCGCCAGCGTGAGATCCAGAAGGCCATGGCCAAGAATAACGAAGCCAAGGTCGAGGAGATCAATGACCGGGTGGAAACCTTGTTGCAGGTTTGCCTGGCCGTGACTGCCAAGGGCCAGCACTCGCTGACCGCCGTGCGGGACTTTATTAACAATTTATTCTCGGATGATGTCCGAGGGGTCCTGACCCTGGCCACCTATCATCGCAGCAAGGGCCGGGAATGGAACAGGGTGTTCCTCTGGGAGCACGCCACCCGTTGCCCATCCCGTGCTGCCAAGCAAGAATGGCAGAAACTCCAGGAACAGAACCTGGCATATGTTGCCATTACCAGGTCGAAGAACATCCTGACCTTCGTGAATTAATGAAAGGGAAAACTGAAGGGGAATATTTACTTCCCCTTCAGATTGCCTTACTGGTAGCGTGTCAACAAAAGGAGCTTAGACATGATGACTAAAAGCCAGATCCGCCACGTCCTTTATGGGACACCCGTCGACATGACTGATGAGGAGTATGAAGCTGCTTGTCGGAAATTTGAAGCTGAAAAGCGGATGGCCCGTGCCCTCAGGGACTTCGAACTCCTGGGCGATCGCCCTGGTGCAACCAAGATCCGGATCAATTGAGATGGCGTACGATTACAGCAAGAAATATCCTTACCCGATTGGGACCAAGGTTTCGTCGCGTGGGGTCACTGGTGTTGTGACTGCCACCCCCGGCCCTTATTCGGTGGTCGTCGATGACAAGATCACCATCCCCGTTTCTTTGATCACTCCAACCCCGGAAGGAAAATGAACCATGAAGATTTCTAAAGACAGATCGCCGGCTCTCATGGCCGCCACTGATTACATGAGGGCCTCAGATGTGATGCTCCAGCACTTCGAGGAAGCCCAGCATGATCCTGATGGCCTACATCGGCGGGCCATGATGGTCGCCCTGGAAAGGGCTAGGCAGATGGACCGGCCGACCACCCAGGAAGCAGTCGAGAAAGAACTGGAGAACTTCCATACCATGACCCCCAAAGAGGCAGCTCGGTTCTCCGACAAAGTCAGCAAACTCATTGGACCCCTGTGGAGCCAAGAAATAGAAAAGAGGAAAAGGGGGAGGATGCACTAACCCCATAAAATAATGAAGGGAAAATGAAGGAAAGAGGTTTACTCTTCCCTTCATTTGCCTTACTGGTAGGTGATCAACAAGGAGCCAGATGATGTTCAAGATCAATGATGTGGTTGGATTTATCGACCAAGAAGCTTCCGCCCCGGTTCTCGCCGTCGCCGGTGATCAAGTCCTCGTGGCCTTTGGTCCCCGGTGGATCAATTGCTCGGACGAACCCAGCTTCATTGGCTGTGCCAACACCACCAACCCCAAGCTGGGGGATCTGGTGGAAGTCTATGGTGTCCCGGGACATCATGAAATCCTCGGCCGTCGCGATGGCGATGTGCTGGTGGATACCGGCCCGACCTGGTACGACACTGAAACCATGTGCTTTATGTAATGACCATGCGGTGGCGTCAAATCCCAGGATCTGACTATGAAGTTTCTGATTACGGTCAGGTTCGAAAAGGAAAAAACCTTTGTCGGGAATATATCCTCCCAACTGGTTATCGATCTGTCTGGGTCAAGATCAATGGTCAGTGGGCACAAAAATACGTTCATAGATTGGTGCTCGAAATCTTTGTCGGTCCTTGTCCTCCCGGACAAGAATGCCGGCATCGGGATGGGGACAATGGGAATAATTATTGGAAGAATTTGAAGTGGGGGACACCAAAGGAAAATGGTCAAGACAAGATCAAACATGGGACAGCCCAAAATGGAGAACTCGTCCCCCAATCAAAACTGACGTGGGTGCAGGTCCGGTCAATCCGGAAAGCCCAAGGTCCTCGTGGACTCGGTAAAAAATTAGCAGAGCAACATGGTGTTTCTTCTGCAACGATATCGCTCATTCGAGCAAACAAAGGATGGAGAGAATAAGATGCGTATGTTTTTTTATGGAACATTGAAAGAAGGTTTCTGGAACCATAACCGTTTCATCGGTGGTTCAGAATTCCTAGGCATCGGTCGGACAGCTTATCGTTACTTGATGCTCGGGCATAGTGTCCCCATGATCATGCCATCCAAGAAAGGCAAGCCGGTCACGGGTGAAGTGTACGAGGTGGATCGTTCCCGCTTGCCGGACCTGGATCGATTGGAAAGCGCCTATGCGCGGGTCCGTGGTGAGATCCGAATGGATGATGGCAGCACCATCTGGGCCAGCTATTACATCGGCCGAAACAAGCAGTACTGGCTGGGCAATGGTCCCAACCCATGGGACCACGGCGAAGTCTTCACCTGGAGCATCGACCAATGATCGTTCAACCACACGAAAAGAAAGCCATGGAAGAAATGGTGATCAACACTCGGGCCATGGTCGATGTCCTGGGTGGGCGTCAGCACCCCCACTGCATCAAGTTGATGGTGTGGGCGCAGATCCTCGAAGAATTCCTCGACCGGGTAGACCAGGAGCAAAAGTGATGTGGCGATTGATGGCTATGATTATGGTGATGTCGGACACGGGTGGCGTATCACTCGTGGCCACGCACACTGATTGGCCGGATGAGGTATCCTGCCGGCAAATCTTGCAGAGCCACTACACGCCACCACCGCCGACGGAATTCAACGGCCACATGGCGACTGCCAAGATCAGTGCTTCTTGTGTCCCGGTTGGCCTGGTGGCGCCACCCGTCGTTGCAGAGGGTGGTGATATGGTCCCGCCATTGCTGCCACGCCAGATGCTGCCCCCTGAAATAGAATTACGGACACGGCGACAGCCGGCAGATTTCTTTCGGCCCATGTTCGTTCGATAGGAGAGCACCATGAATGAAATAAAACTGAACCGGCCACGGGTCACCGATGATGACAAGGGATCAATCCTCATCACATGGCAGGGGAAACAGATCCGCGGCTATTCCTATCAGAGTGATAATGAGCGCCGGATGAAAATGGTTTACGCCCGCGAGTATATCGAGGGCTGGGTTGACGGCAAGGACTATGGCTTGATGAAGTTATTCCTGCCGAGCTGATGTCGAGGAATACTAGTTTACTTTTCTTCACCTTACAGGTACACCAATCTTACTTTGCATCAATGGACCCGTGCAGAGCCACACAGATACCCATCAACAGGGTCCAGGAGAAGTATCGTGAAGCATCTTACTTTCAATGCAGTGAGTGGTGAAGGCGAATTCGGCGAGGATGATGTGCGGGAAGAGATCACTCTGCCCCACACGATCATCAACCCCGAAGAGCGGATCAGGAGTTTCGGTCCGCGTAAGGGCAACCGGCAGGGCACGCGTATCGTGTTCATGTCCGGTGCCGGCCTGCCGGTGAAGGAGTCGCCCGACGAAGTCATGGCTGCTCTCCAGTCACTGAGCAACTAAGATGAGCAAGACCCCCGGGCTTGTTTGGGATGTCAAGACCTCCCGATGGTTGGCACCTGAAGAAGTTCGGGGGTCACTCACCCGAATTCTTAATCAAACAGAAACCAGGACGAAAACGATGAAGCCAGAATATAATACGATGACTGGGCAGCAGTTGCTTGCTGCCTACAATGCGATGGCGGGACAACCCCGCAAGTCGAAATTCCATACGCGCGAAGATGGTGTGGTTGCCTGCGAGAAATTGTGGGCTGAGAAGAAGCCCGCCAAGGTCAAGGTCACGTCCCACCCAGTTGCCAACCCGGATAACGTCAAGCTGACGTTTGAACCCGAGGCCAAGAAAAATGGCAATGGCAAAGCCAAGGGCGATGGCAAGGCTCCTAAGAAATCTTCCCGGCTGGATTTGAAGATCACGCTCTTGGTGGAGGACAACCCCCGCCGTGTTTCTCCGAATGGTCCCACGGATGCTCACAAGCATTTCGAGGCCATGCGGGGTGGCATCACCATCAGGGAATATCTGGCCAAGTTCAAGCCAGAAGACCGCCGGAAGGCTGGGCAATGGTTGTCCAACACTAAGCGGGATAAATTTGTTCGCGTCGGATGACACGAACAGATCGGCGAGGGTGAACTGGTTCAGTGTATCACCCTCGTTTTTTATAAACCAGAGAGGGCGTTATGGCAGCAGTAAAAAAGAAAAGGAAACGGGGTGGTGCTAGCATGCCCTGCCCCGAGTGTGGGTCTCATTCTCATGTGATCATCACCAAGAGGATAGATGACAAAGTTGAGCGGCAGCGGGAATGCCTGGGTCGGCGGCCTCACAAATTTCACACTTACGAAGAGGTCAGTTATGAAGCTGTATCTAGCAGCTAGGTTCGCCAGGCGGGAAAAATTAGTAACCGACGCCATCCCATTCCTAGAAGAAGATGGTCACAAGATCACTTCACGATGGTTATGGGAAGAGGATGATGGAGGAGAAGGCGCGGCCCGGATCTGCCTGCAGGACATTGACAGGTCTGAGGCCGTGGTTCTTTTCACTGATCCAGTGGGGTCAAAGAATGCAGGTGGCGGTCGTTGGTTTGAAGCTGGATATGCTTACGCCAACAATCGCCGCCTGTTCATTGTGGGTGAACAAGAGGCCGTGTTCACTTACCTGCCCCTGATCACTGTTTGCCAGGACGTCGACCACTTACGGCGTGAACTCGACAACTACAATACCGACCTCATTAAACATCTGGCGCGTCCACTCAGCTGAGGATTTCCAGGGCTCACGGTCAAGCGGGGGTGGAGTGATCACCCGCTTGATGCCCCTGGAGACAATGGACTTGGCGCATTCATTGCACGGAAACATCGTCACTGCTAATGTGCTGCCCTCTAGATCGAAGTGGGCATTGTCCAAGGCATTGCGTTCAGCGTGCTGGGTCATGGCGTACTTGGTATTCTTATCCAGCAACCGCTCAGGGCTGTCTTCTATGCCAGGCGGAAATCCATTGTAGCCGATGGTGATGTTCCGGCGGTCTTTGCCGACAATGACTGCACCCACTCGCGTGGACGGGTCCTTGCTCCACACAGCTACATGATGGGCCAAAACAAAATATCGTTGATCCCAGTCGGTCATCAAACAAATCCCTTTTCTTCCGCCAGCCATTCAGGCATGGTGAAGGTCCCATCTTTGTTGTCCTCGACCTGGGACTTGGGCACCCATTCCGTTTTGATCCCATCGAAAAGACGATACGCTTTTTCCGTTTCGCCTCGGAGCTCTGCCGCTATGTCGATAAGCTTTTCGGCCATCACGCTACCAGATCCGAAAGGTCCGGGGCGGTCCAACCCATGGGCTTGACTACATCATGAGCCGATCCCCGCTTCGAGTCCGAACCATCGGCCTTGGCCTTGACTTTCTTCATGTTGGCTTCGTGAACCCGCTTCCATGCTTCATCAAAGTCAAAGCCGTGCAGGTACGCTGTGCCCAGGGCGACATAGACCAGATCGACCAAAGCATCGAGCTTGTCCTCTAATGGATACTCACAATATTCGGTCAGCTCCTCGGTCATGAATTTCAATCGGAAGGATGCCAGGTCATCCGGCAATTGCCGAGGGCCGTCAGTGTAGGCCAATCCGAATTTCTCGTGGAAATCTTTGATGTCAGAATAGAAGCTCATATGATCACTCGTTTCCTTGGTTGGAGAGGTGGTAGGTCTTCCAGCATAAAATCTAATGCACGGCCAATCGGGGTCGATGGCTGTCCATCAGAATCTCTTAAACACGCTTCACGCAAGTCAGTCACGGGACATCCATGCTGGATGGCCAATGACACAGCAATGGCAGCATCAGAGGCAGCCATGTCCACTTCACTGCCGGCACGGCCACTGCTGTTAAGGAATAGTTCACCAGGTTCACCGTTGTCGTAATATCCAATGGTGACATGGTACTTCTGATTTTGATGTTCGAACTTGATCGTCTGATGAGCCCGACGATTGGGAAGTCTGTTTCGCATTACACCACCCATTCCCTTGGAGGATCAGACATCACCACGATTGCCAAGTCAATTTTCTTTCGCATGGCGTAAATGATTTTCCACTCAACAGTATCCCGAGTGGCGAAGTCAACCACCGTCACTCGATCTGTTTTCTTGACGTGCGATGCTCGTTCCTCTGATTGGTCCCGGTGCTCCAGGTTGTCGGTGTTGGAGTAATAGACAATCAGGTTTGCTTCAGACCAATCCCTGCCACGGCCACCACTACCGGGGGTGGCAACAATGAACCGGCAGTCGGGGTCAGTCTTGAACCTGTTGGAATTCTCTTCTCGGTCCTTGCGGTTCTGTCCCCAGAATTCCACCACTGATCCGGCGCCGAACTCTTTGGTGATGGCTGCAGCGACCTTCAGAAGATCCCGGCCATAGCTGCACCAGATGATTGCCTTGCCATCATACTCGCCGAGTAGATCAAGCAATGATTGGGTCCGGTTCTCGGGCACGGCATGTGCTGATTGATCTTCCGCCGTCGCCCATCCGCAGCACAGTTGATGCAGGCGCAGGTTGGTGGTGATGCTTTGTTGCGCCGACATGTAAACACCGGGAGAGATTTCCGCCGTGGCCGTGGCTTCCATCTCAGCGTAGAGCCGTTCCTGTTGTGGGGTCATCTCGACCTCACGAGTGACGTACAATTTCTCAGGGACATCCGAACAATCTTCCAGGCGCTTGCGGTAGCTGTGGGGTTCTAATTTCCTCCACAACTCTTCAACCTTGTCCGTGAACCGGACTGGAATGCGAATGGAATACTTGCCACCAACCCGCAGGTGCTTGACGATGGCATATCGCTGTTCGAATGCTTTGTAGCTGATGAAGCCCAGCAATCCAGGTTTCAAGAATTCGAACTGCCCCCATAGATCAAGCGGGCTTCGGGGTGTTGGCAGGCCAGTCAAGATCCTGGTCCGCGTGGCCATGGGCCTCAGGGCGTGCAATGTCCTGGCACGGCTTGACCCCGTGGTGACATTCTCCCAATTCTTGATCGTGGTCGCTTCATCGACGATCAGGGTTGACTCAGGATGGCTTTGCAAGATCTGGGCGCACGCGTGCCGAATGGCATCCACTGTGCTGAAGGCTTCGACATTGGCAACCAAGATCCTGGGCCGGTTACCTTTCACGAATAGATGCTCGATAGATTTCTTGCCCCGCTTGCTGTCCCATATGCCAATCAATGGCCGATCAGGTTCTTCAAGATGATTGGCGAATTCAGTTTCCCAGACGCGGTATGATCCCGCCGGCGCCGTGATGACTAGGGCGCCACCCCGTTTCAGATTATTCGTCTGCTGCCAATCGTCGATGGCGACTTTGGTCTTGCCCGTTCGCATGGCCATCAGCAACGCGAAAACGTCGCGGCCGGCCATCCGTTGAAGAGCTTCAATTTGATGTGCATAAGGTCTGAATGTCATGGTGCCCTTCATAAAATAAAAATCGCCAGGGGTATACACTGAATTTTAGTTAGGATAAACCTTCAACTTCACTTCAACTGGAGCAGCAAATGGACGTAGTAAAACTGACGGAAGAACGAGGTCAAGTCCATGGGGACTTTACCGACGTATCGGAGATCGCCCAAAGCTTAAAGGCCGTTGTCCGTAATGGCAAGTCATTCAATCAATTGACGAGGGTGCAGGTTGAAGGCCTCGACATGATCCTGCACAAGATCGCCCGGATCGTTTCGGGCAATGCCAACCACCATGATCATTGGGATGACGTCGCCGGGTATGCTCACATCGTATCGAAGAGGATCACCAAGTAATGTGTGGCTGGGTAGCACAAGCTGAAGTTGAAAACGATGAGCACTTCGCCGAAGCCATTCGGAGGATCAGCCATCGCGGCACTCGAGTGACCATCAAGGAAACAAACGGCAGCATCCTTGCTCACTCCCGTTTGCCGATTGTCGGGCTGTCAGAAAAATACGACCAGCCCGTCGAGACGGATGACTGGCTGATTGCATTCTCCGGGGAGGTCCTGGACTTCAGGGAGGAAGACCCCGCTGCCGAATGTGATTTGCCTCTCGTTGTCGAGGGTTGGGAGCGGTATAAGTCCAAAGCCCTCAGGGGCCGGGATGGGTTCTGGAATATCATCGCCATCGATAAAACAGATGGAACGCTCCACATTACATGCGATTACCTGGGACAGAAGCCAGCCTATTACCGGCAGGATGTTCTGGCTGCCGCTTCCGAACCGGATGCATTACTGCCCCTCGGGCCGGTGACATTCGATGAAGTGTACCTGGCAGCGGTGATCAAGTGGGGATACTGCCCGGAGATCGAGCGGACCCCTTACAATGAGATCAAGAAAGTCCGGCCGGGGGAGCATATCCAACTGGATGATCTTGGGACATTCGGCCAAGGACAAATCGTCGATCAATTGGTGCCCCGGCCAGGTGACCTGCGGAAGGAAATAGAACTGGCCGTCCGCCGGCGGGTAATGGCATCAGATGTGCCGGTGGCTTGCTTGTTGTCGGGTGGATTGGACAGCTCAATCGTTTATACCTTGGCCTCGTGCTATGGCCAGGTCAAGCCATATTACGTCGACCTCGGGGACAATGACATAGAAGAACGAATGGCCGTTGGTGCTGTCGCCGGCAAGGCCAAGGTCATGGAGGTCAACGGTTCTTCACTTGACATCCCGGTGATGGAGCAACTGGACTACATGCAAGAGCCCATCGACCTGGGTTCGTTGGTGCCACAGATCGCTTTGGCCCGTGTCATCCCTGAGAATGTTTGCCTGACGGGCGATGGTGCTGATGAAGTGTTCGGGGGTTATGGCAGGGCATATCGTTATGACAGCCAGGGCTCGGATGTATTCCATGAATTGCCGGCGTGGCATCTGCCGCGGCTTGATCGGGTGATGATGAGGCACCTGATTGAAGTACGCAGCCCATTCTTGTCCCGCCGGGTGGTCGAGATTGGATTGTCCTTGCCCAGGGAATTGAGGACCGGCAAGCGGATACTCCGGGAAATCTTCCGGGACATCCTGCCTAAGAGCATTGCCGATCGGGCCAAGAAGCCATTGCGGATGCTGGGCATCAATGAAGCCCATCGCATTCATATGGTCAACGAGTTCAAACGGCGTCATTACATCCGCAATGAAATGGATGTCGAGGAGATGAGTCGATGAAGAAGCCAAAAGAAAAGCAATTGATTGCCGTGGGGATCACCTGCGGCATTGGTTCATTGCTCGTGGGCGCCAAGGCCGCAGGGTTCAAGGTCGCGGGCAATGTGGAGTGGCGGAAATATTACCACCACCAGGACGAAACCGAGCGCAACACTTTCACTGAGAATTTCCCTGGGGCGATCTTCCCCAACTCAGTGGAGCAGATGACGGAAGAAGAGTTCAGGAAGTTCAGCAACCCGGACATCGCTTTAGGCCATCCAGAATGCGGCAACTTCAGCGTGCTGAATGGCGCCCACAAGGACCGGCTCAACATGATGCTGGACCCTGCTGACATCCCGCTCTTCGTCGATCTGGTAGCCAAGCTGAAGCCCAGGTTCTTCGTGATGGACGACCTGCCCAAGTCCTTCATGGCGTACCCGATGGAAAAGTACGCAGAGAAATTGCCGGACTATGACCTGTATCCGGAATGGATCAGCAACTGGGGCTACGGCAACGTCCAGAAGAACCGGAACCGGATGTTCATGCTGGGCGCGCTGCGGGCCGAGCGGTGGGCTTTCCGGCCGGGTGAGCAGGAACATACCCTGACCGTGGAAGATGTCATCGGTGACCTTGCTAAGCCATCTGTGAGGGGCAATATGCCCAATCATGACCCCCACGACCTGAAGTCCGTTTGTGCCAAGGCCCTGAACCTGGGTGAGTGGCGGAAACGGAATACCTGGGGCGAGGTCCAGAAGTACTTCGCCGACAAGGGCGGCGGGTTCACGCTGGAATATACCAGGGATGACGGCAAGCGGCTGAAGAGGATCGGCTTCCTCAAGGGCCATTGGGACGGGCCATCGCATGTGCTGACTGGTGGCAATGCCATCCTGCACCACAAGCGCAATGAACCCTACACCATCCGGGAGCGGGCGCGCATTCAGGGCTTCCCTGATGACTTCGTCTTCTATGGTGCCAAGCTGAACCCCAAGGGGGAATGGGAGCATGATGGTGACGGCACCATGGTCAAGCAGACCGGCAAGGCCATGCCAGTGCAGTTTGCTGAATATGTGTCCAAGCAGATTGCTGCATTCATCAACAAGGAAGAGTTCGAGTCCAGTGGCCGCCGGGTGATCCCGCCCAATGAATACGTCGACCAGGCCAAGCAATGGTACTGCCAGAATGTCGGCTATTCAGTGCAGAAGAAAGCATGTGGGGAATGCTGGCTCTTCAACAAATGCAGCATCAGGTCCGAGAAATACCAAATCGGTCCGCGCGCGCATACCACAAAATCCGTTGTGGAAGAATGCCCCACAAATCAGCGAATTACGGGGGCTGTTTTAGGGGGAAATACTAGGACGCGTCAAGGGGGGCTCATGCCCTCTGCCAAAAAGCCTAATGAAATCAAGGTCCGTGAGGCCAAGAACACGGGAGGGACCAATAAAAAAACGCCCTCCCGAGATCCCCGAACTGGCCAGTCCAGGAAAACTGTCCATCAACCCATCGAAACCACCATTGAAGAGTTTTGATCCAGAAAAGGAGTTCTGAAAATGCACGGCGAGAAAGTTCACATTGTCAAGGGGCAGACCCCCGCTGATTATCACTGCACCTGCAAATTCTGCCAGAAGGCCCTGGGGGAATTGTTGAAGCCTGATGGGACATATTACAGCCGGCTGGAGCGCCGGAAGTATTATGACCCCGCTGAGTCGGGCAAGAAGGAAGGGGCGCACATTGCCAAGACCCCGCTCCACATTGCCCGCTGGGCCATCCAGAACTATTCTAAACCAGGTGACTGGGTTCTTGATCCGACCATCGGCGCAGGCACCACGGCCGTCGAGGCCATCACCCAAGGCCGCAACGTGGCCGGAATGGAAATCGAATTCGGCGAAGTGCTGAAGAAGAATATCCAGGCCGCACTGGTACTGGCCAATGGGTCGAAGCCCAAAGCCAAGATCGGCCATGGCGATGCCCGCAACATCAGTGCCTTCCTCGACAAGGCCAAAGTTGAGAAGGTGCAGTTGGTCATCAACAATCCACCCTACTCAGGCGATGCCTCGATGCCGTCGCCCTCCAAGGAAGGACGGGGTGCCGCTTACCGGGACAAGGAAACCTATTTTTTCTACGACAAGTCCCTGCCGAACTTGGCGTTCCTGAAAGAGGGCCAAGAGTATTGGGATGAGATGACAAAAATCTACAAGGCATGTGCTGACCGACTTGAAGTCGGCGGTCACTTCGTCATCGGCATTAAGGACATGAGCAAGAAGAAGCAGCCTTATCTTCTGCACAAGATGTTCTGTGAAATCCTGGAAGAGATGAAGTTAAAATTTGTTGGCACGGCGTTCCTGAACCATTACCCTCGAACCCTTCACTTGAACACGTGCGAGAAGTTTTATGGCTTCAAGCCGCCGTTCTTCCAGACCATCAACGTATTTAAGAAAGCAAAGTAATGGCCAAGATGAATTACGGACCCCGGTTCGGCGGCAGTGCAAAATCGCTCTTCAGTTACGATGAGCGAGTGGATAAGGCGATGCAGGCCGACACCATAAGGATGGCGGCGGTCATGAAAAATCAGCCGCAATACAAAAAGGAGTTAAGGGGTATTGCGACTGCAAAAAGAACTAGGCAGCGTGCTGACGCAGCCCGTAACAACGGCCGTAAGGAATCTGAAATCCGAATGGCCGAAGCGTTGCGCAAAGTTGTAGGCATCCTCGAAATGCACATGGATGACCTGATGCAATACACCCAAGTTGGGGGTGAACGGATCATCAATCAAACCAACATTCACAACGCCATTGTGATGCTGAGGACCAAGTGCGGTCTCAACTTCGTTGGCAGCGAGCAATATAACCAGCGGATTAAAGCTGACCCCGGGCAAGTGATACTGACGCTTGAGCAAAAAGAAGATGAGCGTATCCGTCGGATGGAAGAACAAAAGCAAGAACGGAATTATAACCTGAAGCGTATCGCCAAAGAGTTTGCAGCCTATCAATTGAAAAAGGAAAATACATAATGGTTGAGATGACTACCGAAGGTTACAACGACATCAAGTTGACGGCATGGGCCAGCCACCTGACAGAAAGTCTGGCGGCGGCCTTTGCTATTTCCCTGGCCAAGGATCGGGGATGGGAGCCGGAAGAAATTGCTCGGGTGCTGAACCTGGTGTTTCTATCTGGCGGCAAATCAGGAGTGCCCCGTCACCCAGGGGCTTTGAATATCTCTGTCTTGACCCTTCGGAATTATTTGCGGCATGAGATCGCCACTCCCGAAGAGCTCAAGCATTTCACCCAAACTCCCATCCAGAAAAGGATCATTGAGGAATGACTAGCAAGAATGATCGGCAGTTTACCCATCCAAACTTCGGCACGGAAGTCCGAGTTGAGGTCGTTGATAACGAAGTCGCGTTGGTCTTTGTTGCGTCAAGTCCGGACAAAGCAGGACATTTTGCTGATTATCTTCTGGAGCAATTAAAAAGTGGCGCCATCAACATCACGCTGATGGGCAAGCCTACTGGTATTGTGGAGAGTTGAAGGGATTTTAGTTTACATACGAGGTGGACGGGTTATGATGTGACCCGTCCACTTCAAATATGAGGACTAATGACCCAACCACTTTTTGAATTCTGTCCGACGATAGTCTGCGGGCAAACGAAAAGCGGAGTCAGCATTACTTGCGGCCACTGTTCGAAGGGAGAAGTCATCGCCGTCAATAAGATGAGACGGCATGGCGAAGACGATTCGGGGATCATTGAACGAATGCTCGCCGACAAATTCGAACGGATAGGCTGGAAGGTTGGTAATGCCCCCAAGCATCACCGCTGCCCCGCTTGCTTCACAGCTATCAAATCAGCAGCCATCAGGAAAAAGGAAGAGCGCATGTCCGAGAAAGTAGTGCCCATCACTGCCACCCCCAATGCTCCAGCTAATGCGCCAGTCAATGGGACACCCCAACCACCGAGACCCATGACCCGTGATGAGCGTTACCTGATCTTCAAAAAAATCGATGAGCACTATATCGGGGAGACCGTCGGCTACCATGAGAGTTGGAACGACGACAAGATCGCCAAGGACCTGGGCGTGCCCGTGGCGTTCGTGGCGACCGTGCGTGAAGAAAGCTTTGGCCCCAACATCGACGAACACTCGGTCAAGGTAATGACCGACGCCAAGACCTTGCTGGCTGACATCCGGCAAGCGGCCTCTGACATGGGGCCGATGATCAAACAGATTGAACCGTTCATGAAACACCTGCATGAATTGGTCGCCCGAAGTTCATCCATTGAAAAGAGCCTGAAGGAGTTGCAGCGATGACTGGTTACCCAAAAGGAGAATTCCCTGAGATCGTTTACCAAGGGGGTCAGACAGGTTGGTGTCTGACATCCCATAAGAGTTATGAGTTCGAAGACCACATGGAAGCAGTTATTGCTTTGTTGCCGGAAGGGCCGGTTAAAGAAAACCAGATCGAGTGGTTCAAAGAACTCAAGAGGCGGAAATGAAATACCTCGGCGAATATCTGTCTTTCAAACCTGTTGCCAGATTGATCGAAGGCCAGATCAAGGAAGCACCCCCTGTCCGCACAGAACGCTGGCAGGGGGTGGCGCATAACCAGGACACGCGTGAACTGCTGAACGCCTCATTCATGGTGGATCTGCAGTGCATCGAGGATCTGGATCATTGGCGGAAGGACATCAAGACCAATCTGCCTTGGGCTGATGACCACTTCATGGAGCGGATCGGCGGCCAGCCATTGAACCCTGGTGTTCAGTGGGCGAACTGGCCGTGGTCCCGGTCAGCAGCCAACTTCAAGCAGGACAGGTTCAATCATACCTACATGGAAAGGCTCTGGCCCAAGTTTGCCCGCCGGACTGCTGATGGCCGGTTGCCGATGGGCAAGGGTGCAAGGAAGTATCCGCAGACAGACAACCGGCCAAAGCTGGGGGTCGGCTGGGCTTATGGGGACTTGCTGGATCTGGTGGAGTTGCTGGTCAAAGAACCCCACACTCGCCAGGGATGGATACCGCTGTTCTTCCCTGAAGATACGGGCATCGGGGATGGCGGCCGCAAGCCCTGCACCCTTGGCTATCAGATCATTGTCCGTGATGGCAGAGCCCATATCTATTATCCCCTGCGGTCATGTGACTTCATCCGGCACTGGGCAGATGATTGCTACTTGGCTGTGCGCCTGTTGCTGTGGGTCATCGATGAATGCCGCAAGAGGTCGGAGTTCTGGAAGAACATCGCACCAGGCACTTATTCGATGCACATGACTTCTCTTCACATCTTTGAAACGGATCTTAAGACCAATGAGCAAGCCGAGGCCACCGCAACAAGTATTTGATGACATGCTGAAGAGCATCCTGGCCGTTGAAGAAAAACTGAAGCAGGAACAATCTTCGCTACAAGCATTAGCTCGAAAGGTAAGGGACCATGAAGCAAAAGGAACTTGAGGAGGCAGAGCGGATCATCCGCGAACTGCTGAACGATCACAGGATCAACCGGCATCTGCTGAACTGGTATCAGAACGCTGTCAGTGATGGTATGCTGACGGCGGATCAATTCGAAACATTGAAGAAGATGGCTCGGTACAAGCCACCGCCGCAGAAGTCCCCCGCCATGATGCGGGCCAGCCGGGTATCCAAGCGGCCAATTACGTTGGCGCCAATCAAAACTATCAAAGGGAAATTCCATGTCGATCACTGATGCAATCCACCAATTCGGCCGGCAGATGGGCCGGGTCTTTCCTGATAGGTCAAAAACAGTTGGTGCAAGTGAAATCGGTTTGTGCGCCCGCCGGATACACTGGCAGAAAACGGCACAGCCCAAAGACGCTGCCATGACCCGTGCCAAGAAGCAAGGGGACATGAGAGGAGCCACGCAGGCACCAGAGAACTGGGGTGCCCATGTCCGTGGCACCACCATGGAGCAGATGCTGTGGGAGCCCGCCATGCGGGCCAAGTTTGGCGCCTCGTTGAAGATGGCCGGCAAGGACCAGAAGACCCTGGTGGTCGGAGATCTATCCGCCACACCAGATGGCTTGGTGGCCGGCAAGGGTGGTGAGCTCCTGAAGTATCACGGCATCAAGTACAAGGGCGATGTCGTGGTAGAGTCTAAGACCATCGATCCCCGAGTGAATTTGTTGGAAGAGAAAAGCGAGAATGCATTCCAGGTCCAAGTGCAGATGGGGATCATCCGCGAACTGACCAAGTACAAGCCCGAGTATGCAGTGATCAGTTATATCGATGCATCGTTCTGGCATGATGTCACCGAGTTTGTCGTCCAATTCAAACCGGAAGCGTATGAGTCTGCCAAGGTCCGGGCATCCAAGATCTTGAAGGCAGACGCAGCGGACTTGAAGCCCGAGGGATGGATCAAGGGCGGCAAGGAATGCAACTGGTGTGCGTGGTCGCGTCGTTGCAATGAAATGCGTGGGACCGTGCCAGAGGAAATCAAAGAAATAAATCCGCAAGTCATGGCTGAACTGTCTGACCTGTGCAGGCAGGCATTGGAGATCCAGCAGCAACAGAATGCAGATGGTGAAGCATACCGGACCCTGCAGGATCAGATCCGGAGCCGGTTGCAAGAGTTAGGCACCAAGAAAATTCCGGGCATGGTGTCGTGGAATGGTGTTAAGGGCCGCGTGTCCTGGGACACCAAGGCCATGCTGGAAGAATTGGCAAAGCGGGGAGTGGACACTACTGTCTTCCAGTCCGTCGGCGAGCCAACGACACAATTGGTGATCGATAAGAAGATCATGGTCAAATAGTAGCATGATCTAAATCAACGGACTGGTGAACATTCTCTTTTTTGTGTCCTAAGACATTAAGAGATTTTTCCTGCCTCAGTTTTGTGTTTTAGTCTGATGCCCGCTTCGTTGAACAAGTTTTGACTGAAGTGGGAAATGTGAACTGTGAATTGTGAACAAGGAAACAGAGACAATGGCTAGAGAAGTAGTGAAGAAAGAAGCGGCGGCTCCCGTTGCTAACCTGCAGAAGAATTTCTTCGAGCAGTATGGTGAACAGGTCGCCTCGAGTACCTCGATCGTCGGATCGCTTTTGAAATTCAGCAAAGGCGATTGGCTGTTGGGGCAGGACGAAACTGAAATTCCCACCGGCACGAAATACGTTGCGTCGATGGATAACTTGTTGGTCGGTTGGACTAAGTGGTCGAACAACAAGCCCGTCGATGAAGTCATGGGTCTCGTATGTCAGGGCTGGTCGGCCCCGAAGCGTGATACCCTTGGCGATACGGATCAGAGCCAGTGGGAAATGGATGCTCAGGGGAAGCTTCGCGATCCGTGGGTGTTCAACAATCGAATTCTGTTCAAGCCGGTTGGCAAGAAGTATTCGACTGATGTGGCGATCACTTTCATCACCAACAGCCGTGGCGGCCTGAATGCCATGGGTGATCTGTCAAAGGCCTACGGTAAGGAGATGGCGTCCCACGAGGGTCAGAACCCGATCATCCAGATCGGCACTGACTCTTATCTTCACCCCAACAAGGAGTTTGGTCGGATCAAGATCCCCCTGATCACTCTCGTTGGATGGGAAAAATCTTCGTTGTTTGATACGACTCCGGTCGATGACGACGATGATGGTGGTGTTGAACAGGTCGTCGAGACGAAGAAGAAAGCGAATGGTCGCCGTCGGTAACTGACCCCCACTTACCACGGTTGATCTGGTGAGGGAGTGTCCTGTGAAGGGGCACTCCCTTACTTGTCACCTCAATTGGAGAACTAGAAATGCACAGCTTTATTAGAAATGAGGATGGGACTTTCAGTATTGGAGTGTGGCTGAGTTTCAAAGATGAAGGACCTCAATTCTTCCCTATGTTTGATGTGGGGAGTTCGGGGGAGGCTATGAAGGCCATAACTTCTTTGAATGGAGGCGGGACAGCCTATTATCCTGGACAATCTTATAACTATAGGATCACGAAAGGAAATTGGGTTGTCCCTCAAGGGCGTGATCCTAATGAACAAAAAGAAACCTCAGTGCAGTGAAGCACTGAGGTAAACTTCCTCCAACGTGGTTAGCGCCACATCAGAAAGCCAGGATAGCATGGTCAATAAGCCAAAAAAGAATTTTCGTAAACCCCTGGAAGATGACAAGCCGACAGGTAAGATCGGAGATGTTAGCTCAACAGATCCCGATGTAGCAGTTGCTATAACTGCTTTCGAATGGGCGGTGAAGTACGCCACGGAAATGGGTTGGCGGATTTTCCCCGTGCCGCCGGGATCAAAGAAATCCTACAAAGCAGCCAAGAATTCAGGTGGTCGCAATTGGGGAATGACTGATGAGCCCAATGAGATCAAGAAAGATTTCCGTAAGTGGCCCAATGCCGGGATTGGTCTGCCGACAGGCGAGGTCAACGGCATCTTCGTCCTTGAGGTGGATACTGTTGAAGGCCATGGGGTGGATGGTCCCTTTGAGCTGAAGAAACTGGAAAGGAAGAACAGCAAGCTGCCGAAGACCCTGATGGGTGAGTCTCCCACGGGGTCAGTTCACCGGTTCTACAAGTGGCCAGGATCATATGTGGTCAGTTCGGATAGCCGCTTGGCCCGAGGGGTGGATATCAAAGGCGATGGCGGCATGGTGGTCGCGCCACCCAGCAAGACCAGCAAGGGTCTTTACCGGTGGATCAATTGGGGTCATCCCATTGCTGAGGCGCCTCAGTGGTTGCTGGATCTGGTCGCCCGTCCCCAGCGGACAAGCAATAACAACAGCACCAGCAATCCATTCCTGAATAACAACCATCAGCCGCCAGTCGAAGAGGACAAGTTGCGGCACATGCTGTCGTTGCTGCCCAATGAGGACAGCATGGCTGCTGATGAGCCTGAAGGCCTGTGGGGGTTCTGGAATAAAGTAGCCATGATCATCTGGACCGAAACGCATGGGGCTGAGGAAGGCCGGGAGTTGTTTCGGGAATGGTCAAAGAAGAACCCAAAGCATACGGACAAAGGCACCGACAAGAAATGGGAATTGCTGGACTCGTGCCCGCCTGACCATATCACCATTGGGTCGTTGTTTCACTTGGTCGAAAAAGTAGCTCCCGGTTGGCAACGGCAATGGGGCAATGACAAGACACGGGCAACCTGGGACAGCATTGAAGAACGGCGGGCAGCACAGATCCGGGGCAATGTGGAGATCGGGGAAGAGATCCTCGAGCCGACCCTGCCATTGATCATGACCTTGAAGGAAATGGAAGAGCGGCTGGTCTGGGTGGGTTCAGGACCTGGGGCAGTGGTGGATCGGATCACAGGGCGGATCAGGAAGAAGGAAACGGCCTCCACTGAATACGCTGCCTCGACCTACAAGATTGGGACCGGGAAAAAGGAAAAAGAAATACCGGCCCTCAAGATCTGGTTTGCTATGCCCGAGCGGACGTCCGTGGATACGATTGCATGGGTGCCTGGGGAGGATCAGATTTGCGCGCCACCCGAGGCCCTGGAGGGCACTAAGACGGCATTCAATACCTGGCAAGGCTTGCATCCAATGCCTGTGCCAGATGATTGGGAGCGGATGGCTCAGCCGTTCCTAGATCATGTGGCTTATTTGGTCCCTGATGAGATCCAGCGGCGGCGGTTCATTCAATGGCTGGCGCACATCGTTCAGCACCCCGAGGTGTTGCCGCATACGTCTTATCTGATGGTCACACCAACCACGGGCGTGGGGCGGAATTTGTTGGCGTCCATCCTGGTGCGGGTGCTCAAAGGCCATGTGGCTGTCGGCGTGTCATTGCCTGATCTGCTGGAGGGCAAAGGGTTCAATGGTCGGCTGTCTCGGAAGCTGCTTTGTATCGTGGATGAAGCCCGTGAAGGTCCGAACAGCCAGCGGTATCAACGGGAGAACCGCCTGCGGTCGTTGATCACGGAAGAACACCGGTTGATCAATCCCAAGTATGGCCTGCAATCGATTGAGAAGAATTGCTGTCGGTGGCTGATGTTCTCGAATTACCTGGACGCGTTGCCATTCAACAATGAGGACCGACGCATTGAGGTCATCGCGAACCCGAAGGAACGGAAGCCCAATGAATACTATGAGCAGCTGTATGGCATGCTCGAAGATCGGGCGTTCATTGCATCGGTTCGGCAATTGCTGATGACATGGAATATCTCGGGCTTCAAACCTGGCGAACATGCCACGATGAGTGGGGCCAAGAAAGAAGCATTGTCATTGCTGAAATCTGATGTCGAGCATCGGGTGGATGAGTTCAAAGAGGATTGCGAGACCCCGCTGACTTCCCGTTGGGCTATTGAAGAGGCTGTTCGTGAACTGCACCCCAACAGCACGCATTTGACGCACGCCATCAGCAATGCGGGGATGATCAACACAGGTCGCCGAGTTAGAGATTCGGAAGGCCACCGCTACCGGGTGGTCATTGTCGATAAGGATGCTTGGTCAGTTGATATGGTGATGAGGGTGGATCATCAGGTTCTGCTCCGTGCCATGGGGATTGAACAGCAGCCACAAGCGACAGGTGGAATTGCTAATGTGCCCCGTGGAGGTCGTCGATAATGGTGCAGAACGGAAACAAACGGTGAACCAGACCCACCAGACCCACCAGACCTCCCATCCTGGAACGCCCCATAAAATAACAATATAAACAGAAAAAAATTTTCCCAGCAAAGCGTAGGTGGGAGGTCTGGTGGGTCTGGTGGGTCTGGCGTTTCTGCTCCTGGTCTGCCCCAACCTGCGGTTATCGAGGCCCCAGGCTCAGTTACGGAGGCCCGCTGAACGCGCTACCGGATTGGGGTGGGTGTTGGTGCCCCATGGTGGATGACCACTGCAGGGGCCTCCGCTGCTGATTTAAGGGCCTCGATAAAAATGACAGTTCCCTTCATTTTTTTGTCTTGAATGATATTTTACCTATTGACCCCCTGAAGGGAAGGGCTTACTGGTAAGTCCATCGAAACAGAGCAATTCTGCTCCACCGATGAGGCACCAAATGACCTTCGTGATTTACCACATTTCTTCCACCATGCAGATGGGTCCGACCGAGCACGGCAAGCCCCATTCCCTCTATGCCAAGTATTACAAGACCCGTGGTGCAGCCCTTCGCACCATGACCAAGTGGAATGAGGCAGCCATTGAGCGGGATGCCCAGCAGATTGCAGATGGTGCCACCAGTGGATGGGATCGGACCAACGGCATCGGACCTGGCCCCTATGGTGTGGCATCGGCAGAACATTACCATGCTCGTGTGGTTCGTCAGGTGACCCAGGTGAATTTGCTCTCGGGCAAGGAATACCAGGAAGCCAGCAACACCCCTGGTTATTGCAGCCCAAGTTCAGAAGCTTATTGGTCAATGTAAATTCAAAGGAGGTGAAACCCAAAGGGCCCGAAAGGGCCCTTTTTTATTTGAAGGGAACTTGAAGTGAAAGGGTTTACTTACCCGTATTAAGGGCGTATGGTTCTTTGGTCGGACGGGATTGGCCCGCCGCAAATCAGGAATAAGATCATGTCTCTCAGTTCTGTTAGCAAAGTAAAATCCCCCAGCATTTTCAAGTCGGCCGTCAAGAACCTTGGTGTTTATGTGGATACCACTTGGATGGATGATCAGGAATGTCTGTTCATCCATTTTGATGATGTGACCAAGGCTCAGGAAAAGAAGATTTCTGAGTTGGCCATCCGTTACAGCATGAAGATCGATATCTCGGACAAGGGTGCCATTTTTTCTTGATCCATTAGCCCAGCCGGCGGTGGCGCATGTAACACCGGCAGCCTGAGGGGAAGGTCATTGATCGGCAATGGCAGCATCCTTGGCAAGGGCAACTTGGTGGTCGGCTTTGTGGTGGGGTCTCAATCCAGAGAACCTTCCTGTGGAGTTCGGTACACGTCCTCGCATTCCCTGATCAGGTGATGACCCCTGGCGCCTCACGGCTGCCGGGGGTTTTCTTTTATATGGTCACCAAAGTTTTGTGGAAAATTCCCTTCAAAAAATGAAGTGAAGGGGTTTACTTACCTGTAGGAATTAGAGTAAGCTCTCTTTGTCGGCGGCAGGGGCCGCCCAAATCAAGGAGAAGATCATGTCACGGTTTGTTTTGCGGGACTCGGGCTACACCACTTTCAAGAAGATCACCAGCGGCAAGAAATGGGTCGGTCGCGTTGGCAAGTGTGAGGATGGCAGGTTCTTCGGCAAGATCGGCAGCACATTCATTTATGCGGCCACGGAGCGTGAGGCATTCGATGATGTGGTCGCCAAGCACCTGGGCTTTGATGGGGTGGAAGACCTGAACGCCCACAACAGCCAGGTTCGGCATTCCAACAAGATCCGTCGGGCAGAGACCCGGGCGGCATTCAATCAGATGATGGGTGGCGATTACAAGGCCCTCTTCGATATCCTGGGAAAGGTGAAGTGAACATGTATCGGGTCCATCATTACAATTTCGGCATGGAGTATCTCTTTGAGACCTACCATGCTGCCAAGGCCTTTGTGCATCGGGCAGGTTTTGAAGCTGCCCTTTGGCATGGGGATCACCGGCTGGCCTCGTTCAGCCCAATCAGTGGGTGGAAATTACACTGAGCCCAATGTAAGCTATTGCACCTTGGTCGAATGACATGACCACGCGGGGACACCAGAGATGGTGTCCCTTTTTTTTGTGCAGAGTTGTCCCCATGGTTGTCCCGCGGTTGTCCCCAGGGTTACCAACACGCCAGATGGCACTTATACTAGGTGCTCAGAATAGTAAGTCATTGTTTCTTAACGCTTTATCAGTTATTCCAATAGGCGTTCTGATTCGCGAATCAATTGGAACAAGTTCGGGGCAAGTTACACAAACGGATCAACATGATTGATCCATGTATATCGAGGCCCTCAGATCAGTTACGGAGGCCCTCTGGTCGCGCTGGATGGCTGGGGTGGTGGTTCATATGCCTGGATTGTTTGATGGCCTTAAGCGCAATGCTGCGCGGGATGGTGGCCTGCCTAAGTTGTTCCGTCAGAACCTGACGACAGCCCAGTGGACCCCAGTAGAAACAGGAGCCACATCCCAAGGGGTTCCTGATCATGAATATTGTTTCCCTGATGGAGATCAGGGGTGGGTGGAGTTCAAGGCCACTGCCGCCTGGGCTGTGACCATCCGGCCCGAGCAAGTGGGGTGGTTGCTTCGTCGGCATCGGATGGGTGGTCGGTGTTTCGTAGCCATTCGTCGGCAACTCAGCGAACTATGGATAGTGAATGGGGCCGACGCGGGGGTGCTGAAATCAGGTGGATTGAAAGAAGTAGATCCATTGTTGATCAGTTACGAGCCATGGGATTGGCGCCAGGTTGAAAGAATTTTGAGGCAACGAAGATGACGCTCACTACTTTAGCGTTGGGCATAAAAGCCCCTGTCTCTCCAGGCAATTGACTGATCAATCTTCACCAGTTTATGCCCTGCGTGATCCGTAATAAAACAACGGGGAGATTTCCTTTGGCCAAGGATGATTGGATTGCTGCCGTCACAGAACCCGCAGCAGAATACGCTGCTAAGATTGAACTGGAACGTTTAGGCCTAAGTCCATATCTCGCTCAATTCAGAAAAGTGTGGTCACCGCCAGGTGCCAGCAAGCCGATGGTGCGATTGCATCCACTGTTTCCTCGTTATTTGTTCTTGCCATTGGCTGAAGCCCGACATCGGGAGATGCACTACGCAAAAGGATTGCGTCGGCCTCGGGCCATCCTTGCAGATGCTGAAGGCAAGCCATGGGTGGCCACTGGTCCCGAGATCAGTACGATCATTCAATTGGAGAAACAAGGTAGCTTTGACGAGATCATAGCCATTGGGGATCGGGTGAGATTGAAGAAAACAGGGGTGTTGTCGGGCATTGAGATCCTCTTATCGAAGTCCACTGAGCGGACTGCAGAGCTTTTCTTGCCCCTCTTTGGTGGGTGCCGTGGGACATCCACCATGGAAAATCTACAGCGTGCTTAGGTTAATCGAGCGGACAATTTTGGCCTCAAATGTCCTGCCACTTCCTAGGAATTGAGACGCCCCTCTGAGCCTCCATTTAGATGAACCTATTGAAATATCAGGATAAAATTGGGTTCGTTTTGCTAAGATCCAACTAAATCCGATTTGAAATCAACTTAGTGCGGGCTCGGTTCCCTGAGTAATCTACGGTTTTCAATCAGCAATCTGCCAGTTATGCTCCGCAGTTAACGCGGTTCCAGATCATCTTTCAGGTCCACCGGAGGTGGGGTGAAGGTCGGAATGGTGGGCACGATGGATGGGCAAGCCCAGGCCATTGTTAGAGGTAATGGGGCGAATAATCCGTCGATATTGGGGTCGGGTGGTGGTCGTAGCGTTTCAAAAATTGATCTTGCAAAAATAGCAAAGAGTCTGCGATGGCCCGTTCTGTAAATTTCGTCGACAAGAACCATCGTGTCGTCACACCAGAGAAAAAAGCTCGGGCACCACATCTTTTCAAAAAAGGTCATCCGAAACCCGCAGGCAGTGGCCGCAAGGTTGGTCAACGCAATCATCACACGACGCTTCTGAAAGAATGCATCTTGATGGCTGCTGAAATCGAGGGCATGAACGGCAAAGGCAAAGATGGCCTGACCGGTTTCCTCCGCAAGATTGCACAAGATGATTTGCGCGCATTCGCGATGTTGCTTGGCCGGGTGCTGCCATTGCAAATCGATCATCGCACTGATGTGCGGGTGGAGGTGACATACAAGACCGTTGAAGAGGTGCGTCGCGAATTGGAAGAACGCGGCATCTCATTCGAAGCTGTCGATCGATTATCCAAACGTCCTACCTTGTATGATGTCGACGCTATCGATGTAAAAGCCAATGAGGTAGGCGATGAACCTCAGGACCGATGATGCCCTGCAACGCCTGATGTCCATCAAGAGAGAATGGACGTCGGAAGAATTAAGATTGCTGGAAGATGTAGAAGCCCAGTTGGCTCGCGAAGATTTCTACAAATTCCGAAGATACATTCGGAAAAGCATGATCGACTCATGGTGGCAGCGGGATGTCGCCAAACATCTGATGTGGTTCTGGAATGAACTATGTCTTGGTCATCGGCCCTCATTGGTCTTGCAAGCACCACCCCAACACGGCAAGACAGAACAAGTCACCGATTTCATCGCATGGTGCGCCGGCAAAAATCCTAACCTCCGCACGATCTTTGGTTCGTACTCCGACGACCTGGGTGTGCGTGTCAACATGACCCTGCAACGGATCATGGAGGGTCATCGATATCGGAATGTATTCTCAAAGACTCGATTGAATGACAGCAGCAACACGACAGTTGCTTCTAGGTGGATGCGGAATTCGTCGCTGTTAGAATACGTCGAATGCGATGGATCATTCCGAAATACGACCGTGATGGGTCAGATCAACGGCCAAGGTCTCGACATCGGTGTTATCGATGACCCGATCAAGGGTCGTTCAGAGGCACAATCGAAAACGATCAGAGATAAAACCTGGTCATGGTTCACAGATGACTTCTTCGGTCGGTTCAGTGATCATGCAGGCTTCTTGATGATCATGACGCGATGGCACCTCGACGATCCGGCAGGTCGATGGTTGGAATTGTTTCCTGATACGAAGGTCCTGAAATATCCGGCCGTTGCCATGGAAGATACTGAGAACCGCCGTCAAGGTGAAGCTCTGTTTCCTGAATTGAAGCCCATCGAATTCTTAGAACAGCGCAGACAAGCACTGACCCTTGCATCGTGGGAAAGCCTTTATCAGCAGAACCCGATCATCGTCGGTGGTGGTCTTTTCCCGATTGAACGGTTCAACATCATTCCGACGATCGATAGATCGAAGATAAAAAAATCAATCCGGTATGTCGACAAGGCAGGTACTGCAGATGGTGGTGCCTACACTGCTGCTTCTCTCGTGCATCACATGGCCGACGGCACCACAGTTGTTGAGGACATGTTGCGTGGCCAATGGTCTGCACTTGAACGAGAACAGCGTGTGCTGCAAGCAGCTCAGCAAGACAAAGCCACATGTCCTCGATACCAGCTATGGTTCGAGCAAGAGCCTGGATCAGGTGGTAAAGAATCTGCAGAAAATAGCGTGCGACGGTTCAAGGGCTTCGATGTTCACATGGACAAGGTGACCGGCAGCAAAGAGGTACGCGCAGAACCATACGCTGCCCAGGTGCAGGCGGGCCAGGTGTTCTTGAAGGCTGCGAATTGGAATAGGGACTTCCTTGAAGAGCACGAGCAAGCGCCATTCGGCAAGTACATGGATCAGGTGGACTCGACCGCAGGTGCGTTCAACAAATTGGCCGAACAATTATCTGGGTACGATCGGACGCTGGCGTGGGTGGGATAATTCAACATGGGTTGGATGACCGAATTACTAAAACGGGAGGATGACATGGACGAATTATTCGACGCGATTATTCAGGCAGCAGAGAAGACCGCAGCACAGGCAAGCGGTAATGACCAGGATGACTGGAATAACTTTGCGAAAGCTCTTCGTGTAGAGCGGGAGCAACTGGAGCAAGACATCGAAGATCGGCCGAAGCCCACTCCGCATGATGACGAATGAATAATAAAAAACAAGGAATAACAAGATGGCTTTGACTGTTCTGAATGGTCCCGTGATCGAGGCCGGAGAGTCTTTATCCGAGGGCCTCGATTGTCGTGGCGGGCAATTGGTCCGCATCACCATGCCGCAGGAGTGGAGTGATGATGCGCCGTTGACGTTTGAATTCTCCACTGATGGTGTTTTCTACAATGATATGTTCGACCTCAAGGGTTTTGCTGTCACCATCGAAAAGGTAGTGCCTGGTAGTGGTGTGATCATCCCTGCCGATGTTGGTCGTGCTATTGCATTCATCAAATTTCGCAGTGGCACCCGCGGCAATCCGGTAGTGCAGAACGAACAGCGTTATTTCGCGGTGACCCTGGTGACCGATGATGTCGTTGCTCCGCCGGCGCGCAGTGCAAGCAAGCGGAAGAAAGCACCGACGAAGAAGTCGGCTGTGAAGAAAAAGAAAACGGGTCGATGATTGTCGTCGTGCGTGATGGGGCAATTGCGCTCTATACATACGACACGGATACCAAGACCGAGGGGCTGTCTCCAGCGAAAGCCGATATCGAAGATATCAGAACAGCATTGCGTGAGGCATTGGAGTTTATCGGGAGTGATCCGCCATGACCGACGATGAAATCCGTGACTGCATTTCGATCTTGGAGCAGCAGATCAAACGGCGCAATCAACCGAAATTGTGGGATCTGATCGAAGAGGCCGAGGCCATCCTGGATGGTAGGGGCACGGTGTTGAACCGCACGCAAGTGGAGCACGACCTTGAACGTGAGTTGCTACTTCTGTAAATGGCTTGCTCGATATCTAAATCATTGGAGATGGTGGCATGGCGGAAAAAATCTACATGTGGATCGCATGGCATCTGCCTCGAACACTCGTGATGTGGTGCGCAGTTCGCATTGGCGCGCACGCAACACAAGGTGAATACAGCAATCAAGAAGTGCCGGCGCTGTCGTTCATGGATGCATTGAAGCGATGGGAAAAATAGATGGCCTATCAATTCTTCGACACCTTCCATAATTTCTTAAGCGGCCTTGGTGTCCAGGGCCGCGATAAGATGACGGCCTTTTCTTACGTCAAGCCGATATGGACCCGCCAACAACTCGAAGCATCTTTTCAATCAGACTGGATTGCACGCAAGGCCATTAGCATTCCGGCCCAGGATGCAACGCGTGAATGGCGGTCGTGGCAGGCCAAGGGCAAACAGATCGAACAGTTGGAAGCCACAGAGAACAGGCTGCAGGTCCAGTTGAAATTGCAGCAGGCACTGACCAAGGCGCGTCTGTATGGTGGTGCGTGCATCTTGATTGGTGTCGACGGCAACATGTCGAAAGAACTGGACCCTGCCACCATCCCGAAAGATGGTCTCAAATATCTGCATGTCCTGGCACCGCATCAATTGACCGTCGAGAGATTGGTTCATGATCTTGAGTCGCCGTATTATGGGCAACCTGAATATTATGAATTGTCCGACAACATCAGCCGCACGAAGAGCGTCAAGATCCACCCATCACGGATGGTGCGATTGATCGGTCTCGACCAACCTGATCCCATGGAAGGGTCAGGATGGGGTGATCCAGTGATGCAGGTTATTCACGACAGCGTCAGTGCCGCAGGCACAGTGATGCAATCCATCGCAGTGTTGGTGTCAGAAGCCAAGCTGGATGTGATCAAGATCCCTGGTCTCACCGAGATATTCAGCACCACTGAGGGCACCAATCGCCTGGTGAAAAGATTTACTGAGGCCAATGTCGCGAAATCAGTGGTCAATGCCCTGATCATGGATGCCGAAGAAGAATGGCAGCGAATTGGTGTCAATTTCCAGGGAATGCCTGAGGTCCTGCAGATGTATTTGCAGATGGCCGCGGGCGCGGCCGACATCCCCGCAACACGCTTCTTGGGTCAATCGCCTGCCGGATTGAACAGCACAGGCGATAGTGATCTGCAGAATTACTATGATCGGATTGCTTCTGATCAGGAATTGCGCCTCACACCGGCGCTTGAGAAACTAGACAAGGCCATCATTCAATCTGCCCTCGGCAAGACCGATGAGAACATCTTCTACAATTGGAATTCGTTGTGGCAGATGACGGATGCTGAAAAAGCCGACATCGCCAAGAAGAAAGCCGAAGTGGTCAAGATTGATGTGGATTGTGGGCTGATCCCATTCGTTGCTCTGGCCAAAGGCCGATCCAATCAGTTGATCGAAGATGGTACCTATCCTGGCTTCGAGGCTGCATTGGAAGAAGAATTAGCTAAGCAAGATTTTGCTGAACGGGAAGAAGAGGCGATCATCAAGGAAGAGGAAGCGGCCAAGCAGGCTGCTGAAATCGCCAAAGCGGGTAAGGAAGAGGAAGATCCTGAAGAGCCGAAGAAACCCGCCAAGGAAAAAGTACCAGCCGAATGATGGACAACCCCCAATGAACATGATGATCCTCGATGATCGTCGGCGAGATCCAACGCGAAGCAGCGGGATACGGCGGCATGGTCGGGGTGTCATCAATCGGCGGGTCTTCGAATTGCACAAGGGCTTGCGACAGGCTATTCAAGAACAAGATGTCATCGGCCTGAAAGAAACACCCTCACAGTTTCTTTCCTGGGTGGAGAACAACGCACAGAAGATCGGCCGCACAGAACCCGTGATGCAACGTCTCGTCGAGTCATCCGTGTCACAACCATCTGATTGGCTGACAGAGACCATCACTGCCGCTGTGTTCAGAGGTGTGGCGCAGGCTCTTCGAGAGCTGAAGAACGATCAGCAGTTACTCGATCCGTCGGAGGTCATCGAATTCCATGGCCTCAAGACAGCCCATGAAGTGCAAGGCATAGGGTGGGAAACCAAGCGACGGTTCTTGCGGCATGTCGGTAATGCGTTGGAAAAGAAACAACGGCCGGCAGAACTGATGCGGGAGATGCGGGCCACATTGGAAAACGTAACTCGCCGGCGCTTGATACTCCTAGTCAATACGGCAGTGGTTGGTGCACTCAATGCTGGTAAGCTGTTGGCTTATCGTGAAAACGGTATTCTGCAAGTGGGTATTGAGCCTGAATGGTTGCCTGCTCCTAATCGGCATTCTGTTGGTGATCGTCGGCATTCCATGGGCCATTCTCACCGGCATCATTTACGCGACGAAGCACTTGTTAACGTACTGACCGCAGGTGATGATGACGTCTGCGATGAGTGTGAAGACATCGCGGGTGATGGTCCGTATGATCTTGAAGAGGCCGCGGGCTTGATCCCTGCCCATCCCAATTGCCGTTGCGCCTTTGTGCCGTTCGGAGATCGTCGATTTGCTGAAATCGAAGAACAGCGAGAACGAGATGACGATTGAACGCGGCGAAATGCCAACAGGTAAAGATCGACAATCAGCACTCGAGCAGCCGACCCCGTTGACTGTTGAACCTGTCGTTCTGACGAACGAGACCTATCCGCCGATCAGATCCACCCCCACAATTATCATCATGGAGAAAGAAATGGGCCGTCGTTTTACAGTGCTTGATGACTTCACAAGCGAAGAGACAGCATCGGATTACGTTGCCGGGTTGTCCTATGAAGCCCGTGATGAGGACGAGAAATTGCTCGGCCTGATCGATCAGTGGATCAAAGAGGGCAAGGTACGCGAGGGCGGACCCGAGGCCCAGATGACTGGCGGTGACGCCGAAGAAGACGATAAGTAAGATCCCCATTTTCCTTTCCAACCAGGAGTAACACCAATGGCTGTGACCCATCCTGCCGCCGTCCGTACTGGCATGGCGGATTTTGTCGTCGATCAACTTGACCTCAATACACCACCTGGCAAAGTGGTCATGTTGACCGCGGCCAGTGCTGTGGTGGCGACATTGACGCTAGCCAATCCGGCATTCGGTGCAGCAGCTGCTGGTGTGGCCACTGCCAACACCATCGCGGCAGATACCAACGCAGTAGGTGGCACCATTGCCAAGGCCGAATTGCGCCAGGGCAATGCCACGCCGATCATCCTTTGCAGCGTCACAGCAACGGGTGGCGGCGGTGATATCCAGCTCAACTCAGTGGTGATTTCTGCTGGTCAACAGGTATCGCTGACCTCATTGACGTATGCAGCCCCAGCATAGTGTCATCCCTTGCGACACCTGCCATCTGTGCTGCAAATTGAAAGGGGAGTGATATGCCGCTTCCCGTCACTATCACCGGCATAAGCACGGCGGTCGCACCGGTTGGGCCGTTTGCTGTCGCACCAAAGATGGGGCCGCTCGTTATTAGTACGGCGCTCGGCAATCTCATCACGAGCATGGGGTCTTCAGCAAACGGTACGGAACGAGTTGGACAGGTTTTCACTGTTGGAGAGAATGGTGGAAGTCTTGCGTCTGCCCAACTGTTCTTGCAGAAGGTCGGTGCGCCAACAGACAACATTGTCGTCAATGTCTACAAGGCGGATGCTGCCGGTTTGATCCCGACAGGGGCATCGCTTGCTACAGCTAGCGTACTAGCATCAACCGTCGTGAACGGCAGTTGGATTACCTTCACGTTCGCGACACCGCTCGCGCTCACTGCGAATACCAAGTATGTCCTGACCGCCCAACGCAGCGGCGCGATAAACACTTCGAATTACGTTAGTTGGTACGGCGGGGCAGACACGTATCCCGGTGGCTACTATTGTGTCTACTACTCTACAACCGGAAAATGGACAACAGAAACGCCGTACTTCAACGGCCACTGCATGTTGCTTCAGCTATTCGATGCTGGTGTTGGCACCTCGACATTGATCACAACGACTGTGGCGACCGCGCTCACACCATTCGGCAACGCGGCTAGGCCACAGGTCGGGCAGACATTTACAACGACCGGCGATCTATCCATCACCAAGATCGGCTTCCGGCTTAGGAGAACGAGCGGTAACACCACCGATCAGATCGCAGTTGATATCTACGCGACAGATGCGGGTGGTTTGCCGACAGGCCCGTCGCTTGGGCGCGCCGCTGGGCCGACCAAGTGGATATCAACGTCACGCAGTGACGAGTATTCATTCTGGTTCGATGCCCCTATCGCCCTCGTTGCGGGGAAATATGCGGCGGTGCTGTCGCGCACTGGGTCAACAGACGAAGCAAACTATTTTAATCTTCTAGGCGCATCGACAGATGTTTATGCAGGCGGGTCGCTGGTGTCGTTCAACGGCACAAGCTGGAGCGCAACTGCATCGTCGGATGGCGCACTGAAGATCACCTATCTCACAGTGCCGACTTATTATCTGTTTGGCTTTAATGACATTGGTGGCTCTGATGGCAGGCGGCTTGTTACTCTGAAGGCCGATGATCCTTCATCAGAATGGACGTTGATAAATAGCTTGCCGACAATCGGCAACACGCCGATCTATCAAATGGCAGGCTATCAGGTTGGCGGCGTTTTCCACATTCTGTTGAGTCAGTCAGGCTCCCCAACTATCAACGATGTCCGTTATTGCAAATGGGATTCCGCGACTGATAGTTGGGCTGTCAACAATGAAACTGTTGTCGCCAACGTATCGATGACGGGAACGACTTTCGCCCAATCGAATGGTGTTTCTTTAGTTGTTCGATCAACCGGTGATGTGGTTGCGTTCTATAACGGTGCATCAAGCAACACATCAGGCAAGCCTTACTGCCGGTTGTACTATCGCATTCGCAGCAATGCCGGCACATGGGGCACAGCGGTCAGGGTCGATGCCAATACAGCGTTTGACAATACTAGTCCTGAAGCCGTCCTGGGTGCCTCTGACATTGTTCATTTTCTGTGGGCGATCTCTTCTAGTATGCAGCATCGGGCTTTGTCGGCTGCGAACGCTCTGCAAACCGCCTCGACATACAGCATAACCAGTTGGGCACCAGAACAAGCCATTTCATATTCTAGTGCAGGTGTGACCAAAGTTGTCGCCGTCTCAACAAATGCGGCCAATAGAAATACGGCAGTTCGTTTTGACAGCGGGCTCACCCCAACACTGGCAGGGACCTCTACTGGTAACAATGCTAATGCCCGGACGCCAAGCCGTATTTTTAACAATGGAGAAACACTTCACGTTCTCGAGTTACTTACAACCGCTAGTGATCTTAACATTACGTCATCAACTGACCATGGAGCCACTTGGTCCGCTCATATGGTAGCTTTTGCCGGGACAGTCGCTACATCTAGTACCAACCTTTCCAAAGACGCTACTATTTACCAGCGCGACAACAATTTTGTCATCCCCTACCTCGTCAACGACAACGGGATATGGAAATACAACGAGTATGATGTCACGCCGCCAACAGTGGATGCGTGGAATAGAGCCGACAAATCTGCCAACATCACGTTATCGAACGCTGACAAGACCGCAATCGTTTCTGCTACGGGAGCTAGTGGTGTTCACTCGACGCAAACCCAGATGTCAGCGACAGCAGGGAAATATTATGCCGAATTAAAAGTTGAGGCGGTCGGCGGCCAGCTTGGCATGCAGATGACGGCCACTGATGAGACCAACGCTGGTTTCGCGAACAGCTATTATGTCGGCACTGACGGAAGGATTTGGTCTTCCACACAAGTTGTAGGCACTGTCGGCAGCGCCCTTGTTGCTGGAGATGTTGTCTGTCTGGCTACGGATTTCGGTGCCAAATTATATTGGTTCAAGAAAAACAACGATTTCTGGAATAACAGCGCTACGGCTGACCCTGCAACCGGCGTTGGCGGATTGGCTTCTTATGGTTCAGCGTTTCCATTCTCGCTTTGGTTTGGTGGTGGCGCAATAGGTTCTGGTGCCACTATCCGCACCGAGCTTGCCGATTTAACCCTACAAGGACCGGCCGGCTTCACAACATGGATGGGCGAGGTCATCCCGCTGCCGTCCATTGCCGATGCATGGAACGTCAATGACGTTGGCGTTGACGTTTCTCAAAATCTATCTAACGGCGACAAGACCGTGACAGCGACCGGCGCGGGTACTGGCGCAGCCAGATCGACGCAAAAAAGGGTCAACGGTCAGGCAGGTTTGTACTACGCGGAATGCCGTGTTGATCAACCTTACCTTCGTTTCGGGCTAAAACTCGTTACAAGCGCCATCGCAAGTCAAACTGCGGATGCGTTATACGTCAGCGACCAAGGACTTGTGCTGTTCAATGGTGTCACGCAAATCAATCTTGGAAGGCAGCCTATTGCAGGCGACGTAATATCGATTGCGTGGGACAGCGGGGCAGAGAAATTTTGGGCTCGGATCAACGCGCTCCCTTGGAATAATAACGTAGCGGCTGATCCGGCAACAGGAGCTAATGGATTAGATGCGTCAGTTGCCATCGCTGGCGATTGGGCGCTTTGGTTTCAGAGTGGTGTCGCTTCTTCCGCCGGGACCATCCGCACCGAGAAGGATGAATTTACTCAGAGCACACCGGCAGGCTTCCTGTCATGGATGGGCGAGACCCTTGTCATTCCTGACATGGGCACCTTGGTTTCTGGTGCTGCATCCATCACTGGTGTCGGCGACGTTACATGGGCGGGGACAGGTAACCTTGCTCCGCAACCTAGTACAGTCATTGGATTAGCTGCTTCCCGTTCAACCGGCACTGGTGCGTTGGTGGCGGTTGGATATACGCGTACCAATCTACTCGCTCGCTCACAAGAATTCGACATGTGGGCGGCTGAGAATGCGCTTCGCACAGGCAATACGACGACAGCGCCTGATAGCACGTTGACGGCAGATACGCTATCGGACGGCGTGGCCACCGGCACACATTACCTCTATCAACAAAATCTTCCTGCAACAAGTGGGGCGAATTATACATTCTCTGTTTACCTGAAGGCGGGCACCCTTAATTGGGCGCAGGTGATGCTCATCACACCCAATGTGCGTTGGGCAAACTTCGATCTTTCAACAGGCACGCTTGGACAGAAAGAATCCGCAGCCGTCACTGCGTCCCGTACCTATGTTAGTGATGGATGGTGGCGTTGTTCTGTTACCGCTACCCTGCAAGCCGGTACTAACTACATCGGCGGCTTCATTGCCCTGAAACAGGCAGATGTTGTTTTCTCCCAGCAACACACTGGCACTGGCGCGACCTTCTATGCTTGGGGCGCACAGCTTGAGCGGGGTGATGTCGCGACGGCGTACATTCCAACAACAACCGCCGCCGTCACTATTTCAGAAACACTCATTGGCACCGGCACCGTAAGCTGGAATGCAACTGGTGCGTTGAAATCTGGCGAATCCCGCACCAACTACTTGGTGCAATCGCAAGCCCTCGCGTTCTATCCGCCGTGGAATACGCTGCGTCTCGTCGTCACCGACAACGTCGTAGCTGCGCCAGACGCGACGATGACAGCGGAAAAGCTAGCCGACACTGCCGTCAACGATTCGCATTACCTGATGCAATACGTGGACACGGTTGCAGAGACCTACACGTACTCATTTTTCTTCAAGAACAACGATCACACCGGCTGGGTGCAGTTATCATCAGGCGGTGGTTGGGCGAACTTCAACATCGCGACTGGTGTTACAGGTTTAAAAGTCGGAGTGACCTCGGCAATCGAGCCGCTGGCAGATGGTTGGTATCGTTGTTCGATAACCGGCGCGATGCCGGGGGGCTCGTCAATCAACTTCAACATTTACCTGATGCTAGCTGACGTTTCGTCGCGGCTCTACCTTGGAAGCGGTAAATCAATTTATGCGTGGGGCGGTCAGATAGAGCGCACGCCTGCTCCGACAGCTTACATTCCGACAACAACTGCACCTGTAACTATCGGCAATTCACCACTTCTAACTGGTGCTGGTGTCGTCACTACACCACCTGCTTATGGTACGGGCGCACTGACCACGAGCATTGCTGGTCTTGCTGGACTAGGTATCTCCAGTTCGGTTGGCACGGCGCCATTGGTTGCGGCAGGAAAGACCCGCATCAATCATTTCTTGTACTCGCAACAGTTTGATATCGGCACATGGACGAAGGCCGCTAGTGTCATCACTGCTGAAAATGCGATTGCACCAGATAACACGCTGACGGCAGATCTTCTGACGGATACCGTTGCGAGTGCTAACCACTACATGATGCAAAGCGGCGTCGGTTTTACGGCGCCAATAGGCACCAACACATATTCGATTTACATCAAATCAAAGACGTTGACATGGATACAGCTACGGGTCTCTGACATAGATACCTTCTGGGTCAACTTCAATATCGTCACTGGTGCGAAAGGGCTAGACTCGGCGAATGGTCTTACGACAATTATCACGCCGGTAGGCAATGGCTGGTATCGTTGTTCGGTAACATTTCCGCATCCTCAAACTAACTGGAATGCGAATTGTTTCGTCATCATGCAGGTGGCGGATGAACCGATATCCAATTTTGTCGGCACCGGATTGTCAGCCTGGTTGTGGGGTGCGCAATTTGAATTGGGCGGGCAAGTCACCGCTTACATACCGACAATAAACTCAGTTGTATCTGTCACTGATGTCTTGACTGGTGTTGGCCTCATAGACAACACGGGCACTGGTGTCCTGGTTGTCACGCAGCCCGCTACACTCAGTGGCGAGGGCGGCATACAGTGGAATGCTACTGGTGTGCTGGCATCCCATCCAGCAACCGTGGTCGGTGTCGGCAAAGCTGTTGATCCTCCGACCACCGGCACTGGCGCACTGATATCACTGGGTATTGCTGCGGTCGCAGGCACTGGTACATCGGCATCGATTGGTGGATCGATCGCCAATGATCTTGTGATCTATGGCGGCACCAAGAACCAATATACATGGGGCAGGACTAGTGTCAGCGGCATTGGGCAGGTCTTTATCGCTACCGGTCCGGTGATCACACAAGTAACGCCGTATATCGGGAAAGTCCTTACGCCGACCGACTCAGTAGTGGTGAAGCTTTATACTTCGGCTGGTGGTTTACCAGGGACATTGCTCGGTACTTCAGATCCGATCCTCGGATCAGACCTGCCAAATTCTAATTCATTGCCGGTGACGTTTACGTTCCCGACGCCGATCCCAGTCCAGAATGGCACTTCATACGTCGTTACATTCACGCGCACGGGCGCGTTCGATGCCAACGGTTATTATCTGAATGGCTACGTCTCCTCCAGTATTTATGCTGGCGGCGGAATGATAACGATGAGCAGCGGCTCGTGGACCACGAGCGCCTCTATTTATGATACCTGGACAACCATCAGCCAATCCTACACCAAGGGATTGGTGCCGAGCGATGCTACGATAACTGCCCCTGGTGGTTTCGTAGAATACATTGCGACCGGCGCACTTGTTAATGACCCCGCTGTTATCGAGTCGATTGGTTCTGTCATTGATGGTCCCGCGCATGGCACGGGCGTACTGGTCAATCTCGGGATAGCCAATGTCGTTGGCGTTGCTATTTCGGGTTCAGTTGGTGCGCCTAACCTGCAGCCATCCAACTCGGTTGCATCAGGCGCGGGTGTCACCAAGGTTGATGGCAGTGCCGTACTGACTTCATCGAATGCCGCTGTTAATTCAGTTGGTCTTGTCCGCGATATCATCAAGGGTCCTGGTGTTCTAGCCGCTGGTGCTTCGGCGCTGACAGCATTGGGCACGGCCATGACGCCCGCCAAGGGCGATGGCGTTCTTGTTGTTACGGCACTTGCTGTTGTTCAAGGTAACGGCATTGTCGAATGGAATGTCACCGGCACGGGTGCACTGACTAACACCGATCCTTCGGTTTTGATTGCCCAGGGTAAATCAGAAACCAGGGGCACTGGTGCTCTCACATCGACATCAACGATTGTTGGTGGTGGTTTCATTCGATGGATTGTCACCGGTGCTCTAGTTCAGAGCCGGCCAACTATTACTGCTCCTGGCGTATCGCGTTCGATTGGTTCTGGCGCATTCGTTGTTTCTAATACAGCCGCCGTCAGTGGTCTTGGTTCGGTATTCTCTGGCGTCAGTGGCATCGGCACGCTGACATCGTTTGCCACACTGTCTGCGATAGGTCGCTCAGAGTCGAAGGGTGTTAGTGTTCTGACATCTTCGGCGGTATCTGTGACGGGTGTCTCCACTTCCCTCTCATCCGGCGCTGCTGTTTTAACTGATCTGCCATCTGTCCTTGCGGCATCCGGCAAATCGATATTCGCAGCTACTGGTTCGTTGGCTGATCAACCAGCCAGCATCAGTGGTGTTGGTTCTGCAAGATGGTTGGCGTCGGGCACATTGCCCGCACCTGCCGCGACATTGACGGCCTTGGGTGCTTCGAGGTGGTCGGGCATCGGTATACTGACCCCGGCTTTGGCTGCGGTAACGGGCTCTGGTATTGGGCAGGCCATCGGTGCTGGTGTTTTGCCAGCAGCCCCCTCTACAATCGTAAGCTTCGAGGGTGTTACCGTCATCTCTGGTACAGGCACTTTGCAAGTTGGTGCCTCGGCTGTCACTGGTTCTGCTTATTCAATCTGGAGGGGGACAGGTTCTCTAATCAGTACAGCCAGCATCCTGGCGGGTGTGGGTGGATCTATCTGGAGGATGTCCGGGGCACTGGTCCCGGCTCCGGCAGTGGTGGCGGCCACCGGTATTGGCGCCGTTCAGGGCACTGCCCCATTGTTGGCGGCTCGGTCTACGGTCTACGGTTACGAAGGCGTCAGCGTAATAACGGGCACGGGTGCCCTACAATCCCAGTCCTATCTGGCTACGGGCCTTGGCTTTAGCCGCACCAGCGGGGCCGGCACGTTGACTGAGGCCCCATTCGGGGTGGTGGGTGAGGGGCTGATCCAATCCACCGGCGCTGGCGTGCTGCTGGATGTCCAATCGGCCCTGAGTGGAACCGGTCTATCAGCCACTGGGGGCTCGGGTGTCCTGGGTTCCACGGCCACGGTCAGTGGTTCTGGCCAGGCCCAGTGGCTCGGATCTGGCGTTCTAACCTCGGATATTGCTGGGCTGGTCGCGGCAGCCGTTTCCGGTTCTCGGGGTGTGGCTCCCCTGGGTGTTGGTCTCTCGACCCTATCTGCCATTGGTCAAAGCGATGTCAAGGGCACGGCGGCACTAACATCCTCTTCGGCCATCATGATTGGCTTTGCCAATCTGGTCTCTTCCGGCGCTGGTGTGCTGGTCGCTGAAGATCATGTCGTAGAGGGTTCTGGTCTTCAGTTCGCCAGTGGTTGGGGTCAACTATATTCTTATCGGTTTGAAATCGAGGGCCTTGGTCAGACCTGGAATACTGGTGTCGGAAATCTGATCAGCCATTACCCGGCATTGATGCTGGGCCGTGGTGCTGTTTCATCGAATGCGATTGGTGTTCTGCAAGCCGGGACTGCAAAGATCGTCGGTGGCAGTATCCAGACCACTGGCCTTGGTGTTCTGCTTGCTCAACGGAGCACCATCCATGGTGTCGGTTATGTTGAAACGATCACTCCGCCTGTAGAAGGCGAATGGGTTCCTACACCATTGCCACCCAGCTACCATGGTGTTGCGTCATGGGGTGGTGCATCTATGGTTAGGCCCTGGGTCAATCCCGGCATCCAGCCGTGGCGTAGGGTAGGATAATTGGATGCATGGCAAAATCAAAAGCCAAGATGCGCGGTTATGTTGTTCTGCAGGAACCGCCTCCTGTTGAAGCATCCGATCCACTCGTGTGGATGGTTAATCGGCTGCGGACTGATGAAGAAAACCAACCACTGCAGGAAGGGATCTTTAGTAATTATAATGACGACATCGTTCTGGAAACGAACAGCAATACGCTTGTCGGTCGATATGATCCCGCGCGCGGACCCGCGCAAAGCCTGATCATCGGCGATGGCCTTCGGGTTGAAGATGGCACGTTGATCGGCGAAGGTGGTGGCGAGAAGGGTGATCCCGGTCCGCCAGGTCCTGTCGGCCCTGTTGGTCCCGCAGGTCCTGCTGGTGCGTCTTCGTCGATGTGGCTCTATCGTTTCGACAGCGCCACCTCTGCAATGGACCCTGGTGCTGGTCGGTTACGCTACAACCATGCTGATCCAACACAGGCAACGAGGATTTATTTTGACCGGCTGACGCAGGATGGTCTTGATCCGACCATCGCATTTACGACAGCGACATTCGACGACGAGTTCGTTATTCAACGGCGCGGACTATCGGCTCAGTACCAGACATGGAAAATGTTGGCGCCGGCGATTGATCGAACTGACTGGTTCGAGGTGTGGGTTCAGTTCGTCGATCAGACTGGTGCTCCTTTTTCTAACAATATGGAAATCACGACTATCCTGCGCACGCGGGGTCAGCGTGGTCCGGTTGGTCCGCAAGGCCCGCAGGGTATTCAAGGCGTTAAAGGAGACAAAGGCGATACCGGTCCGCAAGGTCCTGTTGGCGGCATGGGTCCGGTTGGTCCGCAAGGTCGCACTGGCGATACGGGACCACAAGGGCAGCAAGGTATTGTCGGACCGAAAGGCGACAAAGGAGATACGGGTTCTCAGGGCATCCAGGGTCTTAAGGGTGATCAGGGCATTCAAGGTACCAAAGGCGACAAGGGCGACAAAGGAGATAAGGGTGATACGGGCGACACCGGACCACAAGGACCCATCGGCGAAGGCTTGCTTGAAGAAGCACCTGCTGATGGAAAATATTACGCCCGCAAAGATCGAACGTGGGCTGAGTTCGAAGCCGGCGCCAATGTTGTCATCTCTGATGATCCGCCACCTGATCCGAAAACTGGAGACCTTTGGTGGGACTCGACCGTTGGTGTCACGTTCATCTATTTCAATGATGGGACATCAAGCCAGTGGGTGGTCGCCATTCCCATGTCGCCAGCAGGTCCGATTGGACCGCAAGGCGTTAAAGGTGACCAGGGCATTCAAGGTGTTAAGGGCGACCAGGGCATTCAGGGTATGCAAGGGCCGCAGGGTGTTCAAGGTCCTCCTGGGCAATGGACACAGATCACACAGGCTGCATACAATGCACTAGCGCCGCCTGATCCAACAATGCTGTATGTGATCATCGGATGATCATCGAATGGTAGAAATAAATGCAGCGGATAAGATCGTTCTCGGTGGCGCACAAGCCAGCGCGGTCTTCCTTGGCTCGACCAAGGTATGGCCGCTATTCACTCCAAAGAAAATCAGCGGCTGCGTAATCTGGCTGGATGCTTCAAGGATTTATTTGGCGGATGGCGCAGTAGTAAATACTTGGACTAATCTCGGCAGTGGTCCCCAACCCACGATCACCAATACACCAGCTCCGACGTTTCGTAAGTTCGCGTTGAATGGTCTGCCGGTAGTGAGGATCACGAAAGACCAAGGTTGTTTGCGGATTACGGGCACGGGCATCACTAAGGACTGGACGACCATTTATGTTGCACGGCGTTGGCGCAATACACCAGGCCGTGTCGTCACAGCGATGGCTGGCACCAACCAGAACATATTGATCGGTTTCTGGGATCAGTACATGGATTGCGCCTTCAGTGAAGGTTGGTACGGTACTGATCCAGTGAGTGGTGGTAGTGCTACAACATGGAAGCTGTATTCGGCGGATAGTGCTACACCAACACTAGCACCTCGTTTGTTTTCTAATGGCGTGTTGTTAAGCACACATCCAACACCACCATCTACTGCAACATGGGCTGGCACTTTTAACATCAGCGGTTCAGGTCCAACTGAATATGCTGATTGTGAGATTGCTGAAGTGGTGCAGTATAATCGCAAGCTATCCGATGCTGAACGCCAACAGGTCGAAGGTTATTTACGCACTAAGTGGAACCCGCCGCCGTTCCAGTTGACTGACCTTGGCGCAAATTTGGTTGGGTGGTTCGATGGTGCAGATGCTGCCACACTGCAACTTGCCGGCAGTGGTGTGAACCAATGGACAAACAAAGGCGTCGGCGGACTGACACTGATACAAAGCAATGATGCTTACAGGCCGACCTACGCTAACCAGACAATCACGATACCAAATTCGAAATCCTTTGTGGCTGCTAATGCGCCCTCGAGTTTTGATATTGTGTGGCTTGGCAAACCAAGACTACCTGTTGATGGTAATGACTGGCGGACACTCTTACGCGGCACCACTTCATCGCATCATGTGATCCTTGAGAACACTAGCTTGCGGTTGGGTACTTACAATGCTGGTTACTTCGCAGCGGTAGGTGCTAAGGTTAGTCCAAGCAACATGACATCGGACAACGTACCGTCGCCGTACGTTGCTTCTCAATCAGAAACCTATGCCGGTTACCCGGCATATTTATCATTCGACGGAAACATCCTTTCGCATTCACATAGTGCCGTGCCGGTACTGACACGGCCTTACTGGATCAAGATTGACCTTGGCTCCTCTCGCTTTGTCAGTCAGTATAATTATCAGGCCCGTGATACGAGTGGCGGTGGCACCGTTCCTTATCAACAATGGAAGAGTTGGACGTTTGAAGGATCGAATGATAACTCGACCTGGACTTTGGTCGATACTGTTTCGAACGTGCCAGATTTCACACTGAGTGAGAAACGAACATATCCGCTCGATGTGCCAGCCAGTTTTCGTTACTGGAGATGGACCGTCACACTGGCCACTGGTTTTTCTGAACCATATGCAGCTTCGGCAGAACTTGAGCTCCATGAAGGCCTGACATGGGGGAATGTTTGGGGGATTGGCGCAGGGTCCTTTGGTGCAAGCCCTGTTACGTTGTCCCGTGATGGTGGGGCCATGACTAACACCAACACAACACTGACCCCTGCCGATGTGCCGTTCATTTCCTTTGGTGCTTATCAAAGCACGCCACCGAGTCAGGGTTGGGGTGATTTGAAAGAGGTCGTTCTTCTGTCGTACAATTCGATGGCCATCAGAACGGTTGAAGGCTACCTCGCTCATAAATGGGGATACGCTAGTTTGCTTCCAGCCAATCATCTCTACAAGAGCACGCCGCCATGATGAATTTTCCTGAAGCACCGACCATCGGTCAGCAATACCCAGCAGCACCAGCGCCACCCAATTACATCTGGGATGGCGAGAAATGGGGTCCGCCTGGTTATGCTCATGTTCATGTCGAGCGGGCGGGCGATACGATGTCAGGTCCCCTGGTGTTGCCAGCGGCACCGGCACCCGTCGCAGCCAATGCGGTACGCAAGGATTATGTGGACGCTGCAATAGCCGGAATTCCGACACCAGATCTTTCGAGCAAGGTATCGAAGACCGGTGATACCATGACCGGTAGACTAACTATCAATTCTGGTGGGTTGATCATCTCTGCTGGTGGATACAACGTTAACGGAAATAGCCGCATCCAACCGGCAGCAAACGGTGATGCCTTAATTGTTACTGATACCACGGGGACCAGGTATTTTGTTTTCACTCCCGAGTCTGCTGCAAACACTGCTACGTTTGGATATTATGCAGGTGGAGCAGGTTGGGGCTCTTTATCCCTCCAGGGTACTTGGAATTTTGGTAACGTAAATTTCACTGGTGCTGTTAATTCCAGCAACAAGATAACAGCACCCAACAGCGGTTATCTAGGCGCCGCAGGTGCTTCGAGTGCACTCGAAATCGGGAGTGGTGACGGCGGGGACTGGGCTTCGATAGCTTACCACATTCACGGCAAGTTCGGTTGCAATGTTGGCATGAACGCGAACGGCCATATGTACATGGGTGGTTGGTCGCACGGCACAAGTACTTGGTACAAGTTCTGGACGACACGAGATTTCAATTACACGCCGCAACCCAATCTTGGTTTCACGCCAGTGCAACAGAGCGGCGGATCATACCAAGCCGGCAATAAAATCTATATCGGTTGGGATGGTGGCAGCCTTCGCGCACAAGTTGATGGCAGCGATCTGGGCAGGTTTATTTTTGAAGCCCGTGCAGTGGTCGATGGCCGACTGGTTCACGCCGGCGATCCCGGTGTTCCTTACAATGGGATGTGGGAGCCTTATAGTGGCGCGGTCTTCACTGGTGCAGGTGGTTCGGCTCCTGTAGGATATTACGTCATTCAGACTTTCCGTTGCCGCTATATGCAACTTTGTAATTCTGGTTGGTGGACGATTGGCTATGCCTAATATTATCGATCACGGCACATGGGTCACTTACAAACCAGAGCGGTTACCAAGTAATGCGCCGCCAAATACGTTGTTCGCGCGGCGCGAAAGTGACGGCATGGACTGGTATGTCTATCTTCATTCAGGAAAGAATTTCAAGAAGGATACGGTCAAGCATGTGCTTGATACGAAAAGCGATGGCACAGTTGTAATCCGAGTATCGCATGTGGAAGCTGATCGGATCTTCCCCGCGGATTGTCGTCTCATTGAAATTGTAGATGTGATCCGTAAACAAGATGAGACTAATTTGATCGATGAATTTTGCAACAAGGAAATCGATCTTATTAGTGGACGCGTCGGAAAACTCTGGCAAGATCCGGATCTTCCGAAAGCACTCAACGTGCAGATGCTTCTAGAAGATATCGTAACCCGATTAGGAAACCTGGAAAGGAAAGTTAATGGATCAAGCACAGCAGTTAAGCCAAAAGGTGGAAAAAGAAGTAAGGCAGTTGATCGGTGATTTGCAGATGCAGATCATTGTTCTTCGTGGCATGATTGAGTTGTCACAGCAGCCAGCACCACAGCCTGGTCAGCAGCCAGTGCCTGGACAGCCGCCCCGCAATCCTGAACCACAGCCGGTGCCGGGTCAAGAACCCCTGCCGCCTCCGCCTCAGCCTAATCCGGCTCCCTCTCACAAGTCAGGTAACGGAAGGGCTGTCTGATGGCGACAGTTACTGTCAGCGTTAACGCCACTCCCCGGATCTCGCGGGTGGAGATTATTTCTCCGTACTCGTCGGGTACGGTGAATGGTCACAGTGAAGTGCTGCTGGAAGAACCTGGCGATGGGTCCAATCCGGAATTGGCCAAGTTGCTGAGCACTCGCAGCGTCTCAAATAAAACCCTGGGCGTAATGCCCGGGGCTCTTATCGCTCGCGGCATCGATGTGGTGTTGGAAGAGTCAGTAGAGGTAGATGGCAAGACCATCACCTTTCAGAATGTGATGGATGCCATGGAAGCATTCTTTACTCGGTGGCGAGAAGAAGATGCTAACGCAGTGATACCTGAACCAATGATAGCACCGGCAGCAATCACTCCGCCGCCGATGCCCGACCGTCCAGCCGAGATGGATGTCAATCCGCCGCCGGAGTTATCTCGACCTCGGGAATGAGGATGTGAGTATGGTCGAGACAGCCAAGTCATGGATAAAAGAAAACAGCACGCTCGTGTATTTTCTAATCGCTCAATTGATTGCGATTGGCGCAGCGGCTGCGAGCATTCTTTCGTATTCAGTGAGGTTGGAAACTCGAGTCCATATCTTGGAGACGCGTGGTGCTGCGTACAGCGTGAAACGCATGGATGAGATGGATCATAAGATCGCGGTGCTGGAAGAAAAGATCGCGAATAACGAATTATCCATCAGGCGCGTCGTTGACCAATACCTTAAAGATCAAAGGAAATAGGAGGGACATGGTGAGCAAAACAGAATTCACCGAGATGGTGGCATTGGATGCTGCTGCCAAGGTACGCGAGACCTCGGATGGTTACCTGGTTTGCAGTCCGCGGATTGCTCGCACGGGCATTCAAGTCTATCAGGGATTTGAAGTCGGCCGTCCCGAATTGAAAGATGTTCGGGTTTACCGGCCCGATACCGAGGTCTTCCACGCTGATGCCGTGGCTTCATTGGCTCATAAACCAGTGACCAATGAGCACCCAGCCGTGCCGGTCAACGCCAGCAACTGGCGAGATATTTCTGTCGGCCACCTCGGAGGAGAGGTGTTGCGCGATGGTGAATTCGTTCGCGTGCCGCTTGTACTTATGGATGCAGAAGCCATCAAGGAGGTTCGTGACGGCAAGACTCAACTGTCCGTTGGTTATTCGGCCACATTGCAATGGGGCGACGGAACCACACCGGCAGGGGAAAAGTACGACGCAATCCAATCTGAGATCCGTGCCAACCATGTTGCCATTACCCGTGCAGCGCGTGGTGGTCCCAAGTTGCGCATGGGTGATAGATCCAAACCAAAGGAGAGAACGATGGCTACTCGTAGTTTTGTTATCGATGGCATCACCGTCGAAATGGAAGAGCGTGACATGCAAGTGGTCGAGCGCCATGTGCAGAAGTTGGAGACCGACCTTGACGCAGCCCGGGCAGAAGTTGCAACCATCCGGACTGCTGCCCAGGCTGATCTTGCCAAGGCCCAGACCGAGACAGCCAATGGTGCTGCCGTGGTTCAGACCAAGGACGCAGAAATTGCCACACTGAAAACTCAGTTGGCAGACTCCAAGCTCACTCCGCAGCAGCTCGACAAGCTGGTGTCGGATCGCGTGGCCACAGTATCTCGGGCCAAGTCCATCCTCGGCGATGCTGTCATCGTTGATGGCAAGACCGAAGCTGACATTCGGCGCCAGGTCGTTGCATCCAAGCTCGGCGATACCGCCAAGGATTGGACGGACGAAATGGTAACGGCTTCTTTCAACACGCTCACTGCCACATCCGTCCTCGCAGACAGCAACAATACGCGGGACCTCACTGGCATCCTGGCGACCAACCATCAAAGTGGTGACCCCCTGACCAAAGCTTACGTCGAATACAATGAGGGGATCAGCAACCGGTGGAAGACCGCTGGCAATCACAACGCGAAGCAGTAATCTGCAAGCGAGCAATTCGTTTTCCTCAATAGGAGTTTACGACAATGGCAGACCAGAAAGAAGACGTCCGTCGCGATGAGAAGCACGAGGAGCCCGCCAAGACCAAGGGCGAACTCGTTGCTCGCAACGCGCAACAGCTGCATGAGATTTCGCAGCATAGTGTACCGCAAGCTACGTTCCCCGAGCAGATGCGTCAGGGTCTCCCTGGCATGATCAACCGCATGGTGGACTACAATGCGGTGTCGCGCTCAGTGGAAGGTGCAACGCCGATTGCAGCACCCCGTGCTGTGTCGCAGTCGACGGCATCCGACATTGGTGCTTTGCTTGGTGGTTCACTGACTGGTTTCGTGGGTATCACCATCCTCGATCCGACGCTTGTGAACTTTGTCGGTTCAACTGTGCCAGCAGATGCTTATGCTCAGTATGTCACTTGTGGCGTACTGACCAAAGGCGAAATCTTCGCCACTGCAACGGTGCCGACGGTCGCCGGCGATCCGGTGCACTTCGGCGCCACGGATGGCATCCTCACCAACACCGGTGGCATCGGTCCGGTACCTGGCGCGCGTTGGAAGCACACGCGTCCGGCCAATGAACTCAACGTCGTTCAACTCGGTATCCAGCGTTAAGCGCGTCTTGGCGTTTTCGGAAACCATCAACCTGTCAAGGAGACAGAGATGAGCTACCATATGTTCGGGAAAGACGCGCAGCAAGTCGCGTATAACTATGTGGTCAATCAGACCACAGCCATCGAGACCCAGGTGGTTAAGATGCAATATCCGGATGTTCAGTATCCGGACCTCGTTCCAGTGGACACTGCCACTGGTAATGAGTGGGTGAAGTCCATCACTTACTTCAGCGCCGACATGATGGGTCGGGCGGATTGGTTTCACCACACGGCACTCGATGTGCCGCTGGCTGAACTGAGCCGCGAGAAATTCGAGCGTGGCATGGAGATGGCCGCGATCGGATATCGTTGGACCTTGGAAGAAGTGGCGCAGGCCCAGAATACTCCTGGCCTCAACCTTACTGCTGACAAGGCCGTGGCTTGCCGGCGGGCTTATGAAGAGTTCGTCGACAACATCGCGCTCCGTGGATCGGTGCCGAAGAACATGCAGGGGCTTATCAACTCGTCGCTGGTTACCGCGACGACTGCCCCGGCAGATGGTGCTGGTGGTCTCACCACCTTTGCCAGCAAGACCAACCAGCAGGTGATCCGCGATATCAACTCAGCCATGATGGGCATCGCGACTGGCACTAACTGGCTTTACTACGCCGACACCATTCTGCTTCCTCCGTCAGTTCTGGTTGGCATGGCCGGCCGGATCATCGAATATTCGTCGATGACCCTGCTGGACTGGATCAAGCAGTACAATGTGCTGACGGTTCAGACCGGACGGCCGATCACGCTCGCGGGCGTGCGCGGGCTCGAGACCGCGGGTTCGGGTGGTATCAGCCGGATGGTGGCTTACCGCCGTGATCCGCAGGTGCTCAAGATGTGGATACCGATGCCGCATCGCTTCCTGCCAGTTTGGCAGCGTGGTCCCTTGGTGTTCGACGTGCCCGGTATCTTCCGGCTCGGCGGCATCGAGATCCGGATGCCTGCCGCAATGCGTTATCTTGACGGCATCTAAAATGCGGTACGCCAGGCGTATTGATGGTTTTCTTGAACACGAAGCTCTTGCGGCACTCGATTATTGCCGCAGGAACATTCGTTGTTGCTGGACATATTTGAACTTGGATAGAGAACGAAATCCAAATCCAGCAACTCATGAATACAGCATTTGGAAATTACAAGACGCCCGCAAAGATTTGCGGCGTATGATCAAGATCGTTCGGGCCTTCAAAGAACCACATCTCAAATTAGTAGGAGACAAGAATGGCTAAGGTAAAGAATACGGGTGGACAGCCCCGCGGCTTCTTCACTGAGGACGGCGGTCATGTGACTGTCGCTCCGGGTGAAGAGAAAGAGTTCAACATGACTGAAGCAGATTTCAAGAACCTGCAGCAGTCGCTGGAGAACATGGATGACCCCAAGCCCTATGAATTGAGCGGCAGTCATGGGGGTGTCAAAGCGGACAAGAAAAAGAAAGGCGAAGACGAAGTGGAAATGCCGGCCCAATCCTCTGAGCCGCCGGTACCGACCGCCTCGCCGGTAGTGACCCCCACGCCGACAACCCCGAAGACCGCTCCGAAGAAGCCTGATGAGCCGGCGCCGGCACCGCAACGGGGCAGGTGATCCCCATGCCAGGGAAGTCACTCGCTCCAACAATGCCGCCGACCGTTGCCGAATTCCGGGAGGCCTTTCCGGAATTCGCTTCGGCGACGGATGGCCAGATCCAGATGGCCCTTGACACGGGCATGGTCTGGATTGATAGCTGGTGGTTCTGGCCCGACGCCAAGATGTCCGTGATGTACGCCGCCGCTCACTACTTGTATCTGCATGACAAGGCGAGCGGCGGCATGATCACAGGGGGTGGTGGATCTGGTGGCGGTACGCCACCAGTCATTGATAGTGAAGCTGGTTTGATCTGGGTCAAGTCAGTCCGCTTTCGGGATCGACAGGTTTCTTACGAAAGAGTCTCTGGTGCGTCCAGTGGTGAAAGCTCCAGCGGCGGAGAAAAGGTCACAACGTCATCCGAGGATTTCTGGAATTCTTCACCTTACGGCAAGTTGTATCTTTCATTCCAGCGGCGCAACGTCCCACACATTGCGGTGATCTAAGGCGGTAGCAAAATGGAATATTCCCTCCCAGTAGAACGGGCGCGCATGACGGTGGTGATGCAAGCCATCGATGGTGGCAATGGTCCTGGATGCATCCAGCTCCGCAATGCTGAACGAGTTATCCTGGCGACGTTGCTGTTGACCAAGCCCTCGTTTTATCTAGTTGGTCCTGATCTGCAATTGTGTGCGCCGACCACGACGTTCATTGACATCACTGGCACGGCGGCCATCGGCACTATCTGCGATGGCAGTGGCAACATCGTCATCGATGAAATGTCTGTTGGTATCGATGTCACTGAAGACGGCATCCATGATTTCGAGATCGTCCTGGATACTGTCATGCTAGAAGTCGGCAAGCAGATCACGATCGTCAATGCAACCATTCAGCATGGATAAGCCATGGCCATTGTCATTGATACCAAGCCAATCGACTTACGGTGTGATGCCGTGTTCGGTGAACAAGTGGTTCTGAAGCCGATGAAGTCTGTCGGCACAGGTTACCGAGAAAGTGCTGTCGATAATTCCAGGCCGGTGACATTGGCTGTCGGCATCTATGATCAGACCCGAGGGGCTGTCCAGGAAACTGGTGGCGGGTTCAATCATCGGCAGGCGACTGTTGCCACGACACTATCCATTCGCTATGAACCTCTTGAGCAATGTGGATTGCGTAAAGGGGATTATGTGACATTCCCTGAACGGGATGAGACCTATGAGGTCAGCCATATTCACGCTGAGCCGGGTGGCCGTCCCGATGTTCATTTACTAAGGGTTCTAGATGACGATGAATAATCCTTCGACGATGAGAGAAGCCATGAATGTTCTGGCTGACTCTCTTGATCAACTTTTGAATGGCACTAGTTCAGACCAACCCCGCAAGAGCGGTTTCGTTTTGCTGCTGTTTCCATTCGACGACAAGAGTGGCCTCTGCAATTATGTTTCCAATGGTGCCGACCGTCAGCACATTGTGAGGATGTTCAAGAAACAAATTGAGTTGTTTGAACAGCAGTTCGAACAGAATGGTAAGGACGCATGAGCATCATTCGCATGTTGACCCGACTGACTGCGGTGGCAGCGCTGCGCGGGAACACCTGGGCGGATGATAGAGTTTTTGACTCGGACAATACACCACTGGCGCAGGTGCTGACAGCGGGCACGGCCAAGCCTTACATCGTTGTCTATACCGATGCTGACAATCGTCTTGAGTTCAGCGGCATGGAGCTTTATGGTACTCGCCGGGAATTGAACCTCGTCCTCGAAATTGGTGTGGCTTCCAAAGTAGAAGGCGAAACGGGTGGCACACAAATCCAGACACCCCGGACTGATGAGGGCATGGAGCTGGCTCTTGACATGGTGGAGAACCAAGCCCTCGCTGTTTTATTTGGTGATCCGCAAAATGACTGGACTGAATTATTCAAGAGCTTTGTGATCCGTGTCGACCGCATTAGTGGTCAACGTGGAGCATCTTCAGAACGAGACCGGCGATGGGCTGCGCGGCAACTTGGAATTCTCTGCGATATCGTTTCCGACATTCCGCCTGGAGTGCCAGTGCCCGTGGGTCACCCGATCCGGGAGTTCATCACAACGGCTGAGAATAACCCAGAGGCTAACATGGAGCATGTCGGAGCTATCTGCGCGGCGTTGGTCAATGAAGAGACAGCGCCGGACTGGGAGCGGGTGCAAGCCACACTTGGTCTGCGCAGATTGGGACTTCGTGCCATTGGACTTGCCCCGCTCGCCTCCGACTTTACGATCATGGCTGCCGTGGGTGGTGATGACCTGACTGACAAGCAGGGTGAGGCGCCAATTCTACGAAAGATTTCTGCTGATGATGTCCAAATGGAGCATGACCCAGAGCACGGATTGGTAGATGATATCGTTGTCGAAACCAACGTGGCCACGGCCAAGGTCAAAGAACCCAAAGACAAGATAAGTTCAGAGGGCAATGTCAGCAGTAACGATTAAAGTCGATACATCAGAAGTGCTGGAGTTGGGCCGGCGAGTGGCAGCGATACAAAGAGTCACAACTGCGGGGGTTGCTATCGGTCTCAACGAAGTTGGTGATGGCCTAGTCTCTGTCCTGGCCACGAACATTTCTAAAGATACTGGCCTGGAGATCGAACAGGTCCGAGGACTGATGAAAGTCCGGCGGGCATCCAGGACTAATCTGAATTACGAAGTGGAAATCGATCCGCGTTTATCTGGTGACGTCTCTGAACTGGAGGGCCGTCGAGAGTCCAAGGATTTTGGTAAGAGGAAGCCCGGTTCACTGGTCATCATTGTCTCTAAAAAAGATGAGTTGGTCTGCATGGATTGTGAAGAACTAGCAGCCGCAGGTCCGATGCCAATCGAAACGGCGATGGAGCATATTCCTAAACACCCCCACTGCCGTTGCGTCATCATGCCGTATGTCCAGAAAGGTAAACGCCTGCCTGTGACTATGACATCGACCACGGGCACCAGCGCGCGGGCGCGCATGGGTCAGTCATCAATACCTGAAGAGCGACAGACCATTCGGCAACTGGCCCAAAAGATTTTGGACCGTAGCCATAGCGATATCAAGATCCAACTGAGGTGATCCCATGAGCGAGGATTATCAAAGGCTGATACGGCAAATGTCGGAATTGAAACGGCAGGTGTCGAATATGTTTCAGACCGGCACTGTTAAGGAAGTCAAGAAAGACAAGATGCGGATGGTCATTGGCAAGGACAGCGATGGCGAAGAAATCCTGTCCCCCTGGCTGAACACTGCCAACCACCGCGGCGGCGCCACTGAGGCTAAGTTCTACAAGAAGGGGCAGACACTTTCTATGCTTTGTCCCAATGGCGATATTCGCCAGGGCATGATTGCTCCATTCGCACCCAACAAAGATTTCAAGCGGCCTGAACATGCTGACGACTCTGGTCAGGATGAAGAGACTTATCAGCAAGATGACTATCGGGGCAAGGTCACCAAAGAAGGCCACGACCAATGGCTGCAACCTGATGAAAGCAAGAAAGAGGGCGGTCAGGGCGGCGGTCAGGGTGGTCAGGGTGGTCAGGGTGAAAAGAAGAAAGGTCACAGTGGCGGCGATAAAGCTGTGATGAAATCTAGGATGAACAAAGACGGCGGCATCACCCATCGTGTCGGCAAAGACTCTCGTGTCGCCGCTGCAAAGGATGGCGCCAAAATTCGGATGGGCAGTGATTGGGTAGTGGTCACCAAAGGCAAGATCATTTTTTCACAGCCACCGATCCTCGGGAAAGACCCGATCAAGAACGACGACAAGTGATTTGATACCAACTGCAACAGGAGAGCCATATGGTAGAACCGACGATGATGGTTAAGCAGCCTCGCATTCTGCAAAAGTTCTATATCTATGATCCCAATGTTCCTGATACCTTCGGCGGTCTGCGGGTGCTGAGTGATCGGGACGACAAGGGCGTGGATAAAGAGAATACCAAGCATGTTCTCGCCGTTCCCCAGCAGGTTCAGTACTGGGTGGATCAGGGCTTGGCTGGTGAAAAGCCGGTTGGTCAGATCAGCGCAAGCCACAAGAAATTGCTGGCGCAGCTTACTCGTGGTCGTAGCGAGGACAATGACAAGACCCCGCCGCGCATTCCGAAATACAGCAAGGCATTCCAGTCAGGTGCTTTGACTTTTGCTGGTCAGCCCGCGGCAGTTCGCCGTAGCAAGAAGCAGAAGGAGCGGGACAAGCAGAAGAACAACAAGAACCCCAAGCCGCCCAAGTCGCCCACTCCACCGGCGGCAGCGTAGGGCATGTCGGGTTATCTTTATGATCCCACACTAGACATGTGGCCGGATTTGAAAAACGGCCACATCGTTCTTAGCCCTGTGCGGATTGGCATGGATCGTTTCACCGGAAAAATGCTGACCGGTTGGGATCATGTCATTCAATCCATGCTGCTGATCTTCTCGACGCGGTATCATGAACGGGTGCTGCGTCGATGGTGTGGTTCGTTTGTACCGCACATGCTCGGTGAGAATGGCAACGAGACGACCATCACTCGGTTCTATTGGGCCATTGCCACGGGGATTGATCTTTGGGAGCCGAACTATCGCATTCAGCGGGTTCGTGTTGGTCTCCGTGATGATGGCTCTGTGCTGACATCACCAGAAGAACTTCGCACAGGTCATCTGTCCACTAGCACGGATGGGGTCTATCGGCCGCGTGCCCATCTTGGTGATAGCAATCCGGAGTCTAAACGGACAGTCGGATTGATCAGTCGTGGCTACAATATTTGGGAGCGCCGGCAAGGTCCCATCGCAGGGGCTCCTGCTGGTAGCGTGGGCGTGACACCAGGATATCGATGATGGCAAATGACTTGACAATTACCGATCGTCTGGCTGAAAGGATTTCCGTCCTCAATCCAGATTATCTTCAGCGCATGATCGTGCTGGAGGAGATCGATACTGAGCAGATCCTGGCGGACCGTATGCAACGGCTCAAGCAGCTGTGGGCTAAATACGATCCGCCAGCCGCTGCCCAGTATGATGTGGAGATGCTTGAGTTTGATCCGATCAAGATCAACCAGGAAGCTTGCACCTTCTTTGAATTGCTGTTGCGCGATCGGGTCAATCAGGCTGCGCGATCCATCACATTGGCTTACGCCATCGGCACGGACCTGGATGCCATTGCATCCCGTTATCCCGGCGGCGTGCCTCGCCTGCCGGGTGAAACGGATGATCGTTACCGCCGCCGTATCTGGCTTAGCCCCAACACACTGAGCCCGCATGGCACGGCAGAGGCATATGAATTCTGGGCGCTGTCGGCCTTGCCGGCATTGCGGGATGTCACCGCCATCCGTTCGGTGCAGCATGATTACTATCCGACGATCCTGATCACCTGTTTGATGGAGTGGGAATACGTTGACCCCAAGCCGACACAAGAAGAATTGGTGTTGATCCGTTCCTATATTCAAGATTTGTCGCGGATGGGATTGACGGATGTCATCTCAGTCAATCCGCCAAAGGTAATGAACGTCGATTATTCTGTGGCCGTCTGGCTTTATCCTAGCACTATACCAGATCAGACCATAGCAAAGATCAAATCTAACCTGGAGCAATTGGTCAAGGATCAGTATTGGCTCGGTCATGACCATAACCACACAGCCATTCATGCCGTCTGCAATCTACCGGGAGTGCATCACGTCGACATCATTGAGCCGGTGACCAATGTAGAAATCGGTCCGGATTGGGTTGTCAAAGTGAACAAGATCACTGTGACCATGGCAGGGCGTGCTGTATGACCGATGAAATCATTACAGCACCTGGCGCCAAGTTAATCTATCGAGCGGCGTCTGGGCTTGAGAAAGCTATGGCCGATGTGGACGGCGAGCGTCTGATCGGGACTTACGCCGAGATCATCAAAGACCAGTGGAACCCCTACAAGATTTCCTACAACAATCTGCCTTACCTTGCCTATGCCCAGGGCGCATTGATGTGGGAGCAAGGATGGATTGAAAGCACTCAGCGGGAATGGGTCGCTCGCCAGTTCGAATACAAGTCAATGCGGGGCACGTTAGCCGGCATTGAGATGGGTCTCGATTTTGCTGGTCGGGATTTCACTGGGGGTTATGAAGTCGAGCAGGCACTCCGCCCGCCGCAATCATTCTTTGCTTCGCCGTCAATGTCCAAAGAGGCTTACGACTTCTGGATACATCTGATGCCGGAGGTTCGTATTACTTTTCATGAGGGCGTCGGCTGGGATGGTGTCGATGTTCTGTTTTGCGATGATGGTGGTGCAGGTTGGCACGTTGGTCTTGATGATGGTGAAGCCCTGCATGGCCGCAAAGCATACTTGAGGATCAAAGGCGTAGACCACCCCCTGCAGATCTATACGTTTACCAAGACCATCAATGGTGTGGCCTCTGTCGATTATGAGCGTGTCGCTATTCCTGGCCTGGCCGGACTGGCTTACATGCAAGATGATTTCGTCAACGACGAACAATACGTCTGCGCCGAAACGGTGGTGCCGCAACTGGTGACCGTTCGCATTGATGGTAGTTACAGCCACGAAGAAAGTCAGCTCCATCTGGACACGGTGCTTCCTGGCATGGAACCCATCGATGTTCGCTATGAACGCGATAGCGATATTGGTTGGGGCAATTCATTTTTCTTCGCCGGAGACTGGAGCGACAGCCGCAACTTGACGCCACCAGAACCGCCTGAACTTAATCCGCTGATCTATCATCCGACGCCACCCTATAACACGATACCAGATCCACCGCCTCCAGTGCCTATCGTGTATTACGCTGACGCCGGATACGACGCTGCACGGATGTTGGCTGATCGGATTTTCTTGCATGACCCCGACATCGTTGCGAACATCACTGGGGGCATCTCGTTCGTCGGCGTCGATTATGTCAGTTGGCCAGCTTATACTGCTGACCTGATGATAGATCTAAACACAGAAGATAATTGGCATAGTTGGTTTGCTGACGAAGGTCATCTCAACGACGACAATTATTTTGCTAGCCCAGTTGACCTTGAGGATTTCGATCGAGCGTGTCGCTCCGTTGTGATGTCGCAAGCATTACGGGACAGGGTTCGTACTGCTTATGATCCGACACGATTGATTGAACTACGCGAACGCGCTTGGACAGAAACCACTATTGATCAGCAAGTGATCAACTTGCTCTAGGAGAGGCACACCATGGAACGTAAGGTCAACATTCAGGACTGGCAGAAGGTCACGGTCGAAGACTTCAACAACTTCGGTCTTTTCCCTCGTTCGTCCTTCGACCACATCGTTGTCGATACGCTCATTCCCAGCATGGCGTTCACTGGATTTACCACGGTGCAGACTGCACCGGCGGTGGTGACCGTGGGCAATGGCCGGCTTTATCACAATGGTCTTGTTTTCTACAACGACAATGAAGGTGGGTCATCCCTTGACCTGCTGAGCGTGCTGCCAGTGGTCACTCGCCGTTATGTCGGCGTGGTGGTGTGGGGCCAAGAGGTCGAAACGGATACTGAACCGCGTACCTTCCTCACGGACCCTGTGACCCGCGCCACGGTCGCGCGCGTGGTCTCGACTGAGAACAGGCGGTGGGCGAACATCAGCACGGTGGTTGGTGCTGAAGGTCCTGATCCGCAGCACCCATCCATTGCATCCAATACCCTGGCAGTGGCGTGGATCTTGCTTGATAGCACGGGCATCGTTTCTATCGAAATGTCCGAAGAGAATTATGCGCCTAATCTTCTCGACCTAGATGCGCGGATGAACGAGAACGATGCGTGGCGTTCCCGCACATCCTCGCGCCTTGATACCCTGGCGACTGATATTGCAGCCCTTGCCATCCGTATCAATGGCACGGCGACAATGCGTTTCGTTATGAAGGTCTGCGCCGACGTTGCTCGTCTGAAAGAGAAGACCGGGCTTCCCGATAATTATACATCCTGGGGTGCTGACCACTTCCTGACCGACGATGAGTCTGATATCTTGCATGTCGATTACATGGCCCAGGTCGAGGAGGGCATCCGGTTTCCGTTTGAACAGCAGCGCGATACGCAGTTCGCCTTGCTCAATCCCCTAGACCCTGCCGTTACCAACCAATCCAATTTCATCCTGCCTGTCTATGATCAAGTGACCAGGTTGGAAGTTCTCGGCAACGATAGCGAGCTGTCGATCTCGCAATACCAATTCCAGACAATCAGTTGGGAATTGTGCACTAAGACCCGGACCCGCATTCGTTGGGGCACGGCATTCTATGTCTGTCAGAACGGCGCATGGTGGTTTGCTCCATCAGGTAATGACTGGATGACATCCAGCGCAACTGAGCGTGGTGCTGGTTATTGGGGCGGCTTCTCGGTCAACACCGATTTGATCTATGATCCTGTCCGCAACATCCTGACTCGCGGCAATGAGACCTTCCAGATCCTGGATGTGCAAGATAACCCCGGCCACACCATCCTGCGGCTTGTCCAGTTCTGGGTCGATGAAATCGTCGACAGTTATTACTGGCGGCAGATTGTCACCATCGAAGGTTTGCAAGGGTCGGTCGTATCACAGACCTTCCTGAACTCCCAGGGTGGTTGGCTGACATCGGTCGATATGTTCTTCACTCGCAAAGCTGCATCGGGTGATGTGCACTGCCTGATCTGCGAATGTAATGCGGCTGGCGCGCCCAATTATGAGCGGACAATCGGCCGTTCGACTTTGCCTGCCGACCTGTTGCGGATAACTCCGAATGGCACGCGGTTTGAATTCCTTCCGACCTATCTTGCAAAGGGCGGTCGTTATGCCGTTGTGTTGCAGACGGCAGGCAATCACTTCATCAGCCTTGTTCACAATAACAAGTTCGCTCAAGGCTCCATGTTCACCTCGACCGATGGTGCTTGGTCAATGGGTGACATGACAAAGGACTTCGCGTTCCGGTTACAGTTCGCAAGGTTCAGGAGCAACCGCGTCTATGCCCAGTTGGCGCCGCTTGAGCTGGGCGGAGGCATTGCCGAGATCGATCTGAACTACGACTCGACACGGCCACCCGGCACCACCATCACTTACGAGGTGCAGGTCAACGGTGAATGGAAAGCCCTATCGCATTATCACCAGGGCAACCCACTGAATGCCCTGCCGCCATTGCTGCCCTTCCGCGCATTGCTGTCGGGCACCACCGATGAAATGCCTGGCTTTGGTGTGGCATCGAATAGCCGGTCACTTACCTCTCGGCGTCGTTCTGATTACCGGCACATCTCAACAGCCCGGACAATGCCGACACCTGTCAACACAGTCTATGTTGATGTCCGTCTGGAGGCATGGCGAGGCCCTCCCTACCACACTGCCATCGTTCGCCTGTTGACAGGTGCTGGCTATGTTAATGTGCGGACACCATCCTTGATCGAAGATGAAATCGATCCGGATGATCCGACCACATTGATCCGGCGTTGCACCTGGAATTTGGCGGCTTTGGGCGGGGCAGCAATCTCTGCCTACAAAGTCAGGATCGAAGGAACAACCGATAACAAGCTGACTGGCTATCTCGTCGGTGAGCGTATCGATATCGGTGTATTCATTTAACGGAGGCCTACATGTCTACTGATAAATATCCGAACCGCAATGTCAGTGTCCCGTACAGTCGGGCACAGCTTGATGAGGCCCGTTCGCATTTGGGGACATCCCACCCTGCCACCATGCCATCAGGACCTGAGAGCGGGAATGGTTCGAAAAGGCAAGTGCGTCAAGGTGAATGGGTGGATGATCGGCGCATTGTGATCGGCGGTCCGTCCTCACCATCTGAAGACAGTCCTCCCGACCTGCCTGGTGTTCGGGAAGTGCCACCCGCTACATATGACCCACTCAAGGTTTACGAAATCAAGTTGGGCAAGGGCATCGTGTTCTCTGGCCGCATGTTGTCGCCGGGGAAAACCTATCAGATGGTCGGGGCAGCCTGCACAGAGATCAGTGCGGCAGTCATCGACGCAGTTGTGATCGGCGACATTCCCGCTGACCCCGATACGACACCATCCTCTGCACCGGCCACGAAGCACAAATTCAAAGGTTAAGCACCATGGCGCTAAAACGGCTGGACGAAGAATTCGATCTTAAGCCGGGCACGCAACTGCTTCCGTATATGAAGCGGTTGCTGCCATCGCTGGAAGGCCGCTTCCAGTCTATTGAACAAGAACAGGATGCTGTTGCTGAAATCACCGAAGAAATTCGGGCAGCAGCATTGTTGCGGATGAATGAAATCCTGATCCCCGCAACCAAGGACATCATTGCCGTCACCAAGCTTGGCTTCATGCTGGCACCAGTCTCGACGCCATATACGATGGTGATGGGCTACATGACGATGATCGTGGATGAGGGCGTACAGCGTACCTCGTTCACGCCATCACCTTATGTGATCATCGAACATTCGATTGATGATTACGCCATCGCGCGCGTGGGGTCCTACACTCAAAGCGATGGCCTGATTGAATTGACCGTGACAGCTATTCACGGCAACCCAGGCCCACATTCAAGCTGGATGATCTCTTCGACGCCAGGCATGGCGGACTCTACCAAGATTTATCATGACGCCGTCGGCCCGATGCACGATACGGTCGTTGCTGATACTGCACAGGTCATCACGCTACACGCCGAGATCATCGCGGCGGCGCAAGCCCTGGCCGAGTCAGGCCTGGATGCTTATGCCTTCATCCGCAAAGATGGCACGGTGCCTTTCGAAGCGGTGCAGCGTGGCGTGCATCCGCCGGCAGGTTCAAACGATGTCCTGCTTGCAACCACGGCTTGGTCGCGGGCGAGGATGATTGAATACTCGGGTCTGAACGTGACACGGACTGGTGACACCATGACAGGTCACCTGAGCGTGCCATTGGTGCCGACACAGAACGCCCACGCCACGAGCAAGCAATACGTTGATAACGTCTTGGGTGCCGGCGGTATCATCAATGCCAACCTCACCATCAGGACATCCAACCCAGCACTGAGGTTGCAGCCCACTGCCACCGGTGAACACCGGATGATTGAGGCGCTGTCGACTGCTGGTGTCCGTCGATGGATCTTGTCGGTGGCCGACAATACTCCAGATGCAGGCGGCAATACCGGCGCCAATTTTTCGGTGTTACGCTATACCGACACTGGCGTTTATATTGACACGCCACTGCAGATCAATCGGCAGAACGGCATCACCTATACCAAGCAATTGAATGTCACTGGTGCTTCAATTGTGAACGGCAATTTTGATGTCATCAATGGAGACATCACGACTTACCGGGCTGGTAATTCTAGCACCGGCATCATGTGGATGAATGCCCAGCATTCTGCCTATCATCATTTTGATGGTGGCACGCATGTCTTCGTCGGTGGTGCGTTGTCATCTAACGGCGGCAACATCTCTGGTGGTCATCTGAATTGCTATAGCATCTACACCAACGGCCATCCGCTTACTGCGTGGGGCATGACCTCGCACGGCAACATGACCATCAACGGTGCGTTGAATGCTCAGAGCATGCAAGTCAATTCCACCGGCCCGATTATCACTATGTACGACACGGACTGGGGGCCGATGCATTTCCACCATCAGAGCGACCTGATTGGTTGGCTTAACAATGGTGGCGGCTGGATCGAATACACGACCAACGCCGGCCACAAGTGGATTGCTCAATACGGTTGGCTGCATGATTACGTCAACGGTCGCGCCAGCGCCTACGCGTGGGACGCGGCGAACTATCGCTACAGCCAGTTGGTCAACAGCGTTCGCTGGGTTCATGCTGGCGACATCGACTTCGGTGCCTGGTGGTATCAATTAGCCGAGATCGGCAATGCCTGCATCACCGGCCTATGGATGGCCACTCCATACTATGGTGGACCTGGTGTCTACTGCGCACGCTGGCGTCAGTGTCAGCACAACGTCAATGGTGGTTGGTATACTTCAGGATGGGCATCATGAATATCATCGATCATGGTAAGTGGGTCGCTTGCGAAAAGCCAGAGAATTATCCGATCCCCTTGCCTTCTCACATTCTGTTTTCGCGACGTCTTTCTGATGGTGTTGATTGGTATCAGTTCCGCAAGGAATTGAGCGAAACAAAAGGCCTGTTCATCATTGCGGTGCCGACTGATGATGGTGGTCTTTCAGTCGCCACCACGACCTACGATACATCAGAACTGTTTCCGACCGCAGGCATGAGGTTGTTCGAAGTGACTGACCCACCGGCGGACCACGAGTCACTTCGGATGCAACGTATTGACCTCGAGAATAAAAGGTTCACACCACTGCCTCCACCACCACCAACAATGATGCAAGTCCTTATTGAAGAGCTTGGGTTGGATGAGGCGAAGTTACAAGCCAAACTCGATAGTCTGACCAACAATAGGAGCCGCCGACATGGCTGACGTAGCATTCTTTGAGGGGCGTTCGTCAACGCCAATCCCGCCGGCTCACCAGCCGGTCATCACGTCTCCGCTGCAAGTTTTATCAACGCGGATGGACTGCAATCTCGTCGGCCAAGTAGTTGTGACCCCGATCATTCAAGATCAAAGCGTCGGGGATTATGTCCGAGAGATACGGATCTTCTCCCCGACTTCTACGGGGGCTGAACCTGAATTGATTTTGGCTATCAAGATGCACGCCTTGACGGTCAAGGCGCTAGAAATAATGACCCCCGCTCACGTGATCTAAAAACTTTCACCAAGGAGAACCAAAGATGTCTGACCCAGTATTCGGCATTAGTATCCGTAGGATTGACGAAGGTGCGCGTCCGGTATTGGCCGCGGATCTTTCTACGATTGGGATCATCGGTCCGGCACCTTTGGCCGACCCGACGGCCTATCCCCTCGACACGCCGGTCTTTGTCAATTCCAACGACCAGCGGATGACCAAGAAGCTTGGCGAGGCCGGTTATCTGGCTGATGGTGTTCGTGGTGTCAACGATCAGCTCGGTGAGAGCCAGTTCGCTGCCCGCATTGTCATCGTGCGGACGGCAGAAGGCACTGATGTCGATCCGGCCATCAAGATGCAGCAAACCATCTCCAACATTGCTGGCAACAGCCTGACCGGCACTGGGATGTGGGCTTTCCTGAAATCGTCCTCCAAGCTTGGCTTCACACCCCGCATTATTACGGCGCCGGGTTACACGTCCCAGATGGCCAATGGTGTTGGCTACATCGAGCGCACAGCCGCAGGCACTGGCTATGTGCAGGATCATCTTTACCCGGTCGAGTTCTCGGGTGGTGGTCCAGAAGCGGTGCAGGCTACTGGTCATGCTTATGGCATGTCCAATGGCTCCCTGGGCAGCATCGAGCTGGAAATGCCCGGTGCCTGGTATGATACTCCGCCGACCATCACTGCCCCGCCTCCGGGCTGGGAAGTGACATCAGCGGCGGTCGCCATTGGTGGCATCGGTTATCAAGTTGGCGAGCAGCTGATGATGCCGAACAACGTCATCCTGATCATCGCGACCATTGGTGCTGGTGGTGCCGCACTGACCACCACGGTCTCCTCCAAGGGTTTCTTGGTCGGCACTGAAGATCCCTCAGACGTTCCGGAAGCACCACTGCAGACCAC
>Ga0190274_10000074_pt1 | contig 76745 bp, 50 predicted proteins | sample Popmic531T_FD_133002 | JGI IMG/M metagenome (GOLD analysis project Ga0190274, IMG submission 133002) | Populus adjacent soil microbial communities from riparian zone of Yellowstone River, Montana, USA - 531 T | ecosystem: Environmental > Terrestrial > Soil > Riparian zone | place: USA: Montana...
GGCGGGCCAGCCCCCCTCCCTCAGCCTCTCCGACACGGAACGCCTGCCGGACGGCAGCTACACCTGGGAGCTGCGGGCGACGCCCTCCTCAGGCAAGCTGCCCCAGAGACCGCTCGTGGAATCAGGTCATTTCTTTGTGAAGAACGGCAGCTTTGTGGCTGCGCGCAGGAAAGCGGACTCTCCACGGCCACCCCGCCTTCTGACGGCCGAGGACTTCGTGGAAGAAGGCAACATGGTGGTGATCGGCAACGCCTGTATCGGCGAAGCATGCACCAACAACGATGATGACTATTCTGCGCTCAGGCTCAAGGCACCGCAACCCAACATCCTGTTTGACGACGACTTCGTCGAAGGCGGCAGCACCCCTCATGATTGGGCGTTGTTCATCAATCCCAGCAGTGCAGCCGAATTTTCGATTGCCGATGTCGATAACCTGCTGACCCCCTTCACGATCGCCGGCGGTGCACCGAACAACTCCCTTTATGTATCCGGCAACGGCAACGTTGGCCTGGGGACCGCGACGCCCGCCGTTCGCCTCGACGTCAAGGCGAGCACCACCGGACAGGCGACTGAGAGGCTCCAAAATTCCAGCGCGACCGGCTACTCCGGAACCGAATACCTCGACAACGCCGGCAACGTCGACCTCTTCTTCGGAATCGACAACGCCGCCTCGACGGCGCGCCTGAACAGCGTCAACAACAACCCGATCGTCATCCTCACCAACAGCACAGAGCGGATGCGCATTACCTCAGCTGGAAATGTCGGGATTGGCACCGCCTCACCGACAAAGAAGCTGCACGTCGCCGGCAGCGATGGAACCACGCAAGGCCTGATCGAGGAGACCAACGGGACGACGGCGCTCCGGACCATGCTGGAGCTCAAGAACAACGGACCATCCCGCCTCAACTTCACGGATTCTTCCGTCGGCAACACCTGGGGGATCAACAACAGCAGCGGCAACCTCACCATGATCAAGAGCGGCACCGGAGTCATTGCGGCGACCCTCACGGGAAGCGGCAACCTGACCATCGCCGGAACCCTGACCCAAGGTTCCGACCGCGACACCAAGCGCGACATCGTTTCTGTTCAGCCCAACGAGATCCTCGCCAAGCTCATGTCCTTGCCGATCACCACCTGGAACCGCAAGACGGATGATCCCTCCGTGCGGCACATGGGTCCCATGGCACAGGATTTCGCTTCCACCTTCGGCCTTGGCGAGGACGACCGCCACATCGCGATCCTCGACATCGCTGGGGTGAGCCTGGCCTCGATCCAGGCGCTCAACCAGAAGGTCACGGACAAAGACGAGGAGATCGCTCAGCTCCGGCGCGAGAACGCCGACCTCGCGCAGAGGCTCGCGGCTCTCGAGGCCCTGGTGCTGCAAAGCGGAAGAAAGAACGACGCAGCCGCTCAGCCGACGCCCTGACCTCACCCCCTCAGCCCCCCCTCTCCCATCGCACACCTATTCCTCGGGAGAGGGGGAAGCCTCCTTCGACCTCATCCCACGCGAAAAATTCTTCGAGAAAGTTTCTCCCTGAGTGCAAGATTCGGGGCCCGTTTTCCGACTGATATAGGGCGGCCCGCTATCAGGCGGACCATGACCCGATCGGAGAACGCACTTGACCAGCCACGACCAGCTCTCGAAGAGCCTGATCAAAATCTTCTTCGCCGACTTCCTCCGCCTCGTCGCCCCTGCCTTGGCCGCCCGTCTCGAAGCCGATGAGGCCACCTTCCTCGACAAGGAGGTCTTCACCGACTGGCCGGCCGGCGACCGGCGCGAAATGGACCTCCTCGCCAAGGTCCAGGTGGACCGGGAGGAGCTCCCGCTTCTGATCCACGTAGAGATCGAGACCGAGTTCCGCTCTGGAATGGACCACCGGCTCTGGCATTACTACATGCAGCTCCGCCTGCGTCATGGTCTGCTGGTCCTGCCCATCCTGGTGAACCTCCGGGGCGGCCGCTCGGGACTCCGCCGGGAGGCTCTGCGGGAGGGCGTCGAAGGGACGGCGACGGCCGTGTTCCGCTACCGGGTCCTCGGGCTCTCCGGCTGCCGGGCGGAAGAATGGCTGTCCAGACCTGAGCCGATCGCCTGGGCGTTCGCCGCGCTCATGCGCCCTGGGAGCTGGAGCTGGGCCAAGCTGAAGCTGGAGTGCCTGCGGCGGATCGCGACGTCAGAGGTGTCGGGTTTGCGCAAGCAGATCCTGGTCGACTGGGTTGAAACCTATGTACAATTATCGGGACAGGATGCCATCGAGCTCCAGCGGCTGCTGGAGCCGGAAGGCAACGAGGAGATCAAAGCCATGGAGCTGACCTGGTTGGGAAAGGCCGAAGCACGAGGGATGGAGAAAGGCCTGGAGAAGGGGCTGGAAAAAGGGCTGGCCCAAGGTTCCGAAGCCGCGACGCGGCAGGCGGTGGAGCGGATGCGGCGGGTGGTGCTGCGGCAGATCGAGCAGCGATTCGAGAAAGTTCCGGCGAAGGTGCGACGGAAGATCGAGGCAATCGATGACCTCGAACCGCTGGCCGGCTTGGCGGAGAGAGTTCTCGTCGCTCCCTCGATTGCCGATCTGGGACTGTCCTGACGGGCTCTTCCCAGAAAATCAAGCTGTTCACCCCTCTCCCGCTCGCGGGAGAGGGGCCGGGGGTGAGGGCCTTCAGCTCGCCACGCCGCCCACTGTCCAGGTGTCGCCGGCCTTCAGGAGGTCATCCAGCGTGCCGACGCCCAGACGCTCGGTCTCGTGGCGCATCTGGTCCACCACCCGCTCCTCGTAGCTCGGGACTTCCACGTTGCGGAAGACGCCGAGGGCGGTCGGGAACTGCGGCGGCAGGAGCTGCGCGGCGAGGAACGCCGTGGCCGGGTTGTCCAGCTTGGAGTCCCAGACAAGGCAGTCGTCCGCGGTCAGGCCGGTGCCGAGTTGGATGACTTCCATCTCGGTGCCCCGCATCCGGATCCCCCTGTCTTTGGCCTTGCCGAACACCAGGGGCTTGCCGTGCTCCATGTACAGGACGTTGTCGTCCTTGGTCTCCTTCTCCGTCATGTAGCTGAACGCCTTGTCGTTGAAGATGTTGCAGTTCTGGTAGATCTCGACGAAGGCGGTCCCCTTGTGCTGGGCGGCCTGGCGCAGGACGTCCCGCAGGTGCTGCTGGAAGATGTCGACGCTGCGCGCCACGAACGTGGCCCCGGCGCCAAGAGCCAGCGACAGCGGGTTGAACGGGTAATCGACCGAGCCGAGCGGCGTCGACTTGGTCTTCTTGCCCAGCTCGCTGGTCGGCGAATACTGCCCCTTGGTCAGGCCGTAGATCCGGTTGTTGAACATCAGGATCTTGACCCCGACGTTGCGCCGCAGCACGTGAATGAGATGGTTGCCGCCGATCGACATGGCGTCGCCGTCGCCGGTGGCGATCCACACCTCCAGGTCCGGCCGCGCCAGCTTGAGGCCGGTCGCCACCGCCGGTGCGCGGCCATGGATCGAGTGGAACCCGAAGGTGTTCATGTAGTACGGCAAGCGGCTGGAGCAGCCGATCCCCGAGACCACCACGAACCGCTCGCGGGGGATCCCCAGCTCGGGGAAGACCTGTTGCACCGCCGAGAGGATGGCGTAATCCCCGCAGCCAGGGCACCAGCGCACCTCCTGATCGGTCTGGAAGTCCTTTTTGGTGAGGGTCGGGGTCGCGGTCTCAGTGGACATTCTGGTTCGGCTCCATGATCTCGAGGATCTTGTCGAAGATCTCCTGCCGGGTGAACGGCTGGCCCTGCACTTTACTGTAGCTGATCACGTCTTTGAGGTAGTGGCCGCGCAGGAGGAAGGCGAGCTGTCCGAGGTTCATCTCGGGCACCAGCACCTTGCGGAAGCGCGACAGCACCTCGCCCAGGTTCGCCGCGAACGGGTTCAGGTAGCGCAGGTGGGCACGGCTCACCGGCAGGCCGCGGCGGCGGGCCGAATTGACCGCGCCGGTGATGGCGCCGGCGGTCGAGCCCCAGCCCAGGACCAGCAGCTCTCCGCTCTCGTCGCCGTGCACCTCGATCGGCGGAATGTCGGCCGCGATGCGCGCCACCTTTTCGGCCCGCAGGCGGACCATGTGATCGTGGTTCATCGGGTCGTAGGAGATGTTGCCGGTCACGTCTTCCTTTTCGAGACCGCCGATGCGGTGCTCGAGGCCCGGCGTGCCGGGAATGGCCCACGGCCGCGCCAGGGTCTCCGGGTCGCGCTGGTACGGCAGGAAGCCGGCGGCCTCGGTGCGGAATGTGACCCGCAGGTCGGGGAGATCCTCCGCCTGCGGCAGCTTCCAGGGCTCGGAGCCGTTGGCGATGTAGCCGTCGGAGAGGAGGGTCACCGGCGTCATGTACTTCGTCGCGATGCGCACCGCCTCCAGGGCCGTGTCGAAGCAGTCCTTCGGCGAGGAGGGCGCCAGGATCGGCATGGGCGAGTCGCTGTTGCGGCCGAACATGACCTGGAAGAGGTCCGCCTGCTCGGTCTTGGTCGGCAGGCCGGTCGACGGGCCGCCGCGCTGGATGTCGCAGACGATCAGCGGCAGCTCGGTCATCACCGCCAGGTTCATCGCCTCCGTCTTGAGCGCGATGCCCGGGCCGGAGGAGCAGGTCACCCCCAGGGCGCCGCCGAACGAGGCACCGATGGCCGCGCAGACGGCGGCGATCTCGTCTTCCGCCTGGAAGGTGGTCACGCCGTAGTTCTTGTACTTGGAGAGCTCGTGGAGGACGTCCGACGCCGGGGTGATCGGATAAGCGCCGAGGAAGAGGGAAAGACCGCTCCGCCGGCTGGCCGCGATGAGCCCCAGGGCAAGCGAGACGTTGCCCGTGATGTTGCGATAGAGCCCCGGCTCCAGGTCGGCGGCCGGCACCTCGTAGCGGTCGTGGAAGACCTCCGTGATGTCACAGTAGTTCCAGCCCGCCTTGAGCACCTTGACGTTCGCCTCGGCAAGGTGCGGCTTTTTGGCGAATTGCTTCCCCAGGAAGGAGATCGTGTTGTCGAGCGGCCGGCTGAACAGCCAGTAGCACATGCCCAGGGAGAACATGTTTTTGCAGCGGTCCATCGACTTGGTGTCGAGACCGCTCCCTTCGAGCGTCCGCCGGGTCATCGTGGTCAGCGCCACGGGGAAGACCCGGTAGCTGTCGAGGCTGTGGTCCTCCAACGGATTGGAGGTGATGTTCGCCTTGGCGAAGTTTCTCTGGTTGAACTCGTCAGTATCGACGATGATGACGCCGTTCGGCTTGAGATCCTTGAGCTCTTTCTTGAGCGCCGCCGGATTCATCGCCACCAGCACATCTGGAGCATCGCCGGGCGTATGGATGTCATAGTCCGCGATCCGGACCTGGAAGGCGGACACTCCCGGCAGGGTCCCGGCGGGAGCGCGGATCTCGGCCGGGAAGTCCGGCAGCGTCGACAGGTCGTTCCCGAAAAGGGCGGACGTGTTGGTGAACTGGGTTCCGGTCAGCTGCATGCCGTCTCCGGAGTCGCCGGCGAAGCGGATGACGACCTCATCGAGCTTCTCGAGGCTGATCGCGCGCTTTTCTTTTTCTGCGACGGAGGTGCTCATGGTTGTCTCTCAGGGAGGGGTTCAAGGGCCCTCGCCAGCCAGAACGAAAAAGACCTGGCAAGAATGCCAGGTCCCAGTTTCAAGTCTTCAACAGCCCCTCCGACAGGGGCGTGTGGGCTCCCGGTCATGTGAGGACATGGTAGCACCGGGGCAAGAGGCTGTCAGCCGCACGCAGAAAGAGCAGAGCTGCCCAGGCAAGCCCGCTGTCAGGCTAGCTGCATTCCCACCTGCCCTCGTCGGTGCAATAGCAGATCCCGGGCTCGTTCGGATACTGGTTGTAGCAGACAAAAGTGTAGGTAGGGGTCGTGCACGCTTTGCCGTCGTATGTCCAGCAGCCTACGTAGGCTTGCAGAGGGTTGGGGATCACCGAAACCACTCCAGCCAGCAATCCGGCTACAACTCCCAGCTTGATCAGTCTTTTTCCCATAGTGGCTCCTCTTTTGTCACTGATAGACTTCGGGATATGCGAGATGACGCATGCACAAAGCTTAAAGAAGCTGAAAAAGTAAATCAACCGGAGACTTGACGACTCAAGCTTAACTGCACGGTGAGTAGCACCCCTTCTCCCGGAAGTTGGGAGAAGGGGCAGAAAAACGGGCGATCCTACCGTCCCGCCGCCACCTTCTGCTCTTCCTGCGCCTGGGCCTGCTTCGCCGCGGCCACCAGGTCGAAGGCGCCGCGGCGCATGCGGGCGCGCTGGGCGTCTTCCTCGGGGAAGCGGGGACGGTAGCCGAGCTGGCTCTCGTCGAAGGTGAAGGGCTTCATCAGGTCGCCCTTGCCGACGATCGACTGCTCGCGGGTGAAGTAGGCCATGTCGTAGTTGTTGCTCATGATGATGGCCTCTTCCGGGCAGGCGTCCACGCAGTAGCCGCAGAAGATGCAGCGCAGCATGTCGATCTCGTAGACGACCGGGTACTTCTCGATGTTGACGTCCGGATGCTCGCCGGCTTCGATGTGGATGCACTCGGCCGGGCAGTTCTGCGCGCACAGGTAGCAGGCGACGCAGCGCACCGAGCCGTCCGGCCGGGTCGTCAGGATGTGGTGCCCGCGGAAACGGTGGCTGTAGTTGCGCCGTTCCTCGGGATACTCGATGGTGTACATCTTCCCGCGCCCCAGGAGGTTGCGCAGGAAGTGCCGGATGGTGACCATCATGCCGCCCAGGAGCGGCAGGTAGGTCCTCTCATAGAAGCTCTGCTTGTACGGCTTCGTCTCCGTCGGATGCGGGTGCAGGACCGGCCGGCCGGTTGTCTGCGCCGTCGTCTGTTGTGCCATCGGCTGACTCATCGTTCCAGCTCTCCCGCGATGATGTTCAATCCTCCCAGGGACACGATGGAGTCGGAGAGCGACCCTCCGTTGATCAGCTGGGGGAACGTGGAAAAGATCGGGAAGCACGGCGGCCGGCAGTGCAGCCGGTACGGCTTGCCCGTGCCGTCGCTGATCGCATAGAAGCCGAGCTCGCCGTTCGCCCCTTCGACCAGCTGGTAGGTCTCGCCCGCCGGTACCTGGATGCCGTCCATGATCAGCTTGAAGTGGTAGATCATGGCCTCCATCTCGTTGTAGCAGGCTTCCTTGGAGGGTAGCGCCACGTGCGGGTCGTCCACGATGTGCGGCCCGGCGGGCATGCCGCGGTCGAGGAGCTGGCGGATGATCTGGAGCGACTGGCGGATCTCCAGCATGCGGATGCGGTAGCGGTCGTAGACGTCGCCGCCGTAGAGCACCGGCACTTCCCACTCGACCGTGTCATAGAGGTCGTAGGGGTAGGCCTTGCGGACGTCATAAGCCACACCGCTGGCGCGCAGGCAGGGGCCGGTCCAGCCCCAGTTGACCGCCTCCTCGCCCGAGATGGCGGCGATGCCCACGGAGCGGTCGAGCCAGATCCGGTTCTTGTCGACCAGCTTCTCGACGTCCTCGATGAACGGCGGGATCATCTCGAGGAGCGTCCGGCACCGCGCTTCGAAGTCCGGCGGCAGATCCTGGATCAGGCCGCCGATCCGGCAGGCGGAGACGGTCAGGCGGGCGCCGCAGACCGCCTCCAGGAGACCGTAGATCTCCTCGCGGATCTGGAACATGTACCAGAAGTTGGTCAGCGCGCCGGCATCCACCAGGGTGGTGCCGTTGCAGACGCAGTGGTCCATGATCCGCGAGAATTCGGAGAGGATCGTCCGCGCCCAGACCGCCTTCGGCGGCACCTCGACGCGCAGCATCTTCTCCACCGTCTTGCAGTAGCCGACGTTGTTGATGAACGCCGAGCAGTAGTTGAGCCGGTCCGTGTAGGGGATCACCTGCTGCCAGCTGTGGGTCTCCGCCATCTTCTCGAAGCAGCGGTGCAGATAGCCGATCTCCACGTCGGAAGCGATGATGGTCTCGCCGTCGAGCACGGCCATCAGGCGGAAGGTGCCGTGCATGGCCGGGTGGGACGGACCGATGTTGATCGTCATCCGCTCGAAGAGATCGTCCTCCCCGTCGGGAAGGTCGAAGTGCGGCTTGTAGATCTTGTCCTCGGTGAGGATCCAGCGCCGCGCCGGGTCATAGTCCTTGCGCAGGGCATGCCCCTGGAACCCCTCGTGGCAGAGGATGCGCCGCAGGTTCGGATGACCCGCGACGTGAATCCCGAACATGTCGAAGAGCTCGCGCTCGAACCAGTCGACGCCCTTCCAGACGTCGATCAGGGAGGGGACGACGGCGTCCGCCTCGCGCAGCGGAACCTTGAGGAACAGGCGGCTGTGCCGCGGGATCGAATAGAGGTTGTAGACCACGTCGAACCGCTCTTCGCGGTCCGGGTAGTCGACGCCGAAGAGGTCGGCCATGAGGTCGAGCTGCGTGGCCGGGTTGTCGCGCAGCTCGCGGGCCAGGTCGACCAGGATCTCGCGGCGGACGATCCAGGTCGGCCAGTCGGTCCCTTCCTGCGGCGTGATGCTCCCCTCGGGAAACCGGGCCCGGATCGCTTCGAGGTCCGGGCTGGTCTGGGTCTCAGGCAGTGGCGGAGCCAGCGTGGGCACCGATGGTCTCCTTTTCCGGTTCAGAATGCTGCTCCCCCTGGACGCGGGCAGCATGCTTCTTGCGGTCGCGTGCGACCTTTTCCTTGAGCTGGAGGATGCCGTAGATCAGCCCCTCCGGGGTGGGCGGGCAGCCGGGGACGTAGACGTCGACCGGGATGATCTCGTCGATCCCCTGCATCACGTGGTACGCCCGGTAGAACCCGCCCGAGCAGGCGCAGGCGCCCATCGAGATCACCCACCGCGGCTCGGCCATCTGGTCGTAGATCTTCTTGAGCACCGGGGCCATCTTGTCGTTGATGGTTCCGGCGACCAGGAGCACGTCGCTCTGCCGGGGCGAGAAGCGCACCACCTCCGACCCGAAACGGGCGACGTCGTAATGGCTGGACACCGTTCCCATGAACTCGATGGCGCAGCAGGCCGTCCCGAAGGGGAAGGGCCAGAACGAGTTGCGCTGCGCCCAATCTTCCAGGGCCTCGAACTTGGTCGTGACCCAACTGTCTCCGAGCATCTTGTTCATGTGTGAATCGCTCCTCTCCCGGGGCGTCGAGTCTATCACTTCTTCCGGCCATCTTGTGACTGCCGGTCACAAGCTTTCCAAGTGACTCAAAGGACGAGAGTTGCCCCCGCCGATTGGTCCAACGTACGGCGGGCAAGGGGCATTCCAGGCGGGCGCGACGAATTATGCTCGGAGTGGGAATATACCTCCCCCCGAGCCCGTTGTGGGCCGTGGGTTCACTCACAGTAGGCGCAGTACTACTCGCCTCGGAAGCATCTCCACAGAAGGATCCACAAGGAGTCTCGATTCATGAGAAGGTCTTTGGCGCTCTTCGCCGCCTGCTCCCTCCTCGCCTCTCTCCCCGCTCTCGCAGCGACCCCGGTCCAGCCCCTCGAACCGCAAGGCGCCGCGGCGCCCCAGGCGTCCGAGGACGTGATCACCGCCTGGTTCGTCGAGCTGAGCAGCCCGCCGCTCGCCGACGGCGGCTCTCCCGCGACCTTGGCCCAGGAGAAGCAGGCGTTCCGCGATGCGGCCCGCAAGGCGGGCGTCCAGATGAAGGAGCGCTTCAGCTACGACAAGCTGTTCAACGGTCTCTCGGTCCAGGTGAGCGCTGGCAGCCTCTCCCGCCTCAACGGCCTTGCCGGCGTCAAGAACATCTACCCGGTCGTGGCCATCGAGCGTCCGGCGACCTTCGAGGAGCAGCCCGGTGACGTGGCTGATCTGACCACGTCTCTCGCCATGGTGCAGGCCGACGTCGCCCAGAACGACCTTGGTCTGTCGGGCCAGGGCGTCCGCGTGGCGATCATGGACACCGGCATCGACATCGACCATCCGGACCTGGGCGGCTGCTTCGGACCCGGCTGCCGGGTCGAGATCGGCTATGACTTCGTCGGCAATGCCTACAACAACGACAGCGCCTCGGTAGCCTTCAACCCGGTGCCGGTGCCGGACGCGATCCCGGACGACTGCAACGGCCATGGCACGCACGTGGCGGGCATCGTGGGTGCCGACGGCGCGGTGCGCGGCGTGGCTCCCGGCGTGACCTTCGGCGCCTACCGCGTGTTCGGCTGTCAGGGCTCCACCTCCTCCGACATCATGGTCGCCGCGATGGAGCGCATCTATACGGACGGCGCCGACGTGTTGAACATGAGCATCGGCTCCTCCTTCCAGTGGCCGCAGTATCCGACCGCCCAGGCGGCGGACCGCCTGGTCCAGAAGGGGATCGTGGTCGTCACCTCGGCGGGCAACTCGGGTGCCAACGGCACCTATGCGACCGGCGCGCCGGGCGTCGGCGAGAAGGTGATCGCCACCGCCAACTTCGAGAACACCCACGTCAACCTGCCGGTCTTCACCGTCTCGCCCGACAATCAGGCGTTCCCCTACCTGCAGGCCACCGGCGCCGCGCCGGCTCCCCTCTCGGGCAGCGCGCCCCTGGCCCGCACCGGCACGGCGGCTTCGGCGGCCGATGCCTGCTCCGCTCTGCCGCCGGCCAGCCTGGTCGGCAGGGTGGCGCTGATCCGCCGCGGTACCTGCAGCTTCCAGATCAAGGCGGCCAATGCACAAAACGCCGGCGCCGCCGGGATCATCATCTACAACAACGCGAACACCGGCATCCAGAGCATCACGGTGGCCGGCCCGGTCGCGATCAACATCCCGGCGGTGTCGATCTCCCAGGCCGACGGCGTGACCCTCGACAGCCGCCTCGCCTCGGGCCTGGTGGACCTGACCTGGACACCTCAGTCGGTCAGCACGCCGAACGCCCAGGCCAACCTGGTCGCGGCCAGCAGCTCGATGGGCATCTCGCCGACTCTCAGCCTCAAGCCGGACCTCGGCGCGCCGGGCAACTTCATCCGTTCGACCTTTCCGCTGGAGGCCGGCGGCTACGCCAACCTGAGCGGCACGTCCATGGCTTCTCCTCACATGGCCGGCGCTGTGGCCCTCCTGCTCGAAGCGCGCCCGAACACGCCCCCCGCGGCCGTGCGCGATCTGTTCCAGAACTACGCTGAGCCCCACGTCTGGAGCGGCAACCCCGGCCTCGGCTTCCTCGAGCTGGTGCACCGCCAGGGCGCCGGTCTGATCCAGATCGCGGACGTGATCCGCAGCACCGTGAAGGTCGAGCCCGGCAAGCTCTCGCTCGGCGAGAGCGAGGCCGGCCCGGTCACCCGCACGCTGACGGTGAAGAACTCCGGCCCGGCCGCGGTCACCTTCTCCCTCTCGAACGAGGCGGCTCTCGCGAGCCTCGGCACCTTCACTCTCTCGTACTTCAACGCGCCTGCCACGGTGACCTGGAGCGCTCCGACGCTGACCGTGCCCGCCGGCGGCACCGGCACCATCAACGTGACCATCGCGGCGAACGCCACTCTGGCCAACAAGGCGCTCTATGGCGGCTACCTGGTGCTCACGCCTCAGGGCGGCGGCCGTGAGGTGCGCGTGCCCTACGCCGGCTTCAAGGGGGACTACCAGTCGATCCAGGTGCTCACCCCGACGGCGAACAACTTCCCCTGGCTCGCCAAGGTCAGCGCCGGCTCCCTGTTCAACCAGCCGGGTGGCGCCACCTACACCCTGCAGGGGGATGACGTCCCGTACTTCGTCATCCACTTCGACCACCAGAGCCGCGAGCTGGTCTTCGACATCATCAACGCCGACACCGGCAAGGCCTGGCACCGTGCGCTGCGGGAGGAGTATGTCCCCCGCAACAGCAGCGCGACGTCCTTCTTCACCTTCACCTGGGACGGCACCACCGTGTCGGGTGGCAAGACCTACACCGTGCCCAATGGCCGGTACGTGATGCGGGCGACCCTCCGCAAGGCTCTCGGCGACGCCGCCAACCCGGCCCACGTCGAAACCTGGCAGTCGCCGGTCATCACCATCGCCCGCCCGTAACCGGGTCGCGGCTTCCTGCTCCCTCCAGGCCGGCGGACACTGTCCGCCGGCCCCTTTTTTTGGAATGCTCCACCTGGTATGATCCAAAGGTTCACGTCTGATGCCGTTCGTGTGGGGTTTGTTCTGATGTAACCTTGCGGTTTACGATTGATCAGTATCGGATTCTTTCCGCCTTCCCCAGCTCCCCGCTCGACCGGGCTCTGTCCTCTTCGGCAGTCTCGACAGCATCTGAGCTGTCGTTTTGTTATCCCACCTTCCCTGGAAGGATCTCTGAGATCCAAGAAGAGGAGCCTTTGTCCATGAAAAGATCATTGCTGCTCATCGTCCTGGCCCTGCTCGCCACCGTTCGTGCGACCATGGCAGGACCCGTCCAACCCAACAATCCGACCACCTCTCAAGTCTCCGAAGGAGCCGAGGACAGGACATCCGCCTGGTTCGTCGAGCTCAACGGAGCTCCGCGCGCTTCCGGCGGGCAGGCCACCAACCTGGCCGCCGAGAAGAAGGCTTTCCGCGACGCCGCCAAGGAGCTGGGCGTCCAGATGAAGGAGCGCTTCAGCTATGACACGCTGTTCAACGGTCTTTCGGTCGAGGTGAGCGGCACCGGTCTCTCCAAGCTCACCCAGCTGCCGGGGGTCAAGAACGTCTACCCGGTCGTCGCCATGGACAAGCCGGAGCCGGCCGAGGACGGGACGGGCGAAGCTCTCGACCTGGCGACCTCGCTCGCCATGGTGCAGGCCGACATCGCCCAGAGCGGTCTCGGCCTGACCGGCCAGGGCGTGCTGGTGGCGATCATGGACACCGGCATCGACATCGACCATCCCGACCTCGGCGGCTGCTTCGGGCCGGGGTGCCGCATCGCCATGGGCTGGGATTTCGTCGGGGACGCCTACAACAACGACAGCACCTCGCCGGCTTACAACCCGGTGCCGACGCCGGACGCGATCCCGGATGACTGCAACGGCCACGGCTCGCACGTGGCGGGCATCGTCGGCGCCAACGGCGCGGTGCGCGGCGTCGCCCCCGGGGTGACCTACGGCGCCTACCGGGTCTTCGGCTGCCAGGGCTCCACCTCCTCCGACATCATGGTCGCCGCCATGGAGCGCCTCTACAACGATGGCGCCCAGGTCCTCAACATGAGCATCGGCTCGTCGTTCCAGTGGCCGCAGTACCCGACGGCCCAAGCCGCGGACCGGCTGGCGGAGCGGGGCGTCGTAGTTGTCACCTCCGCCGGCAACTCCGGCGCCAATGGAATGTATGCGGTCGGCGCTCCGGGCGTCGGCGACAAGGTGTTCGCCACCGCCAACTTCCAGAACACCCACGTCAATCTGCCGGCCTTCAGCATCACGCCGGACAACCTGGCGATCGGCTATTCGCAGGCGACCGGGGCTCTGGCCGCTCCGCTCTCCGGGAGCTCTCCGATGGCCCGCACCGGCACGGTGGCGAGCTTGAATGACGCGTGCAACGCGGTCGCCCCGCCGGCGGGCAGCCTGCTCGGCAAGGTGGCGCTGATCCGCCGCGGTACCTGCCCCTTCAACGAAAAGGTGGCCAACGCCCAGAACGCCGGCGCCATCGGCGTGGTGATCTACAACAACGCGGCCGGCGGTCCCCCGAGCATCACGGTGGTCGGGCCGGCGGCGATCACCGTCCCGGTGGTGGCGATCTCCAACGTGGACGGCGCGACGATCAACGGGCGTCTGGCCTCCGGTCCGGTGACAATGACCTGGACGACCCAGACGCTTTCCACGCCCAACTCCCTGGCGAACCTGATCTCGACCAGCAGCTCGCACGGCGTCTCTCCGACGCTCAGCCTGAAGCCGGACATCGGCGCGCCGGGCAACTTCATCCGCTCGACGTTCCCGCTCGAGCTCGGCGGCTACGGCAACTTGAGCGGTACCTCGATGGCCTCGCCGCACGTGGCGGGTGCCGCGGCGCTCCTCCTCGAGGCGCGGCCGGGCACGACTCCGGCCGAGGTGCTCTCGATCTTCCAGAACTACGCCTCGCCGCGCCTGTGGAACGGCAACCCCGGCCTGGGCTTCCTCGAAATGACGCACCGGCAGGGCGCCGGCATGCTGCAGATCGTGGACTCCATCCAGGGCACCGCCCACGTGGAGCCCGGCAAGCTGTCCCTCGGCGAAAGCCAGTTCGGCCCCGCCATCCGCACGCTGACCGTGACCAACAACGGCTCCAGCGCGGTGACCTTCTCGCTGTCGCATGAGCCGGCCCTGGCGACCACCGGGACCTTCACGATCGCCTACTTCAACGCGCCGGCTACGGTAGCCTGGAGCGCCCCGTCGCTGACCGTGCCCGCGGGCGGCACCGGAAGCCTCGACGTGACCATCACGCCGGACTCCACGTTGGCCAACAAGGCGCTCTATGGCGGATATCTGGTGCTCACACCGCAGGGCGGCGGCCGCGAGGTGCGGGTGCCCTACGCCGGCTTCAAGGGCGACTACCAGACGATCCAGGCGCTCGTGCCCACGGCCAACGGATTCCCCTGGCTGGCCAAGCTGGTGGGCAGCTCGTATTTCAACCAGGCGGCTGGCGCGACCTACACGCTCCAGGCGGGCGACATCCCGTACTTCCTCATCCACTTCGAGCACCAGGTGCAGCGCCTGGAGATGGAAGTCCGGGACACGGCCACGGGCCAGCCGGTCCACCCCGTCTTCCACAACATGTACGAGGAGGACTTCCTGCCGCGGAACAGCACGGCGACAGGCTTCTTCGCCTTCTCGTGGGACGGCACCCGCCTGCACAGCGAGGGCAACAAGCTGAAGGTCAAGGAAGTGCCGGACGGCCAGTACGTCATCGTGGTCAAGGCGCTCAAGGCGCTGGGCGATGCGAACAACCCGGCCCATTGGGAGACCTGGACCTCGCCGGTCGTGACGCTCGACCGGCCGTAAGAGAAGGCCCTCACCCCCGGCCCCTCTCCCGCAAGCGGGAGAGGGGAGAACAGCAAAGGCTCCCATCCCAGGGAGCCTTTTTCTTTTCTTGTCTTTGCTTTGCACCCCTCTCCCGCTCGCGGGAGAGGGGCCGGGGGTGAGGGCCGCTCTACGACGCCGGAGCCGACGGCGCCGTGCCGCGGTCGACCTCGGCGGGAAGGAGGACGTCGCCCTGCGCGGCGTTGACCGACTCGCGCAGCGATTCGAGCTGGCGCAGGTGCTCCTTCTGTGCGGCTACGACCCGCAGCAAGACGTCGGCCGTCGCCTGGTCCACGTCGCGGATCATCTTGGGATAGAGAGCGTCGTTCTCGTAGCGCTCCTCGGAGATGGCGTTGCCGAGGTCGGCCTCGAGCGTCTGGAGCTGGCCCGCCGCGTCCAGGAGGTCGACGGCGAGGCGGTCCTTCTCGGCAGCCAGGCGCAGCCAGTGCCGCGCGAGATTCGGCAAGCCTTCCCGCTCGGCGCGGGTGGCATAGGCACGGCAGCGGGCGGCGCTGGCGGCCTCCGCGGTGAAAGCGGTCTTCAGGTGCTCCTGGGAACGGGGAATCCTCGACACGGTATCCTCTCCTGTGCGCTAAGATGGCCGGGCAGTCTCATCTGCGAGGCCGGGTCTGCCCGATGCGTGGCAATTCTATGCGAGACGCGGCAGCCATCCAACCAGCCAAGGCAAAACCTCGCCCCTCGTCCTTCCGTAGTGACTTTCGGGGACGGCCTCACCCGTCCCGGACTCTTTCGTGAAAAAACTCTCCCGCCGCTTTACCCTCATTGCCTCGATCGGCGCGACCCTCGCGCTCATCGTCTCCTTCCTGCATGTCCCCGTGCTCAGCGTCATCGCTCGGGTCCTGCTGGCCGGGTTCGTGGTCGGCTTCTCGCTCTGGCTGCTCTGGAAGCTGTACCGGGCCTTCCTCTATAAGGTCGGCCGCCGGCTCGCTTTCTCCTACTTCCTGATCGGCGTCCTGCCGATCCCGCTCGTGCTCCTCCTCCTCGGCGTGGTGTCCTACATCCTCGCGGGGTTCTTCCTGGGCCATCTCTACCGCGATGCGGTCGACGAGGTGCAGCGCGATCTGCAGACCGCGGCGCGGCTCCAGCTCCAGAAGATCGACCGCGCGCATCCGGCTCCCGCTGCGGCAGAGCCGGGGATCGTCTTCGCCTGGTATCAGAACGGCCGCCAGGTCGCGGGCGACCCGCGGCTGCCCGCCCGCTGGCCCGCCTGGGTCGCGGCCCGCGACCTGGCCGGAGATACCCACGAGGACCGCGAAGCCGCCCAGCGGTTCTTCGCCGGGGCAGGCAACCTGCCGACCCTGATCGCGGCAGCCTCCGGCGATCCCGGCGGCCACAGCGGCGTCCTCGCCCTCTACACCGGCAACCTCAACCGGGAGATCAGCCGGCGCAGCGATCTCTGGGTGGAGATCGACCGGACGGAAGACCTGGGCTCGAGTGTCCAGATCGGCGTCGGCGACAGAGCTCTGCGCCTGCGCCGCATCCGGCGCGAGGCGCATGCCGGCGAGGCGGAGAAGTTCTTCAAACGGTTCTCGCGGGGAGAGAAGTACTGGGACGACCCGCTCCTCTGGTGGGCGGAGGTCTCGGGCCCCCTCCTCGACCCGGCGACCGGCCGGGTGCTCTCCCGGCGTCTCAACGCCACCCTGAACGGCACGCCACGGACGGTTCTCCGCCACCTCTTCTCCAGCTCCAGCGAGCTCGAGTCCGGGGTCTGGGCCTCCCTGTTCTTCTTCGCGATCCTGCTGTTCGACGTCTATCTCATCGCGGCCATCATGGCGATCTACATGATCGTGGGCCTCTCTCGGGCGGTGAACCGGTTGAGCCGGGCGACGGCCGCGGTGCGCTCCGGGAACTTCGGCCTGCGCATCCCGGTGCGCCGGCGCGACCAGTTGGGAGACCTCCAGCGCTCCTTCAACGAGATGTCGGCGGACCTCCAGTCGCTGGTGGCCGCGGCGGCCCAGAAGGAGGTCCTGGAGAAGGAGCTGGCCATCGCCCGCGACCTCCAGAAGAGCCTGATCCCCTCCAACCTGCCCATCCGCGAGGGGGTGGAGTTCGCCACTCTCTTCGAGCCGAGCGCGGCGATCGGCGGCGACTACTTCGACGTGCTGCGCCTCTCGGAGGACGAGCTGGCCGTGATCATCGCCGACGTCTCGGGGCACGGCCTGTCGAGCGGCCTGCGCATGGCGATGGTCAAGGCGGCGCTGCTCATCCTGGTCGAGGAGACGAACGAGCCCGAAGAGATCTTCCGGCGGCTGGACCGCGTCGTGCGCGACGGCCGCGCCTTCGTCACTGCGACCCTCGGGCTGATCAACCTCGCGACCGGCACGCTCCGCCTGCTGAACGCCGGCCATCCGCCGACCTACCTGATCCGGCGCGGCGAGGCGCGGGAGATCCTCCTGCCCAGCTCACCCCTCGGCGGCCTGGGGAGGACGTACGGCCACGAGACCGTGGCCCTGGAGCGCGGGGACGTGGTGGTCTGGCTGTCGGACGGGCTCATCGAAGCCGCCAACGCCGCGGGCGATCCCTTCGGCTACGAAACGGTGCTGCAAACGCTCCAGGGGTTCCCTGACGACGTCAGCGCGGCGGACGTACGGAACCGGCTCCTCGCCGGAGTCGAGCGCCACGTGGGCTCGCAACCGCCGGGGGACGACCGGACGCTGATGGTGATGCGGTGGCGGGGGCGGGCCTAGATCTCGGAGATCGTCAGCCCCAGCGTTCCGAAGATCCGCTTCACATAGTTGCGGGTCTCTTTGTAAGGGGGGATGCCCTGGTAGCGGACGACCGCGTTCTCGCCCGCGTTGTAGGCGGCGAGGACCTTGGCGAGGTCGTTGGGGAACTGGTCGAGGAGCCAGCTCAGGTAGCGGACGCCGGCCTCCAGGTTGTGCTCCGGCTCGAAAAGGTGCTCCTTGCGGACGCCGAAGCGGATGGCCGTGGCGGGCATGAGCTGCATGAGACCGCGGGCGCCCTTGTGGGAGACCGCCCGCCGGTTGCCCGCCGACTCCTGGCGAATCAGGGCCGCGACGATCTGCGGATTGACCGCGTGGCGCTTGGCGACCTCATAGATGAGGGTGCCGTAGGGACCTTCGGGCACCGGCTGATCCTCGGCGAAGCGCAGCGGGATCGGGGGCGCCGGAGCATCGGCCACGGCCGCCTCCACCTCGTCCACCGGCGGCGCGGGAACCACCTCGTCGTCCACCACCCGCTCGACCCGCTCGATGGGGACTGTCATCCGTCCGCCGAACGAGAGGGTGATCCAGGCCTGCTCCCCCACCGCCTCGTAGCCCTTCACCTTGAGCACGTTGCCGTCGGTGAGCACGACCAGCTCCGCCCGGGCCGGAACGGCACCGAGCAGACCGGCTCCCAGGGGAGCAAACGCGAGAAGGAGAAGGGGACGGCGAAGTCTCATGCTGCGAAAGCCTCCAATGCCAGCGCCGACTATTCTACGGACAAAGCCCCAGGATCGCCTATCCCCTGAACCCGCCCGGAGCTGCCGGGTATTCCGGAAAAGGCTCAAAAAGGAGGGGCCGCCCCGGAATGGGGGCGGCCCCTCCCGGCCGGTGCTCGACCTGCTCTACTGCGTGTAGCAGTAGCGGGTGTGGCCGTCGGTGCACTGCGAGAAGCTGATGGTGTAGCCGCCTGGCGAGACAACCGTCCGCTTGCACTGGGGTCCGCCGTAGAAGGTGAACTCCCAGGTGGTGAATCCGTAGAGGTCCGTCGCCGGCTTGGCCCAGGTCGCCTTGTAATTTTCCCAGGTGCTGCCGTCGGGGAGCAGGAAGTGCTCGAACGTATAGAGGATCTCCGTGCTGCTCCCGGGCCGCTTTTCCCACCAGGAGAGCCCCGGATCTTTCGCGGGACCCGAATAGTTGGTGTAGTCGCAGACGTAGATCTTGAACATCTGCGGCTCCGAATGGGCGTAGGCCGAGGTCGCGGCGGTGATGGCGAACAACAGAGCGAACAAAACGATCTTCTTCATGACTCCCTCTCCTTGCCAGGGTCTGGCGGTTTGTCGTGACCCGCGGTCACGTCGTGTGCGCCCGCCGTCAGGGGCAAGGGAGTTGCCAGGTGAAAACCCGAGCAGAATCAAGCTGTTGAAAAAAATGCCGCTCCCAGGAACGGGATCGGCCCAGGAATCCGATCTCATCTCGTCCCAAAAGCGGGACGACGCCTCAGGGCTCGATTCCCAGCTCCTTCAGCTTGCGGTACCACGTGGTGCGGGAGACGCCCAGGAGCGCCATGGCGCGGGCGGCATCTCCTCCCGTAGCGGCGAGGGCCACGGCGAAGGCCTCCCGCTCGGCCCGCTGTACCACCTCGTCGAGAGTCAAAGAGACAGCCGGCGACGCGCTCTCCCCGGGGGGGTGGCGGACGCGCTCCGACAGGTGCTGCAGGTCGAGAGCCTCGCCCGGTTCCAGGAGGAGCGCCGCCTTGGCGATCTCGTTCTGAAGCTCGCGCACGTTCCCCAGCCAGGGATAGCGGACCAGGGCGCCCAAAGCCGCACGGGTGATGCCGGGGCTGGCGATGCCGTTCTTCTCGATCTCGCGGTGGAAGAAGCGGGCGGCGAGCCCGGGGATCTCCTCCCGCCGCTCGCGCAAGGGAGGAAGCTTCACCTGAAAGGCGGCGAGACGGTGGAAGAGGTCGCGCCGGAAGCCTCCTTCCTCCACCAGGACCTCCAGGTCCCGGTTGGTGGCCGCGACGAACCGGACGTCCACCGCGACGGGCGCGCGCCCGCCGACCCGGAACAGGCTGGTGTTCTCGAGAACCCGCAGCACCTTGGCCTGGGTCTCGGGCGCCATGTCGCCCACCTCGTCGAGGAACACGGTGCCGCCGCTCCCCCGCTCCAGCAGCCCGGGGCGGGCCTCGACGCCGGTCGCCACGCCCTTCTCGATGCCGAACAGCTCGGCTTCCAGCAGCTCGCGCGGGAGGGCCGCGCAGTTGACCGCCAGGAAGGGACCGGACGCGCGGCGCGAACGGCCGTGGACCCAGCGCGCCAGCACCTCTTTGCCGGCACCTGACTCTCCGAGGATCAAAACCGGAACGTCGCCCCGCGCCACCTTGCCGGCCTGGCGGTAGATGCGGGTCATCTCGGGGCCCAGACCGGGCGGAGCCTCCGGTGCCGCGTGATCGGACCGATCCGACCGATCCGTTCGATCCGTCCGATCACGCCAGCCGCCCCAGCGCGCCGGCAGGGCGTCGAGCAAACCGAGGGCGAGCCGGAAGAGCGGAGCGAGCGGCGCCAGGGTCACCGTGCCCGGAGCCCGCAGGCGGACCTTCCAACCGCCGGTCCCCTCCACCTCCAGGCTCTCCGTGGCCTTGGGCACCCGGTGCGCGGTCGAGGCGGCGGCCACGACCGCCTCGCTTCCCGAGGCCGACCGCAGGATCTCGACGCGGCCGAGGGGAAGCACCTCGATCCACCGCTCGGCCAGGGCGACGGCGATCTCCTCGCGGCGCACCGGCTCTCCGAGGAGCGGCAGCAGAACTTCTTCGAGGCTCTCGGCCAGACGCTCGACCGGGTGGAGGCCCACCGTCGTCGGAGCCCGGCCGGCCTTCCCCGGAGCTGCCGCGGTCTGCGGTGGCTCCAGGAGAATGTCCGAGCGCGACGGGTCCGCGGGCTGGAGCAGAGCCTGGATCGACCCGAACGCGATCACCGTGAACCCGGCCACCGCCGCCTCGCGAACCGGCCGGCCCGCCACGAAGGTGCCGTTCTTGGACCCGAGATCGGTGACCACCACCCCGCCGTCGGCCAGCACCTTGAGCTGGGCATGCCGCCGAGACACCCCCGGCAGATCGAGGCTGACGGCCGCCTCGGGCGCCGATCCCACGAGATGCTCCCCGACCGGCAGATGGAACCGGCGCAGCGAGGAGCCGTCCTGAAGCAGGACCTTCAGGGTATAGGCGGCGCCGCTCATGACCGCGGGTGGAACCGGTCGTACATCGATTTCAAACGCTGCTGGTGAATGTGTGTGTAGATCTGCGTGGTCGAGATGTCCGCATGGCCGAGCATACTCTGGACCGCCCGCAGGTCGGCGCCGTGCTCCAGCAGATGGGTGGCGAAGCTGTGGCGGAGGACGTGAGGGGAGAGATTGCGAATCCCCGCCTGCACCCCGTAGGCCTTGAGATTCTTCCAGAAACCCATCCGGGTCATCGGTTCCCCGGCATAGTTGACGAAGACCGCCTGGTGGCGCCCCTTGGAGACCTGCGGCCGGACGTCGCGCAGCCAGCGCTTCACCCATTCCTCCGCGCTTTCGCCCACGGGTACGATCCGCTCCTTGCTCCCCTTGCCGAAGGCCACCAGGAACCCGGACTCCAGGCGGAGCTGCGGGAGCTGGAGCCCGACCAGCTCGCTGACCCGGAGCCCGGTCGCGTAGAGCAGCTCCAGCATGGCGCGGTCGCGCAGACCGAGCGGCGTGGTGACGTCCGGCGCCGCAAGCAGCGACTCCACCTGGCTTTCCGACAAGACTTTAGGCAGGGTCCGCCCGAGCCGGGGAGGGAGCAGATTGACCGCCGGGTTGTCCGCCCGCTCGCCGAGGACCACCAGGTTTTCGTAGAAGCCGCGGATCGCCGACAGGGCGCGGCTGATCGAGCGCGGCGACAGACCCTGGACCCGCAGGTCGCGCAGATGGCCGGCGAGGGCAGGCGGCGGCGCGGTGAGCAGGTCGCCCCCGCGCTTCGCCAGCGCCTCGCCGAGCCGGGTCAGGTCGTTGCGGTAGCCCGCGACCGTGTTGGCGGAGAGCCCGCGCTCGACAGCGAGGCCCTCGAGATAGCGCTCGAGGACCCGTTGCCAAAGAGACCTCACCCCCTGGCCCCCTCTCCCATCGCCCCCCCTTCCCCCGGGAGAGGGGGAACCCCCACCCGTTCAAGATCACGGCCTTTTGGGTGGTGGCGCCCCCTCTCCCGGTCGGCGGGGGGGCGACGGGAGAGGGGGTCGGGGGGTGAGGTCAAGGCAGCGCGCGCGGCCGCGGCTCTCCCGGCGTCAACCCACGGGTGCGGCAGATCCCCAGGATTTCCTCGTCCTTCAGAATGCAGTCGGCGCCCTTGGCTTTCTGGAAGATCTCCTGGACCAGGTCCGGAGAGGCCTCGATGCCGCGCTCCTGGAGCCAGTAGACGACGTTCGACTCGCCGCTCATCGGCCCGACCTCGATGAGCTGACGGCGGCCGATCATGCTCGCCGGCACCGAGGAGTAGACGCGATCGGCCAGCCAGTCCTCGCCACGCGCCCGCGCCTTGATGATCGCCGCCGCGTGCACGCCCGTGCCCGTACGGAACGCATCGCGCCCCACCACCGGATAGTTGTCCGGCAGCGGCACGCCGGTCGTGTCGGCGACCAGTTGGCAGTATTCCCCCAGCCGGTGGAGGTCGCGGTTGATCCAGCCGAGGAGCTGCATGTTGACCAGCAGCAGGTCGATCGGACAGTTGCCGACCCGCTCGCCGATGCCCACCGCCGTGCCGTGCAGCCGGTCGGCGCCGGCCTCGGCCGCGGACAGCGCATTGATGACCGAGAGTCCCCGGTCCTTGTGACCGTGCCAGTCGACCTTCACGTCCTCGCCCGTGGCGTCCACCACCTCGCGGATGAAGCGGATCACGTTGCGCGCGCCGTTCGGCGTCGAATGCCCCACCGTGTCGGCCACGCAGACGCGGCGCGCTCCGGCCTCCACCGCCTCGGTGTAGAGGCGGCGCAGGTCCTCCGGCGCGGCGCGGGTCGTGTCCTCGGTGACGTACATGACCGGCAGCCCCTCCTTGACTCCGAGCTCGACCGCTTCGCGCGTGAGCTTGAGCATCCGGTCGAGCGTCCACCCCTCGGAGTACTGGCGGATCGGCGACGAGCCGATGAAACAGGCCACCTCGATCGGGATGCCGACCTTTTGGGACACGTCCACGATCGGCAGGATGTCGGCGGCCACCGTACGGGCGGCGCAGTTCGGGGAGATCGGCAGCTTGTGCTCGACGATCTCGCGGGCGAGGATCTCCACGTCCCGCTTGACGTGCGGTCCGGCACCGGGGAGGCCGATGTCGGCGCTCTCGATGCCGAGCTCCGCGATCATGTGCAGGATGCGGACCTTGTCCTCGATCGAAGGCGAATGGACGGAGGGGGACTGGAGCCCGTCGCGCAGGGTCTCGTCGTCCAGCTCCACCCGTCCCCGGGCCGGCCGGAGGTCCCCGTCGCCCGCGCGGTTCCAGTCATAGATCAGGTCTGATTCTTTCAGCTTCGTCTTCAACTTCATGTTTTCATCACCGAAGCGGAAATCGAGCGCGCAAGCAGGTCGCCAACCTGCGACGTGGTGAGGGAGCCCCCCAGGTCCGGAGTCGTCTGCCCTTCGCGGACCGCCTGCGCCACCGCCTCTTCCAGAGCGCGGGCCGCCTCGGTATGACCGAGAGTCTCGAGCATCAGGGCCGACGAGAGCACCGCGCCCATGGGGTTGGCACGGCCGGTGCCGGCGTACTTCGGGGCGGAGCCGTGGACCGGCTCGAACATCGACGTCTGGCCGGGATGGAGATTGGCGGACGCCGCCATACCCAGACCGCCCTGGAACGCGGCCGCCAGGTCCGTGATGATGTCGCCGAACATGTTGTTGGTCACGATCACGTCGAGGGTCTCGGGCTTCAACACCATCTGCATGGTCAGAGCGTCCACAAACATGTGGCGCCTCTCGATCTGCGGATAGTCGCCGGCCACCTCGGCGAAGACGCGCTGCCAGAGGTCGTGGCCATAGCGCATCACGTTCGACTTGTCGGCCATCAGGACCTCGCGCCGGCCGTGCTTCACGGCATAGTCGAACGCGGCGCGGATGATCCGCTCCACCCCTTTGCGGGTGTGGAGCTCCTCCTGGACGGCGATCTCGTCGGCCGTTCCCTTCTTGAAGTTGCCCCCGATGTTGACGTAGGCGCCTTCCGTGTTCTCGCGGAAGACGACGAAATCGATGTCCTTCTCGGTGCGGTCCTTCAAGGGGCAGAGGCGGCGATCGTACAGCTTGACGGGGCGGAGGTTGATGTACAGGTCCATCCCGAAGCGGATGCCCAGGAGGATATCGGCGGCGTGCTTCATGTCGGGCACCCGCGGATCGCCGTAGGCGCCGATAAAAATGGCGGCGTAGTTCTTCCGGAAATCGTCGAGAGCTCCGGCCGGGAGCGTCTCGCCGGTGGCGAGATAGCGGTCGGCGTCCCAGTCGAGCTGGACCATCTCGAGGGGGAGGTCCCAGACCTCGGCGGCGGCGGACAGGACCTTGACGGCCTCGGCCGTGACGTCCTTGCCAATGCCGTCCCCCGGGAGCACGGCAATACGTTGGGAGGAGCTCTGGCTCATGGGCGGGATGCTAACACGCAACCCGCTGCCTCTCGGGAGGTGCCCGCTCCACCTCCTTGGGCCGGAAGACTCCGCTGCGCAGCACCGGAGCCGCCACCCGGCCCGCCGCCGGAGAGGGGACGCTCGGCGCCATCTGGAGCTGGGGGACGAGACCGAGCTCGAAGACGAAGGGGACCTCCGGACAGAGCCAGGCCGAGTGGACCGCCGGCCAGGCCGGGGACGAGCCGTTCTGGTCGATGGGGAGCCAGGGACGCAGGATGTTGTCTCCCCGGAGCTCGGCGCGCACCGGCCAGCAGGCGGCCTGGGGGACGCCGGCCTCGATGCGGTGCAGGGCGCTGGAGCCCTCGACATAGCCGCGCGGCCGTTCCTGAAAATAGCGCACCGTCTGCTCCCAGTTGCCGAGGCGAGGTCCCTCCCCCACCTGCGGGCTGTCCTGCCAGGCGCGCACCTTGAGAGCCCCGTGGCGGGCGATCTTCCACGTCCACGGGCCGCCATGCCCCGGGCTCCGGGACGGGCGCGGAAAGTCGAGGCGGGCCCGCGACGCCGGCTGATGGGTGAACAGCCGCACCCCAGGGGTGACCCAGGCCGGCATCAGCATCCGCCGGAAGAGGACCGAAGGGACTCCTTGGGCGTCGAGCACATAGAGGCGCAGGTCGAGCTGGGGATAGCCGACGCGGAGGATCGGGAGCGAGGCGAAATGGACCGCGTCCTGATGGAACAGCAGGGCCGAAGCGAAGACGTAATCGCGGCCCTGCCAGGCGTGGAGCTGGTAGCGCAGCGGCGATGGCAGATCCGGCAGCTCTTCCGCGGGAAGAGCCCAATTCAGATAGAGGCAGTCACGCACCGTCATCCGCAACAGCATGCTCGATGTTCCTCCAGCGCCGCCCTGCCTCCCCCGGCACACACACGGCCACCTGCTGAAACCATAGCGTGGGACAGGGCGGGCCGCAAGAGAGGGGGGGGAACACGGACGAGCACAGACCCGCACGGACGAGCACGGACAGGAGCGGCTCGTCTTTGAGTCCCTGTTCGTCCGTGTCCGTCCGTGTCTGTCCGTGTTCTTTTTAAATCCCCAGCTGGTTCATCCGCTGGAGGAGCCCCTTCTTCGAGACCTCCAGGCGGACGACCATGGCGTTCAAGTCGCCGCCGCAGAGCTCGCGCGCCTCCAGGATCTCGGCCCGGCTCAGGTCGGCCGCCTTGCGGATGCCCGGGAACTTGTCCATCAGGAGATAGAGGGCGGGACGGGAGACGCCGAGATGGGCGGCCGCCGCCTTGATCTCCCACTGGCTCGCCCGCAGCGCGTCCAGGAGCTCGCTTTCGCCGACCTCGGACGGGGACCGGTAGACGGCGGCCTGCGCCCGGCGGCGCGGCGGCTCGGCGGCTGGCGCAACCGCCGCCGCGGCCGGCTCGGCTTCCAGGGCGTCCGGCTGGGTCGCCTCGCGCAGGAGGCGCTCCAGCAGGGGGCCGACCTGCATGGTCTCGGCGGCGCGGCTGTCCACCACGATCTGGCGGACCGCGTTGCGGAGCTGCCGGACGTTGCCCGGCCAGGGATGGCGCACGAGCCGGGCCACGATGGAGGCCGGCAGCCAGGACGGGTCCGTCCCTTCCGGCGGATCGAGGCGGCGCTCCTCGCCCATCGCGCGCAGCTCCTCCCGCAGGAAATGGAAGAAGAGGAGGCCGAAGTCCTCGCGCCGCTCGCGCAGGGGCGGCAGATACATCTCGTAGCCGGACAGGCGGTGGAGCAGCGGCGCCCGGAAGCGCCCGTCCTCGATCGCCTTCTCCAGGTCGGCGTCGGTCGCCGCGATCAGGCGGACGTCGACCTTCTGGGCATCCGAGCCGCCGACCCGCTGGACCTCGCCGGTCTCCAGGACGCGCAGCAGGAGGACCTGCGCCTCCAACGGCGACTCGCCGATCTCGTCGAGGAACAGGGTGCCGCCGTGGGCGCGCTGGAAGTACCCGGCCTGGTCGCGCACCGCGCCGGTGAACGAGCCCTTGACCGATCCGAACAGCTCCGAGGTCGCCAGGGTGGCCGGAATCGCGCCCATGTTGACGCACAGGCAGACGGCGCCGCGGCGGCGGCTGGCCTGGTGGATGGCGCGTGCCGCCAGCTCCTTGCCCGTGCCGGTCTCGCCGCGGATCAGCACCGGCATTTCGAGGTCGGCGACGCGGCGGATCTCGTTGCGGACGCGGAGCATGACCTCGCTCTCGCCGATCAGGCCCAGGCTGGGCGGGGCCGTGAACGGCGTCGAGGAGATGGTGTGGAGGTAGAGCACCACCCGCTCCGCCAGCTCCAGGACGACGCCGCGCTGCACCTCGGCGGCCGACAGCTCCCGGCCCTCCGGCACCCAGACGCCGTCGATCGACAGACGGGTCCGGCTCCCCGCCACCTCGACGGTGCAGGAACCGGGCTCGCTTCCCGCGGCGATCCGCAGCGGGCTGCGGCTGAGGTGGAGGTCCCCCAGAGGCCGGAGATCCGCGCTGCCGGGGGCCGAGAACCCGGGCTCGTTCCGGGAGAGGAGCACCACGCGCCGGCTGGCGAGCTCGCCCAGGAGCGCCCGCTCCCCGACCCGCCGCGCGTCAGGATGGAAGAGGATGGTGAGCGCCGGGAGGCGCGAGCGCGCGCGCCTCCTGCGGTCCCCCTCCGGCGCCTGGTTGCCCCCCCATGCCGGATGGGGGACCGTGAGCTCGCAGGTTTCTTCTGCCATTGCGGTCAGTGTAACGAGGGGGGACTGTAGAGGGCAAGGAAAGAAAAAGGGCCCTCCCCGAAGGGAGGGCCGGGAGGGGCCGGGTTCCAGGCCGGCTTCGAAGACGGATTCCGGGGTGTCAGTTGAGCGGGCACCCCAGGTTGTTGTCCTTGTCCAGATCCGAGGCGAGACCGATCATCAGGTCGCGGTTGCCGCTCGCCAGGGCGGCGTCCACGTCGCCGATGATGCCGGCCGCCGTCCGCGGGAAGTCCACGCCGGGGTGCGCGGCGTTGAGCAGCGAGGCGGTCGCCGCCCGGAGCAGGTTGCCCACCCCGCCCTCGACGGTCGGGCCGCCCTGGAAGCTCAGCGCGTTGAGCAGGGGGGCGGAGCCGAACGACGGGTACAGGGAGGCTTCGGAGAACACGCTCTGCACCTTCTGGCTCGTCGAGTAGCCGGACGCCGGCCAGGAATCCTCGTGGTTCTTCCAGTAGCCGGGCGTGCAGCCCTGGTCGCCGGTCGGCGGCGGCTCGATCCCGAAGTAGTGGCTGGGATCGTTGTCGGTGACCTGATTGCCGTCGGGGTCCTTGGCCGTAGCCGTGCCGAGGTTGGCGTACTGGCCCTTCTGCGCCGTACCGTGGCCCGTGCAGGTCATCGTCTCCTTGACGGCGAGGGAGGTCTTGGGGCAGCTCACCGCCACGCCCTGGTCGTCGACCACCTTGACGTTGGTCAGCGCGGCCTGGCCGGTGTTCGTGACGATGTACTCCCAGAGGACCGGAGCGCCGACCAGGATCTCGGGACCCTTGGGGGTGTCGGCGTCCTGCCCGTTGGTGTGCTTCTCGATGTCGATGGAGGCCGGCTTCGGCGGCTCGACCCCGAAGTAGTGGCTGGGATCGCTGTCGGTGGCCGGATTGTTGTCGGGATCCTTGGCGGTGACCGTGCCGAGGTTGGCATACTGGCCCTTCTGCGCCGTGCCGTGGCCCGTGCAGGTCATCGACTCACCCTTCTCCAGGGTCGTCTTCGGGCAGCTCACCGCCACCCCCTGGTCATCGACCACCTTGACGCTGACCAGCCGGGTCCCACCGATGTTGGTGACGATGTACTCCCAGAGGACCGGGGCGCCGACCAGGATCTCCGGACCTTTCGGGGTATCGGCGTCCTGCCCGTTGGTGTGCTTCTCGATGTCGACGTCGGGGCCCGGCGGGTCGTCCGGCGGGGAGACGTAGTGGCTGGCGTCCTCGTCGCGGACCGTCTTGCCGCAGGTGGTCTCGCCGGCCGCGGTACCGACGTTGCGGTACTGTCCCGCGACGGCCTTGCCGGTCTTGGTGCAGGTCATAGACTCGCCGGGGCGCAGCGAGCGCTTCGGGCAGCTCACGGAGCCCTCGCGGTCGTCGTCGACCTTGATCCCGGAGAGCGCCACCTCGCCGGTGTTCTTCACGACGTACGTCCAGGTGACCGTAGAGCCGACCGGGACCTTCGGGCCGGGCTCCGTGTCGGCGTCCTCGCCGTTGGTGAGCTTCTCGAGGTCGATCGAAGCGGCCGCCTCGCCGAAGTAGTGGCTCGGGTCGTCGTCCGAGACCTGCACGCCGTCCCGCGTCTGAGCGGTGACCGTGCCGAGGTTGGAGTACTGGCAGGCGACCGCCGTGCCATGGCCGGTGCAGGTCATCGACTCCCCCTTCTTGAGGGAGGTCTTGGGGCAGGTCACCGCGACGCCCTGGTCATCCTGCACCTCGATGTCGGTCAGCTCGACGTTGCCCGTGTTGAGGACCAGATACTCCCAGAGCACCGGAGAGCCCACCGCGATCGAGGGGCCCGGCGGAACATTCGCATCCTCGCCGTTGGTGAGCTTGGTGATCTTGATGCCCGGGCCGTCCGACGAGCCGACGGGGAGGCACCAGGTCCGCAGGAGAGCGGCGCCGTTGCTGCGCGAGCGATAGCGGACGGCGACGAAGGAGTCCGTCTCCGTCTGCAGGTCGAGCCAGCCGAACGGCTGCTTGATCGCGAGGTCGCTCAGGGTGATCTGCTCGACCGGCAGCGTCCGCACCTGGAAGCCGTCGATGACCTCGCCCGCCTGGTTGTAGACCACCGAGTCGGTGGGGACCCGGATCTGGTCCGCGGACGGCTGCTTGGAGGCGCGCCCGGCTTTCTCGGTCCACACGATCACTTCCGTGCCGGCGTCGAAGTCGCCGCTCAAGAGATAGCGGAGGATGTGGCGCGCGCAGAGCCCGGGGCAGCTCGCTCCCTGGCCGAGAGCCACCAGCGCTTCTCCCTCGCTCGACTTTCCCGCCGGATCGATCATGAAGTAGTCGCCCCAGAGGGCGGAGGGCCGCGCGCCCTGGGTCTTGATGCGGACATAGCCGACCGCCAGATCTTTCTGGATCTGCGTGCTGTAGAACAGGGAATCCTGCGGCGAGCGCTGCCCGGAGAGCGCGGACTTCAAGTGGGCGACCTGCTTGGCGTTCAGATTCCGGCCCGGAGCCTTGCCGGAGAGCCAGTCGCGGAGGTTGACGCTCCTCACCTCGTGCGGTGCCAGGGTGAGAGACGCCTTGTCCAGAGGAATGCCCCAGTTCGTGTGCAGGGTGATGAGCACGTCCACGGGCTCGTCCAGCGCATTGCCCACGGCGAATGAAGTCGTCAGGCCGGACGGCTGGAGCTCCACCTCGAAATAGGGAAGGAGGAGCTCCGATGAGATTTGCGGTTGCGCCTCGGCCCCGCGGACGGCAATGAGCATGCCGAGCATCAGGGTCAGGCAGGTCAGCAACGTTCTAATGGATCGATACATGATTCTTTTCCTTTTCTATCTGTCCTGCCGTCGTTTGGTTGTTCAGCTCGTTCGACGCAACCAGGTCAAGGCAAGGGCCGTACCACCCCGGAGAATCGGGGTAAACGGAAGAAAAGAAAGGAATTGGGCGGATTTGAGGCGAGCCGCGGCCAACACCTGTCAGGAGGTGTCAGGCCGCGTTAGGTCTGTCAGAGGACGTCAGGAGGAGAGCCGATTAGCTATAGGGTGGGTTTGACCCAGGTCTCCATCAGCTTGAAGATGCGCCGGTACTCATCGAGCCAGCTCGTCGGCTGCACGAAGCCGTGCGGCTCCACCGGATAGATGGCGGTCTCGAAGTTCTCCTTCTTCAGCTCGATCAGGCGCTGCACCAGGAGCACGGTGTCCTGGAAATGCACGTTGTCGTCCTGCATGCCATGGCAGATGAGGAGCGGCTTCGTCAGCCCCTGGGCGTACTCGATGGGCGAGCTCTTGGTGTAGGCCTCGGGGTCCACCTCCGGCGTGTTGAGGATGTTCGAGGTGTAGCCGTGGTTGTAGTGGGCCCAGGTGGTGACCGGCCGCACGGCCGCGCCGGCGGCGAAAAGGTCCGGCTTGCGGAACAGGGCCATCATCACCATGAAACCGCCATAGGAGCCGCCGTACACCCCGACCCGCTGCGGGTCGACGCTCTTCGTGCGGGCGAGCCATGCCACCCCGTCTTCCAGGTCCTCCACCTCGGGGTAGCCCATCTGCCGGTAGATCGCGGTACGCCAGTCGCGGCCATAGCCGGCCGAGCCGCGGTAGTCCACGTCGAGCACCACGTAGCCGCGCTGGGTCAGAAACGAGTTGAACATGAACTCCCGGAAGTAGGTGGACCACCCGGAGTGGACGTTCTGGAGATAGCCGGCGCCATGGATGAAGATCACGGCCGGGTACTTGCGGGACGGATCGAACCCCTTCGGCGTATAGACCCGCGAGTACACCGGCTGCTTGGCGTGCGAGGAGGGGACCGCCACGATCTCCGGGATCGACCAGTCCTGCGCGAGGAACTCCTGGCTCACCGTCTGGGTGAGCTGCCGCGCAGAGGCCCCGGGCTCGGCGGCCTGAACGAAGAGCTCGTTCGGCCGCGTGAGCTGGGAGTTGACCAGGAGCAGGCGGCTCTCGTCCGGGGAGAGGCTGAAGCTGGTCAGGCCGCCGAGCTGGCTGAGCTGCTCGCTCTTTCCACTCGCCACGTCGAGCCGCCAGACGTTGTAGATGCCCGGGTGCGACGCGTTGGCCACGTAATAGAAGGTCTTCCCGTCCCGCGTGAGCACGGGCGCCGTGACCTCGAAGGTTCCATGGGTGAGCGCCCGCGGCCGGGCACCGGCGCCTCCCGCCGTCGCGAGAGTATAGAGATGGAAGTAGCCCGTCTCCTCCGAGACGTACCAGAGCGTCGTGTCGTCCTCGAGCCAGCCGAATTCGAAGAGCTCTTCGTAATCGTTGACCCAGGCCGGGTCGCTCAACCGGTGGCGGGTGACGAGCCGCGCCGCGGGAGGCTCCAGCGTAGCGATCCAGCGGTCCTTGTTGTCCTCCGACCAGAAGAGGAGAGCGGCGCGGCTGCCGTCGTCCGACCAGGAGATCCGCGACAGCTCCACGATCCGCAGCGCCGCCTCGGCCCCCTTCGCAGCCGCCTCCTCCTTCTTCTTGTCTTTGTCCTTGCCGTCCTTGCTGTCCTTGCCCTCTTCCCTGGCCTTCTTCGCCGCAGCCGCCTTCTCCCGCAAAGCTTTCAGGGGATCCTCCTTGATTCCCGGCAGCGCCGCCAGATCCACCTCGTGCTTCTCGTGGGTCCCTAGGTCGAGCAGGAGGATCGTGGGATTCACCGGCTTGCCGGTGCCGACCTTGGCGCGGACGTCATGGGCTTCGGCATAGCCGCTCTCGGTGACGAAATCGACCATGGGAGAGCTCTTCCCCTTGTCGATCTCCTTCGGCTGGGTGACCACGATCATCCAGTCGCCGCTCGGCGACAGCGAAGCCTGGGTGATCTCGATCCCCTCGCCCAGATACCAGGGGAGCGGCGGGCGGGTCGGGTCGGCCCGCTGCTCGGCCTGCTCGGTCTCCCGCTGCTCCTCGCGGTTCTTCTTGCGTTTGCGGAGGACGTCGAAGGTCTCGATCTGCCGCTCCTCCACGTACGTCGCAGGAGGCTTCACCTCGGCCGGATCCTTCTCCAGGTGCAGCTCGGCGGGCTGGGAGATCAGGCTGGTGGGCAGCTCATAGATGTAGAGCGAGCTCCCGCGGCGGAAAGAGATCCGGGTGTCGCCCGCCAGAAAGCGCGGCTCGGTCTCCAGGTCGCCGGTGCGGGTGAGCTGCCGGATGTCACCGGTCTTCAAATCTTTCAGATAAAGGTCGCCCTGGCGCGAATAGACCTTCCAGGCGCGGTCCTCGCTGAGGTCGCCGCCCGCCACGTCGATCCGGCCGCGCTCCTCGTCGGACACGCGCACGGGCTTGCCATCGCTCCCATCGAGGTCCAGGCGGTACAGGTCGCGCACCTCCGAGCCCGTGCGCTTGCGCTCGAAGTAGACGGCCCGGCCGTCATCCGCCCAGTAGGGATTCTCGGGAGGCGTGCCGATCCAGTCGGGATCGGACATGATTTTTTCGAGAGTCACTCCGGAGGAGGCCTCGGCGGCGGCGGAAGGCACGGCGGCGCTGGCGAGAAAGGCCAGCAACAGGAGCGGCACGGCGGTGGCAAGGCGTCGAATGGCCATAGATGTCCTCTGATAACCACGAGATGATCCCGTGGATTTCACGGGGCCGAAGAGTAACACCGGACTTATAGAGAGCCGCCAAAAGGGTTTCGGCGCGCCCCGAGTCTGTGTAAGATGCCCGGACGATGGAAGCGCTCGCATCCTCTCGCCGGCCGGAATCCGAACCCTTGCACATCCTGGTCGTCGAAGACGATCCCGAGAGCCTCCAGATGATGGGAGCCCTCCTGTCGGTCTGGGGACACGAGATCACGCTGGTCCCCGCCGGCCCCCCGGCCCTCGAAGCCATCGCCCGCGAAATGCCCGACGTGGTCCTGCTCGACCTCGGACTGCCCGGCATGGACGGCTACCAGGTCGCCCGCGAGATCCGCCGCGCGCCCAACGGCGGCGACAAGGTCTTCATCTCCGCGGTCACCGCCTACCGCGGCGAAGACCACGAGCGCCGGGCCCGCGAGGCCGGCTTCGACCGCTATCTCACCAAGCCGGTCGACATCGACATCCTCCGCAAGACCCTCGCCGAAGCCCCCCGGCGGAAATAGCTCCGACTTTTTTCGCACCTCTTGTCCCGCTTTGTGTCCGCACGGGCACTCTCTGGACAATGCTGTTCTGATCATACGACCGAGCCGCCCCGGGCAGCCGCCCGAGGTTGCTCGTGGAGGATGTCAACTTCTTTCTTGGAGGGATCTGGTGATGAAAAAGCAAGTCATGATCGTTGGGGGCGGAACAGGCGGCTGGATGGCCGCGTCGTATCTCCGGAAGGCGCTGGGCGAGCGGGTCGACGTCACGGTCCTCGAATCCCCGAACATCAAGACGGTGGGAGTCGGCGAAGCGACCTTCAGCACGATCAAGCTCTTCTTCGACTTTCTCGGCCTCTCCGAGCAGGACTGGATGCCGAGCTGCAATGCCACCTACAAGCTGGCCATCCGGTTCGAGAACTGGAATACCGAGAAGGGCCACTTCTATCATCCGTTCCAGCGCTATGAGATGGTCGACGGCTACAATCTCGGCGAGTGGTGGCTGAAGCTCAAGCGCGGCGAGGAGGCTTTCGACTACGCCTGCTTCAACACCCCGGCCATTTGCGACGCCAAGAAATCTCCCCGTTATTTCGACGGCCGCGTCTATGACGACAAGGTCCAGGACATCTTCACCAGCGATGGAGCTATCGCTGAGAACAAGTTCCTGGCCGACCATCAGGTCCAATATCCCTATGCCTATCAGTTCGACGCCCACCTGCTGGCCCGTTTCCTCGAAGGGTACGGCACCGCGCGGGGCGTCAAGCAGATCCACGACGAGGTCCAGGAGGTCGCGATCGCCGAGGACGGCAGCATCGACTACCTCGTGACCCGCAACAACGGCAACCTGCGGGCCGACCTGTACGTCGACTGCACCGGCTTCCGCGGCCTGCTGATCAATCAGGCCCTGAAGGAGCCCTTCATCTCCTTCGCCGAGTCGCTGCTCTGCGACCGCGCGATCGCCCTCCAGGTGCCCGTCGACATCCAGAAGCAGGGGATCAAACCCTACACCACGGCCACCGCGATGTCCTCCGGCTGGGTGTGGAACATCCCCCTCTACGGCCGCGTCGGCACCGGCTACGTCTATTCGTCGGCGTTCATCTCCCCGGAAGACGCCGAGGCGGAGTTCCGCCAGCACCTGGGGCCGGCCTCCGACGGAGTGACCGCCAACCACATCAAGATGCGCATCGGCCGCAGCCGCAACTCGTGGGTCAAGAACTGCGTGGCGATCGGCCTGGCCAGCGGCTTCGTCGAGCCCCTGGAGTCGACCGGGATCTTCTTCATCCAGCACGGGATCGAGGAGCTGATCCACCACTTCCCGCACGGCACGCCCGACGAGGAGTCGATCCGCAGCTACAACCGGACCGTCGCCGAGGCCATCGACGGCGTCCGCCACTTCCTGACCCTCCACTACCGCGCCTCCAACCGGCGGGATACGGAGTTCTGGCGGGCGACGCAGAACACCGTTCTCCCCGACGTGCTGGCCGATCGGATGGATCTCTGGAAGAAGCGCCTGCCGAACGCGAAGAGCATCAACACCGCGTACCACGGCTTCGAGTCGTACTCCTACTCGGTGATGCTCCTCGGGCTCCAGCATCAGCCGGAGGTGAGCCTCCCCGTCCTCGATTTCCTGGACGACCGCAACGCTCTCGAGGCCTTCCGCAAGATGCGCCTCAAGTCGGAGCACCTGGTCGCCACCCTGCCGACCCAGTACGAATACCTCTCGCACATCCGCGCCCAAGCGGGGATCGAGGACTTCGAGGGACCTTACTGGCAGGTCCGGCGGCAGCAGGATCTCTCGATGGTCGCCGTGGGCGCCTGATCCGCTGCCCTTCGCCCGTTGAGCCCCAACCCCTTTCCCGCGCGGGAGAGGGGTTTTTCGTTTCAGGTGAGAAGAGAGATCCGCTGGAAACCGGCGCGGTAGAGCTCTGCCATGAGCTGGCGCACCTGGCTGTAGGGCACGCGCCGGTCCCCCTTGACCAGCACCGGGCGGTTCGGTCCGGCATCGTGCAGAGCGATGAGGAGGTCCGAGAGCTCCTCGCGCGCCACCCGGCGCTGGTCGACGAAGACCGCGCCATCCGCGCCAATCGCCACGGCGAGATGGTCGAGGCGCCCCTGCGGCATCATGGCCGGCGCCGTCTCCGCCGCCGGCCGCGATGGTGGAGACGGCCGCGGCGGGCGATCATGCCGCAGCATCGGGACCACCACCACGAGGAGGATCAAGAGGACCAGCGAGAGGTCCACGAGAGGGTTGACGTTGATCTCCCTCGGGACGAGGTGTTTCGGTGACTGCATGAACGTGGTGCCTCGGGCACCATTTTAACCTCTGCGCCCTCACATCGGCAGCAACGCCACCTCCCGCTCCACCTCCGGCAGACACCGGGTGGCATCGCAGACCTGGAACCCGAGCACCAGCCGGCCGCCCAGCTTCGCCTGGCGCACCTCGCCGGTGATCTCGAACGTCCCGTCATACACCGCGATCGGCTCGTGCGCGAAGCTCGACGCGAGCTGCGTCCCCGGCGGATAGCGGACCTCGCGCACCTCCGCCCCTTCCGCCCGCAGGGTCGTGGGGACCAGATACTCCGCCGAGGCGGGGTTCGCCTGCAGGTGCCAGCCCGGCTCCACGCTCACCGTCAGGCGGAACGGCCGCCAGCCGTCGCGCTCCTCGTCCAGATGCCCCCCCTCCAGATGGAGATGCAGGATGACCAGCGACTCCGCCATGTTTTCGATGGCATGAGTCGCCGGCGCGTCGGCGCTCCGTTCGAGCGCGGCCAGCTCCTCCGGCGCCTCGAGGTTGCCCTCTCCGGCCATCATCGGATCCACGCCCCGCACCTGCTCGTGGTAGCGCCGGGCCGCGATCGTCATCATGCGCATGGCCTCGGCGTGGGTCTGGAGCACCGTGCCGAACGACTGCAGGGCGAAGCGGGCCTCGTTGCGCCACATGGAGTCGCCCGTCCGCTCCGCGAGATCCAGCAGGTTGAGCAGGGCCACCGCGTTGCCCGAGGGCGTGGCGCCGTCGAACACGTCCTTGCTGCGGAAGAGGACGTCCGGGCTCTCGCCGGCCACGAAGAAGCCGCCGTGCTGGTCGCGCAGCCGGCGGATCTGCTCCTCGGTCAGCTCCGCCGCGGCGCGCAGCCAGCGCTCGTCGCCGCTCGCGCGGTGGAGTGCCAGCAGGCCGCGGACAAAGAAGGCGTAGTCGCCGAGATAGGCGGCGATCTTCCCCTTGCCCTGCCGCCAGGCGTGGAGCAGCGGACCGCCCGCGGGCCGCAGGGTCGCCAGGATGAACGACGCCGCCCGCGCCGCGCGCTCCACATACTCCCGCTCGTCGAGAAGGGCGCCGGCCACGGCCAGGCCGGTGATCGCCATGCCATTCCAGTCGGTCAGGATCTTGTCGTCGGTCAGCGGCCGGTCGCGCCGGGAGCGCGCCTCGAACAGCTTCGCCTCCGCGAGCTTCACGTCGCGGAGCAGCTCGTCCTCGGACATCCGCCGCCGGCCCGCCGCCCCGTCGAGCCGCTCGGGCAGGTGGAGCACGTAGTGCGACTGCTCGAAAAACGCCGGTCCGTCGAAGCCCAGGATCGGAGCGAGGAACGCGAAGTCCTCGCGCCCCAGCACGTCGTAGAGCTCCTCGCGGGTCCAGACGTAGAGCTCCCCCTCGTGGCCGTGCGTCTCGGCATCGATCGCGCTGAAGAACGCCCCCTCGGGCGAGGTCATCTCCCGCGCGATCCACTCCGCGGTCTCGCGGACGATCCGCGCCGACTGCCGGTCGCCGGTCAGGGCATGATGGCGGGCGTAGATCTCCAGGAGGAAGCCGTTGTCGTACAGCATCTTCTCGAAATGAGGGATCTTCCACTCGCGGTCCGTGGCATAGCGATGGAAGCCGCCGTCGAGCTGGTCATAGATGCCGCCGCGCGCCATCTGGTCGAGCGTGGCCGTGAGCATCTCGGCCGCCTCGGGCCGCTCGCCCATCATTTCCAGACAGAGATAGAGATTGGACGGCGTCGGGAACTTGGGCGCACCGCCGAAGCCGCCCCATTCGGAGTCGAACCGGCGGCCCAGGGTCTCCATGGCGCGCACCGCCACCTCGGCGCCGGGCGGGGCATCGGACGGGCGGGCCCGGTCCTCCAGGAAGCGGCGCATGGCTCCCGCCAGCTCCTCGCCCTGGGCATTCACGTCGGACCGGCGGGTCTTCCACGCCTCGGCGAGCCCGTTGAGCACCGTCGAGAACCCCGGCCGGCCCCAGCGGTCCTCGGGCGGGAAGTAGGTCCCGGCGAAGAACGGCATGAGCTCGGTGTTCAGGAAGACCGAGTTGGGCCAGCCGCCCTGCTCGGTGAGGATCTGGGTCGCGGCCATGTAGATCTCGTCGAGATCCGGCCGTTCCTCGCGGTCGAGCTTGATGTTGACGAACTCGCGGTTCATCAGCTCCGCGATCGCGGGGTTGGAGAACGACTCCCGCTCCATCACGTGGCACCAGTAGCAGGTCGAGTATCCGACCGAGAGGAAGATCGGCTTGTCCTCGCGCCGGGCCTTCTCGATGGCTTCTTCGCCCCAGGGGTACCAGTCGACGGGGTTGTGCTGGTGCAGGAGAAGATATGGGCTGCTCTCGCCGGCGAGGCGGTTGGTGGTTCCGGTTGCGTGTGCGCTGCTCATGAGAAAGATCTCCTTGCGGGACCCATGCCCGCGGCCCCCCGCGCGTGGTCCCTGGGGGATTCTACCGGTAGGGGCATAGAATCAAAGCATGGCCGACAAGACAGCCGACCGGGGGACGGTGTTCATCAGCTACAGCCACAAGGACGAAGTGTGGAAGGACCAGCTTGTCGATCATCTGGCTCCGGTCCGGCAGGCGGGGCTCCTTGAAGTCTGGGATGACCAGGGCATTCGCGCCGGAGAGGATTGGCGGACAGAGATCAAAAAGGCCATTGAGCAAACGAGCATCGCGCTGCTCCTCATTTCTCCCGACTGGCTCACTTCGACGACCTGGGTCCAGGAGGTCGAAATTCCTCGACTCTTGGAGCGTGCGTCTCGAGGCGAGGTGAGATTGATCCCGGTCATCGTGCGGCCCTGTAGCTGGGAGAACATTGAATGGCTGCGGCATTTCCAAGTCTGGCCTCCCGATGGCAAGCCACTCGCGTCTTTACGCGCAAAGGCCCGAGACTCCAGCCTCGTGGAGCTCGCCCATCAAATCAACAGCCTCGTCGGCGCCATCAGCCCCGGGCTGTCCCGGCCTCTTGCCGAGCCGCGCGTCTCGATCAGCCGTTTTCCGACGACGAATCAGGAGCTGTTCGGACGCGAGGCCGAGCTCAAGGCGCTCGACGATGCCTGGGAGAATCCCCAGGTCCGGGTGGTCAACATCATGGGGATGGGCGGCATCGGCAAGACGGCTCTGGTCGGCCACTGGCTGAGCAGCATGGCGCGCGACTGGTATCGCGGGGCCGAGCAGGTCTTTGCCTGGTCGTTCCAAGATGCGCCGGGCAACGCCTTCCTGTTCGAGGCTCTCCGCGCGTTCGGCGATCCGCAGGCCGAGAGCTTTGCCTTGCAGGGGGAACGTCTGATCATGCAAGTCCGGGAACGACGGACGCTGCTCATTCTGGATGATCTCGAGGCGTTCACCCCGTCCTCCTTCAAGAGCAGCCTCCTGCGCTCCTTGTCCTCGGGGCACCGTGGGCTCGTGGTCCTGATCAGCCGCCTTACCTTGGCGAAGGACTCGGACTCCCAGCGCGTGCTCCGCCTCGCAGGTCTTACCCCCGATGTGGGTGCCGCCCTGCTCCGTTCACTAGGCATCCAAGGAACCGAGCAGGAGCTCGCCGCAGCCAGCCGCGAGCTCGAAGGACACCCTCTCGCCCTGACCCTTCTTGGTGCCTCTCTGCGGCAAACGTACGGCGGGGATATCCGGCAAATCGGCCGGCTCACCGGACCGGACGCGCCCCTGCGCAATACCGAGGTCGTCCAGCGGATGCTCGGCGAGTATGAGAAGAGCCTGGAACCGGCCGGGCTCGCGCTCCTGTGGATCCACGTCCTCTTCGACCGGCCCATCACACACGAGGAGTTGGCGGTCCTTCTTTCTCCTCCCATCCCGAGGCTCACGGACGTGCCCGGCCTCCAGAGCGAACCAGGGCGGACCGCGGTTTTCGAAAAGCTGACAGCATTGGGCCTCCTTTCCCAGGCGAGCCCCGAAGCGGGGAGCACATCACGCATCCATACGCTCGTTCGCGAACACTTCCAGACCCGCCTTCGCGAGGAGCGTCCCGAGGCGTACCGACAGGGACACGAGCGGCTCTTCCGGCATCTCACCTCAAAGGTCAGCGGTCAGCCGCAGAGCTTGGAAGATATGAGCCCTCTGATCTCCGCAGTGGCGCACGGTTGTGCAGCCGGGCTTCATGGAGAAGCCCTCAAGCTCTACCGCGATCGAATTTCCAACGGAGACGAGCAGCACCTGACTCGAAAGTTCGGCGCGCCCGAGGCCGACCTCCAGGTCCTAGCCCATTTCTTCGACTCACCCTGGAGCCGCCCGAGAACCGACCTCGCCGAAGATGACGCCGTTTTCCTGCTCAAATCCGCTGGCGTGGCACTCGAGAGGGCCGGGAAGCCCCGGGAGGCCCTCGTTCCCACGGCAGCCATTCTCGAAAGAGCGCGCACCGCATCCCAAAGTGCTGCCATTCACTGGGCCGCCTGTCACCAAAGCGCGATTCAGCTTTCTCTCGGCAACCTCGGCCAGGCGCTGATCGATGCCCAATCCGCGATCGAGCTCGCGGAAAAGAGCAGCTCGATCGAGCAGCTCTCTGCCGCTCGCACTGTCCTGGCCGATGCCCTCCATCAGGCGGGGCGAATCAAGGAGGCTGGAAACGCGATTCGTGACTTCGATCTGCCATCGTATCGGTCTTTCGACTTGCTGCTTTCGCAAGGCCGCTTCCGCCTCGTGCTGAAGCAGGCGTCCACCCAGCGGTCCCTCGCCGAACAGTCGGGTTTTCTGCCGCGGGTTGGCTTGTTCCATCTCGCCCTTGGCCGTGCCCAGATGGAGGAAGATCTCGACAGCGCGAGGCCCCACCTCGATCGTGCCGTACAGATCCTGCTGCCTGGAGGAGCCCGGCACTGGCTCACAGCCGCCCTGATCGCCCGAGCCTCGCTCCTCCTCCGCCGTGGCCGGCTCGACGAAGCCGGCAGCGACTTGAGTCAGGCCCTGGAGCACGCCACGCGCAGCGAGCTCCGCCTCCAGGAAGCCGACGCGCACATCGGCTTCGCCCGTCTCCATCTCGCCACCAACGACTCGGACCGTGCCCGCCAGAGCCTCTCGCGGGCGCGGACCATCGTGGACGAGACCGGCTACCACCGTCGTGACGACGAGCTTCAGAAGTTGGAGGCACAGCTCTCCTCCGCTGCCGCCGAGAGCCCCTTGGATCCGGTGACCTTGGCCTTCCGGCTCGTCCTCGCCGGCCACGCCCTGCCGGACCTCCTCCTCCGCCCTGATCTCCAGAAGATCGAAGAAGCGGCGCGGCGCCTGACGGACGAGCCCGGTGAGCCTCTCCTGCGCGCCCAGCGCATCCTCGAAGAGCAGCAACCCGGGATCTTGCCGAACCCGCTCTGGGCATCCTGGATCACCGTCACCCAGGGCAAAGCGCTTCAGCAAGCCGGCAGGAAGGGCCAAGCATGAGCTTCCCGGCACGCGAGATGGAGCTGCTCTCGGAACGGGTGCTCTCCGGCCAGGTGGTCTTCTTCGTGGGCGCCGGGTTCTCGCTCGACAGCGAGGGGAACTCGGCCAAACGCCTGATCCGCCGGCTCCTGATTCGTTTCGAGGCGATGACGCGGCACCTCGCACAAGCGCCTCTCGACGGCGTGCCGAGCGCCGGAGCGATCCACAAGCATGCGATCGAGCTGCGCCGGAGCCTGCGCCATACGTTCGACCTCCCCTCAGCCGCCGACCTGGACCCAGTCTCGACGGAGGACAACCTCAAGAAGCTGGCGGACAGCTATTACACCTTCAACGACTGGATCTGCAGCGCCTTCACCGAGATCCTGGCCGATTGCGAGCGGATCTCCCAGAGCGCTGGCCCCGACGCGCTGCGCCAGGCGCGGGACGAAATCCTGAAGATCGAGGGGAAGCTCCTCCGGCCCGGCGGCGGCCAGAAGAATCTGGACGAGGTGGATCTCGACGAGCCCGACCTCGACTGCCTCCTGCAGCTCAAAGGCATCGACCGGGGCAAGGCTCTGTTTCTGGACACCATGGGCTTCGCCAACGAGAAGATCATGGGCGGCCCTCTCTTCGACAAGCCTCTCGATATGAGCCCCCGGAGCTGGACGGACCGCATCCTCGACCGGCACCAGGTCCTCGCCCGCCTGGCGCGCGAGGGGCTCTGCCCCACGATCCTGACAACCAATTACGACATGCTTCTGGAGTGGGCCTTCCGCCTCTCCGGCCTGCAACCCGGAGGGGTCCAGGACCCGCGACGGCTCCTGCCCCCCACCATGTTCCAGAGCCTCATCCAGATCTCGGAAGCCACGGACTTCTTCCGCCGCGGCAGCGCCTTCCGCTCGGCGCTCATCGCCAAGATCCACGGCTGCTCCGGCACCTACCGGAGCCGCAAGCAGGACCCGCAGGCGTGGCAGGCCTATCTCCGGTCCATGGTCTTCACGTTCCGGGAGATCCAGAACTGGCGCGAGGACGACTGGTCGCGCGACTTCCTGCGGACGCTGCTGCGCACCCGCACATTGGTCTTCTGCGGCTACAGCGGCATGGACCCGGTGCTCCACGACACGTTCCGGACCGTCTATGAGGAGATGGCCCGGCGGCGCCAGGACGGAGTCCCGGCGGTACCTACGCAAGCCCGCCAAGCGCCGGCCTATTTCCTGGGGCTCGCCGGGAAGAACGAGTTCCACGGCATGGAGATCCTGCGCGCCGCCACGCGGGCCATGGGCGAGGTGAGCCCGGAGCTGACGAGCCACCCGAACTACCTGCGGTTCTTCCTCGGCAATGACAAACAGGAGCGCTTCCCGCGCCTGGACGAGCTGATGCGCTGGCTCTTCCATCTCGTCTTCCGCCGCTGCCAGAGGGCCGCGCTCGACTCCGACCTGCGGCGCATCGCCACCCTGCTCCTCGGCCGGCCCTGCGCCGAGTCCGAGCTCCGCAGGATGCGCCGTGAATTCCTCCTGCTCTTCCAGAGCGAGATCCGGGCCGCCCGCCGGTGGGACGACGACAAGCCCGGGTGCCGCCGGCAGCTCGACCGCATGGCGGGATGGACCGACCGGTTTCAGGCCGGCATCCTGCGCGAGCTGGCCCTGGCCGAGTCGGTGCTGCGCAACCAGGGTCCGGGCGTCGACTTCGAGCACCTGCGGGGGTTCCCCTGGTACTTCCCCGCGCTGGAGCGGACCGACTGGACCGCCTGGGCCGCGGTGGTCGAGGTCGCGGTCCGGCGCATGATCGCCGCCTGGCGGGGCGCGACGTGGACAGAGGACTCCGATTGGGTGCGGCCGGGCACCGGAGCGCATCCGTCGATCCTGTTTTCCGACGGCCCGCAGCGGCCGACGCCGGTCGAGCTGTCGGTCCGCGTCTCCGCCTTCGGGCGCTCCGGCGATGCCGGCCTGCGCGGCGTGCTGCGCGGCCAGACGCTCTGGGAGCTGCACCCGCAGCAGATTCCCTGGTGCGCGGACCGGCGGCTCCTCCTCACTCCCACGCCGACGGCCAAGGAGATCTGGGCCTGGGCGCTGCGGGACGACTCTAAGCTGACTCAACCGGAACGCAAGAAACTCTCGCAATGGCTGGGAGCGCCCGATGAGCGGAACCGAGCGTCTGCGGCTTGATCTCGCCTCATCCCTGGAGTCGTGCGGCGTCTCCCGCGCGAAGACCCTGGGAGAGCTTCTGGCCGTGGAGGGGAAAGCGGCCTTTCTGGAACAACCCGCGCTCCGGCTGGCGGATCATTTCGAGCTCGATCCGGACGTCCTTCTGATCGATCCGCGCGTCGCGACTCTGGGGCTGGTCCACGTCCTGCCGGACGGCGGCCTCGGCAAAGCCGTGCAGGAGAGCATCGACCGCGCCACCTACGTCCGCCATCTGCTGCTGACCGCGCCGGACCGGAAAGACCACCTGCCGTACGCCGTCGAGCTCATCCTGGTAGCGGCCGACAGTGACAAGAACCGGCAGGCCGTGGCCAAGGCTCTGCGCACGGTAGCGCGCCGGACCAGCTATCTTCACGCGATCGGCGTCAGCGAGCTCTATCACCCGGGCAAGGCATTCGATGAGGACAGCCTGCGCCGCGCCTTCCCCTGGCTGCTGCGGGCGACCCGCACCTGGCTCAACGTCCTCGACGACGCGGGGACGCGGACCTCCTGGAAGCTGCTCTCCCTGACGCTGGAGAGCTACCGCCTGCCCGGACGCCGCACCTTGAAGCTCGATCCGTCGGCCCGGCTCCACCTGGCCCACGGGCACAACGGCAGCGGCAAGTCGTCGCTCGCCGAGGCGCTGGAGCTCGCGATGACGGGAACGGTCGAGCGCCTCGACCTCGCCGGCGAGGCGACGTATGAAGGTGTGCTCACCAACCGCGACGCCAGAGCCGCGGCCACGGTCACTCTCGAAGTCCTGGAGCAGCCGGCAGCCGGTGCCGTGGAGAAGAAGCGGGGCGTGGCGCGGGATCCCGCGCAGGCCCTGTCGCCGGGGCTCAAGGCGACCAGCTTCCGATTGGACCAGACGCTGATGGACCGCCTCGCGCGGATGGGCGACGAGAAACGTGCCATCACGTTCCTGGAGTCGTTCTTCCCCAAGGAGCACAAGACCTACGAGGAGTACCGGCAGGCCGAGCAGCGCCGGAGGGAGGCACTGGCTGCGCTCGGCGGTATCCTCACGCTCCCGCCCGTGGCCGAGGGGAAGGCGCTCGACGCGTTCCTGGCGCGGTACGCCGCGGTCGATGTCCTCCTAGGCACCCTCGATCCCGAAATCTTCGACCAGATCCTCCCCCTTCCCCTGGCGGCTCTCCGCGAGCTCGCCCGCGCGGCGCCGGGGCTCCGCCCCCAGATCGAAGCCTGGCAGACGAGCCGCCCGCCCATGCAGCGCCTCGCGGAAGAGCTGGCGCGCCTGGACGAGGAGCTGGCGAAGGCGGCGCCGGACGTGCTCGGCGCCCTCGCGCGCCTCCGGCCGGCCGTGGAGATCCTGCGCGGCATGCGCGGATGGGTGGCCAGAGCCCGGACGGCCACGGGGCAGGACCCGGCGGTGACGCTCAACGCCTGGCTGGAGCTGTGCGCCCTGGTCGACCTGGCCGAAAAGCAGATCCAGCTCGCGCGCTCCCTGGCCGGCGCGCAGCAGAAGGGGTGGAGCCCGGCCCAGGTGGCCTCCGCCGACATGGTGCTGAAAGCCTCCCTCGCGCCCGCCGATCTTGCCTCTCTCGAAAGCTGCTTGAAGATCTGGACGCACGACCGGGACCGGCTCGCCGAGGACGTGCGAAACCTCCGGCGGCGGGCCGGGCCGCTGGAGGAGGCCGCGGAATCGGCGGCGGCCGCTCCCCCGCCGCACCTGTCGGACGAGCAGATCGCCGCGCTCGACGCGGTCGGCCCCTGGCTCCTCCCCTCGGGCGAGGCGGCGGAGACGGCGCCGTTCGGCAAGCTGATCAACGACGCGGTCACCAGCGGCGAGACGCTCTCCTACGGCGATCTCCCGATCGGCACTCCCGGCTGGGTCGACGGGCTGCTGCCGCGTCTCGAGCCCCTCCTCCAGGCGTGCGTCCAAGCCGAGCCGGTGGTGGGCGCGCCGCGCGCCGCCGAGCGGCTCCGCATCCTCCGCGAGGCGGTCCAGAGCCACCGCAAGCTCCAGGAAGAGGGGGGCCGGGTGCGCACCACCTTCCTCGAACGCATCCGGCCGGAGGCGGGCTCCGCCGCGGACCGCCGGCTCGACCATGCGCTCAACGAGCTGATGGCCCTGTTCACCCCCGCCCGCCACGAGGAGATCGGGCTCGCCTATCAGTCTCGCGAGACAGGCGGCTCCGGCCAGCTCCTGTTCACCCTGCAAAAATCGAAAAAGAAAGGGAGCGACCGCGCCGAGCTGCTGTTCAACACGGCGGAGCTGAACGTCTTCACCCTGACGCTCTTCCTCCTGTGCAGCGTGCGGATCGACAACCGCCTGAGCCTGCTGATCCTGGACGATCCGCTGCAGAACATGGACGAGCAGACGGTCACCACCGTCGCCCGCGGCCTGGCGCGGCTCGTCCGGATCCTCCCCGAGCCCTGGCAGATCCTCCTCTTGTTTCACGGCGAGGACGACCTCGAAAGGTTCCGGCAGGAGGTGCCGTGCGCCATCTACCTGCTCCCCTGGCTCGCTCCGGCGGCGACGGAAAGCAAGATCCCGGAGGTCATCGAGCCGCAGCCGGGAAACGTCAGCACGACTCCCCAGAGCTTGATGAAGCTTCTGGCCGAACGGCCGGCCCGCCGCGCGGTGTCGTAAGATCACTCCCCGCGGACGCGCAGCTTTTCGTCCCGAGGAGGTCTCGATGACCAAACACTCAAGAAGCATCTTCCGTCTCGCCGCTCCACTCCTGGTCGCCGCCTTCGTCCTCGCCGCCCTTCCCGTCGGGGCACAGGGCACCCCCACGGCCGACCAGATCGCCGATCAGGTCCAACAGGCGCTCGGGGGCAAGGAGGCGTGGGACCAGACCCGCTTCATCCGCTTCTCCTTCGCCGGGAGCCGCACGCATCACTGGGACAAATGGACCGGACGCCACCGCCTCGAAGGAAAGTCCCGTGATGGGAAACATTATGTGGTGCTCTCCAACCTTAACACCAAGGAGGGGGACGCCTGGGTCAACGGCCAGAAGGTGGAGGGAGACCAGAAGAAGGAATGGCTCGATCGGGCCTACGGCGCGTGGGTGAACGACACCTACTGGCTGCTCATGCCCTACAAGCTGCGCGATCCGGGAGTGAACCTCACCTATGAAGGCAAGGCGGAGATCGATGGCACGAGCTACGACAAGCTCCACCTCACCTTCGGCCAGGTGGGCCTGACGCCCGGCGACCGGTATTGGGCGTACATCAACCCCACCACCCACCTGATGGACCGCTGGGAGTACGTCCTCCAGGACCAGCCGGCGGACGCGAAGCCGGCACAGTGGAAGTGGGAAGGGTGGAAGCGCTACGGCAAGATCATGCTGGCGCCGATGCGCACGCAGGTCGGCGGGGACGACAAGCTCGAGCTCGGCAACCTGGCGGTGCTCGACAGCTTGCCAGATTCGGTCTTCACTTCGCCCGATCCAGTCGCGCCATGACGAGTGAGCTTCGCGCCATCTGGCGCAAACGGGCCAAGCGCGGCCCCATGGACCCGCAGACCTCCGCCACCCTGGTCGCTGGCCGAGGCCTCGAAGGCAATGCGAATCAGGGAAGCCGGCGGCAGGTCATGCTGATCGAGGAGGAGCGCAGGGCCGAGGCGCTTCACGAGGTCGGCGCCAACCTACCGCCCGAGTCGCGCCGCGCCAACCTGATGATCTCGGGTCTGCGCCTGGAGGGGACCCGCGGCCAGATCCTCCGCATCGGCCCCCTGCCGTCTTCGGATCTGGAGCGAATGCACGCCTTGCGAGCGGACGGACGAGACGCTCTCGGTCTCAAAACGGCTCTACGTCCGGCATGGCGTGGCGGCGCCTGCGCCGAAGTCCTGGAGAGCGGCCAGATCCAGGTCGGAGACGGGGTCTCGTGGGAGAGTCCCGCATCGCCCCTCAGAGACAGCAGGTACAATAGGTAGCTATGATTTATCGCGATATCACTGAGACGGTTGGCAGGACGCCTCTGGTCGAGCTCGGGCGTGTCGCAAAAGGCTTGGGCGGCCGGGTGCTCGGCAAGCTGGAGATGCGAAACCCCTGTGGGAGCGTGAAGGATCGGGTTGCTGTGGCATTAATCAAAGACGCCGAGCAGCGGGAGGTCCTACATCCCGGAATGACACTCGTGGAGGCGACCGGCGGGAACACGGGTATCGGGCTGGCGTTCGCCGCGGCGGTCCGCGGTTATCAGCTTGTCCTCACGATGCCGGAGACGATGTCTACGGAGAGAGTCGCGTTGCTCCGACACCTCGGTGCTGAGGTCGTGCTCACCCCAGGCATCCTCATGGGTGACGCCGTGGCTCGGGCCAAGCAGCTCGTTCAGGAGATTCCCAACTCGGTCATGCTTGACCAGTTCACAAACCCCGCAAACCCAGAGATTCACAGGCGAACCACGGCCATCGAGATCTGGGAGGAAACTCAGGGCGTGGTCGATATCTTCGTTTCTGCTGTCGGAACGGGTGGAACCATTACAGGGGTCGGCGAGGTTCTGAAGAGCCGCAAACCAAGCGTGCAGCTCGTTGCCGTTGAGCCGGCCGGGGCGGCCGTTCTTTCCGGCAGGACCGCGGGGAACCACCTCCAGCCGGGTATCGGAATCGGGTTCGTTGCCGAAGTCTTCAATCGCTCCATCCTTGACGAGGTCATCGCCGTCACCGATGAGGAAGCTTTCGAGTGTGCACGCCGGCTGGCGCGCGAGGAAGGCATCCTGGCTGGTGTTTCATCGGGCTCAGCGCTACATGCGGCGCTCGCCATAGCACGTCGCGGGGACGCGGCCGGAAAAACGATTGTGGTGATCTTGCCCGACACGGGCGAACGCTACGTGACAACAACGCTGTTCGCCCAGGGATAACGCCACGTGGTGGAGCTCGGGACCGGCCTGGGACACAAGCGGGCGTCCCGGCCGGTTTATTGATCGGCGCTCAGCGACCTGTAACCTGCCGCTTACCCGCCGGAATGTAGACGGCGAGCTCACCGATGGGTGCGGGATAAACCTGTGTATGGAAAGCGATGGTGATGTCGCCGTTCTGAATGGCGGCAAGATCAGCATCCTTCCAGACACCGGAAATGCTGTTCCGGGTTCCACCGGGGCAAGCAGGACTCTCTCCCGTGACGCCGCAGATCGAGTACGCTCTCGCGCCCACATGGCCTTTAGGCGCCTTGTGGAAGTGCCCAGAGATGACCGGGCTCGTCAAGTCCGCCCAAGCGAAGGTGTACTGGACGTCATTCCCGACCTGCCTCAAGATTGCGACTCCCCTCGAATTTTCGACGTCGGAGCGGAGTTGCGTCCTGAATTGAGCCGGGAGCTGTTCAGGCGACATGTCCAGGGGCACTCCGGTCAAGGCGAGATCGGCTGCGACCCCACCCCCAACCCCGACGTGCGCGTGGTCGCCTTTCTTGGGATGGGCAGTGCATGCGACAAGAACTCCGAGACCAGTCACCAGCAGGAGCTTCTGAATCTTCATTGGGAATTCTCCCTTTCTTTGAGATTCAGTAATTCTAGCAAAATGAAAGCGACATGTCAATCCATAGACGAACGTCACCGGATGACGGCCACTTCGGCCGGACTATCTATAGATTGGCCAGAAACGTCAGCAGGTCATTACGCTGCTGAAGTGGGAGCTGACGGAAGCGCTGTCTTGCCGCCTCGGCCTCGCCCCCATGAGCGAGGATCGCCTCGGTGACGGTCCGGGCACGTCCGTCGTGGAGCAGCCGCGGACGTGTGCTCAGGGCCCAAAGCGGAGTGGTCCGCCAGTCCCGGCCTCCCGCATCGCCTTGGACAACCTTGTCGTCGAGGTCGGGGCCAAGGTCATGGAGCAGGAGGTCCGAGTAGAGCGGCACACGACGCTCCCCAAGACGGAGGCTTGGCGTATGGCAGGCTGCACAGCCCACATTCGCAAACAGGGTTTCGCCAGCCAACGACGTACTGTGCGAGGGGGACGGCGGTGGCAGGGATGCAACGAACGCCGTAACCGCATCTACCAGGGTCCCATTGTCCTCGACACCTTCTCCCTCGCCCGGACAACGTCGGCGGCCGGGAGCGCCCTCAGGAGTGAAGTCCGCTGGGGCAAGCGGGCTCGTGATTCCTAGCTCATTTCGGAAGGCGTCCGCAACGAACTGCCGCAGCGTGGCCGTATCCCCCTTCCAGCCGAAGCGGCCGACCCGCTGTCGCCCATCGAGGTCCCTGATCAAATGCGGGCGCCCGTGGACGCCGTTACCGCGCGGGACTGCCCCCGCAAGGATCTCCTCGTCCGGTATCGCATCGATGAGCCCCGAGCCGTGGAGGCCGGGTGCATTGCGCACAGAGCTCAGATTCGCATCGGCCGGGATCCCTGGTGCCAGACCGCAGTGCAGGCCCAGCTCGGCCACCGAACGGGATCGCGCAAGCGGCCCGCCGTGGCCGATCATCGGGTCAAAACCGGCCGACGTCAGCCGGCCGATCCGGGTGGCCGTGCCGAGCCCTCCCGGCCCCATACCACCCACGGCCGGTACGGTGTGGCAGCCGGTGCACGAGGTGTGGTTGAAGAGGGGGCCGAGACCCTGCTCGGGGGTGAACTGAGCTCCAAAGAGTATCGCTCCGCGAGCTGCGAGGCTCGCCGAAGCGTCAGGTGCAGCCTGTTCGTCACTATGGGCTTGCGAGAGGATCGTAGACGCAACGCCCGCGACCAGTGCAGCGAGCACGACGACCCGCGTTACTTGGAGTCGACGATGTCGCGCCGGAGCCATAGCCTCACTGGGGTGACAGGCCGCCGGGCGCGCCAAAAGCCGGCAGCTCGATCACGGCTCCCTCCGGATAGCCCTGCAAGCTTCCACTCACGGTAACCCAGATCCGGCTTGCATCGGGTGAGACTGCGATGCCGTTCAGGCGATCAGAGCCAACCGAACCAATACCAGGCAGCGTGACCCTGCGGACCGCGACAACTTCGCCCGTCTGCTTGAGCCGGACGATCGTGCCGTTGCCGCGGTTGGCTATGTAGAGATCAGCACCTCCAGCCAGCGTTGTATTGCTGGAGAAAACGGGGCTGGCCACTTCCGCCACCGCCGGCGCGATGTCCACCGGCACGTCGAGCTCAGCAGCCTTCAGCCGTGTCGCCGTTTCTACACCGAATGTCTCGCCTTCAGCGCGCAGCCTCAGGGCGACGATCGAGTTGGCGGCAGGATCGGCTACGTAGAGGATCGGGTCCGGTACCCAGTTGAAGGCCATGCCAGAACGGGTCACTGGCGCTCCCGGCCCGAGCGGCGTGATGGTGCCGGCGGGCGCAAGGCCATCGACACCCTTCTCGGCGTGAAGCTGGATCAAGCTTCCATCGGCATGAAGACCAGCGAAGACGGCGCGACCACCCCCATCGGGTGACTTGCCAAGGTGAGCCGTCGCGAGTGCACCGCTCGTCATCGAGCCCTGAACGGCTTGTTGCGGCACCCGGTTGGTCAGTGAGCCGGTGAAGACCCCTCCGGCCATCTTGTTGGGAGCACCGGCCAGTGGGCGGCCGTCAGGGTCCAGAATCGATTCGATGCCCGTTCCGGAAGGTCCCGCTGGCATACTGGTGATCCAGATCCGTCCGAAAGCGTTATTGAGCGAGATGCCCGTCGGTCCGGCCATCGGCGCCCAGTCTGCCGTGACCGCGTCAGGGTTGTAAGTGCGGTTGAGAAAGGCAGAGCTGTTGGAAGAAAAGAGCATCACGCGACCATCGAGAGCTTTCGCCTGATCTCCGGAGGTGGCAAAAGCAGGAGGCACCACGATCATCTCGCCGCCCTGGGGGTTGATTGAGAGAACCGAACCCGAGGGAAGATCAGTCTGCGCCAGCGGCGCGCCGAAGTTCGAGCTGCTGGTGACGAGGATGCGGTCCGGGTCGAGAACCGCGCCCGGTTGCGTGAACGCCTGAAAGGCCGGTTTGTCATGGATGGGCCCCCCAGGATGGAAGGTTCCCACTGCGCTCACTCCACCCACTCCAGGAATGCCGACGGCCACCAATCGGCCGGCAAGCTCCGGGATACCCAGGTCCGCCCGAGACGATCGGGTGGCTGCAGGATCGGCGACCTTCGCTACGAAAGCGTCCCTCTTCGAGACACCCGAGGCCTGCCGTAAGGCCTTTTGTACGGGAAAGTCGCTCGACTCGGTGATGCCTGTCACCCAGGCATTACCTGCCGCATCTACCGCGATCCCGTATCCGCCATCTACGCCACGACCACCCAGATAGGTCGAATAGGTCAGTGCGGAACCGGCAGGATTCAGCTTGACCACAAAGGCATCGAATGCCCACTGGTCACCACCAGCGTAAGCCTTCTGGAGGGGATTTACCGTCGAAAAGTCCGAAGAGCCGGTGAAGCCCGTCACGTAGGCACTGCCAGCAGAGTCAACCGCGATGCCTCGCCCAGCCTCGAAGTTGGTACCAACGATGTATGTTGAGTACACGAGCGCGGAGCCCTCGGGATTGAGCTTGAAGACAAAGGCGTCGCCGCCTGCGCAAATGCGACCGCCCAGCGCGGGCGGAAGATCGACGGCGACATCCACGCAACGCGGGCGCAAGGCGCCAGCCGTCGTGGGAAAGTCAGGGGACTCGGTCTCTCCGGTCACGTAGGCACTCCCAGCTGCATCCACCGCGATCGCCATACCCTCGTCGTCGGCACGGCCACCAAGATGGGTGGAATAGATGAGTGCCGAGCCATTGGGATTAATTTTCGTGACAAAGACGTCCGTGGGCCCGACGAACGGCTTGATGGGCTTGACAGTCGGAAAATCTACAGCATTTGTGAAACCCGTGACGTAGGTATTGCCCGCAGGGTCAGCCGCAACCCCAGTAGCGATATCGGGCCGATCGTTGCCACCGCCCAAATAGGTGGAGTAGATCAGCGCCGAGCCGCTGGAGTTCAGCTTGAGCACGAAGGCGTCGGCGTTTCCGCCGGCAAACGACGCCTGCAATGGCCTGACTGTGGGGAAATCGGTCGACTGAGTGTAGCCTACCACTGCGGCGTTACCGGAAGCATCCACAGCAATTGCCTGACCTCTTTCACCGGCAGTGCCGCCGTGGTAGGTAGAATAGAGGAGCTTCGAACCATCCCCACTGAGCTTCGCGACAAAGATATCGGCGGAACCACGAAGCGCTTGCTGGACGGCCCCTACGACAGGAAAGTCGCTCGATCTCGTATCGCCCGTAAGGTAGACATCGCCTTTGGCATCCAATGCAATGGCGTACCCGACGTCGGAGCCCTTACCGCCGATGTAGGTGGAGTAGATCAGTTGACCTTCAGCACTGAGCTTTGCCACAAAGACGTCGGTACTGCCGCCAAGATCGCGCTGGGAGGGTTTCACCACAGGAAAATCAGCGGAGCCAGTATCACCTGTGACGTAGACGTTCCCTCTGGTGTCTACCGCAATGCCCTGGCCGCCATCACCGCTGGCGCCACCCAGGTGGGTTGAGAAGATCAGGATCGGGTCGATAACGAGAGGTCTGGTCGTATCGTAGCGCCCGATCTCGAAGCCCACCTGATGCCCGGCGAGCACAAAACCGCCGGGTATCTCGTGCCTGACGCCCTCGATGTCCTGATAAATGAAAGGCCGGGGCAGTTGGAGGATCGGCTCCCCCGCGGCCCGCACGATGAGATCACCATGGGTATTGATTTCAAGTTGATCTCCACCCTCGAAATCCAGTTTGATCACACTCGGGTCGCCCTGGGGAGCCACGACGAAGTCGTATTCCAGCTGGCTCTGATTGCCATAGTAGACGAGATCGATCCTTGGGTAGACATCTACATATCTGACTTTGGCGTACGTAGGGATATCGCTGCGCCACGTAGACCGATCGTTACCACGGAAATCATTGACCTTGGTTGGCAGCTCCTCCTGGCCGGCCCCGGGAGCCTGCGGATTCGCGCGGACGAGGTTCATCCGGAGCACCGTCGGCTGAGCCACTGTCTGGGTATCCTGCGACCGGGTCAAGGAGAGATTCACTGCGGTAGGACTGAAGAACAGGGCGTAGCCGCTTCCACGCGAGAGGAAGTCGACCCGCGCATCGGCCTGCCCCTGATTGACTTCAAATGTCATGGGTAGTCGTGCAGCAGACGCAACTCCTGGCACAGAGAGGGCCATGATGGCAAGGGTGACGAAGCCTATGGCGAAGAGTCGAAGCTGTGACGGGTGCAACCTCGGCTCACTCATAGACCCAACCTCCCTAAAAGTATTGCCATTACCGGCGTTGCAGACGCTGATCGACTCCGGAGCTCTGGCTGCCTCGCCCGGAGGTCATGGTCGAGACTGATCAAGACTGAGAATGCCTCCTCTCACTTGGAGGGCCAGCCGTGATTCGTGGCTGGCTCACCTCGAAAGGGGAGGCATCTTTAGTTGTTTCCCCGCAACTCTCCGTCTTCGGTTAGCGACCCGCCTTCGCGACTTTTTCAGTGCTGGCCGGAATGTAGACAGCGAGCTCGCCGATGGGGGCAGGGTAGACCTGGGTATGGAAAGCGATGGTGATCGTGCCGGTCTCGACGGCTGCGATATCAGCGTCCTTCCAGACACCGGTGATGCTGTTCGAGGTCCCCGTCGGGCAAGCCGGGCTTTCCCCCGCCACGCCGCAGATCGAGTACGCCCGAGCGCCCACATGTCCTTGCGGAGCCTTGTGGAAGTGCGCCGAGATCACGGGGCTCGTCAGGTCCATCCAGGCGAAGGTGTAATGGATATCCTTCCCCTCCTGCTTCAGGATCGCGATGCCCTTGGAGTTCTCGGCATCCGAACGAACCTGAGTCCTGAACTGCGCCGGGAGCTGGCCCGGAGTCATTTCCATGGGGACCCCGGACAGCGCCAGATTCGCTGCGACCTTTCCTGGAACCTGGACCTGCATGTGCTCGTGCTCGCCGGCGAAAGCGAAGGTGCTCGCCGTAAGAGCGATGGCTATGGCTCCGACCCACAAGAGACTGCGTACCTTCATATGCACTCCTCCTTTACTTCTATAGGAAACAGTTCCTATAGAACTGCGGCCTCAAGCACCGTAGCAGCCATTTGGCAAGTTGTCAAGCGGTGAAGGTGCAGCGTAAGATGAAGATGCCTTTAGATCCTCGAACCCCTAACTCCCGACAGTCAGACTGCAACCAAGTGATTTCGGGTACTATACATTCGCAGAAAGTACCCTAGTTCAACGGCCGGCGTGAGCCGGAAGGAGAACCGGATCATGGATGTACACCGCCTGACCACGACTCTGAGCGCCTGTGGCCGGTCGATCCTGCGCAGTCGCGGCCTCACTGTCCTCGCGGTCTCCACCCTGGCTCTTGCCCTCGGGGCCTCGATTGCCACATTCAGTGTCGTCAACGCCGTCCTTCTCCAGGCGCTTCCGTATGAGCATCCCCAGGAAATCGTTCTGGTGCGGGAGCAGATCCCAGAGATATCAGACGAGCTGCCGATCACGCAGGGCGAGTTTTTCGACCTGCGCCGCAGTAACCGCGCTTATACAGAGCTGGCGCTGGCCGACCTCGTTTTCGTGACCTCCCTAGAGGGCGAGGACCCCACGAAAGTTGCGGGTGCACGGGTGACCCCCAACCTGTTCAAGCTCCTTGGGGTTCAGCCCCTCCATGGGCGTCTGTTCGCCACCGCCGACGGGGCTCCCGGCAGTCCGCCGGTCTGTGTGGTGTCCCATAGATTCTGGAAGAGCCACCTGGGTGGCAACCCATCCGCGATTGGTAAGGCGGTCAGGCTTTCCGTAGCTTCACGGTTCGGCATCTCGCCAGGAGCTAACGGGCTCTTCACGCTGGTCGGCGTGTTGCCACCAAGGTATATCTCGCCGTTCCTGGACGAGGATTTCTGGTTCCCTGCGGAAGTAACGGAGACCGGCGCCAACCGCCAGCGCCACGCCTTCTTCGTCATTGGCCGGCTCCGACCGGGGGCTACGCCCGAGCAAGCCCGCGCCGAGGCTGCCACGGTCTTCGCGGCCGCCGACCCAGAGCTTCCGGTCCATCAGCGGCCGGGACGGAGCACGCTGGTCGAGCGCCTGCTCGACTATTCGGTGCGTGAGGTGCGCACTGGCCTGCTGGTCCTCGCCGCTGCCGTCGGTCTGGTCCTATTAATCGCATGTGCCAACGTGGCCAACCTCGAGCTTACGCGGGCCGTGGCACGCGAGCGGGAGTTGGCCCTGCGCGCGGCTCTCGGCTCCAGCCGCCGAGGCCTCTTCGGATTGACCTTGCTCGAGAGCGTGCTCATCGCCTTGCTGGGTGGCCTCCTCGGCTTGCTTGTCGCCAAGCTGTTGCTTCGTCTCGTGCTCGCCTTCAACCCCGGCACCATTCCACGCCTAGAAGAGGTCCGGCTCGACCCCCTTGTGCTGGCCGTCGCGTTCGGACTGGCGCTCGCGACCGGACTCCTGGTGGGGCTGTTCCCCGCCGCTCGCGCTGTTCGTGGCGATCTCTACAAGTCCCTCAGGGAAGGCCCCCGCTCTGGAAGGTCGAGCACAGCGCTGTGGCTGCGCGGTCTGCTCGCTTTCGCGGAAGTGGCCCTGGCCGCGATCATCCTAGTCGGCGCGGGTCTCCTGATACGGAGCTTGCGGTCTCTCGAAGGGTTCGACTATGGCTTCGATCCGAATGGCGTCCTGACTGGAGAAGTCTCACTCTCCTCCGAAAAGTACCCCGAAGCCGCGCAGCAGGAAGCATTTTTTCACCCAGCTCTCGAGAAGGTCGCGGCCCTCCCCGGCGTCACATCGGCGGCCCTCGTCAACACGCTGCCTTTGTCGGGCCTCAACTTTGCCACCCCTTTCGAGATCGCGGGCCGCCCAAAGGAAGAAGGCGAGGTCCTGACTTCGGACTTCCGGCTCGTAACGCCCGGATATTTCGAGGCGCTTCATATCCCGCTGCTCGCTGGCCGCGCCCTGACCGCGGCAGACATCCGTGAGTCTCCACAGGCCGTCCTCGTCGATCAGAAATTCGTCGAGACGTTTCTCCCAGGTTCTGAACCCCTCCGGCACCGGTTGCAACTCCAAGGCCCTCTCCTAAACGTTTCTCAACCGCTCGAGATCGTCGGTGTCGTTGGAAACGTTCAGCACACGGCACTCAGCGGCGAGCTTCGTCCCACCTTTTACCTGCCATCGCTGAGCTCCTCCGGGATGACCTTTGTGATCCGCACGAAAGTCCCTCCGGAGACGTTGGCGGACGGGCTACGAGCTGCCGTGCACTCGCTTGCCCCCCAGGAGCCGATCGAAATTCGGACGCTGAGCGAGATTGCTTCCGAAGCCATCGCTCGACCCCGCTTCAGCGCTTTTATGATGACATCCCTAGCCGGCTTGGCCTTAGTTCTGGCGCTGGTCGGTTTGTTTGCCACCATGCGCTACTGGGTTACCCAAAGGCGGCGCGAGATCGGTATCCGGCTCGCCCTCGGTGCTCAACCACAGCATATCCTAGGCGCCGTCCTCCGGCAGGGGCTGCTCCTGACCACAGGGGCCGTAGTACTGGGGCTGTTCGCCGCACGCACGGCTACTAAGGTTCTTGAGAGTCAGTTGTACGGCGTCAGCAGAACAGATTGGAGGATATTCGCCGCGACCACGGCTGTCTTGCTCGGCGTCGCGGCCCTTGCCTGTTGGTTCCCGGCGCGTGCCGCTACCAAAGTGGACCCGCTCGAAACATTGCGCGCCGAGTAACGCAATCTCAAGGTAAGAGCAGGAGACCAGAGATGACGACGAGCAGGATCATCAGGGTCGTACCGGCAAAGACTGCAATGTGACGCCAGCCGATCGACAGCAGATCCCTAAGGGAGGTGCCGAGGCCCAATGCCGCGATAGCGACTAAGAGCCCCCAGGTAGAAGCTTGGACGAAGAGCGCCTTAGTCGGAGCGTAGAAGGGGAGTAGGCCGGGCAGCAGCAGCGCTGCGCTGTTGAGCAGGCAAAGCGCAAGGAACACGAGAGCGAAGATCGGAAGTGGTACCTTCGCTACGCCCGCTGCCTTCCCGCGGCGTGCGAACCACCAGCCGATCATCAACACGATCGGAAGCAGGAGAAAGACTCGAAACAGCTTGACTATAACGGCAGTGTTGCCGACGAGGTCGGAAACTGCATAGCCGGCTCCAGCCACCTGCGCCATGTCGTGAATGGCGGCCCCAAGCATGACGCCCGTCGACTGCGTATCGAGACCGAGCAGGCGGCAAAGTGGAGGGTAGGCGATCATCACAAGTGTTGAGCCGGCATTCGCCGCAACGACCGTGAAGGCCACATCGGCGCCCTTCTGCGGATAATCAGGAACTACGGTCGCGGTCGCGAGAGTCGCGGAGGCACCACAGACCGCGGTCGCTGCACCTGCCAGCGCGCCGTACCCATCCCCAAGCCTGAGCCAGCGGGCAAGAACATAGCCTGTCGTGATCGTGAGCACCATTGCGACCACGACCAGAAGGCCCGTAGAAAGACCAAGGGCAACGATGTCTCCAAGGGCAATGCGCAAGCCTAGAAGAGCAACCGCGATACGCAGCAGTCTCTTGACACACCAAGCGAGGCCGGGTTGGAAGACCGCTCGAGCGGCAAGGCTATGCAGGGTAATTCCGATCAGGAGTGCGAGGACGATGGCGGGCGGCTTGTAGGCGATGCCCGCAACGGACCGGATTATCTCGGTGAAGAACCGCTCGGCCAGGCTCGCCACCAAGGCGACGCCGGCTGAAAGTGCTATGCCGGGAAGTAGTTGGCGCATGCCCGTGGCCATAGCAGGCATGGCGACAGAGGACCCCGCAGGCTGGACCATGCAACATGATGGCACTCCTTACCGCGGAAGGAAAGAGGAAGATGAATCGGGGGTGGCGGGAGAGACCTCGGGGGGCCCGCCCCTCTCCGTGGGCTCGGACAGACCTTTCCGCCTCGGAATGCGCGCGGCTGATTTTCTGGCACGAGATCCGCTGGGCCGGACACTAGAAGGGAGGCCCTTACCGTATAATGGTCTCCTAGAGGCGGTGGAGTCCGCCCCAAACCGCAACTCCTGCCGGAGTAGCCAATGACTCCTACTCACAACAAATGGGAGGACTCATGGCGCGGTTTTTCTGGATCTGTCTTGGAGGAGCGATTGGGACGGGAGCACGGTATCTCCTCTCCGGTTGGCTGTTGCGGGTGGCCGGACCGGGCTTTCCCTGGGGAACTCTAGCTGTCAACATCGTTGGCTCGTTTCTTCTCGGGCTCCTCATGCACGTAGCCCTTATGTCTGAGCTGTGCACCCCCACACTTCGTTTGGCGCTCACCACGGGGGTTATCGGAGGGTTCACGACGTATTCCACCTTCAACTATGAGACGCTACGCCTGATCCAAGGGGACGCATGGCTACTTGGCTTTTTCAACCTCGGCACTACGGTAGGTGGCTGTCTGCTGGCGGGTGTGCTAGGGCTCATGACCGGCAGGCTTCTCAAGGGGTTGTAGCTCAAGGCGAGCGGCTGAGGTGGGAAGGTTACTCTCTTCTGGAGTTGCCCAAGGGAGATGATCTGGTGACTATTGCTGCTCACAGTACGGCAAACCGCACCGCCGGCATCCGCTCGATGCACCCTATGTCCAGGCTCGCCGCGGACGCGGCGTCGATGAACTGCTCGATCACGCTCACCACGATGCGCGCGCAGACCGAGGGCGACCGCAAGCTGGAGCTCGGCAACATCGCGGTGCTCGACAGCGTGCCGGACTCTGTCTTCACCTCGCCGGGCCCGGCCGCGCCGTGACAGGCCAGCTCCGTGCCATCTGGCGCAAGCGGGCCAAGCGCGGCCCCATGGACCCGCAGACCTCCGCCGTCCTCGTCGCCGGCCGCGGCCTCGAAGGCAACGCGAACCAGGGGGGGCGGCGGCAGGTCACGCTGATCGAGGAGGAGCGCTGGGGCGAGGCGACAGCCGAGATTGGCGCAGAGGGGCTCCCACCTTGGTCCCGCCGCGCCAACCTGATGATCGCGGGCCTGCGCCTCGCCGGTACCCGCGGTCAAATCCTCCGCATCGGCTCCACGCGGCTCCAGATCTGGAGCGAATGTACGCCCTGCGAGCGGATGGACGAGACCCGGCCCGGTCTCAAGGCCGCTCTGCGGCTGGATTGGCGCGGAGGCGCCTGCGCCCAGGTGCTGGACGGAGGCGAGATCCGCGTGGGAGACGAGGTGGTGTGGGAGAGCCCTCCCTAGGCACAACAGGGGGACGTGTGCGTGCAGACAAGGTCGCTGCACATTCTGGTGCCTGCGGCGCCATCCACCTGCTGGAGCTCGGGCTCGTTGAGATTCCTGAGGGTCTCGGCGGACAGGGTGAGCTTCTTGGTTTTCTTGGTCATGGCAGGCTCCTTGGCTGGACGACTGGTTCGGCTCTCCGCATTTTTGAAGACATCATCCTAGCTATTCTTCGAGGCCTGGGTCAACGAGGCCCGGCGTCGTGACCTAGCCCTCACCCCTGTCCTCTCCAGAGCACACCGCCGTCCCCTTTCTTGACCGTTGACTTCCTGTAACTCACAGATTAGTTTGGACTTATAACTGAGGAGGTCCGGTATGTCTGATCCCCGTCGCACGAGCCGGATGAGGGTTCTCGGAATCTCGGCGCTCGTCTCGCTGGCGCTGTTGCCGCCCGGCCGGGCATGGGCACAGCCGGTCGACCTCCTGAATCCGGACAGCGTCGCCGAGGTCGCTGGCAAGAAGAAGCCCCGGCCGCAGGGGTTCCCCGTCTTGCCCGGGGTCTACCGCCTCTACGGCAGCGCCCCCGGCCTCCCCAAGGACGACCTCGAGCCCCTCCGCCAGATCATCGGCGGGGCCCGCATCGTCTCTCTCGGCGAGTCGATCCATACCTCGGGCGGCTACTACGAGATGAAGCATCGCGTCTTCCGCTTCCTGGTCGAGAGGATGGGCTTCCGCGCCTTCGCGTTCGAGAGCCCCTGGCCGGACGCCGACCGCGTCGGCCAATACGTCGCGACCTGCGGCGAGCCTCCGGAGGAGGCCCTGCGCGGTCTCTTCGGCGTCTGGCAGAGCGCCGAGACCCGCGACCTCGTCCAGTGGATGTGCGACTGGAACCGCAGCCACCGCAAGAAGCAGGACAAGCTCTTCTTCTTCGGCTTCGACGTCCAGCAGCCCGCGCAGGACGCGCCCGCCCTCATCTCCTTCCTGGAGCGGCTCGGCGTCGGCTCCGACGATCCGCGCGTGACCGACATCCAGGCGTGCGACGGCGTCAGCACACCCTCGGTCTACCCCGGCGCCGTCTCCGACGCCAGGAACCAGCAGTGCCTCCAGGGCCTCGCGACGGCCGAGCAGCTCATCGACCAGGAAGCCGCTCAGCACGCCGCCGGGATCTCGCCCCAGGACCTGGAGTATGCCCGGCTCCGCATGGTCGGGGTCCGCTCCTGGCAGGGGCAGGTTTACTACCGCGGCCTCGGCGATGTCGTGAAGTCCAGCGAGTCCCGCGACAACGGCATGGCCTATGCCTTCGGCGTGCTCCGCCGGCTCCGCTACGGCGACATCAAGACGGCGGTATGGGCGCACAACTACCACATCGCCAAGGACGCGCAGGCCTCCTCCTGGGCCACCAGGACCATGGGCTCCTTCCTGCGCGAAACGTTCGGCCCGTCCTACGTCGCCTTCGCCCTGATCTCCAACATTTCCGAGATCGACTGGCCCAGCCAGGGCTGCGGCCCGATCCAGGTCCTTCGCTCTCCCAGCGTCGTCGAGAGACAGCTCCATGACCTGGGCTACGAAGCTCTGCTGCTCGATCTCGACTTTCCGGGCGGCAAGCCGCCCTTCCTCGCCCCGGGCGAGAAGGCTCGCTTCAGCGAGACGGTCATGGTCCCCGCGAGCCAGTTCGACGGCGCCTTCTTCCTGGAGCGCTCGCGCAAGATGGATCCTCTGCGCTGGCAGCCCTGCCAGTGACACTGGGAGGGCGCGCAGCCTCGATCGGTCTGCTGCGCGCCTCCCCCTGCACCAGCGCCTCTGTCAGGAATTGTTTTTCGCGAAGCTCGTCTTGCCCAGAATCTCGCGGAAGCTCTTGATCGCGCCCGCATAGTCACGGTTGACGAGAAGTGACTGTCCCTGCGCGAGCAGGTCCTTCGCCGCCGCGACCTGCTTGCGTTGTCCATTGTTGGAGGCCTTCGCCTCGGCCCGGGAAATCGCGTCCACCGCGACCGATTTGGACGTCAAGGTCACGAGGCTCTTGAGCTTGGTGAAGTGGAGCGCCGGATCCGCGGCTTCCGCGGTCTCCAGGGGGCGGATCGTCTGCTCGAGCTTCTCCAATGCGGCCTGATCATTGCCCTTGTCGAGCTGCTGGAGAGCACCGTTCACCGCTTTGAGAGCATCGTCGACGGCCTTGGCTGCCGCGGGTTGGCTGGTTGTCGCCCGGGCAAGATCGTCGATGGCCTGGCTCGTGGCACCGGCCGGCGTGGCCACATGAACAGGGCGCGTCCACGAGGACACCCCCGCATCATCGTCGTTGACGATCACGACCGGCTGGTACGTCCCTGCTTTTTCATAAACGTGGATTCCGGACATGGTCGCGGTCACCACGCCGAGATCTTCGACGGGGGTTGCGTCGCCCCAGCTTCGCGTCGCCCGGAGAACGTCCTGGGTGCCCGGGTCCGAGTAACTTTCCCGGGACGTGAGAGCGAGGCTCACCAGCGCCAGGTCGGAGGGTCCGACCTCCTGTCCCGCGTCGTCGAGGATGCTGTCGATGTGGGTTGTTGGCCCCAGGTTTCGGACGGTCACCGCCGTATCGCCCGCGCCGCTCCCCTGATCCTTGTCCAGGATCGTGAGATGGATCGCGTAAAGGTCCGAAGGCGTACCGGTTGGGTTGTCATCGAGATACTGGTGGGACCTGCTGTAGGATCGGTCCGTCCCCACCGCGAAGGTCTCGACGGGGCTTCCGTCCCGCCAATCGATAGTGAGGTCGAAGGTGTCCTTGGTCCCGGGGTCCGTGATGGTTCCCGAAACGGTCGCGACCTGATTTTCGTCGATGGTCATGCCCTGGGCGGTCATCTTGGGTGACACGTTCTTGACCGTTACCGTGAGCTTCTTCGTTGCCTTCCCTCCGTAGCCGTCGACCGCATCGACCGTAACGCTGTACACACCGTTGTCGGCATAGGTATGTACAGGATTCAGACCGGTAGCGGTCTCATTGTCTCCGAACTGCCAATTCACCGTAACTTCATCTCCATCAGGATCAGAGGCCTCGGCGCGGAACGAGAGCGATGAGCCCTCCAGCGCGAGCGCAGGATCCGTCTCGAGCGAGGCACCGGTCAGCTTGGGCGACCGATTGATCTCGAACGCTGCACGGTTCGCTGTTACAACGGGTTGGCCCGAGGAAGAGTCGATCGACGCGACGGTGAAGTATTTGCGGTGGAAGTCCCCGATCAGGAACCGCTCGTACTCGGCCGAGCCGCTGAGGAAGATGGGTATCCTCCTCACGCCTTCGTCACCTTCGCTCTCTACGTAGCCCTTGAGCCCGGAGCTATCATGGATATGGCCGGCGAAGATCGCCACCACGTTCTGATGGGCGATGGCCTTCAGGAATTCGGGATCATCCTTGACGGCCGTTTTTTGCGGATTGCACTCGTCACAATCAGTCAGCCAGACGTCATGCATGTTGAGAACGATGAACTTGCCCGCCGCGGTGGCGGCGGCGAGATCCTTCTTCAGCCATGTATAGGAGGGGGTCACGGTGAAGCCCGGCGATTCGTCGATCTTATACGTGGTGATGGGGCCGGTGACCGTCTTCTCGGGCAGGTCGCGGCGATAATCGGGCCGGTATTGAAGTTGGACGAAGTGAAAGTCCCCGATCTCGAAGGAGTAGGAGAGGCTGCCGTAACTGCCGCTCGGCCACTCCTGGATGCAGGGCGTCGTCGCCGAGTCCGGATCGAATGTCGTTCCTGTCACCTCGAAACAGGCACGAACGGCCCTGTCATAGTGATAAGAATTGACGACCTTCCATCCGAATCCCGTCCATTCCTGGATCTGTACGTCAACGTTGGTCGCCTCCCTGGGAATGACAAGACCTCTCCTCTGGGTCACCTCGAAGGACTCGGTCTCGAGCTTGTTTCTAGCACCGTTCAGGTCGATATCGACGCGGAGGCGCGCGACGAACCCGCCCTTGTTCTCGAGCGAAACGAAGGCGCTCACGTCCTTGTTGACGATGTTGGGCATGACTTCCATCTGGTTTGCCATGAACCAGACCGCCTCCTTGGCGTTTCGATTCCAATCATAGGCATAAACCAACCCATCGTTGTATCTGCTGACCCCCCAGCTCCAAAATGAACCTGAATCTGGGCCGTTATCAACGTTGTTCTTGTAATCGTGATTGCCGAGGCCAGGATAAATCTGGTAGTGAGCCAGAAGCCCAATGTAGTACAGGCCACCGAAAGTAAAAAACTGGTGCGCATGAAAATACGCCGTCAGGTCCCCGTTGATGATGAGACCCGAGGGCTTGGTGACCGGTTGGCCACCCCGGGAGGCGCAGGCGCTGCTGGTGCTGTCGAGCTTCTGGCAACTGATATCTTTAGGCCACTGGCCGATCGTTGTGATGGACCTCATGGCCTTGATGAAGCGGGTGTTGGTCTGGAGAGCCATGGTTTCTATGCATTCTTCTGTGTTGCAGTTGGGGTCCTGCGCGGTCCTCCACCAGGGGTATTGGGTGTCAGAGGCAAAAATCATGGAGACACCTTGATCTTGGCCGATGGACTCTCTCGGGGACGCAAGCAGGAACGTCGCGAACAGAAAGACTGTAAGGATCAGAGCGCGTTTCATGACCCACCTCCTATAGGTTGAGAGACATACGCCGGCCGGGAAGGGCAAGGCACATGCCATCCGATGGAAGCGCATAAGACCAACAGAATCAGTTGGTTGTGGGATCAACGCCAACACGGCAGGAGCCGTGTCCGCAGTGTCGTCAGGCAGGTCTCAAGGCGTCAGGTGTGTCAGGAGGGCGCCACGAACGGCACCGGCGGCAGCCGCTCGATGCACGAAGCATCCAGGCTCTCCGCCGATCCCGCACCGATGAACTGATCGATCACGCCGACCACGCACTCCGAGCCCGCGGCCCCCACCACGCCGTGGCCCCGGTGCGGCACGATGATCAGACGGCCGCGCTTCAGATGGCGGACGACCTGCTCGCCGTTGGCGGGCGGCGTCGTGGGATCGTTCTCTCCGGAGACCGCCAGGACGGGGACGTCGGACGTCACGGGCGCCAGGAAGTCCGCGCCGAGCCGCGCCGCCGGCCACTCCTTGCAGGCGGCGATCTGCCGGCGGACGCGGAAGTCGCCGAGGAAGGTCCCCGCGACCGCGGCAGGGATCTCCTCCTCGCGGATGAACGCCACGTCCTCGGCGCAGGTCACCGAGAGATAGAGGCCGCGCGATCCCTGGGTCGTGGTGGAACCAAAGACGTACGCCATGGTGCCGAGAAATTCGAAATCGCCGGCGGCAGCGCTGTGCAGGGCCAGGGGGAGACGGGCCCGGCCGAAGTCGCCGTAGAGCATGTAGCGCAGCGTCTGCGCCACGCCCTCGCGCGTCAGGACCATGGAAACCTTTTTCTCCGTGTCGGGATCGGTGATCACAACCGGCACGGGCTTCTCCTCCATATGCCGCAGGACCTTGGCGAGATCCGCGCGCAGGTCCGGAAACGCGGCCGCGCACGCCGGCTCCCGCGAGCAGTCGGCGAACAGGGCTTCGAGGGTTGCCTGGGAATTCCGCGCGGCCGGAAGCGGGACCCGCGCGTCGGTGGGCAGCAGGCCGAACATCGTGGCGGTGCGGACGCGCTCCGGGTGGCGGCGGATGAAGACGAGCACGGCGCGCGTCCCGTAGGACGTGCCCATCAGGTTCACTTTTTCATAGCCCAGAGCCGCCGCGACCTCGGCCATGTCGTCGACGATCCGCTCCGTGGTGTATTGCGACAGGTCCGCCCGCTTCTCGAGGAGGTCGCGGCAGGCCCGCACCTGGTCGACGGGCAGGAAATCATTCAGATATCCCTGGAGACGGGCGGTTTCGCTCTCTTCACAATCGAGCGGGGCGGAGCGGCCGGTCCCTCGCGCGTCGACGAGCAGGATGTCCCGCCGGCGGCGCAAGGGCTTCAGGTTCTCCTCGTGCCAGGCGGCATCCGACACCGAAGGCTCCCCCGGACCTCCGTCGAAAAACACGATCGGATCGGGCAGGCGGTCCGGGCGCTGCGCGGGCAGCACGGCCACGTTGAGCGCGATCTTGCGGCCGGACCGAGTCTCCCGGTTTTCGAAAACGTCATAGGTCCCGCAGCGGGCCTCGTCCGGGACGCCGGGGAGGTGGCAAGGGGTGAGCGCGAGGCTCAGAGCGATCGCAGCGAGGCTCATCGGTCCATCTTACTGCTTCGGGAGGAAGACGCCCCCTCTCCCGGGCGCAGAGTGCGCGACGGGAGAGGGGGTCGCGCCCTCATTGCCGCTGCAGCACCACTTCCGGCACTCCGGGCTGGGCCATGATGAGTGCGGTGGCCTTCCCTTCGGCCACCTGGAAGGCCACGGTGAGCCCGGGCGCCAGCCCTTCTCCCTCCACCCGGAAGCGGGTCGGCGAGGACGGGATCAGCAGGAAGGGAGGAAACGGAGGACCTTGGGTGACCGAGACGCGGAGCTGGCCCTGGCCAAGATCCACCTTGAGCGTCAGGCCCATCTCCTGGTTTGTATAAGAGCCTGGGAGCCGCTCGAGATCCGCCTGGGTGACCGCCGTCCCCGAGTCGGTGGAGGTCAGCACGGAGCGGAGCGCGAACTCCGGCCGCCGCATGCCGGCGATGCAGGAGGCGTCGAGCCCCTCGGCCGACCCTGCTTCGACGAGCCTGGTGATCAGGCGGAGGAGACAGTCGCCGCCCTCCATGCCATCCATGCTGTGGGCGCCGTCCGCGATCACCAGGTGGCGCGACCGCCGGAGGGCCCGGGCGACCCGCGCGGCCTCGGCGGCCGGCGTGGCCGGGTCGCGCTCTCCGGAGATCAGCAGGGCCGGCACGTCCGAGACGATCGGGGTGTGGAGGTCCGGGCCCAGGTCACGGATGGGCCACCCCTCGCAGGCGGCTTTCTGCGCACGGACGCGGAAATCTCCCAGGAAGGTGCCGGCCACGGCCGGCGCGATCTCCTCGTCGCGGATGAAGGCCAGGTCCTCGGCGCAGGTGACCGACTGATAGAAGCCGTCCGCCAACAGGTGCTTGACCCGCTCGTCGTGGCTGACCGCCTCGGCCAGGGGCTTCCAGTTCCCCTGCGCGGCCTGGTGGATCGCCAGCGGCAGCAGCGCGGCCTCGGCCGGAGAATAGAGCCGGTAGCGGAGAGCCTGGGCCAGCCCGTTGCGCCCCAGGCGCACCGAGCCCGGCGGGCCGGCCAGCTCGACGCGGACCGGCTCCGCCGCGGCGCGGCGCAACACCGCGTCCACCTCCTGGCGCAGCTGCGGGAAGGCGCCGCGGCAGGCTGCGTCCCCCTCGCATTCGGCGATCAGGCCGTCGAGCGCCGCCTGGGTGGCGCGGGCCAGGCCCAAGGGATATCGCTCCTCCGGGGGCAGGACGCCGAGCAGCGTGGCGGTCCGCACGCTCCCGGGATGGCGCCGCACGTAGGTCAGCACGGCGCGCGTGCCGTGGGAGGTGCCCATCAGGTTGAGCGGTCCGTAGCCGAGCGCGGTGCGCACCTCCTCGACGTCGTCGATCGCGGCATCGGTGGTGTACCAGGAGAGGTCCGCCTCCTTCTTCAGGCGATCGCGGCAGGCGCGGATCTTGTCGACGGGCAGGAAGTTATCCAGGAAACCCTGGAGGCCCTCGTCACCCTGCAGCTCCGGACAGTAGAGACCGCCGGACTCGCCGGTCCCTCGCAGGTCGACCAGCAGCACGTCGCGCTTCTGGCGCAGGGACACGAGCGGCCCAGCCACGGAAATCCCCTCAAGGATCGAAGCGTCTCCCGGTCCCCCGGCGAAGTAGACGAACGGATCGGAGAGGCGGCCGGGACCGGTGGCCGGAAGCACCACGACCCGGAGCGGGATCTTCCGCCCGGTCCGAGCGGCCCGGTTTTCGAACACCTCAAAGGTGCCGCAGCGCGCCTCCGCCGGGAGGTACGGTTCCTTGCAGGAAGTGAGCTCGGGCCGGCGCGGCGGCTCCGCCGCGCACCCGGCCGCGGCCGTCCAGAAGAAGCTGAGGATCGCTAAGAAGGCCAGCTGGTTTCTCATGGCTCGATTCCTTTGGGATCAGTTTGCGATGCAAACTCATTTTGACGCGTCAACACCAGCTCCGGCCGGCCGGGCTGGCGATGAACGAGCCCGATCACCTGGCCGTCCTTCAGCTGAAAATCCATCTCGTGCCCGGGCGGCAGCCCCTCCACCCGGAAATGAGTCGGCGAGGTTGGGATCAACAGGAATCGCGGTCCCCGCCCGAAGCCGAAGCGCAGGCGGTTTCCCAAGAGCTCCACCGTGGCCGTCGGACCCGGCTGGCGTGCATAGGTGCCCTGGAGCCGTTCGAGATCGGCCTGGGCCAAAGCCACCTCGGGATCACCGAAGCTCAGCGGGAAATCCGGCCGCCGCATCCGGGAGAGGCAGGAGGTATCGAGTCCCTCGGCGGCTCCTGTCTCGATGAATGCGGCGATCAGGCCGGAGACGCAGTCGACGCCCTCGATCCCATCCACGCCATGGGCGGCGTCCGCGATGACCAGGTGGCGCGCCCGCTTCAGTGTCCGGGCGGCCCGCTCGCCGTTCGAGGGCGGCGTGGCCGGATCGCGCTCTCCCGAGATCAGCAGGGACGGTACGTCCGAGACGACCGGGGTCTGGAGGTCTGGCCCCAGATCGCGGAGCGGCCACCCCTCGCAGGCGGCCTGCTGCCGGCGGATGCGGAAATCTCCCAGGAACGTCCCGGCCGCGGCCGCCGCGATCTCCTCATCTTGGATCGAAGCCACGTCTTCGGCGCAGGTGACCGATTGGTAGAGGCCCTCCGCCGAGTCGCCCAGATTGCCGTTGTAGCGGGCCGACAGAGCCAGAGGCTTCCAGTCCCCCTGGGCTGCCAGGTGGACCTCCAGCGGCACCCGCAAGGCGTCGACCGGGTCATAGAGCATGTAGCGGAGGGTCTGCGCCATTGCGGTGCGCGTCAGGCGGATCTCCTGGGTTTGACCGGTCTCCGGATCGGTCAGCTCGACACGGACCGGCTCCTGGGCGGCGCGGCGCAGCACGCCATCCATCTCCTGGCGCAGCTTCGGAAAGGCGCCGCGGCAGGCCGGGTCCCCCTCGCACTCGGCGATCAGGCTGTCGAGCGCCCCCTGGGTATTGCGGGGCATGTCCAACAGAAACCGCACGTCTGGGGGCAGGACGCGGTCCAGTGTGACGGTCCGCACGCTCCGCGGATGGCGCCGCAGGTAGGTCAGCACGGCGCGCGTGCCGTAGGAGCTGCCCATCAGGTTGAGCGGACCGTAGCCGAGGGCGGTGCGCACCTCCTCGACGTCGTCGACCGCGGCGTCGGTGGTATACCAGGAGAGATCCACCTCCTTCTTCAGGCGGTCCCGGCAGGCGCGGACCTTGTCCGTGGGCAGGAAGTCGTCCAGGAACCCCTGGAGGCTCTGGCCCCCCCGCAGCTCCGGGCAGACGAGCCCGCCGGACTCGCCGGTCCCCCGCAGGTCGACCAGCAGCACATCGCGCTTCTGGCGCAGGGAAGGGAGCTTCCGCGCGGTCACGTACAGTCCCCAGGGGATCGAGGCTTCCCCCGGGCCGCCGGCGAAGTAGACGAACGGATCGGGGAGGCGGCCGGGACCGGTGGCCGGCAGCACCACGATCTTGAGCGGGATCTTCCGGCCGGTCCGGGCCGCCCGGTTCTCGAACACCTCATAGGTGCCGCAGCGTGCCTCAGGAGGCATGCCCGGCTCCTTGCAGGGGGCGAGCTCGAGGCGAGGCGGCTCCGCGGCAGACCCGGGCACGGCGGACCAGAGTTGGACGAAGACACCGAGGGCAGCGAGAGCGGTTGCTCCCCGAATTCTCATGACCGGCTCCTTTCGGGAAAGAGGACGACCTTGGTGTACTACAGCACTAGCACACCTCGGTGTCAAGCCCGGGAGCGCCCTGCCCTGGATTACTTCCGCGTCAACACCAGCTCCGGAGCGCCGGGCTCGGACAGGGTCATGGCGGAGATTCGGCCTTCGCTCTCCTGGAACGCCACGGCGTTGGCCGGTGAGAAGCCCTCGATCCAGAAGCGAGTCGGCGAGGTGGCGACCAGCAGTGTCTGTTTGCCCTGCAGTTGGACCCGCAGCCGGTTCCGCACGACGTCCACCCGGGCCGTCAGGCCCAGGTCGGTATTCTCGTAGGTCCCGGCGAGCCGCTCGAGGTCGGCCGGCGCCAGCGTCACCACGGGACCGCCGAAGCTCAGCACGAAATCCGGCCGCCGCATGCGGGTCACGCACGACGTGTCCAGCCCCTGGGCCGTGCCCGCCTCGATGAAGGCGGCCACCACTCCGAACAGGCAATCGTTCCCCTGCATCCCCTCCGTGCTGTGCCCGGCGTCGGTGATGATCAGGTGGCGTCCGTTCTTCAAGGTCCGCACGACCTTCTCCCCGTTCGCCGCCGGCGTGGCCGGGTCCCGCTCGCCGGAAACCAGCAGGGCCGGCACGTCGGAGACGACCGGCGTCTGGATCTCCTTGCCGAGATCGCGGGTGGGCCAACCCTCGCACGCGGCCTTCTGCTGGCGGATGCGGAAATCCCCCAGCATGGTCCCCGCCACGGCCGCCGCGACCTCCTCGTCCCGGATGAAGGCCACGTCCTCGGCGCAGGTCACCGACTGGTAGAAGCCGTCGGCCGTCGAGGTCATGAACGATCCATAGAGGCGGGCCGTCTGGGCCAGGGGCGCGAAGTCTCCCGCGGCGGCCTGGTGGACCAGCAACGGCAGGAGCGCGGCGCCCGACGGCGAATAGGTCATATAGCGCAGGGTCTGGGCAATGGCCGCGCGTCCCATTCGCAGCTCGAACGGCTCTCCGGTGGCAGGATCGAGGAGCTCGACCCGCACCGGCTCGGCGGTCACCCGGCGCAGCACGGCCTCCATCTCCTGGCGGAGCTGCGGGAAGGCACCATGGCAGGCCGCATCCCCTTCGCACTCGGTGACCAGACCGTCCAGCGCCTGCTGGGCGTCACGGGCCACCCCCAGCGGATAGCGATCATCGGGAGGAACCACGCCGAGCAGGGTGATCGTGCGCACGCTCTGCGGATGGCGCCGCAGGTAGGTCAGCACGGCGCGCGTGCCATACGAGCCGCCCATCAGGTTGGCCTTGCCATACCCGAGGACGGTGCGCACCTCCTCGACGTCGTCCATGGCGGCGTCGCTGGTATACCAGGAGAGATCCACCGCTTTTTTCAGACGGTCCCGGCAGGCGCGCACCTTGTCAGTCGGCAGGAAATTATCGAGAAATCCCTGAACGCCCTGCCTGCCCTGCATCTCCGGGCAGAACAGCCCTCCGGAGGCGCCGGTGCCGCGGACGTCGACCAGCAGCACGTCGCGCTTCTGGCGCAGCGACGCGAGCTGCTGCGCGAAGAAGAGCCCTTCCTCGATCGAGGAGTCTCCGGGGCCGCCGGCGAAATAGATGTAGGGGTCGGGCAGGCGCTGCGCGTCCTTGGCCGGGAGCACCAGGACCTGGAGCGGGATCTTCCGTCCGGTCCGGGCCGCGCGGTTCTCGAAAACCTCATAGGTGCCGCAACGCGCATCCGGCGGCATCCCCTCCTTCTTGCACGGGGCGAGCTCCAAACGGCGGGGCGCCTCCGCGGCCGGGGTCGGCGTGGCCAAGCCGAAACAACCGGTGCTCGCGAGGATCGCTAGAACGGTGGGACGGATCTTCATGACGGGCTCCTCCATCCGGGCCATACGGAGAGCCGGCAGAGAAGTTTCGGAAGCGAGGCGGAGCGCAGGCGGCAGGTGTAGAATGCGCGCGGAGGAAATCGCCCCCATGAGCACAGCACCCGTCCCGGCTCCGGGCTCGAGCCAGGCGCCCGCCGCGGAAGCGGCGACGAGCCCGCCGCCGGCGGAACGACATCCCTTCTTCGTGCGGCATTTCCGCAACCTGTGGCTCGGCTCGTCGACCTCGCTGCTCGGCGACCAGCTCTATCTCGTGGCGTTGCCGTGGCTCGTGCTGCAACTGACAGGGTCGAGCCTGGCCCTGGGGACGATCATGATGACCGCGACCATTCCACGCACGGTGCTGATGCTGGTCGGCGGCGCGGTGACGGACCTCGTGTCTCCGCGCCGCGTGCTGATCACGACGGCGTTGACGCGCACGGTGCTGGTCGGCTCGGTCGCGGTCCTGGTCTGGCTCGGGGACGTCGAGCTCTGGCAGGTCTACGTGCTGACGTTCATGTTCGGCGTCGCCGACGCCTTTGCGCTTCCCGCCGGGGGGGCCATGCTGCCGTCGCTGGTCGCGCCGCAGCAGCTCCCCCGCGCGAACGCGATGTTCCAGAGCTCCTCGGTGCTGATCCAGATGATCGGGCCGGCGCCGGCCGGCGTGCTCATCGCGGGTTGGGGCGTCGCGTCCGCGCTCTTTTTCGATGCGCTGAGCTTTCTCGGGGTGATCGCCGCCCTGTTCAGAATTCCCGATCCGCCCAAAGCTCCCAGGCCCGTGGCCGGCGCGCCGGCGCGGCCCAGCATGCTGCGTTCCATCGGCGAGGGCTGGCGCGCGGTGTTGAACGATCCGCCGCTCGTCGCGCTGACGGTGGTTTTCGCCGCCCTCAACCTCTGCGTCGCCGGGCCGACGGGCGTCGGTCTGGCGGCTCTGGCCAAGTTTCAGTTCGGCTCGGCGACGGCTCTCGGCACCCTCCTCTCCTGCTTCAGCGGCGGCATGCTGGCCGGCGTCCTGCTCGGCGGTACGGTGAAGCGGCCCCGCCGGCGCGGCCTGCAGTTGATCGCCACCAGCACGCTGGCCGGCCTCGCGCTGCTCTCGGTCGGCCTGGTGTCCGGGCTCATCGCGATCGGTGCGTTGCTGGTGGTGCTGGGCTCCTGCGTGGGGTTCGTCAACGTACAGTTCAGCTCCTGGGCCCAGATGCGGGTCGACCGCGCTCTGCTGGGCCGCGTCTACAGCGTCGTCTCGCTGTTCGCCATTGGATTGGTGCCGCTGTCGTACGCGGCCGCCGGCGTGCTCGGGCAATGGAATATCAAAGGATTGTTCATCGCGGCGGGAGCTCTCCTCGCGGCCATCGGCTCGACCATGGCCCTGGCCAGCAAGGCCGCCCGCGACGTCGACTGACGTGTCGCATCATCCTTCTTCGAATGAAAGGAGTGGACGACGTATGCATCGTACGATCTGGCCACTGGCCCTGATCCTGATCCCTGTCCTGGCGCTGACGGCCTGCGCGCCCGCCCCCCTGCCGCCGGATCCCGCGGCCCAGGCCTCCGATCTCACGGTCGATCAGGTGCTCGCCCGGCATGTGGCCGCGCGCGGCGGAGAGCAGAGGCTCGCGGGAATCCAGTCCGTCCGGATGACGGGGAAGCTGGTGTTCGCCGGCACCGCCACGAACCCTCTGATCGTGAGCATCGCCCCCGGACGCTACCTGCGGCGGCTCGAGCTGGGCTCGGGCGCCGTGATCAAAGCCGTGGACGGCCCGACGAGTTGGGAGATCGGCCCGCAGTCGGGGATCTTCCGTCCCACGAGGATGGTGAACGAGGATGCGGCCCGCTTCCGCCACCTCGCCGACCCGCAGGGGGCGCTCGTCAATCCCCAGGCGAAGGGGAACAAGGTCGAGGTCGTCGGGAAGCTCCCCTGGCAAGGCTCCCAGGTCTACAAGCTCAAAGTGACCTTCCCCGATGGGCAGGTCAACCATTTCTATCTCGACGCGAAGACCTTCCTGCCGGTGCGGACCGTGAGCACCATCTATCTCCCGCAGATCGACAGGGAAACCGGCCTCGAAATCCTTTATGAGGACTTCCGCGACGTCGGCGGCGTGAAATGGCCGTTCAAGGAGACGTTCACCGCGCCGGCGGCCCGGATCAAACAGATCACGTCCTGGGACAAGATCGAGGTCAATCCGCCGCTGGATCAAACGGCGTTCAAGGAGCCGCTGATCTGACGGCGGGCTCGCCCGGCGCGGCGAATCGGTGCAGCTGCCGGCTCAGCACCTCGGCAGCTCCCTCCATGATCTGGTCGGCGACGGCGTCGACGTGCCGGCGCCGCCAGGTCTCCAGGCTCGTCCCCTTCACCCACTGATTGAACGCGCCCAGAGCCGGGCCGCAGCGTATCTGGAAGTTGACTTTCTGATCCTTGGCGCCGGACAGCGCCAGGCGCATCGAGTGATCGAAATACCAGCGGAAGACGAGCAGCATCTGATGCCGCTTGTCGCCGTTCGTCCGCTGGCTCCGCGACTCCTGCCAGATGCTCTCGAAGCTGCGGCCGAAATAATCCCGCTCGATCTTCGCGCGGGTCGGCGCATCGATCTCCTCCCAGGAGCCATGCTGCCGCCAGAGGTCATAGAGCTTGTTGGCGCGCGCGGGAAAGAACACTCCCTTTTTCAACACCCGGCTCCTGGCTCCGAGCTCGAAGAGGTCTCCCACCGGCGCGGATTCCGTATCCTGCACGCCGGCGGCCTGCAGGAGATCTTTCACCTCGTCGCTGGTGCCCGCTTCGACCGTGCACTGATTGATCGAGCCGGTGAGGATGAAATCGGCGCCGAGCAGGAACGCCGCAGCCGCCGCCTCCGGCGTCCCGATCCCGCCCGCGCTGCCGACGCGGACCTCCCGGTCCTCCTTGCGGCGGCGGCGGACCTCGTCGCGCAGGCGAAGGATCGCCGGCAGCAGGACGGCGGTGGCCGCGGTATCGCCGGAGTCCGCCTCCACGCAGAGATCGTCGGCCATGGGGATCTGCCGGCCGAGATCCGCTTCGTCCGCGGAGATCAGGCCCGCCCGCACGAGCTCCGCCACCACGTGCTCCGGCGGCGGATGGAGAAACGCTTCCGCCACCTCGGGCCGGGAGACCTTCGCAAGCACTTTGCTGTTTGTGCTCAGGCCCTTGATCCGGTACCGGACCAGCGCGGGGCTCGGGACGACGTATCCGGCCGCCTCCACGAACCGGACTCCATGCTTCAGGCACAGGTCGACGACCGCCATTTCGGCGTCCGGATCCTCCGGATTGGCCAGCAGGCTCACACCGAAGGCCTCACCGTGACTCAGTGCTTTTTTGATCGCTCGGAGGTTTTCTTCGAGCTTGGACGCCGCGAGGCCGCCCGCTCCGAAAAAACCGAGATAACCGGCTTTCCCCATGCGCACCACCAGGTCTTTCGACGCGATGCCCTGGGACATCGAGCCGGCCACGTAGGCCCGGCGGACGTTGTAGTCGCGCCGGAACGACGCGGACCCCAGACGCTCGGCCGTGACGTCGAGCGTCGCCGCCTTCGCCTCGGTTTTCGCGGGCGGCGCATCGCGCCGGATCGATTTGATCAGCTTCGTCAGGACGCTGCCGGGGCCCACCTCCTCGAAATCCTCGACGCCCGCGGCCAGGAGATATCGGATGCTTTCCAGCCACCGCACGGGCTCGCGGATCTGCCGTTTTAGGGCCGCCTTCACCTCGCCGGCCGCGTAGGGCAGGGCCGAGACGTTCGCGATGACGGGAATCTTCGGCGCATGCAGCTCCACGCTGTCCAAGGCCTCGGCCAGAGGCTGCACGCAGCTCTCCATGTACCGGGAGTGAAAGGCCGCGCTGACGTTCAAGATCCTGTAGGTCGCACCGGTCTCGGAAAAGAAGGCATCCGCGCGGACGATGTCCCCGGCCGGCCCCGAAAGGACCACCTGCGTGGGGCTGTTGTAGTTGGCCACGTCGATGGTGTCGAGCCCGTTCTTCCGCAGGATCTCCTCCACCTGATTCCAGTCGCAGCCGAGCACGGCCGCCATGCCTCCGCCGCCCCCTCCAGACACCGCGCTCATCAGCTCCCCGCGCCGCTTCACGAGCCGGAGGCCCGCCGCGAAATCGAAAACCTCCGCGGCGAGCAGGGCGTTGTATTCGCCCAAGCTGTGGCCCGCGACGAAATCCGGCGGCGGCGCGCCGCCGTCGCACCGGCTCCTCCAGGTCAGCGCGTTGACGACGTACAAGGCCGGCTGGGTGTACTGCGTCTGGAGGAGCTTCTTCGGCTCTTGCAGGCACAGCTCCTCGACGGAATACCCGAGAATCTCGTCGGCGACCGCCGTCAACTCGGGGTAGCGCGCGAACAGGCCCTCGCCCATGCCGAGCGCCTGGGACCCCTGTCCGGGAAATAGGCAAGCCTTCACGGCAGATCCTCCGCGAGACGGGCGGCGAGCTCCGCGACCGCGGGCTCCCGCAACACGGTGAAGTGGGTTCCCGGGATCTCCCGGATCTCGACGCCGCGCAGGGCCAGATGCGTCCAGCCGAGCGCGTCATGGCCGTTCGTCGCCTCTCCCGCGGCGCGGTAGAGGATGAGACGGCCGTCGAAAGAGCCTGGCGTGTAGCTCTCCATGGCCTGCACGTGCGCCGCGAAGGCGCTGAACAGGCGGGCGAGCCCTTCGATCCCCAGGTCCGGAGGCAGGACGCGGAGGCGGCGTCCCGCATCCACGAGCACGCCCAGCCGCTCGTCCGGGCTCATGGCCAGCACCTCGGCGGCGGTGACCGGCAGATCCTCCGGGGAGACTCCAAGGTTCCGGGCGAACGTCGCCAGGAGCGGCAGGTCGCCGTCCTCGGCGGGGCTCCGCGGCTTCGGCGCGTGGGCGTCGATCAGGGCCAGGAGCTCGATCTCCTCTCCCATCTCCCGGAGCTGGCGCGCCATCTCGTAGGCCACGACGCCGCCCAGCGACCAGCCGCCCAGCAGATATGGTCCCGCGGGCTGAACCTCGCGCAGGGCGGCGACGTAGCGGGCGGCCATCGCCTCGACGGTCTCGGTGTGCGGCGCGTTCCCGTTCTGAAGCTCCTGGGCCTGGAGACCGTAGAAGGGTCGGTCCGGACCCAGGTGCCGGGAGAGGGCGATGTAGGCGAGCACGGTGCCGCCTCCGGGGTGGACGCAGAAGAAGGGCCGGCGGTGGCCCGCGGCCTGGAGCACCACGACGGGCGATGCGGGGGATGCGGGCTTCGCCTCGTGCCGTGACCTCACATGCCGGGCCAGAGATTCGATCGTGGGATTCTGGAACAGCTCGAGGAGCGGCAGCTCGCGGCCGAGCCGGCGCGACATGCGGGCGACGAGCCGGACCGCCAGAAGCGAATGCCCGCCGAGGGCGAAGAAGGAATCCTGGACGCCGATCGGGCGCACGCCCAGGGTCTCCTCCCAGAGACGGACGAGCTTGAGCTCCAGCGTATCCCGCGGCGGCACGTAGGCGGCCTCCTGTCCGGAGCGGTCCTCCCGCGGCGCCGGCAGGGCCTTTCTGTCCACCTTGCCGTTGGAGGTGCGGGGCAGGGCGTCGAGAGCCACGAAGGCTGGCGGGATCATATACTCCGGCAGGCGCCCGCGCAGGTGCTCGCGCAGCTCCGCCGCCTCGGCGCCACCCGCCACGTACGCCACCAGGCGCCTGTCTCCAGGCCCAACTCCAGGCCCATCTCCAGGGTGATCCTCCCGCGCCACGACCACGGCTTCGCGCACGTCCGGGTGCGACGCCAGGGCGGCCTCGACCTCTCCCAGCTCGATGCGGAAGCCGCGCACCTTGACCTGGTGGTCGATGCGGCCCAGGTACTCCAGCTCGCCGTCCGCCAGCCAGCGCACCAGGTCACCGGTGCGGTACAGGCGGGCTCCCGGCTCTCCAGGGAAAGGATCGGGGATGAACCGCTCCGCCGTCAGGTTCGGACGCCCCAGATAGCCGCGCGCCAGGCCCGCGCCGCCCAGCCAGAGCTCGCCGGCCACCCCCGCCGGCACCGGCTGGCCCCGGCCGTCCACCACGTAGCCCTGCGTCGCCGCGATCGGGCGGCCGATGCGCGGCGGCGACGACGACGCGCGCTCCACCGCGGCGAACGTCGAGTAGGTCGTGTCCTCCGAGGGCCCGTAGAGATTCCACAGCGCCTGGACCGTGCCCGTGGCCCAGATCGAGTCCGCCAGCGAGCGCGGCAGCGGCTCGCCCGCCAGATTCACCGTCCGCACTCCGGCCGGCAGGGCACCCGTGCGCACCAGCTCCGCCAGGGCGGACGGCACCGTGTTGACCAGCCGCACCCGTTCCGCCGCGGGCAGCGCGGGCAGCGCCAGCGCGTTGGCCGCCAGGATCACGGTGCCGCCCCACGACAGGGGCACGAACAGCTCGAAGACCGACAGGTCGAAGCTCAGGGAGGTCGCCGCCAGCA
>Ga0190274_10000075_pt1 | contig 75569 bp, 62 predicted proteins | sample Popmic531T_FD_133002 | JGI IMG/M metagenome (GOLD analysis project Ga0190274, IMG submission 133002) | Populus adjacent soil microbial communities from riparian zone of Yellowstone River, Montana, USA - 531 T | ecosystem: Environmental > Terrestrial > Soil > Riparian zone | place: USA: Montana...
AAAAAAATTCCCAGCCATTTGCCGGTGGGACTCCCTGCAATTGAATTGGCATTGATTCAAAGAAATAACAATCAACAAGTCCTGCAATTGGATTGGATCCACTGCCCTGAGAACAATTCGCACAAGCTGTGACACCATTGGATTGTAGACCTCCGGGACTGATTTCGGTAATTGAAACAAGACTCAGGTTAATGCTTGGTGTATTTGGTACTGTAGTAGTAAGAGAAACTCCTGCTGATGGACCGGGAATGCCATTGCAATCCCTGTAAAACCGCATTTGAAATACATACAACCCATTTCCCTGGCAAGTCCAGGTTATTTCACCACCACGATAATGAGAAGCAAAAATGTCGTTTGAAATGAAAATAAAAGTGATTATGACCAGCAGATGCCGGAGTAATTTTTTCATAATGGGGTATTTAAGAAATGACGTGATAACCGAGCGTTGGGATGCATTCAGGCGCCCAAAGGATTAATCGGTTTTAATAAGTTTCAAAGTCTGTGCGGAATTGCCATCAGATACTTGCAACAGGTAAATACCGGAAGCTAATGTTGACAGATCAAATGATCCCTCCCTGCCGTTGAGAACGGCATTCATCAGCACATTTCCAATCAAATCAGTTACCTGGATTTGTGTCATGGCTGTAGAATTCCTTTCAATTTTGTAGTTGAAAATTCCCTGTGAAGGATTTGGATATAGCTGAATTATTTTCGGTGTATCTGAAAGTTGCCCTTCTTTTTGTCCAGGAGGTTGCGGAGGGAAACAAACAATTGAGACTTTGGCTTCAGCTGAAGTTGCAGCACAACCTGAAGTATCCAACGATTGGCATTTATATTTTCCCTGCACAGAAACCCATAAATCATCAGTAGTAGCTCCAGGGATCAATACATTATTGCGATACCACTGGTAAAAGACCATAGGTGATTGTGCAAAAAGCTGGACACTGTCACCAATGCAAAGTCCCAATGGTCCCGATGAACTGAGGGTTGATAAATATGGAGCCTGGGAAATTACTACAATATTGTCGCTGCCTAAACATCCGAGTGAATCACTTACTGTAACGGTGTATGTGTTAAACATTGAAACGGATAAGGTTTGAGTGGTATTCCCATTGCTCCACAAATAAGCGGAATACCCGGGACCTGCATCAAGTACTGTAACCTGGGTTTGACAGAGCGTGGAATCACCGGTAATGACAGGTTGAGGTGATGAAAGATATATAGTCGCATTTCCGGAAAAAGTTCCAGTGCAATTTGCATCTGTAAAAGTTGTCAGGGAATACATAACGATGCTTCCAGGAGTCACATTAATAATTTCGGGGTTGTTGTTAGTTGTAAATGGTCCGTAATTGACCGTTCCATCAGTATAACTATATGTAAACGGAGAAGTGCCATTAAATGCGATATACAAATTAGTGCTGTTGCCGCTACAAATTGTGTTATCTCCACTGAGTATCGCTAACGGCGGTGTTACCGTGATATCCGCCATACCGGTACAGCCATTTGAATCGGTTACCGTCACAGCAAAAGTTCCCGGCGAGGCTATTGTGATTGTTTGTGTTACTTCGCTGGTATTCCACTCATAAGCGGCATAACCTGCGCCGGCATCAAGAGTTATGGTTTGAGGGAAACAAAGAATGGTATTACCGCCGATAACCGGAACCGGTAATGGGTTTTGAGTAACTGTAACTGTCGCGCTACCCGTACACCCATTCTGATCGGAAACTATTACATAGTAAACCCCGGGTGTTCCTATATTGATACATGAATTGTTTATGCCGTTACTCCACATATAATTTGCAAATGACCCTGAAACACAAATAATCCCGTTGGAGCCTGCACACAAAGTTGAGTCACCTGTTATGATTGGAATTGGATTGTTACCTGTCGTTATAATAGCAGTATCAATTCCAGAGCAACCTGAGTTATCAGTAACAGTTACGGTAACCGGACCCAAAGTACTAATGGTTATGGATGAAGTAGATTCTCCGGTTGACCATATGTAAGTGTAGGGACCACTTCCAGTAGCATTTGCAAATATAACTGCAGCAGCTCCCTGGCAAATAGCGGTAGTTCCATTTATGGTGACTACAGGTGCATTGACATTAGTAACATTGATTGCATTACTATATGTTGTTCCGCAACTTAAAGTAAATTTTATTCTGTATTCGCCCCAAGCGGAGGCATAGTAAAAATAATCATTAGCTCCCGGAATGTCGATTCCATGATGTTGCCATTGAATTGATCCCGGATTTACACTTATGGAACCTGCCCAGGCTACATCGGTTACACGCAAATAAGTAGAATCTCCAAGACAAACATCTACAGTACCATTCACTGCATTTTCACCGCAGATGCCTTCGTTCAAGTCCGAATGGAAGACTTTTAAAGGAAGCGCAAAACCCTGAATCTGGTCCAGGGAATCCACTGCATAGCAAACAACAGTTCCTGTTCGTGCGAAGTTGACAACTGAAACACCGGAATCAATTAAAACAGGATTATTAGCTATGCCACTGTTGCAGCTAATAGTGTAATCGTTTTCATACCATTTGTAAGATAAACCTGCTGGTGGCACTCCGGCAGAAATAGTTAACGTATCAGTACCGCACAGGTCGGTACCGGCACCACCCGAACCACCTGATAATGTCAATGAAAATTGAAATTGCGCACTGCAAAAAAATGGCAATAGTATAAGGACAAATGCAATGGAGTGTATCTTTTTTTTCATAAGAATTTTTACTGATTAACTATTTCATAATTGACGTAAAAACCGGATTATAGGATGCATACTTTATCTCTGGGAAATCAATCGGTTTTGATCAGTTTCAGGGTTTGTGTAGAATTACCATCAGATACTTTTAATAGGTAAATTCCGGAAGTTATGGATGACAGATCAAGAGAACCTTCCTTTTCAATCAGCAAATTATCCAATATTATTTTTCCCATTATATCGGTTAACTGAATTTTTACACGGGAGTCAGTTTCACTTTCCATTTTGTAATTGAAAATTCCCTGAGAAGGATTTGGATAAAGCTGAATTAATTTCGGTGTATCTGAAAGCTGTTCTTCCTTTTCTCCCGGAGGTAGCGGAGGAAAACATACTATTGAAACTTTTGCTTCAGCAGTGGTAGCAGCACATCCTGAAAGATCCACTGACAGGCATTTGTATTTTCCTTGAATTGAAACCCACAATGTGGCTGTTGTGGCACCGGAAATCAAAACATTATTCTTATACCATTGGTATGCTGTCATTGGTGATTGAGCGATCAGTTGTACACTGTCACCAAGACAAAGTCCCAGTGGCCCGGATGCACTTATGGTTGATAAATACGGAGGCTGGGAAATCACCACAATATTGTCGCTGCCTGTACATCCAGTTGAATCAGTAACAGTGACGATATAAGTGTTTGTTGTGGAAGCAGAAATGGTTTGTGCAGTACTTCCAGTGTTCCATAAATAACTTGAATAACCTGAACCTGCATCAAGGATTGAAGTCTGGTTTTGACAGAGTGTGGAATCGCCGGTTATGACCGGAGTTGGGTTGGTGATTGAAATAGTACATGATCCTGAAACATTGCCATTGCAATTCGCATCGAAATATGTCACCAGGGAATAAATAGTATTGGTGTTTGGACTTACACTGAATGTAGTAGTACTGCCACTTGATGAATATGGCCCATATGTGCTAGTACCATCAGAAAAACTGAACCCAAAAGGAGCAGTTCCTGCAAACGAAAAAAATAAGTCCGTGCTGCTTCCAATACAAATTGAATTATCTCCACTGATGGTGGCATAGGGACCTGTTACCTGAATGGAGTCGGAACCGGTACAGCCATTGTTATCAGTTACTGTGACAGTATATGTTCCAATAGTTGAAACGGTGTTAGCTTGTGTAAATACTCCATTACTCCAAAAATAACTTGTGAAACCAGGGAACCCGCCACTGGCGTTAAGTATTGAAGTTTGGGGAAGGCAAAGTGTAGAATCTCCGGTGATATTCGGTATTGGATTCGGATGAACTGTCACAACTGTTGTGGCTGTTCCCGTACAACCGGCAGCGTTGGTAACAGTAACAGTGTATGCACCTGCTGTACTAACAGATATGGTTTGAGTAGTTGCGCCTACTGACCAATTGTAACTGCTAAATCCGGCACCTGCATCCAAAGTAGTTGAAGATCCCTGGCAAATTGAGAAATTACCGATTATTGCAGGTGTTGGATACGGAAAGAAATTTACAATTATTTCATCACTGTAACCCACACCACAGCTTACGGTGAATTTTAACCGATAGGTTCCGGTTGAACCCGCTTTAAAGGTTAAATCATTGACAGTTCCAGGAATGTCGATGCCGTTCCATTGCCATTGCAGCACAGTGTCAGTCGGTGAGCTCACTGAAATAGCAGCTGACCAGGACAAATATTGATTGCAGCGAAGTGTTATAGAATCTCCCAGGCAAGCCGATATAGGACTTCCGGAATTGTTGAAATCACATATCCCACCATTGTAATCAGGATTTATCACCGGAATTGGCCAGGATTCGCCTTGAACCTGGTTCAGTGAATCGATTGCCTGACAAATAATTTGTTTACTGTTACCGAAATAGAGTACTTGAGAACCGGTGCTCACAATAGTAGATTGGGATCCAGAACACCATCCGGCTTCCGCAATCCATCGGTATGTGAGTCCGGCTGGGATTGGATCGGCGGCAATGGTGAGTTCATTAAAACCACATATTTCAGTGCCACCTCCTCCGCTTCCTCCGGACCAATAAACCGGTATGTTAAACTGAGCAAGAGCAGGTGCGGACAACGCGAATGTCAAAACGAGTAAAAAAAGTCTATTCATCAGGTTTCATTTATTCATAAAGTTAAACGATTCCTGTGGTTATTCCTAAATCAGGCTAAATAAATTTAGAAAAATCCACCCCATCAAAAGTCCCTGAACTCATCATAAGTAAGACTGAAGGCCCTTCAAAATTTGATTTGATGAATTCAGTTAGGGCAGCAGGATCGGTAAAAACTTTCAAATGCGCATCCGCGAAAGCGATCTTAACCTGTTCCGCAGTGATAGGAGCTAGTTTTTTGTGAGCTATTGTTTGCGGATTGAAATAGACAGCCGGGAAGTCTGCTGCACTCATACTACCTGCATATTGTTCGAGGAAATTTTCACTCAAACTGCTGAATGTATGCAATTCCATGCATGCTACTATTTTCCTTTCGGGGAATTGTTCGCGGGCTGCGGCTACAGTGGCTTTGAGTTTGGAGGGTGAATGGGCGAAGTCACGGAAAATGGCCTGATCTGAGGTTTTCTTTACCAACTCCATTCTTCTTCCTGCACCTGAAAAATTTTGAGCTGCAGTATAGAATTCCTGATCGGAAACACCAAGTAATTTGCAAACCTCCCTTGCTCCTTCCAGGTTTGATAAATTGTGCAAACCAAATACCTGTAATGGAAAAGTTTCTCCGCCACAGCGGACAACTGAAATTCCATTTTCAATAAAATATTCGGGAGCACCATAAGCTACTTTTTTTACTCCGGAATTCAGAGTCGAAGCTATCTTTTTCAGTTCCTCGTCACCTTCGTAATATATCATAGTGCCGCCTTCAGGCAATCCATCGGCAAACTTTTGGAATTGTTCCACATAATTTTCGAAAGTTGGGAATACATTGATATGATCCCAGGCAATGCCGCTTAGAAGTCCAATATGTGCTTTATAAAGATGAAATTTCGGTCGACGATCAATTGGTGAGGATAAGTACTCATCGCCTTCTAAAATGATTACAGGTGCTGAGTCCGACAACCTGACCATTGTGTCAAATCCAGCTACTGTTGAACCAACCATGTAATCGAAATCCTTATTCAATGCTTTGAGCACATGAAGAATCATTGAGGTGATTGTGGTTTTGCCATGTGAACCACCAATAACCACGCGGGTTTTATCCTTCGACTGCTCATGAAAATATTCAGGGAAAGAATAGATACGAAGTCCGAGTTCCTGCGCTTTCAACAGTTCAGGATTATCGGCACGTGCATGCATTCCAAGAATCACTGCTTCAGGTTTGCTGTTCAATTTTTCAGGATACCATCCCTCCTTTTCAGGCAATAAACCTGCTGCACCTAAGCGTGAAAGTGAAGGTTCTTTAATCTCATCGTCAGAACCGGTAACTTTGTATCCTTTGCTGTGTAAAGCGAGTGCCAGGTTGTGCATGGCGGCACCTCCAATTGCTATAAAATGAACGTGCATTTTGTGTTGATGATAAATGATAGATACTAAATGATAGATGATAAATGATAAATAAAAGTCGTTTGTTAATATTTGAAACTTCGGCTTCGCATAATAATCTCAAGTTTCTAAATACCGTTAACCGTTGACCGATGACCCCGGAAGCAGAAACTTCAGGTATTCAGGTTTTAAATAAATTCAATTTGAAATGTAAATCACAGGAATCATTATCATTAATTAACCATCCTGAAGTTACGCTTCCGGGCAAACCAATGACCAATGACAAGTTCAACGGTCCCTGAGCCTGTCGAAGGGCAAAATTACTGATAAGCATTTAAAATTTAACACTTATCATTTCCATTTACTAACAACGAATCCTTAATATTGCAAACTGAATTCGAACTTTAGATTATTATTAATTTATCATCTATCATTTATCATTAATATGAAACTTCACTCTATCAATACCGGTTTTTTTAAGCTTGATGGCGGTGCCATGTTTGGAGTAGTTCCCAAGTCAATCTGGAACAAACTTAATCCGGCTGATTCCAATAACATGTGTGACTGGGCCCTCCGTTGCATGTTGGTTGAATACGGAGATCGTTTGGTGTTAATTGATAATGGTATTGGAGATAAGCAGGATGATAAGTTTTTCGGGCATTACTACCTTCACGGAGATGATACTCTTGAAAAGTCACTTGCAAAAAAGGGTTTTGGAATAGATGATATTACTGATGTGTTTTTGACTCACCTCCACTTCGACCATTGTGGAGGAAGTATAAAGCGGAATAAAGACAAGACAGGCTATCTCCCTGTGTTTAAAAATGCAACATACTGGAGCAATGAAGAACACTGGGAATGGGCCACCAAACCCAATCCACGCGAAAAGGCGTCATTCCTCACAGAAAACATTTTGCCAATCAGTGAAAGTGGTCAGCTGAAATTCACTACTGACGGAGCGGATCTTTTCCCTGGATTCAAAATCAAATTTGTGCACGGTCATACCGGAGCAATGATGATTCCGCACATTCAGTACAAAAACAAAACTGTTGTCTATATGGCTGACCTTTTACCTTCGGTAGGTCACATTCCGGTACCTTTTGTGATGGCTTACGACACACGTCCACTCATTTCACTGAATGAAAAAGCGGCATTCATGAAAGAAGCCTTAGAAAACGAATATATCCTGTTTTTTGAACATGATCCTGTAAATGAATGTTGCTCGGTTAAGGATGTTGATGGACGGGTTAAACAAGATCAAACCTTCCTTCTGGCTGAATTCTGAGGGTATCCATAATTATGGAAATTGAAATGCCCCCTTTTCCCTGACTGACCAGGTTTTGATTTTCAAATCATTCAAAGCAGTTTTCAGTTGTTGTTCCCGGTAACTTTTGCAGGAACCATCAAATACCACCATTTGTGGATGGAAAGTTTCATTGATTCTTTGTGCTTCCACTCTGCAATTACCTCCTATAATCAAGATGGTGTGCATAGCGATATTGCCATCTGCCTGGATAAACTTTTGTCTCTTAAACCAATCCCTGATAATGTAAATTTTTGAGGTGGGAACTCCCTTTATTTCTATCACATTTCCTGCTCCAATTTTTATAGAATCAGTCTCGCTCACAAGATTACTTACCAGGTGTTCATCGCAGGAGAATTTAAATGTGGAAGGCATTGCTGATGAGTCAGAAATCAGGGTAACATGCCTGCCGCTGAGAAGAGAAATTATAGTGTGTCCTTTACTCTTATAAACAGTCAGGCTGACGTTTTTGGAAGCCTGTTGTAAAAGTTCAATTCGCAGAAACAAAAAAGCTGAAATCAGGATCAGGCAGATGAATAACCAGGTTCGGGATTTATAGACTATCCAAACCGGGATAAAGAGCAGAAGAAGGTACAATATGAAAGTTTCATACAAACTCACGTACACATTTTTAGTCATAGCACCGGGAAGTTCCCCAATCGTAATCACCAGCCAGTTGAGTGCCCTGATTCCCATTGAAGTGATGGTGCCTGTTACTAGACCTGCATATGGAATCCAGTCTGTTACCAGGAGTAAAAGTCCGCTGTACATCACAATCGTCGAAAGTGGGATGATGAGCAGATTTCCAATCAGGAAATAATTTGGAAACTGATGAAAAAGGAACAGGCTTAGCGGGAAAGTAGTGAGTTGCGCGGCAATTGAAATGGAAACAAGTTCCCATATTTTGTGCAGCCACTTATTCGGTGCAACCCAAATCGGAAGGATCATTTTATGAAGGAAAATAATACCGCAAACTGCCAGAAACGACAATTGAAATCCAGCGCTCATGATCAGGTAAGGATCGATAATGAACATAAGTATACAGGAGCTGCAAAGCAGGTTGTAAATGGATGCTTCGCGATTGATCCAGTTGCCGGCAATCACAAAGCTTATCATGGCTGCTGCCCTGATCACTGAAGGTGAAAATCCGGTTACCATGGCATAGAACCAGATAAGCATAAGCAGTATCGGGTAACGAAAATGCCTGAGTGCTTCTTTTCTCTCCATCCAACCTAAAAGCCAGGCAAGAATCACATAAATCAGCATCACATGCATTCCGGAAACACACAATACATGCAACACTCCCGCACCGGACCAATAACTTTCAAGTTCAGGATCGAGCCATTCCTCGTAACCCAGAAGAAGAGCACCGGCTACTCCAAGATCGTCTTTCCCGAGATAGCGTTGCAGTTTTTCAAGCATCGCATCCCGAAGCATACGGGCATAAGTGAAGGGCGTTTTTATAACCAGAGTATTGATCACTTCAAAAGATTTTTCTGCAACAAAAACCTGGTGCCATGCACCTTTACCTTCATAAAAATGCCTGGCATCAAAAGCAGCCGGATTCCCCGGACCGGCAATCCTTTTCATTTCTCCATGGATCAGCATTTTGTTCCCGGCAGTACCTTTGAAATGATGCATGGAATCCTGCAGCTGCACAAGTATTTTTCCTCTGGCTTCATTCCATGTGCAAGAAGAATTTGCTGCATTCACATCTGCAATAAACCTCCATCCTGTTGAGGTTTTAGCAGGTTCGTTTGCGATTTCCACCAGGTAAGATCCATTGCATTCCATTGCCTGAAAATGACTCCTGTGATGGAGCGACTGGTGCAACCAGGTGATAGTACCTCCCATTCCAAAGAAGCAACAGTAAAATGGAATTCCTGCCAACCATCGTTGTGCATACTTTCCGCTGGCATAATTCCGTACAGTGAATAATACTGAAAGCAAAAAACCCGCAGCTGCCATGCAAGCCATCCCCGCAAAGGGCAACCCTGTTTTGATTGTGCAAATGATACCGGCTGAAAAAGGAATAACTACCCGGAATACCGGGAAACGACTGAAAATTTTCATTAATAGAAAAGTGTTTAAGAAAAGCTATGCTAAGATAATTTAAAGGAATTGAAACATCAAATTCCTGGAATGTATGAGCCCGGTTAGTTAGTTCAACCCTTCTCATTGTTGGTATTTACTACTCTGCTTCGCTCGTCCCCGGATACATTGCCATCAGTTCACTATCAGATAGAGCGTATATGTTTTTAGTTGCCTTTATTTTTCAATGGGCAATTTCTGACCCTCAAAAGAGTGTGAAAATATTAAATCTATTATTTAAATAATATTCATATATACATATAAATTAGTAATTTATAAGTTTTTAAACAGATCACCACTTTTATGAAAAATAATGTCTTATTTTTGCTGATAACAAAACCCTAAAAAATAAATTTCTACATGAAAAAACAATTACTAGTACTGGCTATGTTTGGCCTTTCAGTGATCGGAGCTTCTGCTCAAGGAGTCTGGGTACCCCAGGCTACGGGCTTTCCGGCCACTTCAACAGGTGTATTTAATGTGAGTGTAGTAGATTCAGCGACTGTCTGGATTTCTGCATATGATGGTACTGTTGCTGCAGCAGATTACCGTGATTACTCTACAACAATTGATGGTGGACTTACCTGGATTCCGGGTGTAGTTCCTGCTCCAGCGAGTCATGCATGGTCAATGATTTGTGGAGTTGATGCTTCTACAGCATTTGCTTGTATGTACAATGCTGTTGCCGGTGCCGGCGGAGGAATCTGGAAGACTACCGATGGTGGTGTTAACTGGGTTCAGCAAGGTGTTGGAACAATTTTTAATGCTTCGTCTTTCCCTAACGTAGTTCATTTCTGGGATGCAAACACAGGCTTCACAATGGGAGATCCTAACTCTGCAGAATTTGAAATCTACACTACTACTGATGGTGGAACAACCTGGGTACCTGTACCTGGTGCTAACATTCCTGATCCGGTTGCTGGTGAGTATGGAATCGTAAACCATTTTGAAGTTATTGGAAACACAGTTTGGTTTGATACCAACAAAGGCCGTGTTTACAAATCAATCGATCAGGGTGCTACATGGACTGTTTCATCTACAGGAATCGTTGTTCCTGCACAAGGTGCAATGGATATTATATTCTATGATGCAAACAATGGTTATGCTCGTCTTTATAATGGAACAACCGGTCTGAATACTGTAAAAAGAACTTCTGACGGAGGTGCTACATGGACTACAGGTTCTATTACAGGAAATATGTTTGGAAGTGACATGAGCTATGTTCCGGGAACTGCTTCACGTATCGTTTCTACTGGAGCTGCTACTGGTTTTATCGGTTCTTCTTATAGTGATGACGGTGGCTTAACATGGGTTGATATTGAAACAGGTGCACAAAGAACTGCTTTGGGTGTTTGGGATATCAACACAATGTGGGCTGGTGGATTTACTTCTACTCCAGCTTTTGATGGAATCTTCAAATTTGAAACTGTTGCTCCGGTTCCATGCGGCGATATCAGCATCAGCTCAGGTGTGGTTTCTGCACTTGATTCTACTATTTGCTTCGGCGAAACATTGACAATTTCTACTGACGGTGCAGTATCTCCAACAGTTGGTGCTGCTTATGGCTGGAGTATGATTGTTTCTTCAGGCGATATCAGCTTCAACACTGATCCTTTGAATCAACCAGGTATCCTTGGTGGTACAGGTGTATTGTTTCCTGTTCCTGCAAGTATCGGAACTGTACTTTTGAATGACGGTTCTGTTTTCCCAGCAGGTGTTTATTATTTCACTCCTGTGGTTTATGGTAATGCTGTAGGAACCGGAACAAACATTACTGGTTATGTTCTTGATCCTGCATGTACTTATACTGGCCAGTCTGTAATGTTTACACTTTACGCTGACCAAGACCCTGCATGTTTTGTTGGAATGAATGAAATCAACCCTTCTGTATTGTCAATGAACGCTTATCAGTTCAATGATAACCAGATCAGCCTGAACCTTACTTCTGCTAAACAAAGTAATGTGGTTCTGAATATTTATGACTTGACCGGAAGACTGGTAATGAACAAAGACCTGAGCATCAGCCAGGGACCTAACAGTTTCGTTCTGGATGCTTCTACTCTTGGAGCAGGTGCTTATGTTATCAGAGTAAGTGATAACAACGGCGTTGTGACAAGCAAAATGGTGAAGTACTAATTTTACATCCCCAATATTTACAAACAGGCTGCCCAAAAGGTGGCCTGTTTGCATTTTAATTAAAAATTAGAAATTTAAAATTAAGAATTGTGGTTCGGGTTTTTGTGAGTGACGACAAAACAGGAAATCCTATATTTGCATCCTGCTTATGACAAACCTGATTGTAATTATCACCGTTGTTTTATCCATCATTGCGTTATATAGCCGCGACCTTATGCAGCGGTTGATTTTTAATCCCTATATGGTTACCGAGCATAAGCAATGGTATCGTTTTATTACTTCCGGTTTCATTCACAACGACTGGATGCATCTTTTGATCAACATGTTGGTGTTGTGGAGTTTTGGAAATGTGGTAGAACAATATTACGATGCCATCTTTGAAGAAAAAGCTGCATTTTATTTCATCCTGCTCTATCTCGGTGGATTGGTAATTTCAATCGCTCCCACTTTTAAGCGACACAGGCACAATGCAGGCTACAATGCTCTCGGAGCTTCCGGAGCGGTCGCTGCGGTTTTGTTCACTGCTATTCTGTTTCGGCCACTTGACAAAATTTACCTGTACGGAGTAATCGGTTTGCCCGGAATTTTCCTGGGATTGGCATATCTTGGTTACAGTTATTACATGGACAAAAAAGGTGGCGATCATATCAATCACGACGCACATTTCTGGGGTGCGGTATTCGGAGTGTTGTTTACCGGATTGCTGAAGCCAACAATTTTCCTGCATTTTATCGATCAGCTAACCTCATTCTGAAATGAAAAACAAAGCTATTTTTCTGGATCGTGACGGAGTCATTAACCGCGACCAGGATCATTATACCTGGCTTCAAAGTGAATTCATTTTCCTGGATGGTGTTTTTGAAGCATGCAGGGAATTCCAGAGGATGGGATTTTTAATTATCGTTGTGACGAACCAGGGTGGCATTGCCAAAGGACTTTATTCTCACAAGGACGTTAATGATTTGCATGCGAATATGGAAGCTTCTTTTTTGAAAGAAGGAGTCACGATTTCTGAAAGTTATTATTGTCCGCATTACGATGCACACGGAAAATGCCTTTGCAGAAAGCCGGGTTCACTGTTAGTGGAGAAAGCACTGGCTCGTTTTGATATTGATCCGGCAAAATCATGGTTTATCGGCGATCGTGAAAGAGATATTCTTGCAGGTGAAGGTGCCGGTGTAAAAGGTATTCTGGTGGATGTAAACAGCGATCTCCGACAGGTACTACCAAAGATTTCATAAATGAATTCGTTCAAACCCGGTTTCGAAATTTTGAATGGAAAGTTGCAGGAGGCGGGATCTCCGGTTTTTTCCGGCGATAACAGGGCTTTCAGATATGGTGATGGCCTGTTTGAGACTATCTGTGTACGAAACGGTAATCCACTTTTTATTCAAGATCACTGGAACCGCCTGACAAGAGGTTTGAAAATACTTTCAATTCCAATGGCTGAAGGTTTGGATATTCACAAGCTGAAATTGGCCATTGATTTACTTTTGCAAAAGCACGAATTGACACATGCCAGGCTGCGGTTGATTGCTTATCGCGAAGCCGATGGCATGTACGCTCCTTCAAACGCAAAAAGTTCGTGGTTGCTATCCGTTACCGGGAAAGTGGAGCCGCTGTATCAAATTAATATGCCAGGCCTTTCGGCAGATGTGTTTGAAAGCGATTTTAAGACCTCTGGTGCACTTTCAAACCTCAAAACACTAAATGCCCTTCTTTTTGTTTGTGCCGGTCTTGAAGCCTCTGAAAAAGGCTTTGATGAAATGCTCATCCGAAATCACAAAGGCCACATGATTGAATCGGTAAAAGCCAACTTGTTTATTCGTCAGGGAACGATTTTTAAAACACCTCCCCTTTCCGAAGGTTGTCTAGATGGTGTTATGCGAAAACAGGTAATCCAAATGCTCAAACAAAGGAATCTGGAAGTTCTGGAAGTACCGTTGCAATTGGAGGATGTAATGTCTTCAGAAGAACTTATCCTCACCAACGTGATTCAAGGAGCCAAATGGATCGAAAATTTCAGAGGGAAAAAGTACGGAAATCAATACGCTTGTTTGATCAATGGATGGCTTAACGAAATGTTAGGTCATCGGTCCTGAATTCAACAATCCATTAACCCATTTCCTTATTCTCCAATTTTCTCATTCTCTCATTTCCCCATTCTCCCATTCCCTCATTCTCTAATTCCCTTTTTCCGACAACTCCAGCCACCTCAAAGTTTTCACATCAATTTCCTTATTCACTTTCCCATAATCCACTGAAGCCACAGAAATGGTAGGTGCATCGGTGTTGGCATCAGAAAGTGTTTTTTCGAGTTTTGTTTTACGCTCTTCAAGTGTGGCAATTTCTTTCTCTAAGGAAGCAAGTTCTTTGGTTTCCTGGAAACTAAGTTTGTTCTTCTTTTCTTTAACCGGTTTTGCAACTTCTTTAGTCGCAAGTCTTAGTTGTTCTTGCTTCTCGCGAAGAGCTTCCTTTGCCTCATCCCGGTAATCGGTATAATTACCATTGATGTCCTTCACTTTTCCTTCCGGCTCAAGTACGAAAATGTGATCCACCAGTCGATCCATAAAATAACGGTCGTGGGTAACGAGCAACATGCACCCCTGGTAATGTTGAAGAAACTCTTCAAGGAGGTTCAGCGTGACTATGTCAAGATCGTTTGTAGGTTCATCCAGAATTAAGAAATTTGGATTTTTGAGAAGTATGGTGAGCAGGTAAAGTCTTCGTTTTTCACCTCCGCTAAGTTTCGAAACAAAAGTGTGTTGCTTGGATCCTTTGAAACGGAAGTGATTTAAAAACTGGCTTACTGCCATGTAATTTCCGTCACCGGTATCCACATATTCAGCAATGTCCTTTACCACTTCAATCACACGTTTGTCTTCGGGTAATTTCAAACCATCCTGAGAGTAATAACCAAAAACCATGGTCTCCCCTGCTTTAATCCTACCAGCATCCGGTTTAACCGAACCCATTATCATGTTTAGCAAAGTGGACTTGCCGGAACCGTTGGGTCCCACAATTCCTATTTTTTCTCCTCGCTTGAAAGTATGGGAAAAGTCCTTTAGCAGCACTTTTGGTCCATAGGCTTTACACACATTTTCCAGCTCCAGAATTTTGCTTCCCATGCGAGACATCTGCATGGTGATTTGCATTTTTTCATCAGGGCGTGCAGAGTTGGCTTTTTCCTCAAGTTTATAAAAGGAATCAATGCGGGCTTTCTGCTTGGTGCCTCTTGCACGAGGTTGACGGCGCATCCATTCTAGTTCAGTGGTCAGTAAATTATTTGCCTTGTCGATTTCCCGGCTCTCGCGAAATTCGCGTTCAGCTTTATTTTCGAGGTAGTAAGCATAATTGCCTTTGTAGAGATGGATTCTGTCAAAGTCAAGCTCCCCTATCGAATCACAAACACTGTCGATGAAGTACCGGTCGTGAGAAATCAGCAGTACTGTTTTATTCAGGTTCGACAAATAATTTTCCAGCCATTCAATCATTTCCAGATCGAGGTGGTTGGTAGGTTCATCAAGAAGCAAAAGATCCGGTGCTTCGATAAGCAAACGTGCAAGTGCCACACGTTTTTTCTGACCTCCTGAAAGGCTTCCTGTCAACTGCTCCATGTCGTGAATACCTAACCGAGACAAAATTTCACGGGCACGTGCTTCATAATCCCAGGCTCCCAGCGAATCAATCAGATCCATCAATTCCTGTAAATGGGTATGATCTGCTTTATCACCGAGATCCAATTGCGCTTCATAATCACCCAGGGCTTTTAAAACCGGATTAGAAGAATCAAACAGGGTATCCAGAACACTCGAAGTCGGGTTCAGATAAGGGTCCTGATCAAGATACCCAAGTGTTATAGAATTCCTGATACTTATGGTACCGGAGTCGGGAGTCTCCATCCCCGCAAGGATTTTCAGAAGCGTGGATTTACCACTGCCATTGGCTGCGATAAGTCCCATTTTCTGATTCTTTTGAAGAGAGATGTTGATTCCGGAAAAGAGAGTGGTCTCTGTAAAGGCTTTGGTCAGCCCTTCTGCGCTTAAATAATTCACTGTGCAAAGGTACGAAAAAATGGGTTGTTGGGTTGATGAGTTAATGGGTTGTTGAGTTGTTGAGTTGATGGGCTCTTGAGTTGAGAAATTTAACTCATCAACTTAACAACCCAACAACTCAAACGAATGAAACATATTATTCTGCTTTCCGTACCATCCCAAAAGCTCTAAAATGAACAGGATTCACCTTGTATTATTCCTAATAAACCTATTTTTTGCCTCTTGTTCTGAAAAGATTGACAATACCGGAACATGTTCTGATGGTATCAAAAACCAGGGAGAACAGGGAGTTGATTGTGGTGGCCCGTGCCAGAATGTATGTCCTTCGTGTGCCGATGGCATTCGCAACCAGGGAGAAACGGCAGTGGATTGCGGTGGTCCATGTGATCCATGTTATCCGAGGTTTGCCGCAACAATCAACAACGTACAATGGAATTCCACATCACGTAGTGCTTTCATATCAGGTCCCGGAACTGTTCGAATTTATGGCACTGACCAGATGAACAACATCACACTGAATTACTCAGGACCTTTAAGTACCGGTACCGTAAATACCGGTCCAAAATTCACAGGAGAATTGCGTGATGGCCAGGGAAACCTATATCTCTCAGCTCCCGGTGGCTCCATAACTTTTACAACATTTGATACACTCACAAATACGATTTCAGGAACCTATACTTTTATAGGGATCAATAGTGTTAACAGCACGTCAAAACTCGTAACAGGCGGAATTTTTAACGTATTGACTTATTAAAAGCTAAATTGAATTGGAATAAGCGGTTTAGTCTTTTTTGATTTTATACGATTTGCCTGCAGGATGTAATCTGTAATCGAGGCAATACAACAGGAAATTTCCTTTGTCAAGGGCTTTGATCCCGGTCAGGCCTTCAAAACTAAATCCACAAAGTTCAAGTTCCTTCATTCCAATTTCAGCCATTCCTGATGCTGAAATTCTCGAAAGAATGTCCCTGTTTTTTCTTGCAAGTGAAAGCAGTTGTTTTTCGAAAGGTGATTTGCGACTCCCCTGCTGATTGTGAAATTCATTTTTACAGGAATCGTTGCAGAATTTTTTGTCGGCGCGGCCATTGAGTTTTTCACCACAGGTTAAGCATAATTTTTCCATAGAAAAGGGTTTTAAAAAGTGTTAGAAAAACGTTTATAAACGCTTATAGTCGTTTAACACGGTTAGAATTAAAAAAGGTGTTTATTATTGCACTGTTAATTTTTCAAAAACGCTTTTAAAAATGTTAGGTTATCGAAGTACCAAAAATCAATTTCTAACAAAAGTAAAACTTTTCTTATTTAAAAATTTCAAAGCTATGAATTTAAGAAACAAAGTAACGCTGATCGGCAATCTGGGTATGGACCCGGAATTGAAGGACACAGTCGGTGGTCACAAACATGCCAAAGCATCGCTGGCTACCAATGAATCATTTAAAAACAACAAAGGAGAAAAAGTACAGGAAACCATGTGGCATAATCTTGTTGCGTGGGGTAAAACTGCGGAGTTTATGGGGAAGTATCTCCAGAAAGGAAGTGAAGTTGTAATTGAAGGAAAACTCATAAACCGCAACTATACTGACAAAGCCGGTGTGAAAAAGTACATTACGGAAGTCCAGGTCAGTGACATGGTCATTGTAGGATCGCGAAAATAAGCACACCTTTTCAGTACTTTCAGCCACCTTGATTTATTTCAAGGTGGCTTTTTTTGTTTCCGTGGATCAGAGATCCACTCATTTTTTCGTGCGGGATTACCATCTTAAGGAAAAGGGACATTGCATCAGGCAATTGGATAATTTTTTCAAATTGTACCGATGAATATTAATCATCGGTACAATTTTATTTTCATCAGTTTGCAAACATTTTTTCATGCAAATTGATATTTCCATCTTCAGAAAAAATATCTACTAAAAACATTTGATTTGACTTAATCAATTGATCATTGGAAAACTTTTCTTTAAAATCGCTATATTCTCCTTTGAATTGCAGGGTCAATTTACCTGACATGTCATAAACCGAGGCAACAATTTTTGTTGATGGATTTGAATTTAGATAGCTAATTTGATTCTTTACAATGGGTTGAATTGCCTGACTTCTCAAACTACCCAAAGACGTAAAAGGGTAATAAACATCTTTAGATTGTATAATCGAATTAAATATGTCATAAAATGAAGAAAATAAAACATTGTCTCCATTCTTGCCAGACAATGACAACACACCTCTTATGTCATTTAGGTGGAGGTTGGAAGAAGCAGGTACGTCATAATAGTTTGTAGAAACTGGTTGACCATCATCAGTACATGGTATTACCACTGGATATATAGCTTGTTCCGTGGATCCTGATACAACTGGTGATGCTGAATTATCCATGGTAAATCCAATGTACATGAATAAGGCGTTATCATAACTTACGACAGGTTCAAGGCAACTCATAGTCACTAAACTAGGCACACTTCCGACTCTCCAATGTGAATCGTTATATATTGTTGGACCCGTCAAACCTGTACTACCATAAGTATATCCTCTTATTTTAAAAGAATTGACAGAATTATGCTCTGAAACAACTACTGTCCACCAATCTCCTCCTGGTAATCCCATTGGTCCAGGCCTTGGACATCCGATTCTGGGAAATAAAAACGAATGCTGATATGATGGAGAGGCATTCACGATTGGATTTGTTGTAATTGAACTGGCCAAACTCGTGGTTGCTAGAGAGCCGAATGAATCTTCATCTACATACAAATGTCCATTTGCACCAAGATAGCAATAAGTCACTCTGTCATTGTTAATATCTGAAAAGCATACATCTGGGAAAGTGCCTGTTCCGAATTTACCAATTGGAACGGCGTTCCAGAGTGAAGTAATAGTTCCCGAATAAACATCTCCTGTCATTGCATAAGGCACTCCACTATCTTCCCACACTATAATAAAATTTCCATTATAATCTGCATCAATATTAACCGATGAGCCTAAGCTTGGAGCTGAATAGAATGAAATAGAGGGGGTCCAAAGATTAAAATAACCTGAATTCCATGTATAATCCTCCAGTATATAGGAACCAGACGTGTAATAAACAACTAGGGCATGGACAACATTATTTCCATCTAAAGTTAAAACTACATCCGGATCATTTACATCCGAAGTAGGTAACAGTTTCGTTAATGTGTAAGTAGGATTATTATTCATACTCCATGCAATACTGGGGTTAGAATTTAAATCCTCATATACAGTAATTTCCCAAACATCGCCATTGTATTCTAGAATATCATTTCCATTTCGACGACCTGCCACATTATATTGACAGTCATCTTCTAAAATCGTTGCCGGATTAAATTGTGCATTGCTTGATGTGCATCCTAAGACTAAAAATGTCCCCAATAATAAAATTTGTTTTAAATTTCTCATAGCAATTAGTTTTAAATTGTTAAACACTTATGAATTCGAATAAAATGAATTTCTAAAATATTCTGAAATAGAAAAACTATTTAAGTGCATTCCAAATGGGGGGGGGTATCTGGAAGTACTTAAACAATATTATACGCAATGAATTGTATTAACTAATTTTTGCAGGATTATTTTTGTAGAATGATATCTACAATCCTTTTTTCGTGCGGGATTATCGTCCGGTTCCCGGACTTAGATCCCGCACGGCGGATTTTGAATCAGAGCTATGCATTTTTTGAGAAAGAATTACCGTCTTCAATCCGGTATCAAATCCCCGGGATTTTTTGGGGTTCGGATATTTTTATAAATTTGATTGCCTTTTATTTCATTTTGAGTGCTAACTTTTAAAAAATAACCACATGAAAAAAATCGTTTTTGTGACTCTATTGTCGTTAATTCTGATTGATTCCACTTTTTCACAAAACACCTTTCAGGGAACTGTTTCTTGTGGATTTTTAGCTGAAGCTCATTCAATTTGTCATACAACCGATAATGGTGTAGCTATGGCGGGTGTTGCCCCAAATTCATTAGCTCCGGGATATGTCACAATTTGTGCAGTAAAATTGGATGCACAAGGTGTACTTAGCTGGGCCAAGACAATAGGTGGTCTGGAATCTGAAACTGGAAATGAAATAATCCAAACCAATGATGGTGGGTATGTAATAGCTGGCGAAACAATTTCGTATGGAGCAGGACAGGCGGACATTTATGTGGTGAAACTTGATGCGAATGGCAATTTGCTCTGGACAAGGACTGTAGGCGGAACCGGGGATGAATTGGGTTCATCAATTATTGAGACTGACGATGGAAGTTTGATAGTAGTGGGATCCACAACAACTTTTGGTTCCGGTTTTGATGATGTGTATATTGTAAAATTATCAAGTGGAGGGAATTTGGAATGGACCAGAACAATCGGAGGTGGGTTGGAAGATGCCGGAAAATCGATAATTCAATCCAATGATGGTGGTTTTGTTGTTGGTGGTAGTACTAACTCTTTTGGTGCAGGTTTGAAAGATTTTTATATACTCAAACTTGATAGTACCGGATTTCTGCAATGGCAAAGAACTATCGGAGGAAGCAATACTGATGAATGCAGTTCTGTGGTTCATACAAATGACGGCAACTATGCATTTTGTGGTGAAACTTATTCATTCACTGCAGGTGATTTTGATTGTTATGTAGTGAAGCTGGATTCCATAGGAAATCTTATGTGGACCAAATCAATTGGGGGTGTAAATCAGGAATGGAATTGCAAAATGATTGAAACACATACCGGCGATTTGGCAATAGCATGTTACACTACTTCTTTTGGTTATGGTAGTGGTGACTTTTATTCTATAAAACTGGACAGTTCAGGAAATCTGATTTGGTCCATGACTGTAGGTGGCGCTGGAGGTGAGGAAGCATGGTGTGTTGCAGAAACAGATAATGGAGAATTGATTTATGCAGGAAGTACTAATTCTTTTTCACTGAATCAGGGGGATAATGAAATTTTTTATGTGCAGTTTGATAGTCTCGGTCAGACTTGCGGCAATTTGATCAACAACACTCCTACCCTGGGAAGCGGTGGAATAGTAGGAAATGGATCTGGCTCTACTATGTCAACAACAGGTGGACTCATTGGTACCGGAGGAGTGATTCAATCTATAGGTGTGATGAATATGGTTTGTGTACAGGTTGGTATAAACGAAATCTCGACAAATGATAATATAGAAGTTTATCCAAATCCGGGCAACGGGATTTTCCATATTTCCCTAAATCAAAATGCAGTTTTAGATGATTACCATCTGGAAATTTATAATGTTATGGGTGAATTGGTGAAAGCACAATCTTTAAATCAAAACAGAACCGGTCCTGATGTTGACCTGACTTCTCAGCCAGATGGCATTTATTTCGTTGAATTAACTCTGAATGAAAAGGTGTACATGAGTAAAATTGTGATTCAATGAAATAGCTGTTCAAAACACCTTTAAACTGATCAGGGAGGTTTTTATTTTAGGATGTGGTGCAAAGTCCGTTAACCGTTCCCTATTTTCGCAATAACGGATTTTATTTATGGATTTCAGATCAGTTTTAAAGGATCAAAGGCTTGACAGTATAACTGTTCTTATAGCACTTGTTGCAGGAATACGCCCAGGAAGGCTTGAGGGCACAGATTTTCCAATTGCGCGCCTCAGGGAATTGATGCAGTTAGTGAAGGAGGAACCGCAATTGAAGGATGTCCTCCTCTCCCATCTGGTCCTTTTGAGTGAGGTGACCACTTCCACTAAAATGCTCACCCAATCAGGACTGATTTCAACCGGTGGTTTTTTTTCTGATGTATTGCAAAAAATAAAACATGTATTGCTCCCTCCACTTAAGGATCCTGATGGACTTGAGACAATATTGAATTCAATTTTTAACAAGCCCTGGGACCACAAATGGGTAAATGAAATTCCTGATACGATGTGGCTGGAACTTTTTCATGAAATAGGATTCAAAGTGCAATTGCTTCCCGATGGCCCGGAATTGAATGAAGTGTTAAATTCCATCCTCATACTCAGCCACAGGATTGTTGTGCTTGGGCTGGATCCCCTGCTGGTTGCCAAAGTTCCCGGAATCAGCAATCTTGATTCTCCATTCTTTCTGCAAAACAAAGAAGTCACTTCCTATGTGGACCAACTTCGTGCAAAACAAACCCGGCCGGGTGATGAGACTATCGAATACAATGCAATCACAGCAACACTGAATGAATGTCTTGAAAAATTGAGATATGTGCACCAGAATAAGGATGTCATCGGTGCCAGCATGGGGCTTACATACCAGTCGCTGAAATTGAATCAGCATTTGAATCGTATAAAACTATTATTGAAACTTCTTCGCGAAAGCGGAAACACACAGGATATTGTACTGGTCAGGCTTTTCAAGGAATTGGTGCAAAATGAAAATACAAAATCCAGTATTACCCGTCACTTTTCATCAAACGTAGGTACTCTGGCTTACCAGGTTTCGGAACATGCGGCGAAAACCGGAGAGCACTATGTTTCAAACGATCGGAAAGAATATTTTCAGTTTTTTAAATATTCCCTTGGCGGAGGATTTATTGTAGCTTTTCTTGTGTGCATTAAAATTCTTGGATCACATTTGCATTATCCTCCTTTGATTCTTACAATTTTTAACGGTTTGAATTATGGAATCGGATTCCTGATTATTCATTTTGCGGGATTCACTTTAGCAACAAAGCAACCTGCTATGACTGCCACGTTACTCGCAGGCTCTCTTGAAGGACATTCCAATGACAATATCGGTATCTCTAATCTGGCAAAACTGATTGTGAAAATTTCCAGAACTCAATTCGTATCCTTTGCGGGAAATTTACTGATGGTATTTCCTGTGTCGTGGTTATTATCATATTGCTGGTTTGCTATTAAAGGCACTCACATGGCCGATGCAGAAAAGGCAGTAAGTCTTATTTCAGAACTTGACCCTGTGCATTCCTGGTCGTTGTGGTATGCTGCTATTGCAGGAATGTTGTTATTCAGTGCTGGTTTGATCTCAGGGTATTTCGATAATAAGGTGGTCTTTAATCATATCCCTGAAAGAATTATTTCCCACCCCTTACTCAGAAAGATTTCGCTCCGACGTCGTGATAAAGTTGCATCCTATGTAGGTTCTAACCTGGGAAGCATGACAGGAAATTTAATGCTTGGATTTCTGCTGGCATTCATGACTTTTTTAGGATTCATACTCGGACTTCCAATTGATGTGCGGCATGTAACTTTTGTAACCGGGATTTTTGGACTTGCACATGAATCACTTGAACAAAATGTGCAAACTGATGTGATTGTCTGGACAGTAATTTCAATTTTTCTGATTGGAACAATGAATTTCATGGTTAGCTTCGGGTTGGCAATTTGGACTGCCATCAAAGCACGCAATGTGCAATTCAAACAAACCTGGAAATTAATCAACCTGATTAAAGCTTGGTTCTTAACTTACCCACTCGATTTTTTCTTTCCTCCCGCAAAGGAGCGTAATGTGGAACTTGTAGAAACTGAACCTCCGGCCGAGAAGTGAATAAACCCTGAATGATAAATTTATAATTTCAAATTCATCTTTACTTCATGAATGCCGGAGTATCATTGTGCCGTTGGATTTGTTTGATAATCCGTAACTGCTTCACTGCAGTTCATTCAAACAAGTCTGAGAATTGTGATTATTAAGCTTGAATACAGCCCTGCCTTGCAGGGCTTTTTTATTTAAGCGGAAAAATCAGGGCGGGTGCCTGTGTTTTTAAAAGGTTGTTGATGATATTTTCACTCGTAACACTTGAGTAACGCAAAGTAAGATTTTCAAGAAGCAATTCATCCGATAGTGGTTTTTTATTGGAGACAAAACCAAATCCTTTGTAGTGTCCTTTTTCAACCCAGATAAATCCAAGTTCATCTTCAGTCCTTCCTTTCGATAAAAATATTTCAGCTGTGGTGTTGTCCTTTTCAGATTTAATCATGTGAAGGAAGTTCTGATTGTGTAATTCCACTTCCACACTTTTTCCTGAAGGCAATCCGCACAAACTGCTGTCGAGATCGTATCGCTGAGCCTGTTCCCTTATAAATTCTGTAGCAAGGTGATACTGGTGAAAATGCGTGGCGAAGCAATGTTGTTTTCCACCTCTTGTAATTCCCATCCTCCACTGCAGAAGCTGATCCATATAAAACACAATGCCGAATTTTGTAATATTCTTTTTTTGTGCTGCGTTCAATCCCGGCCAGTAATGTCTTATCTCATGATCTTCAAGCAGGGTTGCCAAAAGTTCATTGCCGGTTTCCCGGAAACGGATTTCTTTAATTCCTGCAGCAGTTGCTAAAATTTTCAGACTGTTTCCTTCACCTCTGAAATGTGAAAGAACCCGGCTCTTTATTTTTGCAGCTTTGCCAATGTAAACCGGTTTGTTGTTCTTGCCGATGAAATAATATACACCCGGTGTGGAAGGAAGTTTTTTGTAAACGGTTTCCCGGAGATGCGCAGGAATAAGCTTCGAAATATTTTTGACGCTGTAAAGTGAAGCAATGAAATCATGTCCCTTTTCAGCAGCCATTTGTAAGAAAATTTCTGCTGTAGCTTCGGCATCCGGCATTGCCCTGTGAGGCCTCTTGTTAGTAACCGAATAAAGTTTACATAACGATGCCAGGGAAAATGAGCGAGCAGAAGGATGAAGCAATTGCGCGAATTCAGCAGTACACAAAGTTTTCCTGCTAAAGGCTGCTCCTGTCCTTTTCATTTCATTTTTGAGAAATGAATAATCAAACTGAACACGATGACCAACTACAATACAATCCTTTGTAATTGAATTAACTTCTTCCGAAATTTCATCGAATGAAGGTGCATCCTGCAAAAGTTTCGAATTGATACCGGTAATGGCTGTTACCTTTTCAGGTATTGTAATTTCCGACCTGACCAGCTTGTTGTATGATGATTTGATTTCAAAGTTTTCAATGATCACCACTCCCAATTCCGTGATTCTGTCGGTAGTAGGGTTTAATCCTGTGGTTTCAACATCAATGACTGCAAATTTCATGGACACTTTAGATGTACCTCAAATTTAAACATTCAGAAGCAAAAAAGGCTGTCAATCGACAGCCTTTTTTGCTTCTGAATTTAAACAGGAATTACCTTACATCACCACCAACTTAATGGTTTTGTTTTGTGAGTCAGTCATGATTTCCAACATGTAAATTCCTTTGTTATAATTAGTAAGATCCAATTGGTAGTTATTCATTCCTGTTGACAAATTCAAGTTTTTTTCAATAACCACAGCTCCTTTCAAATCAATCACTCTCATAGCTGCATTGGTCAGTCTTTTTGAAGAAATATTGATTGTGAACTGACCGGCACCCGGATTAGGGTAAACAGAAACAATCTGTGTTTCTGAATTCACTTCTGTGATACCGGAAGTAGATTCTACAAAGTTGATATTATCAATGAAAAGCGAATTTCCATAACCATTGATATTTACAAATTTCAATTGCACATCATTACCAACGTATGCATTCAGATTGATGGTGTCGTTCCGCCATTCCGAAGCATTCAATGGAGTCCAAAGTCCATTCTGGTCACCAACGGTTGCAAGTCCGAGCCCTAATTTGTAATACCCGGTTGGAGTGAATGTAGCTCCACAATCGGTCGAAATATCAACCCTGAGGGCATCCTCAAAAGTCGAATCATACCTTGCATATGCCACATCGAATGTGAGAATCGGTGAAAGCGAGCTTGCAAGATTAACCCTTTCAGTTAATAGTCCATCTTCCTGACCAGGTGAATTGTAATCGTAGTTATTGATGTAGGAAGCAGTTGTTGGGGCCCCACCACTTCCGGGAATCGGACCGTTACTTACCCAGGTCACACCATTATCGGGATTTTCAATTTCCCAATTCATAGGAGGATAAATTCCGCTTTGGAATGTTTCAATCAATGGTGTAACACCACCTGGCCCGACATTGATATAAGTTGAAACAGTTACATTGCTGCTTCCAAATCCATTAGTAGCTGTAAGTGAAACATCATAAGTTCCATTCACAGTAAATTGTAACTGTGGATTTTGAGATGCTGCAGTGGTTCCACCAACATATGTATATCCTGAAGCCGGAGTGATTGACCATAACCATGCGTTTGGACTGTTCTGACTGAGATCGATCAGAGTTGTTGTTTCTCCAATACATAAACTGGTTGCGCTCGCAGTAAAATTTGTCAGCGGAGGAGTATTGATTTCAAAAATATTTATATCATCAATAGCTACGTCACTCATGAAATTTGTTCCGGTGTTTCCACGGAAACGGATGTTGATGATTCCACCTGTAAAAGCCGAAAGATTCACAGTGGCCTGGTGCCAAAGGTTACCTTGGTTACCTGAAATTGCAGGTATTACATCGTTAGTCCACACATCGTTTGCAAATACATCAAGGTGCAACTCACCCATATCAGCACCATACATGTGATACCAGAATTTCAATTCAGGCATAGTGGATCCTGTGAGATCGAAACAAGGAGATACTGCCACTGCCTCTTTGTTGAAACAAGCTGAAGCTTCCAGATAAAGATAATTACCCGAAGCAGTTCCCGGATTGTGATCTAAATCGGGACCGGTATCTGCGGATGGAGTTGAACCTTCGTTTGTTCTCCAGTCGATATCATCGGCAACGAGATTCAATTGATTTTGCCATCCATTAGCCAGTCCGCACTGCGTAACTTCGCAATCGTTTGTTGTAGCGCAGTTCACAAAAGTTTCAAAATTTTCAGAATAAGGAAGCGTTTCAAGAATGCCCTGGTAAACTTCTATTGTCCGGGAAATTGTATCGTTGAAATGATTTCCATCCGCAACATAATCCGACCATACTTTCAAATCGTACACACCAACCACTGAAAAATCATAAGTCGCCGTGAAATCGTATACGGTATTCGTGAATGGATTCAAAGAGTTTGTTATTGTTTCTGAAACCACAGGACCATTATTCACACTATAATAAACAGGGATGTTTGAAAGGATACTCATTCCTTTATTTTCAACATCAATCGTGATCACGGAGTTAACTAAATTCTGACAATTATGTAACTCAGCCGAAGGTGATACCAATTCAGTTACTGAAGCATCTATAGCTATCGGACAAGACACGATTCCCGGCCCTTTGAAAATTGCATTTGCTCTTCTTCCTTTAGTATTTGAAGATGTATAAGCTCTAACACTGAACCAGTAGTCAAGTGTTGGATTGATTCCGCCAAGAATAACAGAATTGGTAGTTGAGTATGCAACTGAATCCATGTACATGTTGCCAAGCTGACTGATTTCATAACCTATCGCATTTGGAACAGCAGTCCAAACTAAACGAATTGAATCAGGACATGCCCAGTCAACAGTAATATTTTGTGGGAGTCCGATAATACTGAATGTTTCAGGACTTTGTCCGCTGATGGCTCCGCGTGTTACACGAATCAAAGCTTCGCCTGTAACTGTTGCAGGAACTGTCCAGTTATAATAACGTTGTGCAGCTGGTACATTACCCGCAATGTTGTTCCAATTGGTTCCATTGTCAACAGAATATTCAACCGCAAATGTTCCGTTATTTCCGAATGCATCCCAACGAATAGTTTCAATTTCACCGGGAACAAATCCTTCGTAACCTATTGGATAAGTAATATTGACATTTTCACTTACAAATTCGTAAACAATATAATACTTCTGGTTACCTTGAGGCACCAGGAAACCATCGACATTGATTGTGAACACACCAGCAACTGGATTGTCAATTGTAACTTGTTCGGCATTGTTAAGGTCATCAACTCCATGGATTGCCGGAGTGTTAAGATTAGCAGCAATCGGTGTAGGATCCAAAACCCAGGGAAGAGTAACCGATAATGATGGATCAATAACCTGCATATTCAAATCATTCACTAAGGCTTTCGCAGCCAAAGGATCGCCTTCCACATCCGACCAGTACATCATTACCCGTAACTGTTTCGTATTTGCCGGGACCGTTATAGTATGATCAATTGAACCTCCCTGGATGATTACTCCAGTTTGATATCGTTCATCTTCAAGAGTAGTCACTGCGCGGAACGCATTCACTCTTCCCCAGCCGTGTTTAAAGTCAGGACCGGAATTTCCGAGATCTTCAGCAGTATTCAACATACATGCTTTGATAAGTGCACCTTCTGCAGTTACTCCGCCATTCAGGTCACGATATGCCTGGTGAAGTTGAGTTACAATACCTGCAATTCCAGGACAAGCGGCAGAAGTTCCACCGCCAACCTGGTAAGTATTTGGTCCATCAGTTGACATTTGATCTATTCCATTGGAGCAAATATCCGGCTTGATTCTACCATCTTCCGATGGACCGCGACTTGATGAGCCTTCCAATACATCGAGGTAATTCAGGTTACCGCATGCAATTACGTTTTTACCTTGCTTATAACCGCCGGTAATATTTCCCCAACCTCCTCCTGCGCCATAACCACAATCACCACCTCCATTGTTACCTGCAGAATACACATGCAACAAAGTTGGGTTCTGATTCAAAATCATGTCTCCGGTTTGGGTATCGTTTGAATAATCGTTGCAACCCTGAGAATAAGAAGTAGAAGTCACAAGCACACCCTGATTTTGATTAAGAGCAGGTGAATTAAGAATATGAGCATATGGACCAATATCAAAAATGTAAATGAATGCACCTGTTCCCATTCCTCTGTATCGTGGGTTAAGGTTACCACCTCCCATAAGAATTCCGGTAGTCATGTCACCATGGGTTCCTGTATTGGTAGTTGTATTTGTCTGATCTATTCGTCCCTGGTAATCGATATGCGGACCTACAGGGCCATCGTCAGCAAGTGCAACTGAAACTCCTGTTCCATCATAATGACGACCCATTGGTGAATAGGTGTTGATAGTATTGGAACGGTGCAGACTCCTGCCTCTTTCATCATCAGGTGTTGAAGTCGGAGCAATTGGTTCTACTCCATTCACAAAAGGAAGTGAAGCAACTGCATTGATTTGCGATTTGTTTACACGAATTTCTATCCAGTTGCCATAATCGTATCTTCTTTTAATAGTATAACCTTTTGCAACAAGGGCAGCATTCACAGCATTCGCATCAAGACTTTTGTAATATCTGACTACAAGATCAATTTGGTTTTTGCCAGACAATGCATGATCGGGTAATTCACCGGCTGCTAGTTGTTTCTGAAGTTTCCATACCGGCTGATATACCAACACTGAACGTGCACCTGCAGTTCTCAAAACCGAGAGATTTGCATTTTGATTTACAATGACCAGGTAAGCATAATTTGGAAAATAACTCGTCAGTTTAATGCCTGCACTTTCCAGTGACTGTTTTTGTGCTTCAGTTGGAATGGAATTGAACTGAATAATCCTGAAATATTTGTTTCCAAACAGTTCAATGTTTTGAATTGAAGGATTCGCGATAAACTGCTCCAGGTTATTTACTGTTGCAACTTTGCCCGACTTAAATAATAAATCGTATTTGTTGGAAGCAAATGTGGTGTACGATAATGCTCCAAACAAGCATAGAAAGTACATTACCCTTTTAAAGAGTGTGTTAGAGGTGTGGTTCATTTAAAGTTGGGGTTTTGTGTTATGTGTCTAAAGTACTACTTGATACCCATAATGACAAGTTGACCTGTTTATTTTGGAATAGATGTTTAAGGATTAGAAACCAATGAATTAAAGCAACATGTGTTAAAGTTTAAATCTATGTTAAGTGTGTTTTTAAGATATTTTTAAATTTGCGGACCATTTTGAATACAAACATGTTGTTAGAAGCTACTTTCAGGGAAACCTTACTTATACTCACTGCCACTCCTATCTATTTGATTGTAATAGTTTTGGAAGTGCTTTTTAGTAATCTGCACGATAAAAAATTGTATACAGGGAAAGGTGCTTTTACCAATGCCTTGTTGATGTTCCTTAATATGGGCCTTGACGTAGTTTTAAGAGGCATTTGTTTAATGGTGCTGGATTATTTCTACGGATTTCGTTTCATGGAAATTGAATCACAGCTTGCATATTGGCTCGTGTTATTGATAGCACAGGATTTCCTGTATTACCTTTTGCATGTGGTTGATCATTACTGTCGTGTATTCTGGGCTGTACATGTGACACATCATTCTTCGCAGGAATTTAATTTCACAGTGGGATTTCGTTCTTCTGTATTCCAGCCTGTATACCGTTTTGTTTATTTTATTCCACTCGCGTTTGCCGGATTTGAATCACTTGACATTATGTTCATGTATTCGGCTACACAGATCTATGGAATCCTGGTGCATACTCAAACTGTCGGGAAGCTTGGCTTTCTGGAGTATATAATGGTTACACCTTCACATCACAGGGTGCATCATGGAAGCAATGCCCGTTACCTTGATAAAAATATGGGTATGTTGTTTATTATCTGGGACCGTATGTTTGGAACTTTTGAAGAAGAAAAAGAACCTGTAAAATATGGCCTCACTTCAAATATTGACAGTAACAATCCTGTTACTGTTGTTTTCCATGAATGGGAAAACCTTGTCGCCGATGTAAAGAAAAATATAACGTTCAGGGATAAATTAAAATACATTTTTTACCGTCCTGGATGGAGTCATGATGGAAGTAAGAAAACTTCAATTGAATTAAAGGAAGATTTTGAAGTCGCGGAAGTTTCAGTTGATTATCCTTCGAATTTTTCGAGGCTTAGTTCCGTGCCATCGAAAACAGCGTAGGTGTTATAGTTGAGCCATTCTCCAAGGTTGATATACCTGCTGTTTTCACCGACTTTAACATCCAGTGGCAAATGACGGTGTCCGAAAATCAAATAATCGAAATGACTTTTCTTTAACATCTCTTTACTGAAAATTACAAGCCACTCTTTTTCTTCACCCAGGAACTTTTCATCAGTTGTACCTGTTGCAATTCTACTCTTGCGAGAAAAATAAAGTGCCAGTGGAATTCCAAAATTGGGATGCAGTCGTGCAAAAAGCCATTGACAAAATTTATTGGCAAAAACTTTTTTAATGAATTTGTAGCCGTGATCACCCGGACCAAGTCCATCACCATGGCCTATGTAAAAATTTTTATTGTTGATGACCCTTGTAATAGGTTCCCTGTAAATGGTCACTCCAATTTCATCGGGCAAATAATCAAACACCCACATGTCGTGGTTGCCGGTGAAATAATGAAGCTTAATTCCTGCATCGTTTAATTCAGCAAGTTTTCCCAGCAAACGAACATAACCTCTGGGTACAGCGTGTTTATATTCAAACCAGAAATCAAATACATCGCCCATCAGATAAATCTCTGAAGCATCTGATTTCACCATTTCCAACCACCTTACGATTCTTTTTTCACGATCCAGGCTTCTTTCCTTATCAGGAGCTCCAAGATGAAAATCGGAAATGAAGTATATTTTTTTCTTAGTCATTAATTTGAATTGTAGCGATTCCTGATCGCATACGGTGTGATGTTGTTAATATTGAAAACAAAACGAATCTGTTCCCAGAAATCCACATTGTTCAGCTCAAGTGTTTGGTTGATGTCATCTGAATAGAACAAAGGAACATAAATTTCTAAAATATCACGGAACGGCTTGAAGGCTAATCCTCCTTCATACATTACCTGGTTGTTCAAATCTGAAAAAATGTCTGAGATTCCTTCATAAGTTCCAATACTTGTAAAAATGCTAATCGGAATTGGAACCGGTAATTCAATGTCAAGATTTAATGCCGCAATCCATTTGTTACTCTGTCCTACTACAGTCGGCGTTTTGAAACCACCATCCCTGACAAGGAATTGTTGTTTCCAAAGACCACCATCATCAGTTCTTCCAAAATAAAGTTCATCGTATAAATAATCCTGGCTTCCATCCCACCCGCTCATCCTGAAATTATTATTTCTGGTATTTGCATTTCCATTATCAAGGAAACCTCCTGCGAACACACGCACATCAACACCCTTCTTAAATTTAGCATAAGAAAATCTGTACTTGAATTCACCTGATATTTTACTGTAGTTACTACCTTGTTCAATCCTCACAGTTCCTGAATATGGATCAAGTGTTCTTTTATTTGTTATCCTGTATGCGAGCTCATTAAAATTCTGATAGGTATTCATGTTTTGACGCTGGTAAGAAGAATCTTTGAATTCATAACCGACTTCATCCAGCCAAATGGATATATTACGATATGAGATGGAATGCTGCAAAGTTGAACGGGCTCTCTTTTTTCTGAAATTCAATGTAACACCCGGCGCAAGTTTCGAATAAGTCAAAACCGGTTTAACAGGATCCACAATTTCATCCTTTCCGTAAGTGTTTTCAGCATACGCGAAACGTTTTCCCTGAACACCAATTGTTACCCGGCTCAATATGCCATCCAAAGGCCAGATGTTATAATTGAGTGATCCGATTCCGGCGATGTCTTCATTTTTAAAATCATACAATGGAGTCAATGAAAATTCAAATCGTTTTGGCACAAAACTAAAATTTGAAAATGTGACTCCTGCCATGAACTCATTATACCTGTTCCAGGCAACCATCGGAAGCAACAAAAAAGTTTCCACATCAGGATCCTGCTCTAGTTTTGGAACCATCCGCAATTTCACATTTGGTACTGATGGAAATAAAGTCCTGTTCCGATAAATGGTATGATTTCGTTTGAGCAATTCACTGTAATTTTCATAAATTTTCAAATCTTCACCTTTGTAGTCATCAATCACAATTGATTTTTCACCTTTAAATCCATCAAACCAAAGTGCTTTTTGTCCTTCAAGCCCAAGTTTAACAGGCGGAGCTATGCTGTCATTATTAACTAAATTTATCTGCAGCCTGCCACCTGCATCACTTGTTTTTGTGATTTTGTATTTAACAGGTTTATTTGTGCTGATGATATCTCCAAAAAACCAATCCAGGTTTTTGCCTGTCGACTTTTCAAAACTATTTTTCAAATCCTGTGGATATGGATGTTTGAATTTCCATGTGTTGAAATAATCCTTCATCGCCTTGTCAAAAACAACAGATCCCAAATAATTTTCTAGGAATCCAAATGCAAGTCCGGTTCTGTCATACATCACCGCGCCATAATTGAAAAATGTAAAATCCTGTGATTTGGTTTCTATAGGCTGATCGGAATTATTATAGGAAGCGGATAAATATGTAGTTTGAACAAATTCGCGAAAGCGCGTTGATTTTGTTCCGAGTATTGAAGAAAATAAACCGTAGCCTTCAAGCTCGTTTTTACCTATGCCCGATTCGCCGGGGTATTGGTTTTCCACATATCCAATTTCATATGCGGTATTCATTCCTTCGTCCATCCAGCCATGGTCTCTTTCATTACTGGCCAACATTCCATAAAACCAATTGTGCCCCAACTCATGCACAACACTTATTTCAAATTCAAATGCGGAATTGTTGCCTCCCAAAACAGTAATCATTGGATATTCCATACCAATACCTGCAGTAATAGTACCATCAACAATTGAAAAAGCCGGATATGGGTACTCTCCTATTTTATCAGAATAATATTGCATCCCGGATTCAATATATCCGAGACCTTTTTTCCAAATACCTGTTTTATGATTTGTAAAAAAAGACCAGGCTTCCACTGTCCTGCCACTTTCCATAAGTTGAATATCTGATTTCATCACATTAAACCTCTTATCTGCAAACCATGCGAAGTCATGAATGCTGTCCTGAGTGAATGTGATTGTTTTGAATATTGTGTCGGAAGGTGGAAAAGCAAGAGTTGTATCGAATGAAATGAGATTATTTGTACTCTTCACTTTTTCAAGAAGCCAGTCCCGCTCCTTTTGTTCCTGGAGGACACCGGTGGCTGCTACCACATAATTTTGTGGAAGCGTGATTGCAACTTTAAATGATCCGAATTCTGAATAAAATTCACCTTCATTCAGGTATGGCATTTGGTGCCATCCCTGTTTGTCGTATACAGCCGGCTTCGGATACCATTGTGAAATTTGATAAGATTCACCTATATGCCCAAGGCGTGAGAATTTGCCGGAGGGGATTTTTACCCTGAAAGGAGTTGAAATTTCGATTTTTTCCCCGGGAATTAAGGGATGTAACAATTGCAGTTTGGCGATATCCGGATTCAGAGAATCGGGTATCAGTAACAATGACTTTCCACCTGATGTAAATTCGAGTTTGTCAATAAATCCCCGGTCAATATCTTTAGCGAAAAAAAGATTAGTAGTTCCATCTTCCAAAAGCTGGCGCGTGAGAGCAGTGCTCCGGTCAGAATAGGCATTTGGCCACAAGTGTATCCATATGAATGGAAGCATGTCCGGACTGTTATTGGTATAGGTGATTTTGATTGTGCCAGTCAGAAACTGAGTTTCATCATTCAGCGACACTTTGATGTCGTAGTCAACATGTTGCTGAAAATAGTTGCCCTGACCATACAATCCAGTGCTCGTCAAAACAATGAAAGCTGCAAGAAAGTATGCTTTTGATACCCGTTTGTTCCTGAAATCTGAAGAAATTGAACTTATCAGTTTGATAAACATATAATATAGCGCAGTTGCGACAAAAATAACATTATTTTCTGGTCGGCATACTGAAGCTGGCACGACGAACCAATCGAACTGCTGAGACTGAGCACGATTTCTACGGACTGTACTTGATATATTTTTGCGTATTCAGACTTTCGTGTCTACTTTTGTCGGCTCAAATAAATTCTCAATATGTACTTTCAAAGCATTACCAGGTTATTCATCGGACTTTTTATTTTTTCACTCGTGGCGTGTACAGGCAATAAAAGTGATGAAGCCGTAGATCAGAATGAGGATGTCACACAGCAGCAGGCTGATGAAAGTCAGAATGAGCCCAAACCACAACCCGTGGCGGGTTCACTGTCCGGCGATACCCTGAACATAAGTGGTAAATTCGTAGTGTTTTTCGGGCCTGTAGAAACCAATTCAAAACCTGCGAAAATTACTCCTTCCGACCTTGTGAACTTTAAAGCAGCAAGTGCGGCATTGATTGATTCACTTTCCTCAAAAACAGACATAAAAACGGCTTATACAACAGCTGGTTTCTTCAGAATTTATACCAGCAATGGCAACATGATGGTGATTACCAAAAGCGCACTTAACGAAGATGCAGGTATGCTTCTCAACGATGGTTCGCAACCACCCGTGATTAAAAAAGGAGTGTTTTCAACTGATGAATATTATCAGAAAATAAAAGAATTTTTCTTCTTCAAATAGCAGAATTCTCCCAAAATCGCGTTGTTTAATTAGTGCATCAATGAGGTTAAGGTAACCGATAATTGAATAATTTTGAGGCAACAAGGTTTGACTCTGTTCATCCATAACAGTAACAAAGTCATGGCCGCACCCGACATCAATTTATCAGCTTATGTGTGGAATCACCGGAATATTAGCCTTTAACGCACCGGGAACACCCTTTCTTAACAACATCAAAAAAGCCAATGATTGTCTTTCATTGCGGGGCCCCGACAGTGAGGGTTTTTACAATTCCGGCAAGGTTGCATTTGGTCACCGAAGACTTTCAGTAATAGATGTTTCCGAAGCTGCCAATCAGCCAATGTCTGATATTGCCGGCCGTTATACCATCATTTTTAATGGGGAGTTTTTTAATTACCTGGAACATCGGGATAACCTGATTGGTAAAGGTGAAAAGTTTGACACCCACAGTGATACAGAAGTACTGTTGCGGTTGTATATGCTTGAAGGTCCCTCCTGTTTGCAGAAGGTGAATGGATTTTTCGCACTGGCAATTCATGATAAAGAAAAAAACACTGTTTTCATTGCCCGTGACAGAATGGGGATCAAACCATTATTCTATTATTTCGATGCTGACAAACTTATTTTCGGAAGTGAATTAAAGGCGCTGATGGCTGCAGGAATACCAAAAGTACCTGATCGTGTTTCCATCCTGAATTATTTACAACTGAATTATATTCCCGGACCATATACCATTTTTGAAAATGTGGTTAAAATGAAACCGGGACACTATTTGTTACTCAATTTAAATAGTCCTGTTTGCGAAGTAAATGAAACGGCTTATTATACAATTCCTTTTCCTCCTTCCGGAGATACATTTTCGGGAAGTTATGAATCAGCACAGAATCAACTTCGAAATTTGCTTGATAAGGCAGTGGAACGCCGCCTCATTGCCGATGTGCCGTTAGGGGCTTTTCTGAGTGGAGGCATTGATTCGTCGGTCATTGTTGCTCTTGCTTCAAAGCATACCAAACAATTAAATACTTTTTCGATTGGGTATAAGGACGAACCGTTGTATGATGAAACAAAATATGCTAAACTGGTTGCAGATAAATATAAAACCAATCATACAGTTTTTTCATTGTCGAATGACGACCTGTTTGACAACCTGTTTTCAGCGCTTGATTATATAGACGAACCGTTTGCCGATTCATCAGCGCTTGCTGTAAATATTCTTAGCATGCACACCAGACGTCATGTTACTGTTGCCCTTTCGGGAGATGGCGCCGACGAAATGTATGGTGGTTACAACAAACACAGGGCTGAATGGATTCTCAGGAATCGTATGCTTTTCACCGGTTCAATGAAAACTATTTCTCCTATCCTGAAACCATTTGAAGGTGAGCGTGGCACATTTCTGGGAAATAAAATCAGGCAAATTCACAGGTTTGCCGCAGGAGCTTCGTTGAGTGCTGAAGACAGGTATTGGAGATGGTGTGGATTTTTAGGTGAAGAACAAGTAGAAAAAGTAATTGACTTTAAATACCAACAACAGGATTATTTCGATCGAAAAAAATTGCTGTTAAAACCATTTCGTGCAGGACAATCAATGAACGATGTGCTTTATATGGATATGCATATGGTATTGCCAAATGATATGCTTGTAAAAGTTGATTTGATGTCGATGGCTAACAGTCTTGAGGTTCGTGTTCCATTTCTCGATTACGAAGTAGTGAATCATGCATTCAGTTTGTCAGCATCATTTAAGATTGATAAATATTCATCCAAAAAAATACTTCGTGAAACTTTTCGGAAGGAACTACCTGAGGAATTGTTCAACCGACCCAAGCATGGTTTTGAAGTGCCATTGCTGAAATGGATGCGGACAGGATTAAAGAGTTTAATTGAAGATGATTTATTGAGTGATAATTTTATTGACAGACAAGGTTTGTTCCACAAAGCGGAAATACACGCGCTTAAAAAACAACTATTTTCAGCAAACCCGGGTGAAATTGAAGCCCGGATCTGGGGACTTATAGTATTCCAGTACTGGTGGAAAAAATACATGGACTAAGCAACAACACTTAATTTTTATTCATGCCCAAAGTATTACGAATCATCAACCGTTTGAATCTCGGAGGCCCTACTTACAATGTGGCGTATCTGTCAAAATTCCTGGCTCCTGAATTTGAAACTATGCTGGTGGCGGGCATCAAGGAGGATGATGAAGAAAGTTCCGAATTTATTGTCGAGCAGATGGACCTTAAACCGGTTTTTATTCCTGAAATGAAAAGGGAAATTGATTTTCGAAACGACCGGACAGCATACTTAAAAATAAAGCAAATTATAAAAGAGTTTAAGCCAGATATTGTTCACACTCATGCAGCAAAGGCCGGAACTTTAGGGCGATTGGCTGCCAGTAGTATGAAAGTGCCGATTATCATACACACTTTTCACGGACATGTTTTCCATTCGTATTTCAATCCCGTGAAAACGGCGATATTCAAAAATATTGAACGTTATCTGAGTAGCCAGAGTACCCGGATTATTGCCATCAGCGATATCCAGAAACATGAACTTTGCGATATTCACAAGGTTGCTCCTGCAGGTAAAACTGTGGTGATCCCTCTTGGTTTTGATTTGAACCGTTTCCGGGATAACCAGGAGTCGAATCGGGCACTTTTCAGGAAACAATATCAAATAGATGACGAAACTCTTGTGGTTTCAATCATAGGCCGGATTGTTCCGGTGAAAAACCACGAATTTTTTATAAGGGCATTCAAGGAAGTCAAATCCGTGTTCCACAATAAATTGGTTGCGATAATAGTTGGTGATGGGGACGACAGGTATAAAATGGAACAGCTTGCATTATCACTCCATTTGACAATTTCAACTCCTGAACACCCTGTTTCCCACCCCGATCTGATTTTCACTTCATGGATTCACAATGTGGAAGGAGTACTTGCCGGTAGCGATGTGGTGGCCATGACCAGCCGTAATGAAGGAACCCCTGTGAGTTTAATAGAAGCCCAGGCAGCAGGTAAACCCATTGTCACTACAGATGTGGGTGGTATAGGAAATGTGGTCATTCCTGGTGAAACAGCACTGCTATCGAATTCAGCTGATCAGAAAATGTTTGTATCAAATTTACTTAGAGTGTTAAATGATAAGGGCTTACGGGAAAATATGTCATTGAAAGGCTGGCCATTTGTCAAAACTAAATTTCACTACAACCGGCTGGTTGAAGACATGCGGAAGCTTTACAATCAATTACTTGAGGAACACAAATGACCTGTATCCGGCCAAAAAAATTGAATATGGTAGCTAAATTTAATTAATTTTGTACGAATTGTAAAACCGTAAAATATGCGTAAATATTTATTTCTCATCTTGTTAACCCCATTATTCGCTTGTCGCCTGAATCCGAGTATCATGTTCAAGACAAAAAAGGATTACCCTTACAAGGTGGACCAGACGATTGGAAATGTGGAATACAGGCTGGCAGCTAATGATATTATTGGTTTTAGTGTTTTTACCAATGACGGATTTAAACTTATTGACCTGACCACCGGGATTGGTGTTACAACAGGTGCCGGAAACATCAGTTCAGGTGACGGTAATACTTCCAATAGTTCCATTCAATTCCAGGTTGATCCTGAAGGAATGGTAAAGCTGCCGATTATCGGAAGAGTAAAAGTTGCGGAACTTACTATCAGGGAAGCTGAGAAATTTTTAGAGGAAAAGTATACGATTTATTATAACAAGCCCTTTGTAATGTTGAGCGTGCTTAACAGAAGAGTAATGGTATTCCCGGGAACCGGCGGATCGGGTACAGTAGTTACGCTGGAAAATGAAAATACTACTTTGATCGAAGCACTGGCACTGGCTGGTGGTATTACTGAAACAGGAAAATCTAATGTGATTAAGCTCATCAGAGGCGATAGCAGAAATCCACAGGTGCATCTGATTGACCTTTCTACAGTTCATGGAATGACACAAAGTAATATGCTTTTGCAGGCAAATGATATCATTTATGTGGAACCTGTTAAAAAGATATCAAGCAAAGTTTTGGCTGAATTACTTCCTGTCGTTGGAATTGTTACCAGTATACTACTGCTCTATGAGATTGTATTTAATTCAGGAAGTAATGGTAATTAGAGCTGGGTTGAATGCCGCGTAAAAAAATAACCCCCCTGAATGAAGAGTTTGATTTTAAACTCTTCGTTACGATTGCAAAGAAAAATGCCATCTGGTTTGGCATTTTTATGTTTGTGTCAGTCATGTTTGCTTTCCTGTATCTGCGTTACACTGCTCCAGTTTTTGAAGCCGTGTCAGTGCTTAAACTTGCCGATGACAACACAGAAGGTGGAATGTTGCTGGGTAAGCAGGAAAATATGTTCAATGACGGCAAGAACAAGATGGCTGGTGATGCTGAATTAATCAGGTCAAAAATCATTGCGCAAAGGGCTCTCCAAAATCTGGATCTGAAAATAAGCTATTATGCCAAAGGGACTGTGCTCGATTATGAATTGTATACGGCATCACCTTTCACTGTTAATGCGAACATCAAGGATTCAAGTATTTTTCAAAAACCTTTTTTTGTTGAGTTCAAGGATGCGGGCAGTTTTACCCTAAGGTATACATACCTGGGAGAAAAAAAAGAAATAAGCAACAATAGGATTGATAAGTGGATAAAACTCCCGTTTGCCGATTTCAAGATTGAGATTCGCGATTTTGCAAACATCGCTTTTCAGCAAAAACAATTTGCTCAGAACGCCTACTATTTTGTTTTCAATAACCAGATAGGACTTATTTATAAAATATCGAGTGAAATTGTGATTTTTCCACTGAACATGGAAGCCAGAACCATTGGTATCAAAATAAAAGATAAAAATTCCGCAAAGGCAGCCGACATCGTTAATAGTGTGGTGAGCGAGTTCATAAATTATGATGTGGAAAAAACGAGTGAGGCAACCAATAATATTCTTAATTTTATTGATACAACACTTCAACAGGTAAATTCGAATCTCAGTGCCTCTGAAGATCGTCTGGAGGAATTTAAGCGGGAAAACAAATTGTTTGATCCGGAAGCAGAACTGGAACATGTCACCAGTAAGAAAACAGATCTGGAAGATGAATACGCAAAGATCAGTTTCGAACTTTTCCTGATAGAGAAACTAAGGAAGGAAGTTTCAATTAAAAAGGATGTAAATAATTACCTCATTCAGCTTATTGGTTTAAATAAGGAAGGCAAAGTGAATACCGCTTTTGATGTTTTGCAACGTTTGCTTAGTGAACGGGATCAATTGTTACTTGAATCAACTGACCAGACGGAAATTTATAAATCATACGAGAGTAAAATTGAAGCTCAAAAGGACCTGCTGGTGGTTGTGATCAAGAATGAAGAAGAACTGCTGAAGGATAAACTTGATAATATCAAGAGTCAGATGGCTGCCAGCGATGTAAGATTTGGAGCTCTTCCTCAGAAACAAGCTGAATTCGGAAGGTTACTCAGGGTCTATGGCATCAACGATAAATTTTATGGATTGCTGCTTGAAAAGAAAGCAGAGTTTTCTATCACTCGTGCCGGTTATGTTCCAAAGAATGTTGTGCTTGAACAAGCATACGCAAGCAGCCATCCTATTTCTCCAAACAGGCCACTTGTAATCAGTGCCAGCTTAATTGTCGGCTTTGTTCTAAGCTTCCTTTTAATTGTTGTCCGTTACCTTCTTCATGATGAAATCGGTACGCTTGAAGATATTGAGCCATACACTGATGCCGCCTTGCTGGGAATCGTTCCTAAATACAAGCGCGAAATTCCGATTTCACAATTGCTGGTTGATAAGAACCCAAAGTCTGTAATTGCAGAAGCATTTCGATCTATCAGAACCAACCTTCAATTTATTTCCAATGAAGAAAATGCGAAGGTGATAGCTGTAACTTCTACCATTTCCGGAGAAGGAAAAACTTTCAATGCAATCAACCTTGCCGGTGTAATCGCATTTTCAGGACGGAAAGTGGTACTCCTGGATCTTGACATGCGCAAACCTAAAATTCACCTTGGTTTCAATGTGGAAAATAACAAGGGAATCAGCACAATTCTTATTGGCAAGGATACCTACCAGGATTGTGTAATTCAGAGTTCGCTTGAGAACCTGGAATTTATTACAGCAGGTCCTATCCCACCTAATCCGTCAGAGCTGATCATAAGCCCTAAAATGGATGCACTCCTTGAGGAACTCAAAAATATTTATGATATCATCATTATAGATACACCACCTGTTGGGGTAGTAAGTGACGGTATCCCTGTCATTAAAAAGGCCGATTATCCGCTTTATATTCTTCGCGCCAACTACTCCAGAAAGATGTTCATTAACAACATCAATAAACTGATGATTGACAGCAAAGTAAATAAACTGTCATTGATTCTGAACGGTGTGGATATGTCCAGATTGAAGTATGGCTATGGATACAACTATAGTTATGGATACGGTTATGGTTATGGTTATTCCTATGGATATGGCTACTATGAGGAAGATCAGAAAGATCCTACACTCATGGAAAACCTGAAAGGAATTTTTATACGAAGTAAGAAAAAGCATCAGTAATCCTGGCAGTATGAAATTTATTAAACAGCCGCTCGAAGGTGTATTTTTGATTGAACCCGCTATTTTTAAGGATGAACGTGGTTACTTTTTTGAATCTTATAATGAAAATGCATTTTTGAAAGCCGGAATCAATAGCAGATTCGTTCAGGATAACCAAAGCAAATCAAACAAAGGGGTATTGAGAGGACTTCATTTTCAAAATCCACCTTTTGATCAGGGTAAACTTGTAAGGGTTGTCAAAGGTGCTGTTTCTGATGTAATTGTGGATATCAGAAAAAAATCACCAACCTATGGTCAGCATCTTACCATATTACTCTCAGAAGAAAACCAGCAAATGCTCTGGATTCCACCCGGGTTTGCTCATGGGTTTGTGACTCTTGAAGACAATACTTTATTCTTTTACAAATGCACTAACGTTTACAACAAGGCTTCAGAAGGTGGAATCATATGGAATGATCCCGATCTCAATATTGATTGGGGGTTTGAAAATCCCCTGGTTTCTCCTAAAGATGCTGAATTAAGTCATTTTAAAGAACTGATTTCACTTTTTTAGTTATGTTTGCAAAGCAAGCCTCTTAACCACAACTGATGGGTCAACTTATACAGGAAAATTATCATCTGATTGTTTACAGTTCCTTTTTTATCAGTTCTGTAATCTTTTCATTTCTGATGAATAATCTTTTCCTTAAGTTTTTTAAAACTCTGGGAATCAGAAATAACAATGATGGCACAATCATCAGGTGGGGAACACTATCAAAACCCGCTGTTGGAGGAATTACCTTTTACATTCTCTTCCTTCTGTCTGTAGCCTCCTACTCTATTTTCTTTAGTCCAAGCCAGGTTTTCTACAACACCAAATTCATAGGGTTACTCCTTGCAATGGGATTGGGATTCATTGTTGGACTTGCGGATGATGCCTATGATACAAAACCATTGTTAAAATTTTTTTTCCAGTTTGCCTGTGGTGTTGTGATGGTCGCCAGTGGTATAAAAATCAAGATTTTTGAATTGGAAACACTCAATGTGATTTTTACAGTTTTCTGGGTGGTAGGAATCATGAATAGCATTAATATGCTGGATAACATGGATGGAATTACCACCATCGTTTCAATCGGTATTGTTGCCTGTTCCATGGTAATTATCCTCATCAACAAGGATTTTGAAAATATGCACCTGATTATCCTGGTCGGGGTATTGGCTGCACTGATAACATTTTTATATTTCAACTGGAACCCTTCCAAGATGTACATGGGCGATACCGGTAGTCAGTTCCTCGGTGCGTTCCTGGCAGCCATCGGGATTCTCTATATCTGGAATGATCATTACTCCACGTCATTAATATCTCCTGCCCGGCAATTCACTATCTCCATCATGGGATTCATATTACCGGTAATAGATACTACCGTAGTGGTTTATAACAGGATTTCAAAAGGCCGTTCACCTTTTGTAGGTGGAAAGGATCACACCACCCACTGTCTCGCCTACCTTGGATTATCTGACAGGCAGGTTGCCATTACTTTCCTGGTGCTTTCGTTTATTTCGATTGGATTAGTTTATTTTATTGAAACGAATATCACCGTATGGTCGCATTTTTATACCCTGATGTTCGGTATTTATTTTTTCAGCCTGTTGACTTTTTTCTTTGTAATTTCACGTAGAGCGGCTTCGAAACAGAAGTCCACACAAAGCGTTACCACTTAATTAATATGAAAAAAGGTTGGATGACGGCAGGTTTGATTTTGCCGTTGCTTCTTATTGTTTTCCTGATCAGTTCGTCTGATAACGATCGTATTCAGCGTCAAAAAGAATTTAATGATCAGTATGGCATATATGCTCTTGATTTGCCTGAAAATCCAACTTTTGCAGGTGAGGCAATTCCTGTACACGAAGCTGATGTCGCGGAACGCTTCGACAGAGAATTATTGGTAAATACCTATTGGCAATCACAAACGCTATTGTTGCTTAAACGAAAGGAGCGTTGGTTCGGATTGATTGAAAATGTGTTGAAAGAAAACAGGATTCCAGATGATTTTAAATACCTGGCTCTTGCTGAAAGCGGACTTTTAAATGTGGTTTCACCTTCGGGTGCTGCCGGTTATTGGCAATTTCTTGAAGCTACCGGTATACGTTACGGACTTGAAATTTCAAGCGAAGTGGATGAACGTTATAATGTGGAAAAAGCCACCCGTGCCGCATGTTCATATTTCAAAGAATCTTATGCGGAATTCGGCAGCTGGAGCCTGGTTGCTGCCTCCTACAACATGGGTATCGATGGCGTCAGAAAACAACTTGAAAAACAAAAATCAAAAAATTACTACGATCTCCTTCTGAATGAAGAAACCTCGCGTTACCTTTTGAGAATTAGCGCACTGAAAGAAATTTGTTCCGATCCCCTTAAATATGGATTTCATCTCAGGAACCGCGATTTTTACCAGCCCTATAAATCATATCCTGTAACAGTGGATTCTGCAATCACCGATCTCACCGATTTTGCCTACCTGAATGGCATTAACTATAAAGAACTTAAATTGTTAAATCCCTGGTTGCGGACCGGTACACTGACCAACAAAAATCGCAAGTCATACCAGGTGCTCATTCTGAAAAAAAATCAGCTGGATCAACCTAATGCTCCTATTGATACCTCGCGGATCCTGATTAAGCCAACAAAGGAAATGCACCAGGAATAAGTGTTTTCCCTTTGCGGGGATGATGGAAGTGCTACCCTGCAATTATTAATTTTACATTTTTATGGAATTTCAATTAGAATCGGAATTTAAGCCTACCGGGGATCAACCGGAAGCTATTCGTCAGCTCACAGAAGGAATATTGAGGGAAGATCCTGCCCAGGTGTTGCTTGGTGTAACAGGATCCGGAAAAACGTACACTGTTGCCAATGTGATTAAAAACACCGGCAAGCCTACTCTTATACTGAGTCATAACAAGACTCTCGCAGCCCAGTTATACGGTGAATTCAAACAGTTTTTTCCTCAAAATGCTGTGGAGTTTTTTGTTTCCTATTACGATTATTATCAGCCGGAAGCTTACATCCCTACTACCAACACCTACATTGAAAAGGATCTTGCCATCAATGAGGAAATTGAAAAATTACGACTGAGTACTACTTCATCACTTCTCAGCGGACGACGTGATATCATTGTTGTTTCATCGGTTTCATGTATTTATGGAATTGGTAATCCTGCCGATTTTAACAATGGTATTGTGCGCATCAACAAAGGTTTGAAAATAGCGCGCAACAAATTGTTGCACCAGCTTGTTCAGGGACTTTATTCACGCGCTTCAGTAGAATTCAAACGAGGTACCTTCAGAGTGAAAGGTGATACTGTGGATGTATTCCTGGCTTACGCAGATATCGCATATCGAATCACTTTTTTTGGTGATGAAATTGAAGAACTCGAATCGGTTGATCCTGTCTCCGGAAAACGAATTGAATCACATGAACACATAGCAATTTTCCCTGCAAATATATTCGTGACTAATCCCGAAAGACAACTGAATGCTATATGGGAAATTCAAGCGGATATGGTAAAGCAGGTGGAGTATTTTAAAGAAACCGGTCGTGCCCTTGAAGCGAAACGACTCGAAGACAGAGTGACTTTTGATTTGGAAATGATACGTGAACTTGGATACTGCTCCGGCATTGAAAATTATTCGCGATACTTTGACGGACGGGTTATCGGTTCAAGGCCATTTTGCCTGCTTGATTATTTTCCGGATGATTTCCTCATGGTGATTGATGAAAGCCATGTGACCATTCCTCAAATCAGAGCTATGTATGGTGGTGATCGTTCTCGAAAAACAAATCTTGTTGACTACGGTTTCCGTTTACCTTCTGCACTGGATAACCGCCCGCTTACTTTTGATGAATTTGATGCATTGCACCACCAGATAATCTATGTGAGTGCCACTCCTGCTGATTTTGAAATGAGTCAGAGTGAAGGCGTAATAGTTGAACAGGTGATTCGGCCAACCGGTTTGCTTGATCCCGTGATTGAAGTAAAACCATGCATCAACCAGGTGGATGATTTGCTGGAGGAAATTCATAAAACTATTGAAAAGAAAGAAAGAATCCTGGTAACAACACTTACCAAAAGGATGGCTGAAGAACTGGCCAAATATTTTACAAAATTGAACATCAATTGTAGGTACATTCACTCTGAAGTTGAAACGCTGGATCGTGTGGAAATCCTGCGTGACCTGAGGCTCGGTAAATTTGATGTGCTGATAGGAATCAATCTTCTCCGTGAAGGACTTGATCTTCCGGAAGTATCGCTTGTGGCAATTCTGGATGCGGATAAGGAAGGATTTTTGCGATCGAACAGGTCTCTTACCCAAACTGCAGGACGAGCAGCTCGTAACCTGAATGGCAGAGTTATCATGTATGCGGATAAGGTTACTGAATCAATGCGCAAAACTATTGAGGAAACAAACCGTCGCAGGGAAAAACAGTTGAAGTACAACGAAGATCATGGAATGATTCCGACAGCATTGAACAAATCCCAGGCTGATATTATGGGTCAATCTGCTGTGACTAAAATCAGGGCTACAGTTGAAAATTATTATGTCGAAAGTGATTCAACTGATATTGCTGCCGATCCCGTTGTTCAATACATGACAAAAGAAGAATTGAATAAATTACTTTCCAACACCAGGAAGAAAATGGAAGTTGCTGCTAAAGATCTTGACTTCATGGAAGCTGCCCGGTTAAGAGATGAAATGTTCTCTCTGGAGAAATTGGTTAAAGAAAAAGTTTCCTGATGTCACCTTCACTTTTTATTCTTACAATTTCACTTTATCTGTTGTCGGTAGTCTCAGGATTAGTTGCAGCATTTTTTGTGCGACAGATTCCTTTGAAATTTATTAAGTCACTTATTGGTGTGCATTTTTTATTGTTGATATTTTGGTTAGTGACCAGGAACGAAATGGATTCAATTTCAGAACCCGGCAAATCGAATTATTTATTCCTTGGTTTTTTTTGCACCGGTATATTTAATGCCGGAATGTTGTTGCGTTTGAAATTTCCGTTCATACTTAAAATGTATTATCTCGTTTACCTTTTGTCGCTGGTTGTGTTTGTGATTTCACCATCCCGGGTATTAGGATTCATTGCATCCGGAAATTACAGCGCTTCGACTGGTTCAAGATTTCATATTAGTGATAATTATTATTTTGTAGAACAACAGGCAATTTCAGGATCCCTCACAAATGTGACAGGAATGAAATCTTATAAACTGGTTCGGGAAATGAGAATGTTTTATAAAACACTTTCAAGAGATGTGTTGTTACCTGCCAATACTGATTCAATAAGCCTGCTTGACACAAATTTCACCGAACTTGTACAGGTTCGGGCGTATTTTCCTGTTCAGGATAAACGTGATAGTATTGATCTTAAAATTGAAGTTGGAAATCATCGTGATGACTCCAATGAAATTAAACAAATTAGGAAATAAAAAATCTAACTGCAAATGAGAATTCTGTTTCTGACATGCCTCTTGTTTTCCATTGATTGGAATTTATACGCACAACCGGCCTCCACTGAAATATACCTTGTAAATATAAAATCCAAAGATGGGAAAATCACTTGTGACACTCCTGTTAATATAACCAAACACGATGGGTATGATAACCAGCCTGAATTTTCTCCGGATGGAAAAAAGATTTTGTACGTGTCGATGCCTGATACAAATCAGTCAGATATTTTTGAGTATTTAATTTCTGACAGTACCACATACCAATTGACTGCAACATCTGAAAGTGAATATTCACCTCGGTTTACACCGGATAAAATGCATGTTACTTTTGTAAGAGTTGATGCCGACAAAGGTCAGAGGCTTTACTATTCGGATGAAGAGTTTTCTGAATCGCAGGATTTATTATATGGGCTGGACAGTATCGGGTATTATTCGTGGATTAACGACAGTGTGATTGCATTGGCAAGCTTGCACAATGGTTTGGAGCTTTATATTTATGAATTGAAAAGTGGACAATTCATTGCTCCTCAAAAAGGAATTGGGCGATGCATGTTAAAAATACCCGGAACAGCTGATTTGATGTACACAAAAAAATCAGGCGATAAAATTAAACTGATTCGGTATTCTGTTTTGTATGAAACTTCAACTGACTTTTGCGAGGGCCTTGGTGATGTGGAGGATTATACTTTTACCCCCGATGGAGTTTTGCTTGCAGGAAAAGATGGTAAATTATTTTCATGCAAACCCGGTGAGGATGCCATCTGGAAAGAAGTGGCGGATTTTTCCAAATCAGCCGGTTCCTTTTACAGGATGACAGTAAGCCCGGATGGGAAACGACTTGCAATGGTAGCATTTAAAGGAAAACGTCCTTGAAAACACTTTCTGATAATGATTTGAATGTGTTGTTGATTGGTCAGGGTTATGCAGGAAGTTTGCTTGCCTGGATGCTGATCAGCAAGGGCATAAACTTAACAGTAGTTGACTCCGGGACTGAATTTTCTTCCACGAAAGTGGCAGCTGGGATTATGTTGCCTGTTACCGGAAGAAGGTTGGCTAAAACCCATCTCGCCGACCGGATAATTCCTTTTGCAAAACAAACTTACAGGGAGATTGGAAATTCTACAGGGAAATCTTTTTTTGTGGAGAAGGATGTCCTGCAGATTTTTGCTTCTGTCAGCAATCTGAACGAATGGTATGCACGCTCTGCAGAGGACGAAATGCAGAATTACTGTGGCGATATACTAACCAAAGAAAGAGTTCCTGAAACTCTGCAAAACGAATTTGGAGGAATTATTCTCAAGCAAAGTGGTTATGTAGAGCCCGGTGCTTTTTTATCGGGGATGCAGGAATTGATTCAGGAAAAAGGACAATACATTTCAACTGCATTTAATTTTGAGGATTTGAGTATTTTACCGGATGGATTATCCTGGAATGACAAGAAGTATTCTCACATTATTTTTTGTGAAGGCTACCACACAAAACAAAATCCTTATTTCGGCTACCTTCCATTCAAACCTGCAAAAGGAGAAATTCTTGATTTTACTTCGGAAGAATTAAATGATGACTACATCGTAAGTAATGGAGTGTATATTTTACCGCTTGGAAATTCGCGATTTAGAACAGGAGCAACTTATACCTGGGACGATCTCACTGAAACACCAACTGAAGCAGGGTTAAATTTTCTTACCGACAACCTGAAGAAAACTGTCAGATGTAATTTTGAAATCACAGGCCATAAAGCCGGCATTCGTCCTGCTATCCGTGACCGGCGACCACTTGTGGGATTTCATCCTGTTCACAGTCAACTTGGAATTTTTAACGGGTTGGGAACCAAAGGTGCCATGCTCGGTCCTTATTATGCGAATCAAATGGTGGATATGCTTCTCGAAAACAAGCAACCTGATCGGGATGTAGCTGTCAGCCGGTTTGATTCACTTTGTCAAGTGAAGTGAGCCGTTGAAGCAACGGAGGATGTGAAAAATAAAAAAACACATACACCGGATGAGGATGAAGGTTGCTGAGATTATCCCTTGAAAGTTTTTTCAAAGCCGATTGTAAAGCCTTTCCATTATAAGTTTGTGCCGCATATTTATCAGCCGCAAATTCATGTTGCCTTGAAAGATAGTTTATCAAAATCCCAACTACAATTGAAATCGGACTGTAAAGAATACCAAATGCGAGAATACCCAACTCAATTGTATGATGAGTTCCACCAAGTGCCTGGGTAATTTCCGGACTGTTCATGAATATTGAAAATAAGAAAAGCAATACTCCCATTTGAATTACAGAAAGCAAAAGTCCTGATTGCACATGCTTGAGTTTGTAATGTCCTGTTTCATGTGCCAGCACAGATACAAGTTCGGGTAATGTATGTTTTTCAATGAGCGTATCGAAAAGCACTATTTTTTTGTTTGATCCCAATCCGCTAAAAAATGCATTCGCTTTTGCCGATCTCTTCGAACCGTCCATGACCAGTACGTCACTCAAACCAAAACCGGTTTTTTGACAATAAGTAAGAATTTCATCCCGCAAAGGACCATTTTCAAGTGGCTTAAGTTTATTGAACAAGGGAAGTAACCATGAAGTATAAAACATCGACATAAGTACCATAATGAAGGTACAAGCAATCCATGCGTATATCCAGAAGTGCTCCTCGAAAGTGGAATACAACCATGAAAATAAAATTATGAGTCCACCAAGTAGTAACACACCAATAGCGTATCCCTTAATTTTATCAATGATGAAAAGCCGGGAAGTTGTTTTGTTGAAACCATATTTTTCCTCAATCACAAACGTTTTGTAGATGGAAAATGGCATGTTAATAATTTCAGAAGCCACTGCGATGATTCCAAAAAACAACAAGGTTGCATGTACTGAAGTTCCTGTTACTTCAATGCACCAGTCGTCAAGTTTACCGAAAGCTCCGGTCCATAACATTCCAAACATGATGACCATGCTTAGCGTATCATTAACCAGGGAAAGATTTTTGTTGGCTTTATCGTATTGCTGAGCAGTGCAATATGCACCTGCATCGTAAATATCAGATAGTTCCTGAGGAAGTTGATCACTCCAGCTTTTTGAATTCAGGTAATCGAGCCATCGCTCCAGAAAATATCCACCGACAAGAATTGTAAGAAGCAATAAAAGTGGAGTCATGGCAACTGCATTAATATCCCCCGCTCCTTTTACGCATAAACCATTCGATGGTCAGTAATAACAGCAGGAGACTGAATATTAATTTAAGATTTATAACTTCATCGAGGCGCTTCTGACTATATGAAACAGATCGGATATCTTCTTTGTTTTTTATTGTTGCAGAAATATCTCCCAATGAAGCCATGGAGAAATATTTACCTCCGGTTTTATCGGCAAGTGCTGCAAGTAATTGATGGTTGGCAATAGTTTCGGTGAGTTCTACCTGGAGTGCGCTAACAGTGAAGTTGCCGGATTCAGTATAAGTGGTTTTACCGGAAGTTGTGGTTGCAATAAAGGAATAACTCCCTACAGGTAAGTAACCAGCCTCGAGGGAATAAGTTTTGCCTGTTCTTGAAAAGGTAAAAGGATAATTGTTTTTGTTTTCATCAGTAATAGTGATCCTGGCTTCATTGGTATTGATCAGTTCACCCGTTTCGTTGTAAAACTCAGCATCCATCATCACCGGTTCGTTTTCATTAAATGAGTTCTTATAAAAAATTCTGAAAGGAGTCTTCTTTTCTGTGGTAGCGAGGTATTGAATAGTTTTGGTCAGCAATGCAGTCACAGCTTCCGAATTATTAAATTCGTAGTGTTCCCTCAATCTCCATTTCCAGATTCCTTCACCTGCAAGTACACCTAATTTCTGATCTTCTGAAGAGCTGAAGAAAAGCAAAGGCATGCCTGTCTTCACCGTTCCGACTCGCTGGTAGAGCAACGCCTGAATTGCACGTGAGACATTGTAGTTTCCGAATGGACTGACCAATGGAGGGAAACTTTTTATTCTTCTCAGCTGCTCTTCTTCCAGGCTGAAATAACTGAAGTCGTCGGAAACATCTGCCAGCACTTCCGTGGAATTTCCATTGTTGGCATCAATTGCTATTCCTGTATTCAGTTTATTGAAAGCAGCGATATTGCTTTGTGAACCAAGTATGAATAAAGTTGGTATTTGCTGAATAGCCAGTTTTTTGATAAGGTCTGTAGCAGGTTCTCCCGATGAAGGCAGTTGATGCAGGATGGCCACATTCACATCATCTACTTTCCCATCGAATTCTCTTATCAGCACAGATCTTACCTGGTAATTAGGATTGCTTTCAAGAAGGGTTTTAAGAACTCCGATGTCAGGATGCGGTGCGTTTGAAACAATCAGAACCTGCTGGCGTGAATCAATGACTTCAATAAAAAAGTCACGCTGGTTATTGATGTAATTGAATTCACCATCCAAACGGGTCACCTTAACCACATAATGGCTGATGCCTTTGCTTCCAGCTTCCAGGAAAACCGGGAACAGCATGTTATATCTTCCGGTGGGTACTGTAATTGATTTCGTATATACTTCCTGATCGCCTTTTGAAACTGATAAAACAATTTGCTGCCCTGCACATTGACGGGCATCCAAAGTAATTTCTACTGGAAAAGTATTCCCTGAAAAGGCAGTTTTATTATGACTCACTTTACTGATAAGCACATCTTTCCTAACGGTGGTATCTCCCATCCCGATAGTGTATACAGGCACTTTCAGATCCTGGTAAGCATAAAGCGGATTGGTTCCTTTATTGAAAATTCCATCACTTGATAAAATCACTGCACCAAGATTCCTTCCTGCAAAACGTGAACGTAATTCCGAAACAGGATCGGATAAATCAGTGATGCTGCCTGAGAAATTGAAATCTACACCTTCCTTTACTTCAGCACCAATGCGAAACATCCTCACATCAAAATCCTTTTCCAGATCTTTTTGCAGTTTTGCAACAGCAGCAGGATAATCCTGTTTAATTGCAGCGCTATCCGGGACCGCCAGAACCGAACGCGACTGATCCTGAAGGAAAATGACTAACGGTCGTTCAACTTCAGTAAATAATGTTTTAACCAGTGGCGAGAGTAGCAAAATTGCAAGAAAGGTGATCACAAAAAACCTTAGCGAAGCCATGAGCATTGTAACCCATTTATTCACTCCGGAAAAGGTGGTATCTTTTCGATACAATAGCCAGGCATATACAAATCCTGCCAGTGGGCAAAAAATCAGCATCCACGATGGCGCTTCTGTAACCAGTTGAAAATTCAAGTTTGCTCTTTTAAATTTCTAATTTTGAAACCCTTTCATTTCAGATAATCTGCGATTATCGTATATGCCTCCGGGGCCTTCTTTCAGGGCGCTAATATACTAAGTTAACAGGTGTGATTTGAGTTAAATGGAAGCCTTTCAATACTTATCTTTGCCGCATGCTCATCCAAACAAACAATATTCAGAAGCACTACGATAAGGTGCATGTCCTGAAAGGGATCAACATGGAAGTGCAAAAATCAGAAGTCATTTCAATTGTGGGTGCCTCAGGAGCCGGAAAAACCACCTTACTCCAGATCATTGGCACTCTTGAAAAGCCTGATACCGGATCTGTAATTATGGATGGTACCGATTTGGGTAAACTCAACAGCTCTCAGCTTGCCGCTTTCCGCAACAAAAACATAGGTTTCATTTTCCAGTTTCACCACCTGCTTCCTGAATTCACTGCCCTTGAAAATGTATGCATTCCAGGCATGATTGCACATCGGAACCGCAAGGAAGTCACTGCTAAAGCAATGGACCTTTTAAAGTACCTGAAAATTGATCAGAGAGCCACACACAAACCTTCTGCCTTGTCGGGCGGTGAACAACAGCGTGTGGCTGTCGCAAGAGCTTTAATCAACAATCCTTCAGTGATTCTGGCAGATGAACCCTCGGGTAATCTTGATTCTTCAAATGCCAGGGAATTGCATGCACTCTTTTTCTCTTTACGGAAGGAGTTTGGTCAGACCTTTATCATCGTTACCCATAACGAAGAGCTAGCCGAAATGGCCGACCGCAAGCTTCACATGAAAGATGGTTTGATGGAGTTGTAAATTTATTCGGTTACCCGGATGAGTTTGTGTTCTTGAGGAATCATTTCTCCGATGCTTGTAAATGCAAACTCTTCAAAACCTGCCGACTTTATCATTGTCCTGAATGCTTCTGCTTTGTCAGGATTAACCGCAACCAACAACCCGCCACTTGTCTGAGGATCTGCTAAAATAAGACGGTTATTTTCAGTTATAGAGCTGATCGTGTTTCCATAACTTTTCCAGTTTCTGTTAGTGCCACCGGGAATACATCCTGCATCAATATAATGCTGAACAGCAGCAATCGTAGGAACATCTTTCATTCTGATATGAGCAGATAAACCACTTCCTTCGGCCATTTCACCGAGATGACCCAGCAACCCGAAACCAGTTACATCAGTAAGTGAATTCACACCTTCAAAGGATCCTAACACTTCCCCGATTTTATTCAGGGTAGTCATGCTGGTGATTGCAGTTTGCAAATCTTCCTCTTTCAGGATTCCTTTTTTTGATGCTGTTGCAAGAATACCGATTCCCAGTTTTTTTGTAAGAAAAAGTAAGTCGCCTTCCTTAGCAGTATTGTTTTTTTTGAGGTTTTCTTTTTTCACAATGCCATTCACCGCAAGTCCGAAAATTGGTTCCGGTGAATCAATGCTGTGTCCACCTGCAAGAGCAATTCCTGCGTCGTGACAAGCTTTTCTTCCTCCTTCAATAACCTTTCCGGCAACGTCTGGGGGAAGTTTATCTACCGGCCAACCCAGTATTGCAATTGCAAGCACTGGCCTTCCTCCCATTGCATATACGTCGCTGATTGCATTGGTAGCTGCAATCCTTCCGAATTCAAAAGGGTCATCTACAATAGGCATAAAAAAATCAGTCGTGCTGATGAGTGCGTCGCCATTCCCAAGATCTAAAACAGCTGCATCGTCACGACTGTGATTGCCGACAAGCAGGTTAGGGAAATCCGGTCCCGTTTCATTATTCTTAAGAATTTCACTCAGTATTGCAGGTGAAATTTTACATCCGCAACCTGCTCCATGGCTGAACTGAGTTAACCGGATTGTTCCCGGTAATGTGGAATCTGGAATCATTGTACTTTAATTGTCGGTGTGTTTGAAAGATGCTTTTGTGCAAAAGCCAGAATTGTACTTGCAAAATCTTTTTCATCAGTATGCTCCAGATCAATGTCAAAACATTTCTCTGCAGGACGCTGTGTGCTTCCATAAGCATAGAGCTTATCATAATAACTAAGAACTATCTCAAGCCAGCCGTTTAGATCTCCTTGATTGAGCAGAATTAGTGCTTGTTTTAAATGTTGTGGTCCGAGCCGTTTACCTATTTTTTCAGTCGTGGCAGCAAGAATTTCTTTAGGGAAAATACCGTATTCATCGAGTATTCTTTTCTTTCGCCTATCATCACCAACACGGATTTGTATCAGGTATGAATTTCGGACTGTTTCGTAAATAACAGGAGGCAATAAGTTTGATCCTATGCTGCGGCTTTCATTCTCTATCCACACTGGTTTTGTTTCGTCGAATCGAACACAATCCATGGCAATCATGTTTTCAAAATGCTCATTGGAAGGCTGTCCACTTTTACCTAATGCTCCAAATGCAGATCCTTTGTGATTTGCAAGTTCTTCCAATTGAAGTACCTGTCCGCCCAGTAATCTTATCTGATCAAGAATTTCGGTTTTCCCCGATCCTGTAGGGCCTCCTAAAATTATTGCATTTAAAGGTCGGCTGACAGTTTCAAGCACCCAGTTCCGGTATGTTTTATATCCGCCTTTCAACAACATCACTTTAAAGCCATTTAACTGCAGAATCCAGGATATAATCTGGCTTCGCATTCCACCTCTCCAGCAGTATATCAAAACCTCTCTTTTCGGTGCGATTTCCTTTGCCCTGGTTATGATTTCGTGGAACCGGGGCCCGACAAGACGGAATCCGGTTAAAACAGCTTCTTCTCTGCCCTTCTTCTTGTAAATGGTTCCAACCTCTATCCGCTCTTGATCATTCAACAGCGGTAAATTGACAGCACCCGGAAATCTTGCATGGCTGAATTCACTTTCACTCCTGGCATCTAAAACAGGTGTTCGTCCTCCTTCTGCCAGCTTAATAAATTCACTTATCTCCAAGGCCTGTATTCCCATTTGTGCAAAGATACATTGTACAAGCTGTTTATTGAAAAACAGGGCTTATTAGTTCCAGTGGTCTGGTATAAAAAAAGACAGGAACCTTTGTGGTTCCTGTCTGATATCAATATTTTCAATTAGTTCTTAGTTCAATGCCGGATCTTCAGGGAAGTTGGCCATCATCGCATATTCCTGCCCCATACTCCTTAAAACCTGGCTCCATAAACACTTTGGATCGTCGTAAAAAGTGAATCGCTTATTGAAGCCTGTTACCAGCCACGACTGCTCTTCAAGTTCATGGTCAAGTTGAGAAGGATCCCAGCCTGAATATCCTGCATAGAAACGGATCATGTTTGGCTGTACTTTACCATCGGCAATCATCTGGCGGAGAGCGTCATAATTACCACCCAGGTAAATGCCTTCCACAATCTGTCTGGCACCTTCCAATTCCTCGCCTATGGTATGAATGTAAAACAATGTATCTGTTTCCACAGGGCCACCAAAGTATAATGGCGATTGAAAATCAGGAAAGTCTTCTACTGCATCGTTGATGTTTACTTCAGTGGGCTTATTAAGTATAAATCCAAGAGTTCCTGAAGCGTCATGCTCACTTAACAGAACTACGGCTCGTTTGAAGTAGGAGTCGGCAAGGAAAGGTTCGGATATCAGGAAGACGCCCTGGTCCGGTTTAACATTTGAATTTTTCATAGCCTTCATGTTTTTGTGCGCTTATATAATTGTAACGATTGTATCGGGTAAGGTTGATTTAATTTCCGCGGTTATATTACATCCTGTTACGCATGCAAAAGCAAATCATCTAAAATGATGCCATAACAGGGTTTGTTTTTCATGCCATTCCGGCTAAAAAGTAAGAACCGGATTAAAGATGTATTTTTCGCAAGTTTACTGTTTGGTATTGATAATTAATCAGTTGTAATATAATTTAAACGTCATTTTATTCCTTAATTTTGTATTATCAAATGTTGGCACAATGGAACATATATTGGATTTTTTGAAAAATTTACGGACAGATTACAATCTTGACAATCTTGACACAAAGACTGCAGATCCTGACCCGGTTGTTCAATTTGCTATGTGGATGAAGATGGCAGTTGATAACAAAGTGAATGAACCAAATGCGTTCAACCTGGCCACGAATTCGGCGCTGGGACGGCCTTCCAGCCGGATTGTATTGCTTCGAAGCTTTGACCGGGATGGCTTTGTCTTCTTTACAAACTATGAAAGTCATAAGGCAAAAGATTTGCTGACAACCAGGTCAGCTGCCTTGAATTTCTTCTGGGCTGAACTCCACAAACAGGTACGGATTGAAGGTTATGCCGAAAAAGTGTCAGAATGGGATTCAGATGACTATTTTAATTCCCGTCCACGCGAAAGTCAACTCGGAGCCTGGGTTTCAGAACAAAGCACTGAGGTTTCGAGCCGTGAAGAAATGGATCAAAAGTTTGAAATCCTTACAAAAAAGTATGAAGGAAAGACTGTGGAACGACCTCCCCACTGGGGAGGATTTCGTATCCGTCCCGACTTATTTGAATTCTGGCAAGGCCGGCCAAGCAGGTTGCACGACAGGATTCAATACCAGTTTCAGGGTGACAACAAATGGTTGATTCGCAGGCTTTATCCGTAGCTTGAAATATTGTTTAACATTCACAAACTGTGTTTCTTTAATTTATGGTGTTAAGAACCCTGTTCATTCTTGTTGTTTTATTTATTATTGACCTGTATATTTTTCAGGGTATCCGTTTTCTTGCGCGGAATCTTGCCCCATCAACCTCGCGAATAGTATTCATTGGATTCTGGACTGTTACCGGAATCTGTTTTCTAATATTAGGAACAGGTATTTTTATTGATTGGCACCACTGGCCTAAACCACTGCGGACCTATTCATTCGCCTTTGTTTTTGTAACCTATTTCTCAAAACTATTCCTCATCCTGTTTTTGCTTGTGGATGATATTTTCAGACTGTTTCAATGGATTTCGAATTCCGTTGGTAAGTTGTTTGGTGTGAAGCCGGATATTGCAGGAGATGCCGTTAAAAGCGGAATAACACGGTCTGATTTTATTTTGAAGATGGGTTTTATAGTTGCATCGATTCCCTTCGCGGCCCTGATCGTAGGAATGATTCGTGGTAAATACGAGTACCAGGTCAGGAAGGTCCGATTGAACCTTGCACAGCTTCCTGATTCATTCAAAGGATTCCGCATTGTTCAGATTTCAGATATCCATACCGGTAGTTTCATGGATAAGGCTCCTTTGGAAAAAGCAGTAAGGATGGTGAATGAATTGAAACCGGATGTAATTTTTTTCACCGGCGACCTTGTGAATGATCTGCACAGCGAAGTAGTTCCTTTTATGAACACCCTTGCAGGATTAAAGGCTACTCACGGAGTTTACTCTATCCTGGGAAACCACGATTATGGCGATTATTACCAGTGGAGCAGTCGTGAAGCAAAGAGTGAAAATCTCCGCCGCCTCGTGAATGCTCATAAGGAGCTTGGATGGGACATTTTACTGGATGAACACCGGCATATTGAAAAAAACGGCGAACGCATCTCAGTGATAGGCGTTCAGAACTGGAGTGCACGAATGAATTTCGCAAGATATGGCAATCTCCAAAAGGCTCTTTCAGGATTGGATTTTAGTCCGGTGAATATATTGCTAAGTCACGATCCTTCCCATTGGAAAGCTGAAGTGCTCGGCAAAGTGAAGGAAATAGATCTCACACTTTCAGGACATACGCACGGGTTCCAGTTTGGTGTGGAAATCCCGGGATTCAAATGGAGTCCTGTCCAGTATATTTACAAAGAATGGTCGGATATGTACTCTGAAAATAACCAGCACCTCTATGTGAACAGAGGGCTTGGTTTTTTAGGATATCCGGGACGGGTTGGAATACTTCCTGAGATTACAGTTTTCGAATTGCACAATTCCTGATATCAGGCCATTTCATGAATTTTCTCAACTGAAGCAATCAGTTTATTCAAATGCGACTTGCTGACATTTACCAGTGGAAGTCTGAGGTGATCTTCGCAGATTGAGAGTAAACTCAACACTGCTTTTATTCCTGCAGGACTTCCTTCAGCAAACAGCAAAGGAGTAAAATCACTAAGCAGATAATGCAATTCTCTGCCTTTTTCAAAATTATCCTTAAGGCAATATCTCACCATTTCAGAAAATTCTTTTGGGAATGCATTGGCCACTACAGAAATAACACCATCGGCACCGGCTGCAATAAGTGGAAGGGTGATAAGATCGTCACCTGAAATCACAAGGAATCCTTCAGGCTTGTCTTTGATGATTGCCATAATTTGTTCAGGGTTTCCGGATGCTTCCTTCACTCCTATTATATTCTCAAAATCAGCCGCAAGGTTCAGTGTGGTTTCTGCTGACATATTGCATCCTGTTCTACCGGGAACATTGTATAAAATCATTGGAACAGGTGATTCGTTCGCAATCATTTTATAATGCTGGTAAAGTCCTTTTTGTGATGGTCTGTTGTAATAAGGCGTCACCGATAAAATTGCATCTACACCGGAGTAATCGTAATCACTCAGGCTTTTCATTATTTCACGTGTGTTATTTCCTCCAACACCAGCTACAATGGGAACTCTCCCATTTACTTCTTCCACCACAAAATCGAGTACGGCAATTTTCTCATCACTGCTAAGTGTTACTGATTCACCTGTAGTTCCCAATGGAACCAGGTATTCCACTTTCCCTGAGATAAGATGTTCTATAAGTTTTTTAAATCCTTTAAAGTTGATGCTTCCATCCTTGTGAAATGGAGTAGCCATGGCAACACCTGTGCCTCTAAGCTTCCTGGTACTTTTCATTCCTGATTAAATTTAAATAATGGTTTACCTGTTCTATCATTTGACGAAGTGTTGGTTTGCCCTCCACCTTGATCATAAAATCATAAATTCCCTCACACTGCGGATCGTATTTTCCAATTTTAAAACTGGCTTTTGTCATAGAAGAAACATATCGTAGCGGAATGGATTTGTCCAGACTCAAACAGATTAAAATATCAAATTCCTTATTCAGGAAACTGTTCACGATCGGGTGATTGGGTTTCATTTTCCAGTTGAGAGATTTCCTGGTAAAGAGATCCAAACCCAGTTTCATAAACCTGGTGCCCGGCAGTTCTTTGTTATCGAAAAAACCCAATGCCAGCACATCTTTGGAGGTGCCCCTCAGATCTTTTACATAACTCTTGACTAATTCGTAATCGTTATCGATGGTTGCATCATACAGAATCCCGATGCTTTTAGCATGGCTGAATGGTACAAGTGTAGGTTTGCGTGTTGACTTTTTGATTTCTCTTTGCAGCAGATAATCGGAAATCTTGTATCTGAGTTCTTTGTTCACTACAGGATCATTTTTTCAAATTCATCCTCACTGATTATGGCCACATTCAATTGTCGCGCTTTTTCCAGTTTGGAAGGGCCACTTTCATCGCCTGCCACAAGGTAAGTGGTTTTTGCGGAAACTCCACTTTGTACTTTTCCCCCATGACTCTCTATAAGTTTCTTCAATTCATCTCTGGTAAATTTAGCAAAAACACCTGAAACTACAAAAGACTTATTCTCCAGTGCATTTGAAAGTTTTTGAGCAAGGTGTTTCTTGTCAGCCTCCATATGTAGTCCTGCCGCAGTGAGTTCGGCAACTAAATTACGGTGCTTTTCGTTCTTAAAAAATTCGATGATGGATCCGGCAATTTTTTCACCTACTTCAGGTGCTTCCAGCAACTGGTCGTACCCGGCTTCTGAAATAGCTTTCATAGAACCAAAATGAAAAGCCAGTTTTTTAGCCACTGTTTCACCAACATACCTTATTCCCAAAGCATACAATACCCTCTCGAATGGAACTTGTTTGGATGCTTCAATGCCCGCCAGGATATTATTCACCGATTTTTCCCTCAGTGAAACTTTTCGTGCTTTCCCTCCATCTTCAGAAGCAATCGTTTTTTCAAGACCATTTAATGATTCGAAATTCAGATGGTATAAACCCGCTACATCATTTATAATCTTATTCTCAAAAAGCAAATCCACTTTTCCTTCTCCAAGGCTGTCAATATTCATTGCCTTACGGGAAATGAAATGTTCGATTTTACCTTTTATCTGGGGAGGGCAACCTGTTTCATTCGGACAATAATGAAGCGCTTCATTTTCCTTTCGCACGAGTTGTGTACCGCACTCAGGGCATTTTGTGATGTACGCTACCGGAATTGCATTGGCAGGTCTTTTTTCAAGATCTACTGCTGTAATTTTTGGTATGATCTCCCCTCCTTTTTCCACAAACACATAATCGTGAATCCTTATGTCGAGTTTTTCAATCTGATCGGCATTGTGCAAGGATGCTCTCTTAACCGTAGTACCTGATAATTGCACAGGCTCCAGGTTTGCCACCGGTGTAATCGCACCTGTCCGCCCTACCTGGAAAGTGATGTCCAGTAAACGGGTGGCAACCGATTCGGCTTTGAACTTATATGCAATTGCCCACCTCGGTGATTTAGCAGTGAAACCAAGCTCATTTTGCTGACGGTAATCATTCACTTTAATAACTACTCCATCGGTATCGTATTCCAATTGATGCCTGTGATGATCCCATTCGTCGATGAATTCAAAAACTCCCTGCAGTTTGTTCACTTTTACTGCATAATCAGAAACTTTAAATCCCCATTCTTTTGCTTTTCTTAGACTCTCATAATGGGTTTGAAAAGGAAGGTTTTCGGCGTAAATAAAATAGAGAAAGCAATCTAATTTTCGTGTAGCGACATTTTTTGAATCCTGCATTTTTATCGTTCCTGCAGCAGCATTCCTGGGATTCTTTAAAAGTCTGTCAGCAATCTCATCTTCATCATAACCGTCTTCTTTCAGCTGATCGTACAAGTCACTGTTTATTTTATCAAAAGAAGGGCGCGGCATAAAAATTTCACCTCTGATTTCAAATTCATCAGGGTAATCGCCGGGGCGCAATACCAATGGAATGCTCCCAATTGTTTTTACATTAGTAGTAACATCATCACCCTGGATTCCATCACCCCTTGTAACTGCCTGCACAAGTGCACCTTTTCGGTAAGTCAACCCAACCGCTACACCATCAAATTTTAATTCACAAACATATTCGAGTTTATCGCCTATTGTTTTTCGTGTTCTAAGGTCAAATTCCTCCAGTTCCTGGCGTGAATAAGTATTTCCAAGCGAAAGCATTGGATATTTGTGTACCACAGACTTAAATTCCTTTGTGACAGTACCACCCACTCTTTGTGACGGTGATTCAGGGGATTTTAGTTCCGGAAACTGTGTTTCGAGCTTTATGAGTTCTTCAAGCAACACATCAAATTCACGGTCACTGATTTCGGGTTTGGCCTGCACATAATAGAGGTAATTATGCCGGTCGAGTTCCGTGCATAATTTCTTAATTCTGTCCGCTGCAGTCTCTTTATTCATAGGTATTTTGGGGGGCATAAAAATAGTCAAAATCCAGGGCAAAATATCTAAATTTGTGGTTAAATCGCTTTGCCATGAATGCAATTGACCAATTGAGGTATCCGGTAGGAAAATTTAAATCTCCATTAACAATTGACGATGTGAATATTCCGGCGGAGATAAAGATTATTTCCGACCTGCCATTAAAAATGCGGGAGGCGACAGTAACACTCAATGATACCCAGCTCGACACACCTTACCGTCCGGAAGGCTGGACAGTGCGCCAGGTAGTTCACCATCTTGCCGACAGTCACATTAACAGTTATTGCCGTTTTAAGCTGGCTATGTCAGAGGATAATCCTGTTATTAAACCCTATCTTGAAGCAAAGTGGGCTGAGTTTGAAGATGCCAGAACAGCTCCGATTTTTCATTCACTGAACCTGATTGATGCCGTTCACGGAAGATGGGTACTGTTTATGAATTCAATGACAAATGATGATTATAAACGGACATTTTTTCATCCTGAACATCAAAAGTCGCTGACTTTGTTTCAGACACTAAGTTTGTATGCATGGCACAGCGAGCATCATCTTGCTCACATCACTGAATTGAAAAAACGAAATAACTGGTGATAAAAAATCAGGACGCAATGCCGTTGAAATGTTTTTCAGCATTTCGCAAGGCAACAATTTCTTTTTGAAAAATCTTTTTTTCTTCCTGCTGATCTACTGATTCGATTATTGTATTTATCAGTTGTGAATTGTCAGCGGCAGTTTTCTTACAGAAAGCAACAATTCCTTCTTTCATTCCCGCATCTGTTGCAGTTCTGTTCATCTGAACAAGTTTTTCCCTGTTGGATTCGATAGAAGTCTCAGCTTGTTTAATGGCACGAATTCTTGATAATCCAATTATTAATGTTAAAACCACAACCGCAATTGCGCCAATTGTTCCAGCAGAATAATATTTAGCTTTTAAACCTGAAACTGCAGCCCTTTTATCTGTGAGTGAAGTTATTTCTGCACCAAGCGAACTGATTTCTGAAGTTTCTTTTTCTGAAATATTTTTGTGAACTGCTTTCAGCGAATCTGTTGCAAATGCATTATAACTTACCAGGTAATTGTTGTTGTAGTCAAGATATTCTTTGTAAACATCAGCGGCATTTTTGAAATGGCTTCTCATCTTAAATTCATCTGAAAGCAATCTCATTGAATTCATCAGTAATTGTTGCTGACGTAAAGTGAGGTCAGTGCGGGCAGCATATTTTCCGACTGCATATCGTATTGAATACAGTTGCTCCACTTTCTCCACTCCATTTATCCGAACTGACAAATCAGCAACCTCCTGATCAGTTACCTGACCGTTGACAGTATAATTTCCAATCAGAAACAAAGCAGTAAAAATAAATATTAAGGGAAATTGAAATCGCATATTACATTAAAGTTAAGATTGGAAAACGGATAATGAAATCGGTTCCGGTAGTGAAATCAGACTCAATAAAGAGTTCGCCTTTATAAGTTGTGGTTATGATGCGCTTACTTTCAGATAGTCCAAGACCGGTATGATTATCAGCATTCTTAGAGGAATAAAACGGATCAAAAACCATCGAAGGATTTTTTTCTGTAATTCCTATTCCGTTATCCCTGACCCTGATTTGAATAAACCGTGGTAGTTTTCTTGTGCTGACTGTAACTTTCGGATCGTATCCTTTAGGAGCATTGGTACGTTTTTCCCTGACAGCATCAAAAGCGTTGCTGAGCAAATTGAACAACACAAAACGTATATCAGAAGGAATCAATTCCACCTTTGGCAGAATTTTCTCAAGGTCTTTTACGACTGTGCAACTGAACTCTGGAAATTCAGCACAAGTATAATAATATGCCTGGCTCACCACTTCTTCAATGGTCATGTTCAGATCCACAGGAATTTTTTCAGGTACTTCCTGTTCCTGAACTGCATCACCGGTTAAAATTGATTGACCCGTTTGAACGGATCCCTGCAGCTGTAATGCTGATTTATGAAGCGGATGTTGTTTGTCGTTACTGATTTTCAATAAAAGTGGTGAAGCCTCTGTAATATTTTTAGCTATTTCTTTCCAGTCTTTTAAAATTGTATTTACACTTTCATTGAAGCCGGTTCCGGAAGAAATTATTTTTTCGGTAGCAACCAATTGTGCTTCTGATGCAATAAGCTGCACTTTTAAACCCGATAGTTTTCTGAATCTGTTTAATAACAAAAGCACTGCGATTCCAATCAGGGTTCCGAAAAAGAACAAAGTATTCCTGATCATCTTGAAATTCTCACGGTCAATGTCTTCATTACCAGCTTTCAGCTCTATGATTTGCTGCTGCTTAGTGGATATTTCTGTCTGACGAATCTTCTGATTTTTCAGAAAGTCCGCATTGAGTTGTGCGGCAACACTATCGCGGTGTGTCGCATATATTTTTTCCTGCAGTTTTCCGTTTCGCTCAAGTACTTCAAGTGCCTGTGAATTTTTATTGGTATTCATCAGTTCCTGAGCCTGTTTCCTGTTGGCTTTGAGCTGAGTTACATCCTGTTCTGTTCCTTCCGGAGCGAAAGAAACCCCGGTAAGCGGGAAGATCAGAATGAAAATTATACTAAAGGTTTTAAAAAGAATTCCAGAGTACTTCACCGTATATATTTAAGTGTTCTAATTTCAAACAAAGATAGTTAATATGTATGGGTTCAATGTTTCGGCTTTTCAACATAGGATTGTTAATCATTTGAATGCTACCCTTGTTGCCTTAATGAACCTGGTTCTATTACTCATGTCATTATGAGCGATCACATTATTGAACCCGCTTTTTTTCAAATAATTAATCACCTGTTCCGCAAAGTCAGGGTTGATTTCAAAATAGATCACTCCTTCTGCGTTAAGCTTCAATTTTGAATATTCACTTATTGCTTTATAAAAAAAAATCGGGTCATTATCGGGGGAAAACAATGCTGTATGTGGCTCGAATTCCACAACATTTGATGCCAGCAATTTTGCTTCTCTTGCAGGAATGTAAGGTGGATTGCTGACAATGATATCGTATTTTTCGGTGTTACTGATATCAGGATTTAAGATGGATTCCTCTCTGAAATTTATTTTTACATGGTGAATCTCAGCATTTTCAGTTGCCACTTTCAGAGCCTCAGTGGATATATCGGTGGCGTAAACTGTTGCCGCAGGGTTCTTAATTTTCAGCATTACAGCTATGCACCCTGAACCGGTCCCGATATCACAAATGCTTAATTCCTGATCGTATTTTTTCAAATCCTGTTGGATCCATTCAATAAGTTCTTCTGTTTCAGGACGTGGGATCAGCACCGCTTTATTTACCTTGAAAATACGACCTGAAAAATGCTGTATTCCTGTAACATATTGTAATGGAACGCCACCTGACAAAAGTACCATATCACTCTTGAAAAATTCCGGGAGATCTGCTTCGCTTGCCAATTCTTTTTCGGAGATGTAAGTCTGTAGCTTATCTTCTATGTATCCTTTTGCAATTGCTTCAGCTTCGGTAACGTCGTATAAATGACTGATTTTTGCCTTAATTGCAGTCTTGATAAGAGGGGTTTTCATGATGGGTTAAAGGTAAAAAAAGAGCTACATTTACAGGCATTTATTGTCTGAATGAGTCACAATTTATATATGAATCGCTGCTTTCAGCTTGCCGGACTTGGTGCCGGTAATGTGGCTCCCAACCCCCTGGTTGGTGCAGTTCTGGTTCATAATGATCTGATTATTTCTGAAGGATATCACATGAAATATGGAGGGCCTCATGCTGAGGTAATGGCTTTGAATCCAATTTCAGATGCTTCAATCCTTGCACAGTCAACATTATATGTGAATCTTGAGCCTTGTTCTCATACCGGTAAAACTCCTCCATGTACTGATCTTATTATTTCCAAAGGAATAAAGCATGTGGTAATCTCAAATAAGGATCCCTACATTGAGGTGAACGGAAGAGGAATAAAACAATTGCGCAAAGCCGGAATTGAAGTTACGGAAGGTGTAATGGAGAAAGAAGGCCGGCAACTAAACCGGAGGTTCTTCACTTTTCATACTAAGAAAAGGCCTTATATAATTCTGAAATGGGCGCAGACTAAAAATGGTTTTATGGCTCCTGAAATACAGGATGGAACCCCAAAAGGTATCACATGGATCAGCAATCCAACTTCCAGGTTATTGGTTCACCGGTGGCGAAGTGAAGAACAGGCTATCCTTGCAGGAAGTGGCACTGTAGAGAATGACAATCCCAAATTGACTGTGCGTGGAATAACCGGAACAAATCCTGTTAGGATCGTAATTGATCCTGAATTGAAATTGAGTAAGGATTATCATGTATTCGACGGAAGTGTGAAAACAATCATTTTTAATTTTCTCAAACATAAAAACTCAGATAACAATTACTATTATAAGATTGAAGAAACAGAAGGAATTATTCCTGCTATTCTGAATGCACTGTATGATGAGAAAATTCAATCGGTAATTATAGAAGGTGGAGCCAACACTTTCAGCCATTTTATAAAAAGCGGTTTTTGGGATGAAGCCAGGGTGTTCACTGCGCCATTTACTTTTGATCAGGGAATTCCTGCCCCGAAACTGAAAGGATTGATTGTGGAAAACAGGGACGTTGCAGGAGATTTACTGACTGTTTATTTCAACAAACCTTCAGTCTGAATATGATCATATACCTGTTGCTTACTATTCTTAGCAGTACCTGTTTACTTGTTATATTGAAGAGTTTTTATTACTGGAAAATCAATATTCTGCATGGTATAATTTTCAACTACTACACAGCAGCTACTTTATCTTTCATGGTACAACCCACCGGAATCATGAATCACTTTCATGAGCTGGGTTCACTCTGGTATGTGACAGCCACCATAGGATTATTATTCATAATCGTTTTTTACATTACAGGAAAAACCACTCAGCAATTGGGTGTCAGTGTCGCATCAATTGCGTCTAAAATGTCGATGGTGATACCGATTACTGCCGGACTTCTGCTTTATGATGAAACAATGGGTATTCAAAAAATTTCTGGCATTTTGCTCGCAATTCCTGCTGTTGTGCTCGTCAGCATTCCCGGTTCAAAGCAGGAAGGAATTCACTTTAAGATTTCTGATATGTGGTTGCCGGTGATGCTATTTTTTGGAGCCGGTTTGGTGGATACAGCTATCAAGTACACGCAATATGCATTTATGAACGATGGAAACAGGCAACTGGTAATTATGTCGATTTTTGCCAGTGCAGGAATTTTTGGGGGAATGCGTTTGCTGTATGAAATATTTGTGCAGAAAAAAAAGTTTTTGTGGCGAAGTGTTGGTGGAGGTCTTCTTTTAGGAACTACCAATTACCTCTCACTCTATTTTTTGCTGAAGTGCCTGGAAGATCCGGCAAGTGAAAGCAGTACTGTTTTCGCTTATGTGAATATTGGTGTTGTGATCACATCTTTTGCTACCGGAATGCTTTTATTTGCTGAAAAGCCTGAAAGAAATAAAATTATCGGTGTGATTTTATCGCTCATGGCAATTGCTGTTTTATCATATTAAGGCAGGGGCTTATGTTATTTGAAGAAACATTCAGGACAATTGAGACTGCGGTAAACGGTGTTTATAAGGACCGTAGTAGCCGTTTTCTGGCTTTGGCTTACCCTGTGAAGAATGAAATGGAAATCAAAGAAATAATCAACCAGGTAAAGGCTGAGCATCCAAAAGCCAATCATCATTGTTATGCGTTCAGACTGGGTCCAGGGAAAACTATTTTCCGGTTTTCCGATGACAGGGAACCTTCAGGTTCGGCAGGAAAACCTATTTTTGGTGTGATTCAATCAAATGATCTTACCGACATCCTGATTGTCGTAGTGCGTTATTTCGGAGGTACCTTGCTGGGAGTTCCGGGACTTATAAATGCATATAGGGTTGCTGCCGCAGAAGCTGTTTTAAAAAGTGTGATAGTAACCAGGACCGTGATGGAACGGTACAGCATTAAATTTGGTTATGATGCAATGAGCCTGGTTATGGAAACAATTAAGATGGCTAAGGCAACTGTGTTGTCACAGCAACTTGATACCACGTGTACCATTACAATCGAACTCCCGAAAAGTGCTGCTGATATTTTGATATCGAAAATCCGCAATCATTACCAGTTGAAAGATCTGTGTGAAATAAAAGTCATATGAAAGAATTAAATCTGAAATTACTAAAGAGTCTCTGCAGCATTCATGCGCCTTCGGGAAATGAATCGGCCATGACTGAATTTTTGCTGGATTACATCTCTCATTCGAGCCCTAAGTGGTTGGTGAAACCTGTTGTGTATTCGGGTGATGATTTTCAAAATTGTATTGTACTTGTTTTTGGTAAACCACGCACCGCTGTGTATGCGCACATCGATTCAATTGGATTTACTGCAGGATATGAAAACAACCTTATCAGGATCGGTGGTCCCAAAACCGTAACCGGTTATCACCTGGTAGGTTCTGATTCACAAGGTGCGATTGGTTGTACCCTGGAAGCAGATCTTGAAACCAAGGAGCTGACTGCTTCATTCAAACGAGTGATTGATCCGGGAACAGATTTGAGTTTCAGGTGTGATTTTCGATCAAATGATGAATATGTGCAGTCGTGTTACCTCGACAACCGCCTGGGTGTTTGGATAGCCTTGAGATTGGCAGAAACGCTTACGGATGGTGCAATTGTATTTTCATGCTGGGAAGAGCATGGTGGTGGCACTGCGGCATACCTTGCAGGGTTTCTTTACCAGAAGTTTGCAGTGAAACAATCGTTGATTTGTGATATCACATGGGTGACTGAAGGTGTTCATCATGGAAAAGGTGTGGCGGTTTCAATGCGTGATTCCGGACTACCGAGAAAATTGTATGTCAACAAAATTCGACAAATCCTGGATGCGAATAAGGTTCCTTACCAGGTTGAAGTAGAGTCTGCCGGAGGAAGTGATGGCAATGAAATTCAGAAAGCACCCTTCCCTATTGATTGGTGTTTTATAGGTGCCCCTGAAGATTTTGTGCATTCTCCCGATGAAAAAGTGCACAAAGCAGATATTGAAAGCATGCTTCATGCTTACCAGGTGCTGATGGAAAAATTATAATCACAAAAAGTACGGTCGCATTTTCTCAAGTACTATTTCCGGCGCCACGCATGGTTTCATCGTTTTGGTGTCGACAAAAACCAACGTTGTCTCTGAAAAATTCAACAGCAATCCATCCTGATTGTACGTTTCATAATCAAACTTTATCCTGACTTCGGGCAACTCTTTTATAGTCGTTTTAATAGTAAGCTGATCGTCGTAAAAAGCAGGTTTCAAATATTTGATTTTATATTCGAGCACCGGCAAACTTATACCGCCATCTTCCATTACCCTGTAGCTGATTCCCATTTGACGAAGTGCTTCCACTCTTGCAACTTCAAAATAAGTTGCGTAATTTCCATAATAAACAAAACCCATTCTGTCAGTTTCACCATACCGTACCCTGATCTGAACCTCAGTATTTATCATCAGAAAATTTGTTTTAAATAGAAGTCAAAATTAACAATTCATTGCCTATTATTGTAATATAGTTTGACCCTGTTTCAGATTGTATGTTCAAGCACAGGTTTATTATATCACTATTGATCATTACAGGATTTTTATTTTCCTGCCACACTCCATATACCAGTACAAAATCAAACACTTCTTATTACGAACCTGGTGCTTCAGGTTATAAAGAGGTGGATTCAGTGACATATAAAATGATTTACCCTTATCAATCAGCGTTGAATAAGGAAATGAATCAGGTATTGGTGAATTCCATTTCAGCAATGGAAAAAGGAAAACCTGAAAGTCTCCTTGGAAATTTTGTTGCAGATGCATGCCTGAATATTGCAATAAAAAACTATAAACCTGAATCAGGAAACGGAATTGATTTTTGTATGTTGAACAACGGAGGATTGCGAAGCAGTTTGCCGTCTGGTGCTGTGACCAGGAAAAATGTTTTTGAATTGATGCCGTTCGAAAATGAACTGGTTGTTTTAACGATACCGGGAAATTCTGTGTCGAAAATATTGAAGTATATTTCTGATGCGGGTGGTGTACCCGTTTCAAATTTGAGAATGAAAATTTCAGGCAATTCCTTTACAGATGTTTTTATCAGCGGTCAGCCGTTTAATTCATCCATGACATATAAATTGGTGACTTCTGATTATCTGGCAAACGGCGGAGATGCAATGCAAGTGTTGAGTGAGAATATACATTTGGAACGATTGAACATTAAAGTACGGGATGCAATAATTGATTACATGATTTCAATCAATAGTATTAGTGATACTTTAAAACCTGTTTTGGATGGAAGAATTTCAAAATAACTCCAGACGGGATTTTATTACCGGTATGGCCGGACTGGCCGCAGTGGCTGGCCTGACAGGCATTCCCGGATTGGTTGAAGCGAAAAGTGATGTGGTAAAACTTACCATCCTTCATACCAATGATGTACACAGTCATATCGACCCGTTTGAGGACAATCATCCAAAATACCCCGGCATGGGTGGCGTTGCAAGACGGGCGGCAATAATAAAAAGTATAAGGAATCAGGAGCGGAATGTATTGCTTTTTGATGCCGGAGATATCTTTCAAGGCACCCCTTATTATAATATGTTTGGTGGTGAAATCGAGTTGAAATTGATGAGTAAAATGGGCTATGATGCTGCAACCATTGGTAATCATGACTTTGACAACGGTGTCGGAGCTCTGGCGAATCAACTGGTAAATGCTGATTTTCCTCTCTTAAATACCAATTACGATTTTGAAGGGACTCCAATGTATGGCAAATCACTACCTTATAAAATATTCAAAAAAGAAGGAGTGAAAATTGGAGTTTTTGGAGTCGGGATTCAACTTTCCGGACTGGTTGATCCCCGGCTTTATGGGTCCACAAAATATTTGGATCCTGTTAATAAGGCATTGGAAATTTCTACTTACCTTAAGGAGCGAAAAAATTGCCACCTTGTTATATGCCTTTCGCATCTGGGGTTTGAATATAAGGATGATAAAATATCCGATACCAGGTTGGCTGCCCTCTGTGAAAATATTGATTTGATTATTGGAGGGCATACTCATACCTTTCTGGATGAACCAGTTAAAATCATAAATAAAAAAGGAAAAAGTGTTTCTGTAACTCAGGTCGGTTGGGCTGGTTTACGTCTTGGAAGAATTGATTACTATTTCGAAAAAGCTTCCGGAGAAAAACTGAAAGAAACATCCACAATGAAAGATTTGAATAAATCAAGTGAAAAATAATTTTTTTTTAATTTTTTTTTCACCCAAATTTGCGTATTAATAACCACGAACCTAGTCACCAGTTTTTTTAGTACCGTTATTTCACAGAAAATTAAAAGAAAGCCAGTTTTAAGTATGCAAAAATCATTAGAACAAGTCTGGGAAAATTGCCTTCAGTTAATCAAGGACAATGTTAGTCTGCAAAATTATAAAACATGGTTCGAACCAATAAAGCCAATTAAGCTCGACAACAAAGTATTGACTATTGAAGTACCCAGCCAGTTTGTTTATGAATGGCTGGAAGAACATTATCTGGATCTGTTAAGAAAAACAATCAAGCACGAATTAGGACTGCAAGGACGACTTGAGTATTCCATTGTTATGGAAAACGCTTTTAATAACTCGAAACCATATACTGTAAAATTCCCTGCTAAAAACAGTAACAACCTGAAGAATCCTTCGGTCACCATGCCATTGGATATCAGTTCCACTATCAGAAATCCATTCATCATTCCGGGTTTGAAAAAACTGGATGTGGATTCTCAATTAAATATTTCTTACACTTTCGAAAATTTTATTGAAGGTGATTGCAATCGCTTAGCACGATCTGCAGGATTTGCTGTTGCAGGTAAGCCCGGTGGAACTTCTTTCAACCCGCTGTTATTATATGGTGGAGTTGGTTTGGGAAAAACTCACCTTGCTCATGCAATCGGAATTGAAATTAAAAATTCGTTTCCTAACAAAACTGTACTATATGTTCCTTCCGACAGGTTCATGCACCAGTTTGTGGATTCAGTAAAAAATAATTCTTCAAACGATTTCATTCATTTCTACCAGATGATTGATGTGCTGATTATCGATGATATTCAGTTTCTGGCAGGAAAAGAACGTACACAGGATGTATTTTTCCAGATATTCAACCACCTGCACCAAAACAACAAGCAAATAATCCTTACCTCCGATAAACCTCCTGTTGATCTTCAGGGAATGGAGCAACGTTTGTTGAGCCGTTTTAAATGGGGCTTATCTGCCGACCTTCAGATCCCGGATCTTGAAACCCGTATCGCTATCCTGAAGAAGAAAATGTACATGGATGGAATTGAGTTGCCAAATGAGATCACTGAATATGTGGCTATGAGCATCACCAGCAACGTAAGAGAACTCGAAGGTGCTTTGATTTCAATTATCGCACAATCATCGCTTAACAAGAAGCCTATAACCCTGGAGCTTGCCAAACAGATGATTGATAAGTTCGTGAAAAATACTGTTCATGAAATTTCAATCGATTATATTCAGAAAGTGGTTTGTGATTATTTCGACCTACCACTTGAAGTACTGAAATCGAAAACCCGCAAACGCGAAGTGGTACAAGCTCGTCAACTTGCAATGTATTTTTCAAAAAGCATGACCAAATCTTCATTGTCTAATATTGGAATTCACTGTGGTGGAAAAGATCACGCAACCGTATTACATGCTTGCAGAACGGTGAATAACCTGATGGAAACAGATAAAAAATTCAAAACTTATGTTACTGATATTCAAAAGCGAATACAGGTTCACGATAAGTAACACTAAACAGCATATGAGGAAGTGAGCCGGTTTCTACCCGCTCACTTTTTTTTATTAATTCATTGTGATGGAAATGAAAATACTGATGGTTTGCCTTGGTAATATTTGCAGATCTCCTATCGCCCAGGGCATCATGCAGGCGGCATTAAAAAAGTATAACCTTCCTGGATTTGTCGATTCAGCGGGCCTTTTAACTTACCATGCCGGACATGCACCCGACAAACGGGCAATTCGTATTTCTGCCGATAACAATGTAGATATTTCAAAACAACTGGCGCGTCAGATCAAACGATCGGATTTTGATGAATTTGATTTCATATTTTCAATGGATCGCTCAGTGCACAGTTCCATTTTGGAAATGGCTCCTTCAGAAATTCATAGAAAAAAGGTCCATCTCTTTCTTGAATATGCCGGTCAGGGTTCAGGATCGGAAGTACCCGATCCATATTATAGCGGAATAGAAGCATTTCACCAGGTGTTTGATCTGGTTGACGAAGCTTGTGAAATGATTGTTCAAAAATGGCATCCTGAACTAAAACCATGACTCCAACCGCACCCGGTACTCTCTATCTCGTTCCTGTTTTGCTCGGATCAACCGATGCATCCGCAGTGCTGCCTGAACATACTATTCGTATTGCCGGAGCACTTTCCTGTTATATTGCTGAAAATGCTAAATCAGCCAGATTTTTCCTGAAACAAATTCCTCTGAGCAGAACTCTGCAGGAAATTGAAGTGCTTGAAATGGATAAGCATTCCGGAAAAATTGATTTTAATTTTTATTTTGAAAGGTTAAGATCCGGAACCGATACCGGACTTGTGAGTGAAGCTGGCATGCCGGGCATTGCTGATCCCGGTTCGGCATTTGTAATGCAGGCGCATAAAGAAGGAATTAAAGTAGTGCCGCTTACCGGTCCGTCTTCATTGTTGCTGGCACTGGCTGCCTCAGGAATGAACGGACAAGGATTCATATTTCATGGTTATTTACCAAAGGAAAAAGAAGATCGTTCTGCAAAAATAAAGTCGCTGGAAAAAAATGCCGCCCACTTCCGGCAGACTCAAATTTTCATTGAAACACCTTACAGAAACCAGGTGCTGCTGACTGACCTTTTACAAAACTGTAATCCCGGAACACTGCTTTGCATTGCAGCGGATATTTCACTTCCAACTGAATTCATTCACACCACATCAATTTCTGATTGGCGTAAAAAAACGGTAGACCTTAATAAAAGACCTACCGTTTTTATGATTTTGTAATTTGTTATTCTGCCGATACAAGTTCCACATCAAAAATCAAAGTAGCATTGGATGGAATTAATGGAGGATATCCATCTGCGCCATACCCCATTTCTGCAGGAATAATCAATCTTGCTTTTGAACCCTGATTCAGTAATGCAATTCCTTCATCCCACCCTTTTATCACTTGTCCTGTACCCAATGGAAAACTGTAAGGTTGTCCTCTGTCAATTGAAGAGTCAAACTTAGTACCGTCAGTCAGGTATCCGGTGTAATGTACCGACACTCTTTTACCCACAGTCGGTTTAGCTCCTTTGCCTTCTTCCACCAAAATGTATTTCAATCCGCTTGCGACAGACAAAGTATCTTTTCCGGTGACAACAAATCCAACTGAGGTATTTGAAGGGGAATTGGTGGGCTCCTCTGTGGTTTCAGTGGTCATTGTAGTTTCCGAAACCTGGCTTTGATCATTATTTTTTGAATTGCATGCCATAATACCAGAAGCACAAATTGCAATGGCAGTCAGTCTGATAATTTTTGTTTTCATGTTTGTTTGAAATTAAGTAAGTCGATTTTATAAATCAATGTTTCAGTTATTGTGACGAATCCCCTGTTTGATCTCCATTATTTCCACATCAAAAATTAGTGTGGAATATCCGGGGAGTGCTCCGTAATCTCTTGCCCCATATCCAAGGTCGGATGGGATTAACATTTTGGCGATTGAACCTTTATTCAACAAAGGCATACATTCCTCCCACCCCTGGATAACCATGTTTTTGCCCAGCACAAATTTGAATGGAGCATTTTTATCCATCGATTGATCGAATATAGTTCCATTGATTAACCTGCCAGTATAATTCACATAAACAGTATCTCCGGAAACGGGAAAATCACCTTTGCCTGTTTTTGATTTCACCATGTAGGCTCCATTTTCAGTTGGCATCACATCCATTTTATTCTGGGTAAGAAATGCTTCAATCCTTTCAAATTCCCAACGGCGCGATTGAACATCCAGAGCACTTTGAGTGGAATCCTTTACATGCTGAATGGAATCATGAACGCTCTTTGGCGTAATACGATTCAGTTTAACTTTGAAAGTGATCATGCTTCCAGGTTTCATGTAAGAAGGTAAAGTGGTATGAAATGTTTTTTCAAAAATAGAATCGGCAGATGATTTGAATATTGCAGAATCGCCCACACTCATCATAGCAAAACCTTCTTCTACTCCACCTGTAAATGTGGGATCCACCTTAACTACGGTAAACGAATCACCTTTGGATTTAGAATCAAAAAGTACAGAATCTTTATCAGTAAGATAAATTATATGCATAAGCATGATGTCACCATCTGCTGGTTTAGCACCATTATTTGATTCAATAAATTTGTACAGCAAACCGCTTTTTGTTTTGCTGAACCCGTCTTTGTCTTTGGAACAGGAAGCAATCATAAAAAGTGCAGTGAGCGACAGGAATAACAGAATGATACGGTACATAATTTTATTTAGCTGGTTGTAATTTATTTTTTTATCAAGTCTGTGAGAGTCTGAATCCATTCTCTTTCGAAGTACGATTGGTCAAATTGAGAAGCATATGAATATCCTGTAGTTCCCAGTGTGTTTTTATTTGCAATAGCAGTTTGAACCGCTGCGGTTAATTGCGATGGATCAATAATTATACCCTGCCCTGCTTTTTGAAGAAGCTCCTGCATACCACCGGTTCCGGAACCAATCACAGGCGTTTTGCAAAGTAAAGCTTCATGTGCAATCCGGTTCCAGCCTTCTGTGAGT